>JAESGW010000307.1_pt1 | contig 70250 bp, 67 predicted proteins | sample 9269791 | NCBI WGS metagenome assembly JAESGW01 (sample SAMN16773120, study PRJNA677053) | algae metagenome | isolation source: Aphanocapsa lilacina HA4352-LM1 and co-occurring heterotrophs from near cave... | place: USA: Maniniholo cave, near Haena, Kauai, HI | collected 2009-07-28
ACCTCGCGGTGGTGCGCCACGTGGCCGACCAGGTGGGCGTGATGTACCTGGGGCGGCTGGTGGAGGTGGCGGACAAGCAGAAGCTGTTTTCGACGCCGCAGCATCCGTACACGCGCATGCTGCTCGATGCGATCCCGCAGATGAAGCACACGGGGCGCGCGCGCACGCCGGTGCAGGGCGAGGTGCCGAACCCGCTCAATCCGCCCGCGGGCTGCGCCTTCCATCCGCGCTGCCCGCATGCCAATGCGCGCTGCTCGGCCGAGCGGCCGAAGCTCCAGAGCATCCGCGGCGTGCAGGTGGCCTGCCATGCGGTGGAAGAGGGCCGTGCCTGAACGGCCCCCGCCCTCAGGGCGTGTCGACGAGCCGCCGGATCGCCTCCACCGCGCCGGGATTCTCGAGCGCCGAGAGATCGCCCGGCGGCTGTCCCGCGAGCACGCGGCGGATGACCCGGCGCATCGCCTTGCCATTGCGCGTACGCGGCAGGTCGTCAACGCAATGCACGGTCGCGGGCCGAAAGGGCTTGCCGAGAGCGGCTTCGATGGCAGCCGCCGCGCGCGCCGCCAGGTCGTCGCCGTCCGGGGCTCCATCCCCCGCCGCCTGCGGTACCAGCACCAGCACCAGCTTCTGTCCCTTCACCGGATCGGGCAGGCCGACCGCGGCGGCGTCCTTCAGCGGGAGCGCGGCCAGCAGCACGGCCTCGACCTCGGCAGGCCCGAGCCGCTTGCCCGCGATCTTGAGCGTGTCGTCCGAGCGGCCGAGCACGAAGAAGTGGCCTTCGCCATCCTCGTAGACCAGGTCGCCATGCACCCAGCGGCCCGGCACCGCCTGCCAGTAGGCCTCGAGGTAGCGTGCATCGTCGCGCCAGAAGCCCTGCGTCATGCCCACGAAGGGCTGCGCGATCGTCAGTTCGCCGGGCACCCCGACCACCCGCGCGCCGGTGTCGTCGGCCGCGAAGGCCTGCACGCCCGGCGAGGCGCTGTTGAAGCCCGAGGCCTTGATCGGCCGCACCGGCACGTTGGCGAGGATGGCGCCCGACGCCTCCGTCCCGCCCGTGTAGTTGATGAGTGGCAGCGCGCCGCGACCGAAGCGGCGGAAGAACCACTCGAAATGCTCGGGGTCGAGCACCTCGCCGGCCGCCATCAGCATGCGCAGGCTGCGCAGGTCACCCCGCGTGGCCGCGTCCGCCTGCGCCGCCAGGCTGCGGATCAGGGTGGGCGAGGCGCCGAAATGCGTCACGCCATGCCGCTCGATCATCGACGCGAAGCGCGACCAGTCGGGGAAGTCGGGCGCCCCGTCGTAGCACAGCACCGTGGCGCCGGCGATCAGCGCGCCGATGACCGTGATCGGCCCGACGATCCAGCCCATGTCCGAAGGCCAGCACCAGGTGTCGCCGGCCCGCAGCTCGAAATGGAAGGCGCTGTCGTGCGCGATCTTGAGCGGGAAGCCGCCATGCACATGCACCGTGCCCTTGGGTGCGCCCGTGGTGCCCGAGGTGAAAACGATCATGAAGGGATCGTTGGGATCCATCGAGACGAAGTCCGCGACCGGCTCGGCGCAGGCGACCTCTTCCCATCGCCGAAGCTCGCGGCGGCCCTCGATGGCGTCGCCGTCGCCGAGCACCACCACCTGCGCCAGCAGTGGCAGACGCCCCAGCGCCTCGTTGACGGCCGCGGCCGCCGACACCCGGCGGCCGCGCCGCATGAAAGCTTCGGCCGCGATCAGCATGCGCGCCTGCGCGAGCTCGAGCCGCGAGACGATGGCCTCGGCACCGAAGCCGGTGAACAGCGGCACGCACACGGCCCCGAGCGCGGCGATGGCGAGAAAGGCGATGGCCGCTTCCGCACCCATCGGCAGCATCAGCCCGATGCGGTCGCCGCGCGCGATGCCCATCGCGCGCAGGCCGCCGGCGAAGCGGCGCACGCGCAGCGCGAGTTCCGCGTGGCTGATCCTTTCGACGCGACCGTCCTCGGCCTCCGCAATCAGCGCGGGCTGCGTCGCGCGCCCGGGATCGCCGGACCAGCGCAATGCGCTGCGCACCCAGTTCAGCCGGCCGCCGTCGAACCATCGCGGATGCGCGGCATCGGGTGCGTCGGTGCGAAAGCGCTGCCAGGGCGCATCCCAGACGATGTCGAGCTGCGCCAGCACGTGGCGCCAGTAGCTCGCCGGATCGTCCGCCGAGGCACGGTGCAGTTCGTCATAACCCGCCAGGCCCATGCGATGGGCGAGCGCAGTGAGTGGCGCCGAGGCGATGCGTTCGGCATCGGGCCGCCAGAGCGTGAGATCGGGGAATTCCATGCCTCGTCCTCCGTTCCTGCCGGCTCAGCCGCCGCGCCGGCGCGCGGCACGGAAATCGGGCTCGCGCTTCGCGAGAAAGGCTTCCACGCCTTCGCGCGATTCCGCCGTGCCGTAGTAGAGCGCCAGCGCCTCGAAGCCCAGGGCGCCGATGGCGCGGATGTTCTCGGAGTCCGCATTGAACGAGCGCTTCGCGATCGCGATGGCGGTCGGGCTCTTCGCGAGGATCTCGGCACACCAGCGCTCCACCTCCGCATCGAGTTCGTCGGGCGGAACGACGCGGTTGACCAGGCCCATGGCCAGCGCCTCGTCGGCGCCGTAGCGGCGACACAGAAACCACATCTCGCGCGCGCGCTTCTCGCCGGCCACGCGCGCGAGCAGCGCGGTGCCGAAGCCCGGATCGACCGAGCCCACCTTCGGTCCGACCTGGCCGAAGACCGCGTCGGTGCTCGCGATGGCGAGGTCGCACACCGTGACCAGCACGTTGCCGCCGCCGATCGCATAGCCCTGCACGCGCGCGATCACCGGCTTGGGGATGTCGCGGATCAGGCTTTGCAGCTCGTCCATCGGCAGGCCGATGGTGCCGCGCCCGCCATAGCCGCCTTGCCCTTCGCCATGGTCGGACTGGTCGCCTCCCGTGCAGAAGGCCTTGTCGCCGGCACCGGCGAGCACGACCGCGCCGATGTCGCGGCTCCACCCGGCGCGGCCGATCGCGTGCAGCAGCTCTTCCACCGTGCGGCCACGCAGCGCGTTGTAGCGCGCGGGGCGATCGATGGTGATGCGCGCGACGCCGTCCCTCTCTTCATAGCGGATGTCTTCGTAGTCTGCGTTCGAAACGATGCTCACAGCGCTGCCTCCACCACGGACAACGCGGCATCGAAGGCTTCCAGGCCCTGCGACAGTTCCTCGCGGGTGATCACGAACGGTGGCGACACCATCGCCACGTTGTAGCGGCCATAGGCATGGACACCGCGCTTCATCAGCTCGCCGTAGAACAGCTTCATCGGCGCCGAGCCCCCGGGATGGTGCCATTCCACCAGCGGCTCGCGCGTCTCGCGGTCCTTCACCAGTTCGAGGCCGAAATGCGCGCCGAGCCCGCGCACGTCGCCCACCACCGGGTGCCTGCGCTGCAGTTCGCCGAGCCCCTCGCGCAGCCAGCCCTCGATCTCGAGGGCACGCTCGAACAATCCCTCCTCCAGGTAGACCCGCAGCGCGGCGACGCCGCCCGCGACGGCCAGCACATGGCCCGCATGCGTGTGGCCCACGTCGAACAGCTCGGTGTCGAAGTGGCTCGCCACGCCTTCGCGCACCAGCACCCCGCCCAGCGGCGTGTACGAGGAGCTGGCGCCCTTGGCGAAGGACATGAGGTCGGGCAGCACGCCGAGCCGCGTCGCGGCGAAGGCGGCGCCGGTGCGGCCGAAGCCGGTCATCACCTCGTCGTAGACCAGCAGGATGCCGTGGCGGTCGCACAGCGCGCGCACGCCCTGCAGGTAGCCCTCGGGATAGATCACCATGCCGCTCGATCCCGTCATCGGCTCGAGCACGATGGCCGCGACGTTGTGCGCGCCCTCGTGCGACAGCACCTGCTCGAGATGCTGCAGCGCGCGCCGCGATTCCTCGGCCGGCTCGCGCGTGTGGAACGGACTGCGGTAAGGATAGGGAGTGAAGAACTTCACCATGCCCGGCAGGTTCGGCAGCGGGTCGCGCCAGCGGTCCACGCCCGTCAGCGCGCTGCCGCCGATGGTGCTGCCATGGTAGGAGCGGTAGGCGGTCAGCACCTTGGGCCGCCGCGTGACGAGGCGCGCGATCTTCACCGCATCGTCGTTGGCCTCGCCACCGCCGCTCGCGAAGTGCACGCGCAGCCCCTCGCTCCACGGCGAGATGCGGTTCAGCAACTCGGCGTATTCGGCGCGCACGTCGTTGAAGTAGCTCGAAGCCACCCAGCACAGCCGTTCGGCCTGCTGCTGGATCGCGCGCACCACCTTCGGATGCCCGTGGCCCAGCGGCACCGCCACGTAGCCGCTGGTCATGTCGAGATAGGCCTTGCCGTTCGTGTCGTGGAAATGGCAGCCCTTGGCATGCGTGATGACGGGCGGGTTGAGCCCGCCCTGTACCGACCACGACACCAGCACCTGCCGGTAGGCGGCGGGCAGGCTCGCGTTGGCCTGGCCATGGATCTGAAGGTCCATCGTCTGTCCTCTGTGTTGTTGCGTGAAGAAAAGTTGAAGCGGATCACTGCGATGAAGCATAGGAATGCAGGTCCACGCGGACAAACCAAAGCTTTGGGGCCTCAGCCGCAAAGCGATTCGCGCTCGCCATGTCCCGCCGATCGTTCTTCCCCACCCCTGAACCTGGAGAGATAGCCATGGCACGCCAGCTTCCACCCATGCTGTCGGTGCGCGTGTTCGAGGCCGCCGCGCGCCATGGCAGCTTCGCCAAGGCCGCGTCGGAACTCTTCGTCTCGGCCGGCGCGGTGGCCCATCAGGTGCGGCAGCTCGAGGACTGGCTCGGCCTGCCGCTGTTCCTGCGCACGCCCCGCTCGGTCGAACTCACCGACATCGGGCAGGCCTACCTGCGCGGCGTCGCGCCGCTGCTCGAGGAACTCGAGCGCGTATCGATGCGCTGGCGCCAGCATGCGGAAGGCGCCAGCGAAGTGACGGTGAGCGCCATGCCCTCGTTCGTGACGCGCTGGCTGATGCCGCGGCTCGGCGAGTTCCGCGCCGCGCATCCGGCGGTCGAGGTGCGCGTGCTCGCCGCGGTGGCCCCGGTGGACTTCGCGCGCGATCGCGTCGACGTGGCGATCCGGCTCGGCACCGGCCCCTACTCCGGAATGGAGGCACGGCCGCTGCTGCGCGAAGCTTTCTACCCCGTCGCGAGCCCGCGCTGGCTGGAACGGCATGGCATGCCGGCGTCGCCGCGCGATCTGCTGGGCAGCGTGCTGTTGCACGACGAGTTCGAGCCGCGCATTCCCGAGCAGGTCAGCTGGGACGCGTGGTTCGCGGCCCACGGCGTGGCACCCGGGGCATCGCTGCGGCCCGCGCCCGCCTTGCGCTTCTCGCACAGCTATCTCGCGCTCGATGCCGCGGCCGCGGGGCAAGGCGTGGCGCTCGCGTCCGACGTGCTGGCGCGCGATGCCGTGCAACGCGGCGAACTGGCACGGGCCTGGCCCGACGACCTGCCCGGCCCGTACCGCTACCACCTGCTGTGCCAGCGCGGCGCGCAGGACCGGCCTGCGGTCGCGGCGTTCACGCACTGGCTTCGCGCGGCGGCCGATGCTTTCTGAAGACAGCGCCCGGACGTTTTCGTAGCATCTGCCGATGCAAGCCTCCCACGACCCCTCGTTAAGCCCCACCGCGCTGGCCTTCCTGCAACAGGCCGGCCTGCCCTACCGCCTGCATGCCCACGCCCCCGTCGTCTCCTTCGAGGACGCCCGCGCGCTGCTGCCCTTCGACGCGGGCGCGATGGTCAAGTGCCTCGCGTTCCGCCTGCCCGACGGCCGCTACCTGCTGGCCGCGCTGCGCGGACAGGACCGGGCCGACTACAAGCGCATCGCCGATGCCTTCGGCGTGCGCCGCGCCGACCTGCGGCTCGCGGGCGACGAGGAGCTCGCGGCCGACCTGCGGATGGTGCCCGGCGGCGTGGCGCCGCTGCCGGTGGGCGGCGCGCGCGTGATCGTCGACGAGGCGGTGGCGCGCCTGGGCACGCTCTACTGCGGCACCGGCCGCAACGATTCGACGCTCGAGATCGAGACGGCCGCGCTGCTGCGCGCCAGCGGCGCGGGCATCGCGCCGCTGGCCAAGCCCTGAGCCATGCCCCACCGCTTACACCTTGTCAGCGCAGCCAGCTTGCCGGCACGGTGATGAGCTGCGGGAACAGCACGAACAGGAACATCAGCGCGGTGAGCGACAGCAGGAAGGGCCACACGCCCTGGGTCACCTGGTCGAGGCTCACGCGCGAGGTGCCGGCCACCACGTTGAGCACGGTGCCCACCGGCGGCGTGAGCAGGCCGATGGCATTGTTCATGATGAACATCACGCCGAAGTAGACGGGGTCGATGCCGGCCTTGTGGATCACGGGCATCAGGATCGGCGTCATGATCAGCACGGTGGGCATCAGGTCGAGCGCGGTGCCCACGATGATCACCAGCACCATGATCACGAACATCAGCAGGATCTTGTTGTCGACGAAGGGCTCGAGCAGCTCGCTGACCTGCGCCGGGATGTTGGCGATGGTGATGAGCCAGGCCGACACCAGCGCCGAGGCCACGAGGAACAGCACGGTGCTCGAGGTCTTGGCGGCGCTGAGCACCAGCTCGGGCAGGCGCGGCATCTCGAGCTCGCGGTAGACGAAGCGGCCCACCACGAAGGCATAGACCACCGCCACCACGGCGGCCTCGGTGGGCGTGAACACGCCGAACTTCATGCCACCGATGATCACCAGCGGCAGCACCAGCGCCCACACGCCGTCGAGCAGCGCGCGGCCCAGGCCGCCCGCGCTGAAGCTGCGCACCGCGACGTTCTTCTCCTTCTTCGCGCACAACCACCAGGTGGCGGTGAGCGTGAGCGCCATCATGATCCCGGGGAACAGGCCGGCGAGGAACAGCTTGGTGATCGATATCTGCGCCACCACGCCGAACACCACGATGGCGATCGAGGGCGGAATCACGGGCGCGATGATGCCGCCGGCCGCGATCAGGCCGGCCGCGCGCGGCACGTCATAGCCGGCCTTGCGCATCATCGGGATCAGGAGCGCCGCGACCGCGGCGGTGTCGGCCACGGCCGAGCCCGAGATGCTCGCGACCACGGTGGCCGCGATGATGGCCACGTAGCCCAGGCCGCCGCGCACATGGCCGACCAGCGCGTCGGCCACCTTGACGATACGCGCCGACAGGCCGCCCGCGTTCATCAGCTCGCCCGCCAGCATGAAGAAGGGCACCGCCATCAGCGGATAGTTGTTGACGCCCTCGAGCATGTTCTGCGCGAGGATCTGGGTGTCGAAGTTGCCCAGGTGCACCATCAGCGCGACGCCGCAGACGAGCAGCGCGAAGGCGATGGGCATGCCGAAGGCCATGGCCCCGAGCAACGAGGCGATGAAGACGAAGATGGTCATGGATGTCCCGTGTTCTTTTGGTTCGCGCTCACTCGCCCGCGCTGTCGGTGTCGTTGACCAGTTCCTCGCGCGCCATGCGGCCCGTGAAGAGCCGCCACAGCGAGCCGACCAGCATCAGCGCCATGCCCACGCTGCTGACCAGCAGGCAGGCATAGACCAGGCCGATCGGCACGCCGGTGACCGGTGCGCGGTCGTCCATGCCGATCGCCACCAGCTTCCAGCTGCCGTGCGCGAGCAGCAGGCAGCAGGCCAGCGCGCCGAGGTCGGCCACGCCGCGGCAGAAGCGCTGTCCGCGCTCGCCGAGCCGCGCGACGACGGTCGACATGCCCAGGTGCGCGTTGTCCTTCATCACCAGCAGCGCGCCGACCAGCGTGAGCCACATGAAGACGAAGCGCGAGGCTTCCTCCGAGAACACGATGCCGGAGTTGAAGGCGTAGCGCAGCACGACGTTGCCGAACACGAGCGCGACCATCACGGCCATCATCGCGATCATCAACACGTTGGCGCCGCGCTCGAAGAGGCGGGAAAGCATGGGGGGGTCTCCTGTTGTGGTTGGTTCTTGCACCCGGCCGCTTCAGCGCCCCGGGCCGGCCGTGTCGATGCGGTAGAAGCGCAAGGCGTTGCCGCGCCAGACCGCGTCGCGCGCCGCGTCGTCGAGGCCGTCCAGCCCCTCGGCCACCGCGCGCACCACCTCGGCCATGGGCGCGCGCAGGCCCGACACCGGCAGGTTGCTCGCGAACATGCAACGCCCGGCGCCGAAGATCTCGACCGTCTCGCGCACCACGCGTGCATTGCTGTCGGCGCTCCAGGGCGCATCGGGCAGGCCGAACTCCGAGAGCTTGACCATCACCTCGGGCAGCGCCGCGAGCGCCTGCATGCCGCGCCGCCAGCGCGCGAGGCCGGCCTCGCTGCGGTCCCAGGGCAGGCCCGCATGCTCGATCGCCACGCGCAGCCCCGGAAAGCGCGCGACGGCCTCGGCCGCTTCCTCCAGGTGCCAGTAGGGCACGCGCACGTCCCACAGCAGGCCGTTGTCGCGCAAGAGGCCCAGGCCCGCGCACCAGCGCTCGTCCTGCAGGGTGCCGGGCTCGCCGCGCACGCTGTGGTCGGGGCCGCGCGAGATGCGCGGCTTGCAGCGCACGCCGCGCACCAGCGGCCATTCGGCCTGCGCGCGCATCTGCGCTTCGGCATCGCTCGCGAGGAATTCGACGTTGGCCACCACGGCATTCGGAAAGCCGTGCGTCGCATGGACGGCATGCAGCCAGCGCGTCTCGGCCAGCGACTCGGCGCGCGAGCGCTCGGCCTCCACATGCACCGTGGCCACCACCGGCAGGCCTTCGGTGGCGGCACGGTAGTCGGCCACGCCGAAGTCGCGCCGCAGCACCGCGTAGTCGCCGAGGAAGAAGGCCTCGGCGTCGTAGCCGTCCTGCAGCCACGGGAAATGGCCCTCGCCCAGGTGCCACAGGTGGTGGTGCGCGTCGACGATGGCGGCGGGAAGCACGGCGCTCACGGCTGCGCGTCCATCGCCTTGAGCACCGCGTCGCCGTTCTTCTCGACGTACATCCTGCGGGTCTCTTCGCGCACCACCTGGCGAATGCTCGCGACGTCGGGCGTCTCGTTGATCTGCATGCCCTTGGCGCGCAGCTGGGCGATCGCGTCCTTCTCGCCGTCGTTGTTGAGCTTGCGCTGGAAGTTCGCGGCCGCCGCGGCCTCCTCGAGCATCACCTTCTGGAACTCGGGCTTGAGCGCATCGAAGCGCGCCTTGTTCATGATCACCACCAGCGGCGTGTAGGCATGGCGCGTGAGCGAGAGATACTTCTGCACCTCGTACATCTTCGACGACAGCATCAGCGTGGGCGGGTTCTCCTGCCCGTCGACCGCGCCCGACTCGAGCGCGCCGAACACCTCGGCGAAGGGCATCGGCTGCGGGTTCGCGCCCAGCAGCTGGAAGGCCTTGAGGTGCGAGGGATTGGGCGTGGTGCGGATCTTCAGGCCCTTGATGTCGGCCGCGCCGTTGATCGGCCGCTTGTTGTTGCCCAGGCTGCGAAAGCCGATCTCCCAGAAGGCCAGGCCCTTGATCTGGTGCGTGCCGAGCTCGTCGAGCAGCGAGCGGCCGACCGGGCCGTCGAGCGTGCGGTAGGCCTGCTGCGCATCGGCGAACTGGTAGGGCAGGTCGAGCGCATTGAGCTTGGGCGCGAGGCCGGTCACGAAGGGGTTGCCGGTGGCGCCGATGTCGATGGTGCCGCTGCGCACGCCGGTCACCAGCGTCACGTCGTTGCCGAGCTGGCTGTTGGCGAAGACCTGGATCTCCACCGCGCCGCCGGTGCGCTCCTTCACGCGCTTCGCGAACTCGAGCGCGGCCTTGTGCTGCGAATCGCTCTCGGGCACGGTGTGGCTGAAGCGCAGCTTGACCGGTGCCTGCGCCGCGGCGCCGCCAGCGCCGAGGCCGAGCAGCGCGGCCAGCAGCACGCCGGCCAGGGACCTGAAATTCCTGTGCATGGTTGTCGTCTCCTGTCGTTGAAATTCGGGGAAGGCGCGTGCCTTCCGGGGCCGCCGCTCAGACCGTGACCTTGGCTTCCTTGACCACCTTGGCCCACTTGTCCTTCTCGGTGCCGATGAACTCGGCGAACTTCGCGGCGCTGCCGCCGCCGTCCTCGGCGCCGTAGCTCGCGAGCTTCTCCGCCACGTCGGGCATGGCGAGCACGCGGTTGAAGTCCTCGTTCATGCGCTGCACCATCGCGGCATTCATCTGCGCCGGCCCGACCAGGCCGTACCAGGTGCTGGCATCGAAGCCCGGGAAACCGAGCTCGGCCACGGTGGGCACCTCGGGATGCGCCTTCGAGCGCCGCGGCCGCGTCTGCGCGATCGCCACCAGCTTGCCGCTGGCCACGTGCGGCGTGGCCGAGGTCATGGTCTCGAAGCTGTAGTCGATCTGGCCGCCGATCAGGTCGGTGAGCATCGGGCCCGAGCCGCGGTAGGGCACGTGCAGCGCATCGACGCCCGCGCGCAGCTTGAAGAGCTCGATCGCCAGGTGCTGCGAGGCGCCCGCGCCCGAGGAGCCGAAGGTCACGGTGCCCGGCTTGTCGCGGCACAGCGCCACCAGGTCCTTGACCGTGCGCGCGGGCTTCGAGGGGTTGCAGATCAGCAGGTTCGGCGTGACGCCCACCAGCACCAGCGGCGTGAAATCGCGCTCCACCACGTAGCCCAGCGTGGGATAGAGCGCGGGCGCGATCGCATGGTTGCTGATGTTGGTCATCAGCAGCGTGGTGCCGTTGTTCGGCTGCTTGGCGACGTACTCGGCGGCGATCACGCCGCCCGCGCCGGCCTTGTTCTCGACCGTGACCGGCACGCCCCACAGGGTGGCGAGCTTCTGCGCCATCACGCGCGCCATCACGTCGGTGCCGCCGCCGGGCGTAAAGCCGACGACGATGCGCACGGGCGCGGTGGGCAGCGGCGCGGTCTGCGCGCGCACGGTGGCGAAAGGCAGGGCCGCGCTGGCGGCCAGTGTCGATGCGATGAAGCGGCGGCGTTGCATGGCGTTGTCTCCTTGTGTTCTTTTCGGGGCTTACATCGACTCGGCCAGCAGGGCCTGGTAGTCGGCCACGCTGGCTTCGCGCGGATTGGTCTTGTGGCAGTGGTCCTTGAGCGCGCCCTCGATCACGCGCGGGAACAGGTCGGGCGAGACGTCGAGCGCGGCCAGGCCCGTGGGCAGGCCGAGGCGAGCGCTCATGACCGCGACGGCCGGCGCCACCTCGTCGCCGCCGCCCAGGCCCATGGCCTGCGCCATGCGCGCGAGGCGCTCGTCCTTGCGCATCGACTCGGCCTGCGCGTTGAAGCGGAGCACGGCCGGCAGCAGGATGGCGTTGAGCGTGCCGTGGTGCAGGCGCGGCGCGATGCCGCCGAGCGAATGGCTGAGGCTGTGCACGCAGCCCAGCCCCTTCTGGAACGCGAGCGCGCCCTGCATCGAGGCGCTCATCATGTTCAGGCGCGCCTCGCGGTCGCCGGGCGTGGCGGTGGCGCGCTCGATGTGGCGCCAGGCGCGGCGCAGGCCGTCGAGCGCGATGCCGTCGGCCGGCGGGTTGAAGGCCGGCGCCATGAAGGTCTCCATGCAGTGCGCGATGGCGTCCATGCCGGTGGCGGCGGTCAGCATCGGCGGCAGTCCCAGCGTGAGTTCGGGATCGCACAGCGCGACGCGCGGCACCAGGTGCGGCGAGAGCACGCCGACCTTGCGCCCGTCGTCGAGGATCAGCACCGCGCCGCGGCCGACCTCGCTGCCGGTGCCGGCCGTGGTGGGCACGGCGATCACCGGCGCGGTGGCCGCGGTGATGCGCGCCACGCCGCCCTCGATGGCCGCGAAGGACTTCAGCGGCCCTTCGTGCGTGGCGCACACGGCCACGCCCTTGGCGAGGTCGATCGGCGAGCCGCCACCGACAGCGACGATGCCGTCGCAGCGGTGCTCGGCGTAGAGCGCCACGGCCGCGCGCATCGCGCGCTCGGTGGGGTTGGAAGGCGTGCCGTCGAACACGACGAATTCGCGGCCCGCGCCAAGCTGCGCGGTCACGCGCTCGAGCACGCCCGCGGCGCGCACGCCGGCGTCGGTCACGACCAGCGCTCGGCGGATGCCGAGGCGGTCGCACTCCTGCGCCAGCAGCTGCACGGCGCCGAAATCGATCTGGATCTGGGTGATGTAGTTGATGAGCGCCATGCGCTGGTTCCTTGTCTCGGCGGTGGTCCGTGGTGCCGGCGTGCCGCTCGAAGCGGTGCCGGTCGTCGTGGGCCGCGAGTCTAGGAACGGGTGCCGGGGGCGGCAACGTGGATTTACTTGAAGTCCGGGCGAGAAAAATTCACAAGCCGCGGGGCCCTGCCGGGCGCGAGTTTTTCTTGAAGACCGCCCCAGTTTTTTTCGTTTGGCCGCGCGCGGACCGCTCCCTAGACTTCGGCCCGTTCGCAACCCGCCCCCTACGAAAGAGACAAGCCGACATGACCTCGCTCATCCTGGTCGAGCGCGACGACCGCATCGCGACCGTGACCCTCAACAAGCCCGACAAGATGAACGCCATGGACCAGGTCATGTGGCAGGGCCTGGCCGATGCCTTCGCCGAGCTCTCGGCCGACGACGCGCTGCGCTGCGTGGTGCTGCGCGGCGCCGGCGGCAAGGCCTTCTCGGCCGGCGCCGACATCGAGGAGTTCCAGCGCAGCCGCGCCAATGCGGCGCAGGCCGCCGCCTATGCCGAGGTCACGCACCGCGCGATGCATGCGATTGCCACCAGCAAGCACCCCACGCTGGCGGTGATCGAGGGCGCCTGCGTGGGCGGCGGGCTCGAGATCGCCACCGTCTGCGACATGCGCATCTGCGGCAGCTCGAGCCGCTTCGGCGTGCCGGTCAACAAGCTCGGCCTGGTGATGTCGTACGGCGAGCTCGGCGGGCTGGTCGACCTGGTCGGCGGCGCGACCGCGCTCGAGATCGTGCTCGAGGGCCGCGTGTTCGATGCCAAGGAGGCCTTCGAGAAGCGCCTGGTGAACCGCGTGGTCGACGACGCCGCGGTGCTCGAGCAGGGCTACGCGACCGCGCGACGCATCGCCAACGGCGCGCCGCTGGTGGCGCGCTGGCACAAGAAGTTCGTGCGCCGGCTCGCGCAGCCCGCGCCGCTGTCGGCCGAGGAGAACGCCGAGGCCTACGCCTGCTTCGACACCGAGGACTTCCGCATCGGCTTCCAGGCCTTCCTGGCCAAGAGCAAGCCGGTCTTCACGGGCCGCTGAGCCCGCCACCCTCCTTTCAGATCCGGAGTCCCCGCGTGACCCTTCCCCTTTCCCGCATCAAGGTCCTCGACGTCAGCCAGATCATGGCCGGCCCCTTCTGCTGCATGCTGCTCGGCGACATGGGCGCGGACGTCATCAAGGTCGAGACGCCCGGCATCGGCGACCAGACCCGCCGCTCGATGGGCTTTCGCCTCAAGGGCGCCGACAGCGGCGGCTTCCTCGCGCTCAACCGCAACAAGCGCAGCATCGAGATCGACCTCAAGAACCCGGCCGGCCTCGAGGCCTTCTACGCGCTCGTGAAGGAGGCCGACGTGCTGGTCGAGAACAACCGCCCCGGCGTGGCCGCGCGGCTGAAGATCGACTACGAGACCCTGCGCCAGCTCAACTCGCGGCTGGTGTACGCGAGCATCTCGGGCTTCGGCCAGACCGGCCCCTGGGCCAAACGCCCGGGCCTGGACCTGATCGCGCAGGCCATGACCGGCGTGATGAGCGTGATGGGCCATCCGGGCGAGCCGCCGGTGAAGTCGGCGATACCGCTGGCCGACCTGGGCGCGGGCCTGTTCGCGGCCTACGGCATCCTCAGCGCGGTGATCGGCCGCGGCCTCACGGGCGAGGGCCAGTTCGTCGATGCCTCGCTGTTCGAGACCGCGCTGGGCCTGTCGGTGTGGGAGTCGGCCGAATACTGGGGCACGGGCCAGGTGCCCACGCCGATCGGCAGCGCCAACCGCATGAGCGCGCCCTACCAGGCGGTGCGCGCCTCCGACCGGCCCTTCGTCATCGGCGCGGCCAACCCCAAGCTCTGGACCGCGCTGTGCGGCGTGATCGGGCGCGAGGACCTGGTGCGCGACGCGCGCTTCACCGACAACGTGCTGCGCATCCGCAACCGCGTGGTGCTGATCGAGGAGCTGGAACGCGAGTTCGCGCGCCGCACCGCCACCGAATGGGTCGACGCGCTGCTGGCCGCGGGCGTGCCGGCCGCGCCGATCTACGACTACGCCGAAGCCCTGGCAAGCGAACAGGCGGTGGCGCGCAACATGGTGCTGAAGATCCAGCATCCGGTGGAGGGCGAGACACGCGCCCTGGGCTTTCCGGTCAAACTCGGCGGCACGCCGCAGCAGGTGCGGCATCCGGCGCCGCTGCTGGGCCAGCACACCGAGCAGGTGCTCGGCGAGATCGGCATGACGGCCGAGCACATCGCCGTGCTGCGAAGCAGCGGCGCGTTCGGCGCGGCGCATGCCGCGGCCGACGCGACGGCGGACTGAGACACGCAAGAAACACAACGAGACGGAGACAAGACCATGCAAACGAGCACCATCGATCTCTCGCGCCGCCGCTGGCTCGGCGCCATCCCCGCGCTCTCGGGTGCGCTGCTGCTCGCGCCCGGCTTCGCACGGGCGCAGGGCGGCGCCTACCCGCACAAGCCGATCGAGCTGGTCGTGCCCTGGCAGGCCGGCGGCGGCGCCGACGTGGTGGGCCGGGCCTTCGGCGCGGCGGTCGCCAAGTACCTGCCGCAGCCGGTGGTCGTCATCAACAAGCCCGGCGCCAGCGGCGTGCTCGGGCTGGGCGACGTGGTCAACGCCAGGCCCGACGGCTACCGCATCGTGCTGTCGTCGACCGAGCTGACCTTTCTCAACCACCTGGGCCTGGCGAAGTTCTCGTACAAGGACCTGCGCCCGATCGCGCGGCTCAATGCCGACCCGGCCGCGGTGGTGGTGCGCGCCGATGCGCCCTACGCCACGCTCGAGCAGTTCCTCGAGGCCGCGCGCAAGGGCGACGCGAACGTCCGCGTGGGCAATGCGGGCCATGGCTCGACCTGGCACATGGCGGCCGCCGCGCTGGCCGAGAAGACCGGCGCGAAGTTCAACCACATCCCCTATGCCGGCGGCGCGCCCGCGGTGCTGGCGCTGCTCGGCGGCCACATCGACGCGGTGACCGTGAGCACGGCCGAGGTGTCGAGCTACGTGGCCGCGGGCAAGCTCAAGGCGCTGGCCGTGATGGCCGACCGGCGCGTGGCCGACGGCTTCGAGAAGATCCCGACGCTCAAGGAACGCAACATCGACCTGTCGATCGGCATCTGGCGCGGCCTGTCAGCGCCGCGCGGCACGCCCGACGACGTGATCGCGGTGCTCAAGGGCGCGGTGGCGAAGGCGGTGAAGGAACCCGCCTGGCTCGAGGCGCTGGCCAAGCTGCACTTCAGCACCGACACCTATGCCGACGACGCGGCGCTCGAGGCGGTGATGGCCAGGGAGAGCGAGTTCTTCAAGGCGCTCGCGGGCAAGATCAACCTCTCGAGCTGAGGCCGGGCGCACGGCCGAGAATCGCGCGATGGCTTTCGAATTCAGCGAACCCTTCGTCGATGCGCACCAGCATTTCTGGCACCTCGATGCGCATCCCTATCCCTGGCTGCAGGGCGAGACGGTGCCGAACTTCCGCTACGGCGACTATTCGGCGCTGAAGCGCAACTACCTGCCGGCCGATCTCGCGCGCGACACGCGCGGCTTCGCGCCGGCGCGCACGGTGCATATCGAGGCCGAATGGGAGCGTGCCGACCCGGTGGCCGAAACCCGCTGGCTCACCGGCCTCGCGGCCACCGAGGGCCGGCCCTCGGCGATCGTCGCGCATGCGGCGCTCGATCGTGGCGACGCGGCCGAGGTGCTCGCGGCGCAGGCCGCGTTCGCGCTGGTGCGCGGCATCCGCCACAAGCCGGTGACGGCCGCGTCGGCCGCCGAGGCCGCACGCGGCGTGGCGGGCTCGATGGACGATGCGCGCTGGCGCGCCGGTTATGCGCTGCTAGAAACGCATGGGCTCTCCTTCGACCTGCAGGCCCCCTGGTGGAACCTCGACCAGGCCGCGCAGCTCGCGCGCGACTTTCCGCGCACGCTGCTGATCCTCAACCACAGCGGCCTGCCCGCGGATCGCAGCACCGAGGGCCTCGCGGGCTGGCGCCGCGCGCTCGAGCGGCTGGCCGGTGCGCCCAACACCGCGATCAAGATCTCGGGCCTGGGCCAACGCGGCCTGCCATGGACCGAGGAGGCCAACGTACCGCTGATCCGCGACGCGATCGCGATCTTCGGCGCCTCGCGCTGCATGTTCGCGAGCAACTTCCCGGTCGACAGCCTGGTGGCGAGCTACGAGACGATCCTGCGCGGCTTTCTCGCGGCCATCGCCGGGCACTCCGAGGCCGAACGCCGGCAGCTGCTGCACGACAACGCCGTGCGGCTCTACAGGCTCTGAGCGGCCGCCTCGTCCTTCGCGCGTTCCTCGTGCACCCATGACACGAAGGCCGCGATGCGCGCGTCGGCGGCGCGGTCCTGCGGATAGACCATGAAGTAGGAGAACTCCACCGGCAGCGTGACGTCGAAGGGCCGCACCAGCAAGCCGTCAGCCAGGTCCTTCATTACCCAGTTCTTCTTCACCAGCGCCACGCCGAGTCCGTCGACCGCGGCGGCGATCACGAGGTGGCTGGGCCAGAACGAGGGGCCGCGCGTCACGTCCACGTCGCTCACGCCCGCATGCTCGAGCCACATGCCCCAGTCGGGGTTGCTCACGTCGCTGTAGGTGCTGTTGTCGTGCAGCAGCACATGGTGCCTGAGGTCAGCCGGCGTGCGCAGCGGATGCTCGCCCTGCATCAGCGCGGGGCTGCAGACCGGGAACACCTCGACCGGCAGGCACAGCTCGGAGTGCAGGCCCGGGTAGATGCCGCGGCCGTAGCGCACCGCCATGTCGAAGTCCTCGCGCGTGAAGTCGACCATGTGCTTGGAGGTCGATATCTCGAGGTCGATGTCGGGGTAGGCCTGCATGAAGCGGCGCATGCGCGGGATCAGCCACTTGACCGCGAAGGTCGGCGGCAGGTTGATCTTGAGCGAGGGCGTGCCCTGCGACTGGCGCAGCTGCTGCGTCGCATACATCACCTGCTTGAAGGCTTCCTGGATGCCCGGCAGGTAGGCCTTGCCGGCGGCGGTGAGCGCGAGCGACTTGGTGTCGCGCACGAACAGCGCGATGCCGAGGTTCTCCTCGAGCGTCTTGATCTGGTGGCTCACGGCCGAGGGCGTGACGAAGAGCTCGTCGGCCGCGCGCGTGAAGCTCAGGTGCCGCGCCGCGACCTCGAAGGCACGCAGCGGATTGAGCGGGGGAATGGGGCGCGACATGGTGGACGTATTCCTTCGGGAGCGGGCACGGGACGGGGGCGCGGGGCCTTCAATATTTTCTACGCAATGCTTCGAGAAAAACTCGTTTGCCGCTCGGCGCCGCGATTCCTAGACTGCCCTTCGCGCCGACGCACAGCCAGTCGGGACAACGTCAATTGACGCTCAACGCTTTCGGACGAACCCCATGAATTCAGAACTGCGCGCAGGCGCCCTCACCCGCCGCGAACTCGTGATCGACCGGCCGCGCACGGTCGACTTCCTCGGCGAGGACCTGCGCATCTATGCCACGCCCGAGCTCGTGCGCGACGTCGAGCAGACCTGCCTCGACTTCCTGCTCGATCACGTGGGCGCGGGCGAATCCTCGGTCGGCACCGCGATCGCGCTCAAGCACGTGGGCGCCACGCTGCTGGGCCAGCCGGTGCGCATCGATGCGCGCGTGCGCGCGGTCGACGGCCGCGGCGTGGACTTCGAGTTCACGGTGCACGAAGGCGACAAGGAGGTCGCGAGCGGCACCCACAGCCGCTTCGTCGTCGACGTCGCGCGGCTGCGCGCCAAGGTGCACGCGGCCGTCGCTCAGGGCACGAGCGCCTCGTGAGTTCCTGATCTTCCGCGGGCCACGGCCCGCGGCTCCCCGTGCCGGACAGCGGCGCGCCAGCACTGTCGGTGCGGGCGTGCGGCCGTTCCTCACCCGTGCGGCGCAAGCCGAACCCGCAACCTGGTTGCATCTTCAAAAAGAAACGAGACAGACCGATGTTCAAGACCCTCGCATCCGCCCTCTTCGCACTGGCCACCGCCTGTGCCTCGCTCGCCTTCAGCGCCTCGGCCGGCGCGCAGGACCTGACCGGCAAGGTCACGCGCACGCCCACCGGCTACCTGATGGTGCTGCGCAACGGCGACGACGTGCTCGCCCACCTCGAGCGCCTCGCCGTGGTCGAGCAGATACCGAGCGCCAGCATCGTGGGCATCGGCTTCATGCGCGAGGCCACCTTCGGCTTCTACGACTTCGCGAAGAAGGTCTTCAATCCGAAGACCTTCAAGGACGTGGAACTCGCCAACCTCACGGGCTCGATCGCCTGGAAGGAGGGCAAGCCCTCGATCCATGCGCACGGCATCGTGACCGACGGCAGCTTCATCGGCGCGGGCGGCCACCTGCTGGGCCTGACGGTGGGCACGGGCTCGTGCGAGATCACGGTGATCCTGCATCCGCAGCGGCTCGAGCGCTTCGTCGATCCGGCCATCGGGGCGAATGTGCTGGGGTTGCATCCGGGCGCGAAGTGAGCGGAATGCGGGTGCGAAAGGAACTGGCGCGCGCCACTGACACGGCGCTGTAACACGGCTTGCATGTTCGCTTCGTATCGTCCGGGGACCCACGACAACAACCCACAACAGAGGGATCCCCATGCACGCCACTCCCACGACGCCGCGCGCGCAGCTCGACGCACGCCGCCTGCGCTGGCTCGCCGCCTTCGCCGCGCTCGCTTCCATCGCCGCCCTGCAAGCCTGCAACGGAGGCGGCTCCTCGAGCAGCTTCGTGCCGGTGGCCGGCGCGCCCGCCGCGCCGCCGGCTTCGGCGCCGCCGCCCGCGCCGGCGCCCGACGCGGCCACGGCCGACGCCAACCTGCAGGCCGCCTGGGTCGAGGTCGGCGACGGCAACGCGGCCTTCGCGCGCGTCATCACCAGCTACGCCGCGCCCGCCGCCGACACGGCGGCCGATGCGAACGCCACCTGCCCGCAGATCACGGTCGACGGCAAGGCCAGCCGCATGAGCCTGCGCATCGGCGCGGGCTCGATGCCGCTGCGCACCACGGCCAGCGATCCCGCCGATTCGAAGCCGTCCGAGTTCCCGGTGTCGACCTGCGAGGCCACCCTTCCCTCGGGCGCGAAGCAGGTCGCCGTCGGCAGCCGCTCGCTGCCGCTGCCCAAGGCCGAGCCGCAGCGCATCCTGGTGCTGGCCGACACCGGCTGCCGCCTGAAGAAGGCCGACAACGCCTACCAACCCTGCAACGACAGCAGCGTGTGGCCGTTCGCGCCGCTGGCCGCCACCGCCGCCGGCTTCGATCCCGACCTGGTGCTGCACATCGGCGACTACCACTACCGCGAGAACGCCTGCCCGGCCGACGTGGCCGGCTGCAAGGACAGCCCCTGGGGCTACGGCTGGGACACCTGGCAGGCCGACTTCTTCAGGCCCGCCGCGCCGCTGCTCGCGAAAGCCCCCTGGGTGCTGGTGCGCGGCAACCACGAGGAGTGCGCGCGCGGCGGCCAGGGCTGGTACCGCTTCCTCGACACGCGCGCCTATGCCGACAAGCGCTCGTGCAACGACCCGGCCAACGACAGCACGGGCAACTATGCCGAGCCCTATGCCGTGTCGCTGGGTGGCGGCTCGCAGGTCATCGTGTTCGACTCGGCCAAGGCCGGCAAGGCGGCGCTGAAGACCGACGATCCGCAGTTCATCGCCTACCAGAAGCAGTTCCAGACCGTGGCGACGCTGGCGGCGAAGCCGGGCATGAGCACCACCATCTTCACCAACCATCACCCGATCCTGGCCTTCGCACCGGTGGCGGGCGCGACGCCCGCGCCGGGCAACCTCGCGCTGCAGTCGGTGATGAACAACCTCTATGCGAAGGCCTACTACCCGAGCGGCGTGCACATCGCGCTGCATGGCCACGTGCATGACTTCCAGGCGCTGAACTTCGCCACCGACCATCCGGCCACCGTGGTGTCGGGCAACGGCGGCGACAACCTCGACGTGGCGCTGCCCGACCCGCTGCCCGCCGGCACCACGCCCGCGCCGGGCGTGACGATCGACCGCATCACGCACCACAACACCTTCGGCTTCATGCTGATGGAGCGCAAGAAGTCGCCCGACGTGGGCTGGACCTTCAAGGCCTACACCGTGGCCGGCAAGCTGCTCGCCACCTGCGGGCAGACCGGCCGGGCGCTGAGCTGCGACAAGACCGGCTTCCTGACGCCGTGACGCGGCGCACGACGCGCTTCCCCCCGCTCGCGGGCGCCGCGCTCGCCCTGGGCGCGGCCTGCCTCGGATGGATCGTGGGTGCCGCGGGCGCCGCTCCCGGATCGATGCAGGTCATCGGCCCGGGCGGCCCGGCGAGCCAGGTGATCGAGCACATCGGCGCCACGCCGAAGCTGGCCGCGCGCGTCGATCCCACGGCGGCCGTGTTCCGGCCCGATCCCGCGCTGGCGGCGCTGGGCAAGCGCCTCTTCTTCGACACCCGGCTGTCGCAGCCGCAAGGCCTGTCGTGCGCCGGTTGCCACGACCCGCTGCGCGCCTTCACCTCGACGCTGAATGCGCCCTCGCTCGCGGGGCCGCGCACGCCGCAGGGCAGCCGCGCGGGCCGCTTCAGCGCGCGCACCGCGCCCTCGCTGCTGTACGTGCGCTACGTGCCGCGGCGCCACTTCTATCAGGACGACGACGCGCCCTATGCCTCGCCGTTCGGCGGCCTGTTCGCCGACGGTCGCGCCGACACGCTGGCCGAGCAGGTCCGCGGCCCGCTGTTCGATCCCGACGAGATGAACAACGCCTCGCCGCGCAGCCTGTTGCGCAAGGTGCGCGCCACCGAACTCGCACCGGCGCTGTCGCAGGCGCTGGGACCCGAGGTGCTGCGCGATCCGCAGCGCATGGTCCAGGGCATCGGCCTGGCGCTGGAGGCCTATCTGCAGAGCGACGAGATGGCGCCCTTCAGCTCGCGCTTCGACGACTACCTGCGCCAGCGCACGCCGCTGAGCCTGCAGGAGATGCGCGGCCTGGCGCTGTTCAAGAATCCGGACAAGGGCAACTGCATGTCCTGCCACACGCTCTCGGACACCGCGAGCCGGCCCGAGCGCTCGCTGTTCACCGATTTCGGCTACGACGCGATCGCCGTGCCGCGCAACCTGGCGTTGCCCGCGAACCGCGATGCGCGCCACTTCGACAACGGCCTGTGCCGCACGGCCTCGCAGCTGCGCTGGCCCGATCCCGGCCAGTGGTGCGGCTACTTCCGCACCCCGGGCCTGCGCAACGTCGCGGTGCGCCAGAGCTTCATGCACAACGGCACCTTCGCCACGCTGCGCGAGGCGGTGGCCTTCTACGCCACGCGTTCGACCGATCCGGCCAAGTGGTACCACGGCCATTCCACCTTCGACGACGTTCCCGCCGCGCATCGCGCGAACATCAACGTGAACTCGACGCCGATGAACCGCCGCCCGGGCAGCACGCCAGGGCTCAGCGACGAGGAGATCGACGCGATCAGCGCCTTCCTCGGCACCCTGACCGATGCGCGCTACGAGGCGGCCATGCGCGCGCCCGGCGTGGCCGCGGTGACGAACGCGCCAGCAGCCCGGTAAAAGCGAGGCGCTTACCACTGGAAACCAGGTTTCCACGCTCATTAGAGCGTCCGACCTCGCCAGCGGCGAGCCCCTCGCCCCCTCTTCGACCGGTGTTCGGCATGCCGAACACCCGCGATCAGGTTGACCGGGGGTGAAGGCGCCAGTCAGCGCCGTGCAATCGCCTTGCCCGAGCGTCCGCTCAAGCGAGCTCTCTTTTCTCGGGCAAGCTGCGATGCGCGGCGAGGCAAGCCAGCACGCTCGAGACCACGAAGACGAGCGCGAGCGTCTCGAACACGCTCGGCAGCCTGCGCTCCCATGCAAGGCCATAGACGAGCGCGAAAACGGTCTCAAAAAGAATCATCTGTCCGACCACCGTGAGGGGAAGCAGGCGACTCATCCGGTTCCACAACGCATTGCCTGCGATGGAAGCCACCAGAGCCAGGGCCAGCGACACCGAGGCGAATCGCACCCACTGATGCGCGTCGTGCTGCGTCGTCGCCAGGAGCAGGGCCAGCGGCAGCAAGAGCAGACTCTGCGCGCCCGTGACGATCCCCGTCAACAGGCTCCAGTCGTGTCCAGAGACGACGTGCATCCGCTTCAGGGCACGCGCATTGCCCACCGCAAACGCTGTCCAGGACGCCAGCGCGCCCACGGCACACACAAGCCCGAGCCCGCTCGACCCCGGCGCCGCCGCATTCGAAGCGGCCAAGGCCTCCCACCCAATGCAAAGCGCGCCGGCGCCACTCAGCAGGAGCGACGGCACGAGCGCCTTGAAGGGCGCCGCGCCGGTGTCGCGACTGCCGATGACGGTCACAGCCACCGGAAGGAACCCGATCACCAGTGAGGTCATGGCGATGCCTCCCATCTGCACCGCGCTCGACAACAAGATGTAGTAAACGATGTTCCCAGTCAGGGCGAGCCAGGACAAGGTGAACCAGTGCGATCGCGACAAGCTCGTCGCCACCTGCCGCCAGCGCGGCGCAAGCATCAGCGCGGCGAGGACGCCATAGCACAAGTATCGACCGATGCTCAATTGCAGCGGATCGAAGTCCTTGACCAAGGCCGGTGCCAGAAAAACCAGACCCCACAGTGCGCCGGCACCCGCGCCGCAGGCCACCCCCAGGAGGGGGTGGGAGGGGGCCGCGCCGACAGGCCGTGCGTTGGAGAGGGAGGTCATCCGCGCACTTTATATTCGCCGCCCTGATTAAATCACCCGAAAATCACCACCCGGACGCACTTTTCACTCGACATGGCACCCAAGCCCCCGGCCACCGAATTCGCGCTCGACCGCCAGGACCGCGAGATCCTGCGCATCCTGCAACGTGACAACAAGACACCGCAGCGGGTGATCGCCGAGGAGGTCCATCTGTCCGCGGCAGCCGTGCAGCGGCGCATCGCGGCCATGGAGGCGGCGGGCGTGATCATGAAAAACGTGGCGATCGTCGACCCGGAGGCGGTGTCGGCCACCATCACCTCCATCGTCGAGGTACAACTCGTCGACGAGCGAGCGTCGACGGTGGATCGCGCCAAAGCGCTTTTTCGGGACACGCCCGAAGTCCAACAATGCTTCTACGTGACGGGTGGCGTCAGCTGTGTGCTCATCATCGTCGCACCCAACATGCGCAGTTACGAAGGTCTCACGCGGCGCTTGTTCGCGCAGAACGAGGCCGTCAAGAGTTTTCGCTCGCTCGTGGCACTCGATCGCGTGAAGACCGACACATCGATCGTGATTCCCTGAGCAAAAAGAGACCGCATACGATCGCATGGCCCCGCCGCCGCCAGCCAACGACAAGGGCGGCCGCGTCGGCGAGACAGCTACCCCAGCTCCGCCAGGAGCGCGCGGGCACGGGCCAAGCACCCATCTTGCGCACGGGACGCGGGCACGTCGGCGCCACCAGCTGCGACGATCTCCTGCAGCAGCGTGCGCATGCGCGGCGCCGCACACATCAGACGCACGACTTGCTCGAAAGTAAGGAGCCGGCCATCAGGCCCCGCGGCCAGGGCGGGACGATGAACTTCCCCAAGATTGCGCCCCTGCGCATCGAAAACCAGCGCCCAGCGGCGATCAACGCTGAGGGCATAGCGCCACACGATCGAAGCCTGTGGTTCGCGCGGACCGCCGGCACCAGGCGCGCCGCCCGCGACGGCGGGGGGTCTGACGAATGGCGTACGAGGATCGGAGCTGTCCATGGGGAGTCTGCCTTTCTGTGAGGTGACGGGCCGGCTCCCGCGGAGCCGCCTCGACGCCATGACGGCGAGGACCGCGCGGGCGCCAGGGCCCGCCCGCAAGCCGCAGCCCGCAGCAAAGCGCAGGGACCGGGTGAGGACGGGGGCGCAGCCGCACCCTGGCGGCCGCAAGGCCCGCAGCCAGGCGTCGGAAAGAGGCGGTCCCGGGAACGGCTTGACACCCGGCAGCGACCTGAGCGCCGCCCCGGACACCCCGGTGAGCACCCCTCAGACCGTCCTTCCAAAAACGCAAGAGGCAGCGCCCCGCACAACGAGAGAAGGAAAAAGAACAAAAGAAGGAAAGAAGCACAAACAAATGCCGGCAGCGCAGCTGCCGGCACAGGCCGACCGCTCAGGCCTCGATCCGGCCCGCCAAGCGTGCCGCGACTGCATAGGCACTGAGCGGTCGCGTCGCCTGGAATCCCACGTCCTGCTTGATCGGCAAGCGCAACGGCCCCCTCAGGCAAGCCAGCGTGTCAAGACTCACGCATCCCAATTCGGGATAGCCCTGCCCCAAATCGCACAGACCGAAGGCGATCGTCGGATCGTCGGGATCGATCTCACTCAGCAACCACGTCGCGCCGGCATCCGGCGTGAAGAGCTTGACCACCGGTGACGGATCGAAAAGTTCGTCGCGCGCCTCAAATTCGCGCGATGCGCGGCCATTCGCGACAAGTCGCCGAACCTGTTCGTCGCTCAAAAAGAAGTACGAGAAAGTCATGTGACGCTCCAAGAAAAGGGCGGGATTGCCCAGGACCGTCACGGTCACGCCGAAGCGCAGCGGTCAAGGCTCGAAGACGGCCGCAGGCCGCCAGCGCGCAGAGCGCGCGCAGGCCTTGACAGCGAGAACGGCGTGGCACGCTGAAGGTCACGCGAGCCAGCCCCGCCACGCCACCTCGCGCCCCTGCCAGCACGAGGTGCAGCGAGTCGTGCGCTCCACACAACAAGACCCGCGGGCCCAAAGCCCGCGCTGGCCAGCAACCCGCGCACAGCGCGCTGGCCACCGCCCCCCCAAAAAAAGACCCGGCCACCGCAACACGCCCCCCCACGCCACCCGCCCCCTTCCAGCACGAGGCGAAGCGAGTCGTGCGCTCCACACAACAAGACCCGCGGGCCCAAGCCCGCGCTAACCAGCGACCCGCGCACAGCGCGCTGGCCACCGCCCCCCAAAAAAAAGACCCAGCCACCGCGACACGCCCTCCCCCACGCCACCTCGCGCCCCTGCCAGCACGAGGCGAAGCGAGTCGTGCGCTCCACACAACACGGCCCGCGGGCCCGAAGCCCGCGCTGACCAGCAACCCGCGCACAGCGCGCTGGCCACCGCCCCAAAAAAAGGACCCAGCCACCGCGACACGCCCTCCCCCACGCCACCCGCCCCCTGCCAGCAGGAGGCGCAGCGAGTCGTGCGCCCCCCGCAACACGGCCCGCGGGCCCAGAGCCCGCGCTGACCAGTAACCCGCGCACAGCGCGCTGGCCACCCCCTAAAAAACCAGCCACCGCCCCTGCACACGATGCCAGTGGAAGCGGATTGCTGCAGCGACATGCCATCGCTCGTTGTTCGTGAGGTCATGCATCCGCGCGGTCCGTCATGCATCAAAGCACGAGCGCAGGCAAAAAAAGCCCGCCGCCCGCACATTCGCGGGCGACAGGCTCAGGCCTGCTCTGCGCAGGCTGGATGCTCGGTATCAATCCAGCCGGCTAGGCCTCATGGTCCGGTTGGTCACGACCAGCGTCCGAGACCGGATCGCCATCCGGCCCAGCCCGGTTCAGGGCTTCTTCTGCCCCATCGTTCTTCTCCCGCTCGGCTTGGGCGTCCTCGCAGGCGCACGAGATACCGGCAACCAGCGGCCGCAACGGAACAGGCAGCCAACGCGTGCCTTCGAGCTTGGCTGCGCAATAGTCCGCGGCCTCGGACTTCTTCATGGCAGCGACTTCCTTGGTGCAATCGACGCCACTGGCTTCCCTGACCGCCTCTACCGCCTTGGCCTTGCTCACGCTGTGCAGGTAGTTCGCAGCACTTGGCGTCCACCAGTCGGCCATGTCCAGGCCGAGCGCCTCGGCGATTGCATCGCTCTGGTTGCGCCGGCGTTCACGGCCCTGGATCGCATCGATGCTGCGCGCCGTGCAATAGGCCAGCAGCTGCAGCAAGGTCTGACGCTCCTGCGAAAGCAGCCAACGGAAGGTCGCGGCCGGATCACGAGGCAGGCGCTCGCCCCAATCGCTCGCGGCGCGTTCCAGCAGCGCGGCGGCGGGTGTATGGACGTAGTCGCTCGCATGCTCGGCGAGCGCGAGATCTCCTGTTGGGCGCACCGTCACCCTCACGATGTTATTGCCCCGGTCATAGAGATCGAACACCGTCTCGACCATGCGGTGCACCAGCGTCGCGAGTGCCACGTCGACGTCCTGCGTGAGCGCGGCCTGCAAGGCGGCGGTGCGATGGGCCGTGAGGTCGCGCATCAGCTTCTCGCTGAAGACGGCGCGTCGTTTGCCGGCCTCGGCCGCCTCATCGCTCTCGCTGCCCCGCCCTGCCCTGCTGACCAACCCTTCGCCGTCTTCGGTGCCAGCGCCGCAGGCTCCATCATGGGCGGGCTCGCGCCGCAGCAGCCCACGATGCACGACGAGCGTTCCGTCGCTGTCGATGCGCAGCATCGCACCACACCGTCCCATCTGCTCGGGCGTCCAGACCCGCAGCGAAGCGCGCGCCGCATCGATCCGGTCGTCGAGGTCACTCAACAGACCCGACAGCCGCACTTCCTCGGCCTCGTAGGCGTCGTCGCCATCGCCATCGCCATCGAATTGCAGTGACTTCGCCTCGTTCTGACCGTAGGCCGCGTCGAGCCGCTCGCGCTCGGTCTCCAGCGCGGCCAACATGCCAGCCTCCGCGTCGCTGGGTGCACGTTCGGACGGCGCCTGCTGCCCATAGGCGCGCAAAGCCAGCCGATCTGCATCGATCAAGCCTTCGACCCATGCCCAGCCCTCGGCGCGCACTTCTTCGGCGGCCGCCTGCAGCTTCTCCGTGGCGAGCTGGCGCAGCAGCCCCGGTGCCTCCAGATAGATGCCCGAGCGGCCGGCATCGTAGTCAGCGAACAGGTCGCGCCGGACCTTGCCACCGCGTGCCTCATAGGTCTCGACGCCCACGAAGCGCGCGAGATGGCTTTCCGCGGTGGCCGCGCCTTCGGTCAGGAGGCGTCGGATGGTCCAGGCGTCCCGGCGATAGGTGGGCAGGCCGTCCCACACGGCCTCCTGGGCCTTGTGGTTGTCGGTCAGTGCCAGCGCATGCAGGATGTCCGACTCGATACTCCCTTCCCGGTACATCGCGAGGAAACGTGGCGCAAGCCGGGCGAGCTTGAGACGGCGCTCGACGGTCAGCGGTGCCACGCCGAAGCGCACAGCGATCTGGGCCACGCTCTGCCCCGCGTCGACCCGCGCCAGAAAGGCCTCGGCCTCGTCGGCTGGGTGCATCGCTTCGCGCCCCGAGTTCTCCGCCAGCGAAATCTCCACCGCTTGCGCGCTGTCGTACAGCCGGCACTCGACGGGCCGGGCGGCCGACCATCGCCCGTCGCTGGCGAGCTTGTGCAATGCCAGCAGACGTCGCCCCCCGGCGATGACGCCGAACCGACCATCGGCCAGGGCGACCACGGCAAGGCGATGCAACAGGCCCTGCGCATCGATGAGCGCGGCGAGTTCCTCCACGCCACCCGCGCTGCGGACCTTGCGGACATTGGCGTCGTCGAGCACCAGTTGATGCAGCGGCACGTCGATGTCGCGCGCCGGCGCGGCGGCAATGGCACCGGACTCGTTCGCAACCGGTTTCTCGTGGGTGGGATTTTGCGGCGGGGCAGCCTTCGAAGGCTGCGCCTGGGTCGTGTCGCCGGCGTGCTTGGGCCTTTCGACCCGCGGCGTCTTCGTGGCGGCACCATCGCTGGCAGCGGCGGGCGCCACCTTGGCCCGGACGGTGACGGAGCTCGCAGGGGTATCCGAGGGCGTCCGTGCAGTCGTTCTGGCAGTCATGTGCGTTTCCTTTCGATCGCTTCGATGCGTGAATCAGTGAATGAATGGATGGGTGCATGGACGAAGCCCTGCCGGATTCCTAGATTCAGAGCCCCTCGTGAAAGGGTTCCGCATCGCATCGGCCGAGCTGCCGAGCCTGGCCGCCGTCTTCCTGAGTTCTTCGCCCGGTGACACAGCGCGCACGCCCGGACGGGAGAGCAAGGGGGAAGCATTCGTAACGCGCAGCGTTATGAACACCCCCTTGCAGGCGCAGCCGGTCGCCCGGCCGCGCGGGAGCACGGTCGCCGAAACGGTGAAGCACTCAGGAAGACGGCAGCCCCCAGACGCCGGGCCGGGGCGCACCGGAACCGCCGCGCGGCGAGCGCCCTCACCTGCCGCAGACAGGTCTGATCGAGGATGTCAGGGGCCGCAGGCCCCGCGCCAGGGATATGCAAGGCGGCTGCAAGCCGTCCCCGCAGGGGATGAGCGCGAAGGCGCGAACCTGGAGCAGCCCGACAGCAGCGAAGCCGCTGGGGCGCCCTGCATGACTTCACCCATGGCGCCGGCGTTCTCGCTGCAATACCGATCGCATCCGGCGCCAGCAACCCGCGAGCGCTTTGTCCGCCGAACGCCGGCACAACATGGCACACACGACATCGCGACACACACGCCCAGCGCAGGCGCAAACTAGCCAACCCACATGTCGGCGCCTCAAAAGGGAGAAGCAAGAACCCGCCTGCTGTTGGCAGTTGCAGTTGCAGTTGCAGTTGCAGTTGCAGTTGCAGTTGCAGTTGCTGAGCTTGAGCTATTTAAAGATCGACAGCCTGCACGGTACCTTTTATTGGCTGGAACACCGTCCTACGCAAGGTGTCTGAGTCAGGCCTACCCGCGGAGCGAACTACGTGAGCGCTTCCCAACAACGCCGCGACCGAGGACTGTCGGTGCATGCAGCGGCTGTACCCTTGAAGCCATCGCGGTCCGAGGCTCTGGACGGTCGCGCAAGGCTTCGCTGAAGTTTTGACGTTCAGGCGTCTATCACTTGCCAAAGGCAAGCCTATCAGCGCTATTCGCTATTCGCGAATAGCGAATGCCATACAAAATGGATCTCAAACCGCAAGGCCTTATCGTATTGCTCAAGGGGGGTGGCATTTCGACGCCGAGGTTTGCACTTTCTGGGGGTGAATGCGTGATCGGAGAAACAGTGACGACGACTCGATTTTCGACTTCTTCGACGGCTGTGATGATGACGCAAGGTCGATTCTTAACTCCCTCCGTCTGCCCTTTTTTTTCTTCGTGATTCCACAAGTAGTCAAACGAGACGACGAGACCTACCTCGGGTTTCGGAAAAGTCATGCACTTAGTCGCGCAGCAGTGCGTTCAAGGCATCGTGACTCGAATCCATAGCGCTCCTTGATAGCGCTTGAATCGCCTCAGCTGGCAGGTCTTGGACCTCATATGACTTTGTCGCGCGGGCCTTCAGGCGTTCGAAGTCGTCGAACTCCTTTCTCGAAATAAAGTACCCAGTCACGCGGTTATGGCTAGTGACTGCCACAGATTCAGCTTGAACCATCTCGCGGTAGTGGCCGAAATTCTTCGCGAACTCGCTTGCGGAAACAGTGATCATGAGGAAATCTCCGTAGAAGCACCATTTTCGTGAATTACGTAAAGCGTCAAGTTCCCTCCAAGGGGTAGTCGCTTGGTGATAGGAAGCTCCCGCAGACAGCGCGCTTTTTTGAACGAAGTCAAAGCGCGCCGCCCACGGCAGGGCAGGTAGCCAGTCGGACATGCAAAACCCTGCCACCCCACATGAGCACTGGGTGCTGCAGTTTGGTGTGAGATCCCCTGACAACTAACGCACCACGATGTGATTCCTGGCCGATTTCTTCCGGCAGCCGCCGGCCGAGATGATTGATGCACGCCACCGCTGGTGATGCTGGCCAGCCAGTTGCCCTGGGCGCAGATGGAGACCGCGCTGGTACCGGAGTTTGCCCGCCAGGTATGAGAAGGCCGGACCGTTGCGCAGGGCGAACTGTCTGGCCCCAGCGTGCGGGTCGCCAGCGCAGGTGCTGCCGCCGCCGGGCGCCCGCGACTCCCCCTGCGTCTGAGGGGCCAACCTGATATACCTCAAGCATGCCTACAACCTCAGCGATGAGGGGATGTCATGGCCACCGGCGGCGACCCGCCACCGCACGCGCGCAACATGAAGTTCGGGCGAGGCCAGTCCAGCGTACCAAAGACGAACCTGGGCGCCCTGGCGCGCACCGTCGGCGAGCATCTGAGGGATCGTCCTCGCGCCCAGGGTTGTCTCGAAGGCAAAGTTGCGTCCCTGCGCCAGGGCTCGCTCCAGACCCTTGCGTCCGAACTCCCAGGCCCGGGCGTTGGCCTCCTCGGCCGTCAGGCCCGGATTGGCATCCAGCACCACGCGGGCTGCCAGGTCGGGGTTGAAGTAGTCGACCTTTTTCTGGAGCAACGCGGCGCCGCCCACACTGCTCGTGCCGGCGCCGTTGACGCCGGCCAGCACAAAGATCCTTGCCGGCATCAGCCGCGCGTAGCAGGCGCGGCCGGGGTAGCCGCAGCCGCGGCGACCGCCGCCTCACCCAGCGCCGAAGAATCCATGGCAAATGCATCGTCCATCGCGCGTGCAGCCGCCTCGCCCTGCATGCGCGCAAACATATCGTCAAAACGGTGCGTGAGGGCCTCGAGGTCCGGCTCTGACGCCTGCTCCATCTGCAGGTAGCGCTCCACCGACATCAGCACCATGGCGGGCTTCTCGTGGCGCGTGATCACCACCGCGCCGCGCGCCATCACCGTGCTGGCGACCGCCTGCATGCCCGAAGCCAGCTTCGTCGCAGAAAACGACGGCAGATCGCGCGCCAAGCGCTCGATGTCGGAGGAGCCGACGGTCGCGGAAATGGCAGCCATGGAAGATCCTTCGAAACCAGAGTTTTACCCATTTGATGGACTTCGGAAAACACCGCCGACCATACCTCACCGGTGGATCAGGAGCGATCGAGCACCACCCCCATCGCGCCATCCGAACTTCCGCAGTCGCGCCAGCCCAACTTCGCACCAGGGAGCCACAATCCCCCGATGACCATGCGCACCAAGCCGTCCTCGCCCATCACCTCGCAGCTCGCCAACCACCCGTGGATGCCTGCGCTGGCAGCGGACGGCTACACGGACATATGCGAGCGCGAAGGCCAGTTATGCGGCATTCGCCGATTCAACTTCACCTCCGCCGTGGTCGTCGGCGTAGACCCGGTCGGCTATCGCCGTCGCTACTGCTACGAACATGCACACGAGGCGCGCCAAGCACTGGCCGCCTGGGATGGCAAGGGGCATCCTGGTGGCCCCTGGATCAAGTGCACGGGTGCTGGCATCGAACTGTTGAATCCTGCTCTGGACCTGTTGAGGACCACGCCAATCCCAAGGGGCTCGCTTCAGGCGAGCAATGCTTCGCGCAAACAATGCACCGCGCGAAGCGCGATCTCCGCCCAGGGCTGCACACCGACGCATGCGCACACCTTCCATCGGCTCAGCGACAGCAACGCTGGCGCTCAACCCAAGACGTTGCGCTCAACCTGCACCACCCAGATGGTCGGGCTTCAGACCGTCGTTTCCGGGCGGCAACGGCTGGTCGGCACTCTCGAGATATCTGCGCTCCCATAAAACAACATCCAAACAGATCGCGCCGCTAGGCGCGCGTGGCCGCAGCGAGCTTGCCGCGGGGCAGAACTGCAAATTCACTGAAGATCCATGCAATGGCCGTGGGGACCTTGCGCGCGTCGATGCTCTGGCTTTCCTGGCCCAAGTAGATTCTCAGCTCTTGAGCGGGTCCACCTCCCGTGCGATCACTCAAATGAATGCGAAATGCTTTACGCGCAGCGACTTGCAAGGTATGGCGAAATCCTTGATTGAGCTTCATGCGTTCCAGGGGTCCAACACTTTCAGCCCTCGGATGCTGACGAAATCGCTGGTGTTGCGGGTGACCACAGTGAAACCGTGCGAAAGCGCAGTGGCGGCGATCATCGAATCGCGTCGAGCTCTTGGATCGGGGACATGCATGGGCGCGCACAACAGCGCCTCACGCTCGCCAAAAGCTAGGATCCGCCCAGCGAATGCCTTATGGACGGCCGTGGCCCACCGACGCAGCGCTTGTCCCTGGGGCGGTGAACGGCGCTCCAGGCGCACGATGCCTTCCTCCTGTTCGAGAATGGTGATGGCCGAAAGGAAAAACTGATTCTGTGGAACTGTTCCAGCCCAGCGCCGGACCTCTTCTGATTGGCCGAGCTTTCCTGGACGCAGTTCGGCCAGCACATTGGAGTCGAGCAGGTACACCCTTAGACCTCCGGGCGCAGCTGGATGGCCGTCGGAGTGATCTCGAAGTCTTCGACTTCCGACGTATCGGGCATGCTGTCCATCAGCTCGAGCAGCGACACCGTACTATCGCCGTCGCCTCGGGAGAGCGCTCGATAGTCGCCGATGTTGAGGAGCACGAAGGCAGGTTCGCCGTGGTCGGTGATAAAGAGCGGACCTTCCTTGGCCAGGTGCTTCGCGCTGCTGACGTTGTGGCCGAACTCGCGGCTCGTGATCACGTGGGGGGCATTCATGTCCATCTCTCCTGAAACCTATGGGGCCACTGTTTCCAGGTCTTCAACACCTGATAGTCGCATTCCTGCAGCAGGGTCCGAACGTCTTCGGCCGCCTACAGCGCGTGCTCACCCGATTCAGCATGAACGCGGTCGCCATCGAGCATGCAGAAATACCAGCCAAAAGGCACGCCCACGCGCCGATCGAGTCTGCAGCTTGACGTAAAAGTTGTAGACATCGCCGGCCCGGGCTCGCACCTCAGCGAGCTTCTCCCGAAGGGTCCAGGCTGAAAAGTTAGACGCCTTCCCTGCTCGCCAGTTCTCGCCGGTTTTTAGATTAGTCCAGCCGTCGAGCTCCATGATCCAGTGATCGCGCGGTGGCGCGACGCTGCGCCCAGCGCTCCTGGTAGCCCGTCGTTGAAGATGTGCCCCAACTCCCGCCGGCAAGCCGCAGCGACCTGCGCCAGACCGGCATCTCGATGTCGTATTCCTCGCGCAGACTCATGACTGCCCTTGACCAAATCGAGCGATGCTACGGGACCGCGGTCGCCAAACAGTAAATGTAGCTACCGAAGCCACAAATGTCAAGACACAGCCGTTTGCTTGCTAACGGCGATAGCCATCAAGCGGTTTTTCCGCGTAACTGGAGAAAACGGCGTCTATTCGTGGAAATGCGTTCGCCTAAAGTGCAGGAAGGTGTTTCTGAATTCGCGTGCCCCTCAGCCACGTCACGAACCTGGGCTCTGGTGTGCATCTTGGCCGTGGTATCAATCTTGGCGAGCAGCCATTGATGACGGGGGCGCTCGCGCCGGCCGCGGCGTCGACCGCCAGGCCGTGATGAGCCTGACGCTGGGCGACTGGATCGACTCCAGACACAGCGTGCTGATCACCGGGCCGACCGGCGGGGTCAAGTCGTGACTTGCCTGCGCGCTGGCGCAGTCCCTGAAACGCACAAAGGGGTTCGCCATCCTCCATCGCGCTCACGCTGCGTAGCACGACATCCCTTTCTCGTTCGATGACGCCTTGCCTTCACGAGAGAAGACTTCCGACTCGCAGCACGCGTGCTGCGCAATCCAGTGACATGTCTCGAGGCGCCGGCCAAGCGCTGGAGCTGGATGCTGTTGTGTATGGCGACGCGCTGCGCTCACCGAGCGCCGAACGGCAAGGCCGTGCGCGACGCTACGGCGTCCGCCCACCGAAAGCATCGAGGCTTGCCTTTCATCCGTCCGCCGGGCTCGAAGCGCGCAACCGCTGCAGCGGCGCAGTCTTAAAGAATGGGGCGCGCAGCGCCCCGGCCTCGTTCAGACGAGGCCACGCTCGGCCATGGACACCGTGCGACTTCCAGCGACGACGACGTGATCCAGCACCCGCACATCGATGAACGCCAGCGCGTCCTTCAGCGCCGCCGTCAACGCCAGGTCCGCTCGTGACGGCTCGACCATGCCCGATGGATGGTTGTGCGCCAGGATGACGGCCGCGGCGTTGTACCGCAGCGCACGACGCAGCACCTCGCGCGGATAGACGCTGGTCTGCGTGAGCGTGCCGCGAAACAGGTCCTCGAACGCGATCAGCCCATGCTGCGCGTTCAGAAACAGCACCGCGAAGCTTTCGTGCCCCTGCCCTGCGAAGTGCAGCTTCAGATAGTCTGCCACCGCCTTCGGCGAACCAAAGGTCTCGCCCGGCAGCATCTCCTCGACAAGCAGCGCACGCGCCACTCGAAGACCGCACAGCAACGGTTCGCAACCTGGCAGTGATGCATCCCGCGCGGCACCAACCAGCCGATGCAGCGAGCGCCCATGCGCCTCGTAGAGCTGCCCTGCGTCAGCGCCAAGCAACGCATGCAACGCTTCGAGCACCTCGCACTCGGTGTGCGCGGCCGTAGAAGACGATGCCAAGGATTCGGACGATTTCGCACCAGCGGATGCGAAGAAAGCGGGTGTGTTCATGAGGAAGAACTCCTGTGGATGACACAGGCGGGATTGCCTGCGAGACCCCGCCACCCCGTCGCAGCGCAGCGCTCAAGGCCGCCGCAGGCGCGCGGCACGCGCCGAGCACGCGAAGCGCGCGCAGGGCCTTGAACGCGAGAACGATGGGGTAGCCTCAGGGCTCACAGGCAAGCCCTCCACACCCTCCACGACGATCACCAAGTTGTCCTCTTCTGCAGGGAGAGGCCGTTGCGGGACGCCATCGACCACATCGCCCATGGGCCATCCTGAGTCCAGTGGGCACGCCGTCAAACCAAGGCTTGCGCAGGTCACGCAAGACGCTCATCGTTGGAATGTCCACGTTATGGCAAAGTTTGCCATATTGTTATAGAGTACCTTGCATGACGACGATGAACATTTCACTTCCGGAAGAGATGAAGGCATTCGTCGATGCACAGGTCGCGGAGCGCCGTTATGGCAATGCGAGCGAATACATGCGAGACCTGATCCGCCGCGACTTGGCACGCGAGCAATTTCGGGCTGTCATTCTTTCCAGCCTTGAATCCGGGCCCTCCGTGGAATGGACACCAGCCCACTTCGACGCACTGCGCGACGAGATCGCACAGGCCGAATCGACACAGACGAGTCAGCCAGCGGCGTCCGCAAGGCGCAGGACCGGGGAGGCTGCCTCCAAAACTGGCAGGAAGAAGAAGGCGGATTGAGCTTGAAAGGCGCCAAGAGGTTTCTTGTCCGTCCTCGCGCCAGCGCGCAGATTGCCGCCGTGATTCGGTACTACGCCGTCACCATGCGGGCTCCGAACGCGGCCAGGGGTTTCGTGGATGAGTTGCAGAAGGCCTACGAACTCATCAGACGCAACCCTGATGCCGGCTCGCCACGGCTCGAGACCGAACTCGGGATGCCTGGCCTACGTTCATGGGGACTGCCCAAGTACCCCTACCTGATCATCTATTTCCGGCACCCGAACTTGGTGGATGTGGTGGACGTGCCGCACACACGCACCAACTATGTCGCCGCGCTGATTGACCACCTGTGATTCGATGAGGTCGCCCAGGGAACCTTGTCAGCTTCTTGGATCGGTGGGGCGTTTGACGTCCGAATCTCCTTCGAAAAGCGGAACAGTCTGGGCCGAGATGGACTTGCCGTGTTGATCAAGGCGACAAGACAGTTTTCTTCGACCAACCGCCGCATGCCTCAGGATGCGCGCGCAGGGCCTTGAACGCGAGAACGATGGGGTAGCCTCAGGGCTCACAGGCAAGCCCTCCCCAGCCTCCCCAACGCCAACGAAGGGGTTCAAAGCATTGCGCTCACGGTCGCGGTCGCCTGCGCCCCACCGTCGTCATGCGCTGCAAAGCACCGGGACATGCGTCAATCAAGCTGCCACACCATGGCGTGGCGCAGCGTGCAAGCGCTCGTTCCGGCCACGCCCCCAGGTGCACGGCACGTGAGCAACGCTCACGCCCCGCGCACGAGGGTCGCGTTGCGACCCTGAGGAAGCGCCTGACGCATCCATGCGCGTCGATGCGCTTCCGAGCGCCGACGGCGCTTCAGTCGGCCTGGGGCCCGACCATGGCCTGCAGCTGCTCGATCAACCCAGGCTCCACGAACACGCAAGGCTTGTCAGCCGCCAGCCGGACGTCGAACAGCCGATCGAACACTTCGCGCTTCAGGTGCGCGATCTGACCGGTGCGATACGCCTGCTCCGGACGGAGATTGCCTTGGACCGACGCAGCCCCGCTGCGTTGCGGATCGCATTCGACCAAGGCCACGAACCCCTCGTCGAACATCTTGCGATGCTCGGCGCACAGACCCCAGCCAGTCAGCGTGTGACGCCCCATGCTCGCGCGCAAACGTCGATCGAGCAGCAGGTTGCCGGTTTCGAAACTGACGCCGCACACCAGGCAGACATGCTGCTCCATCGACACGTGCGATTTCTCATTCATGGTGATCTCCGGTTGTCGGGCGGGATTGCCCGAAACCGTGGCCTGCACGGCGCAGCGCAGCGGTCAGGGGTCCAGGACGGCCGCAGGCCGCCAGCGCCGCACAGCGGCGCGCAGCCCTTGACGGCGAGAACGCCGTGCTACGGTGAAGGTGCCAGCAAGACCGCACACACTCGCCCTGCACCCCTCAACCCTCCAACGGTTCCTGACGCAGCGCTTGATGCGAACTCGGGCTGCTGAGCACGCGCCGACTCGCCAAGGCCGATGCCACTTGGCCGCAACAGCGGCTTCTACCGTGCTGCGAACCGGGCCAGTCACACAACAAGTGGCACGCGCATCCCGGATGCCCACAAGAGGAAAGCAAAAAAGCCCGATTCGTCCGAGTCAGGCTGACTTGCTCATCCGGAATGAGAAATTTGGTGGCCGGGGCTGGTTCAAAAAGCCTCTGCAACTCGCACCAACACCAGCTTTCACTTGACTGTTCTGGTTCCCGAGCACACGGTTGGGCACACCAGACCCATAGCAGCGATCGATTCCGCTTTGGGGCCTGATCGCTACTTGCGATCCAGCCCACCCCGCCCGGGTGATGGGGTGGTCGCCCTCGTTGGATTTTTTCTTGTTTTATTGACAAGTAACTAGCAAATGCAACAAACTCCAGCATGCTCTCTGCCTCGACAAGTGAACAAGCCGTCCTGGCCTTGGCCAAACAGCGGCCGCTGCTGCGCGCGCGGGATCTGGCAGCGCATGGCCTTCCAACGATGGCGCTCAGCCGGCTGGTCGCCGCTGGCGAGCTCGAGCGGGTCGCCCGTGGTATTTACAGCCTGCCGGGGCGCCCGCTGAGCGAGCACCGCTCGCTGGCAGAGGTCGCGCTCCGCGTGCCGCAGGGCATCGTCTGCCTGCTGTCAGCGCTGCGCGTCCACGGGATCGGCACGCAAGCGCCATTCGAAGTGTGGATCGCGATTCCACGCAACTCGCCAACACCCAGGCTCGACCAGCCCGCCTTGCGCGCCATCCGCATGTCCGGCCCCGCACTGTCCGAAGGCGTCGAACCCATGCAGATCGACGGTGTCAGCGTGCCAATCTTCAACGCGGCCAAGACCATTACCGACTGCTTCAAGTTTCGCCACAAGATCGGCCTTGACGTGGGGCTCGAAGCGCTGCGCGACGGCTGGACGCAACGCAAGGTGACGATCGATGCACTCTGGCACTACGCCACGATCGACCGCGTATCCAATGTGATGCGACCCTACCTCGAAAGCGTCACGACGTGAGCCGCAACATCGCAGCCTCGATACGCGCCCGCTTGAAGCAACATGCGGATGCAAGGAAGCGGGACTTCAACCTGACGCTCACCCACTATGGCCTGGAGCGTCTGCTGTATCGTTTGTCCATCTCACCGCACGCCTCCAACTACGTGCTCAAGGGCGCACTGCTGTTTTCGCTCTGGTACGACCAGCCCCATCGCCCAACCCGAGATGCCGACCTGCTGGGATTCGGTCAGGACGATGTGGAATCGGCAGTGAACGCCTTTCGAGAGATCTGCCAGATCGCCGTGGAGGATGGGATCGCTTTCGATGCTGCGTCGGTACACGGCGTCGTCATTCGCAAGGAAGCCGGCTACGGCGGCGTGCGAGTCGACCTGCGAGCGACACTGGACGGCGCGCGCATCGCACTACAGGTAGATATCGGCTTCGGCGATGTGGTGACGCCAGCCGCGGAAGCGATCAGCTATCCAATCCTGCTCGATGACTTGCCCGCTCCACAGTTGCGCAGCTACCCGAAGTACACCGTCGTGGCCGAGAAGTTCCATGCAGTCTGTCTCCTGGGCATGGCCAATACCCGGATGAAGGACTACTTCGATCTCTGGATACTGATGAGCGAAGGCACGCTGGATCCAACCGACTTGCACCACGCCATTTCCGCCACCTTCGAACGCCGGAAGTTCGCAATGATCAGCAGTCTTCCTGATGGATTGAGCGACAGCTTTTCTGGCGATACGACGAAGCAAAAGCAGTGGGCAGCCTTCTTGAAGAAGAACCGGCTTGAAGCCATGGACCTGGCGGATGTCGTGAAACGGCTGCGCGAAGAATTCCAGAAGCTCGGCATCTTCTGATGCTGCCGCCAGGAGGCAAAGTGTCTCTCTCGTCCGAGTGATCTGCCCCGGTCAGGCGTATCAATGTTGAGTTTGCGAGTCCAAGGTTGTGAAACTACTTGCTCTCCGGTGATTGCCCTGCATCCCCAACGCGCTGGCGATGCACAACGTCCCCGTGATGGCAAAGTTTGCCATATCGTCATAAAGTACCTTGCATGGCCGCTTGCTGTCCACCGCAAGACTTGCCGGCGCGGCGATCGCGCAGGCTTTGGAACCATGAATACCTGAGCGAGGGCGCCGCATCCACGAGGCGGCACTGTGCGAGCACCTTCGACTCCGGCAAGCAGCATCCGAGGCCCGTGAGCCTCTTTCTCGGATGCAGTTGTTCAGAAGCTGAACTAGCGCAAATTCGCTTTTTGCCGTCGCGCTTTTTTGAGCGCTGTCAAACCTGATAGGCGACGACGGGCGGTTCGTACCGAGTCTGGCGCACCAGCACGCCGTCAGCGTCCGCATAGATCCATGCACCCGGCTTGATCGTGACGTCGCCGAAAGACACTGCGACGTCGCGCTCATGGGGAGATTGCACCGCCGAACTTCGTGGCGTCGTGCACAGCGCCTTGACGCCGAGATCGTAGGTAGCGATCTCCTCGGCGTCACGGATCGCCCCGAAGACGATGGCGCCCGCCCAACCGTTTCGCACGGCGATGGATGCCATGGTTCCGCCGAACAGCGCGACAGCACGCGAGCCGCTGCCGTCGATGATCAGAATCCTTCCATGGCCAGGCTCTAGGCAGGCTTGGACGCCGGCGCGGTGGTCATCACGGACCTTGAGCGTCACCGCCTGACCCCAGAATGTGCGCCGCCGTCCGAAATCGCGGAAGGGGGCATCGCAGAGCTCGCAGGCAAGCGGGTCGTCATCGGAAATATCCGCGGTCGCGAATGTCATGGTCGAATCCTTGCGTTCTCTCGCTTGATGGCCGGGCTCAATGCCTGCACGGCTCAGGCGCCGGACTTGAAGACCGGCGCGGTGATCTGGTTGTGCAGTCCCCCATCCACGAAGATGTCCGTGCCATTGATGTAGCGTGCAGCGTCGCTGGCAAGGAAGGCAGCGGCTTCCGCCGCATCCCACGGTGATCCCATCGCGCCCGGCGGACAAGTCGCGTTGCGCGTCTTCAGCAGATGGTCCAGTCCTTGCGCATGGGCTTCCGCCAACTGCTCTCGCACGAGCGCGGTATCCATCAGTCCGAGCAGGATGTTGTTGCACCGGATGCCACGGGCCGCATAGTGCATCGCCACGGTCATCCCGAGCGCATTCAGCGCCGCCTTGCTCGCGTGGTAGGCACAGGCGCCCGATACGCCAGCACGCGTGCTCGCGATGGACGACACCTGCACGATGGCCCCTCGCCCCGAACGGCTCATGATCGGAAGCACGTGCTTGAGGGCCAGGAAGGCCGACCGCGCGTTCAACGCGAACGAGCGGTCCCAATCTTCGACACTGAGCTCCTCGGGCCCGCCCTGGATCACGACGCCGACGTTGTTCACGAGAATATCGATGCTCCCGTTGACTTCCTGCGCCCGGCTCACCGCTTCGCGAATCGCGGACTCGCTGCACACGTCGGCCTCGATCACTTCACAGAGTCCTCCCTGCTCGCGCGCGAACCGCTGGGTGCGGCGCGCGGCCTCCAGGTCTCTGTCGGCGGCGAACACCACCGCGCCCTGGCTTGCCATCCTGATGGCGATTGCCGCGCCGTTTCCGGGGCCACTTTCGGCGGCACCCGCGCCGAAGATCAACGCGGTTCTGGACTGAAGAGGTTGGCTCATCTCGGACTCATCCTTACTGCGCCATCGAGGCGCACGCATTCACCATTCATGTAGTCATTGGTCAAGAGAAACTCGACCAGATGAGCGAACTCCCCGGGCTCACCGACGCGCTTCGGAAACGGCACGGAGGCCTCCAGTGCGCGCCTCACATGTTCGGGTCCTGTCCGCAGCATCGGCGTGTCGAAGAAGCCGGGCTTGATCGCGTTGACCCGTATGCCCTCGCCCGCGAAGTCCCTCGCAATGGGCAGGGTCATGCCCGCGACGCCTGCCTTCGATGCGGCGTACGCGGCCTGCCCCATCTGGCCTTCGTCCGCCGAGATCGAAGCGGTATTGACGATCGCGCCGCGCTCGCCGCTGGGCAAGCGGTCCAGCGCCAGCATGCCGGCCGCCGACTTCGCGATGCAACGAAAGGACCCGAGCAAATTGACCTGGACCACCCGCTCGTACTCGGCCATCGGGTAGTGCCGCACCGCGCCGGTGAGCTTGTCGCGTCCCGCGGACTTGTGGGCATGCACGACGCCCGCGCAGTTGACCAGGATGCGTTCCTGGCCATTGGCCTGGCGGGCTCGGGCAAGCGCCCGTTCGACGCTTTCGTCCGAAGTCACGTCGGCAGCGCAGAAGACGCCCCCTATCTGTCGGGCCAGCGACTCGCCAGCCTCCGCGTCCAGGTCGAGCAGCGCCACCTTGACACCCAGGGACGCCAGTCGAATGGCGGTTGCCGCACCCAGGCCCTTGCTCGCACCGGTCACGACGGCCGACACGTTGGCGTCCAGCTTCACGACGTCGCCCTCGCGCTGTCCGTCAGGGCCTTGCGCTCGGCGTGAACGTTGTCGGGGTGATCGGTCAGGGCCTGAGCAAGCAGGCGTTCCAGGGGCTTTTCGGATGCCGTCTTCGGGATCTCCGGCACCACCTGGATGAAGCTCGGCACGAAGTTCGCCTCGAGCGCCGTGCGACAGCAGCGGAAGAGCGCCTGGACATCGAGTTGTGCATCCGGTGCGAACACGACGGCAGCCACGACATCCTTTTCACCGGCCGCACCCGAGGCGGCCGGAATGCCATACACGAACACATCGCAGACCAGGCCCGAATCCACGATGGCCTTCTCGACATAGGCGGTGCTGATGAAGTCTCCATTGCGGCGCACGCCCCCGCCCTTGCGGTACTCGAAGAAAAGCCATCCGTCGTCGTCTTCACGAACCACGTCACCCATGTGCAACCACCCGCCTTCGCCCTTGCGGGCGGAAGCCTCGGGGTCGCCGACGTACTCGATCTGAAAGGGCGAGTCATCCGCAGGGCGCAGCCAGAGCTCGCCGGGCTGGCCTTGCTGCACATCCACGCCCGCGTCGTCAACGATGCGATGGATGAAGTGCGGCGCAATGCGGCCGATGCTGCCGACCGGGCCTTCACCCAGCGGCTTGATCGCGAGGCCTCCTTCGGCCGATCCGTAGAACTCGAGGATCCGTACGTCGAAGCGACGCTCGAACCGCTCCCACAGTGCGGCCGGCATCCCCGCCGAGACGACGAGCCGCACGGGGTTGTCCGCATCGTCGGCCTTCGCCGGCTCGGCGTAGATCGAAGTCGGCATGCCGCCGAGCACCGTGAAGGTCGTGCATCCGTATCTGCGCGTGAGGTCCCACAACCTGGAGCGCGTAAAGCGACGCGAGAACACCACCGGCAGACCGCCCAGGAGCGCCGGCGCCAGGGTCACCTGCAGCGCGTTGGCATGGGTCAGCGACAGTCCGGAATAGAGCCGGTCGCTCGCCTGGTAGCCGAATCCCCTCAGCGCGGCGGCGGCGGTCTCGCAGAAGCGCCTCTGCGTCATGACGATCCCCTTGGGGTCGCCCGTGGTGCCGGAGGTGTGAAGGATCAACATCCTGTCGGCGCCGTTGGACTCTGGTAGCGGCAGGTCTTCACCCGCGTCCAGGCAAAGATCGGCGTAGCACTCCACGCGCGGCGCCCATAGGGCGCGGCCCGGGCCCTCGTCGGTGGGGAGCGCGGCGACCCAAGCCAACGCGGCCGAGCCATCCAGTGCATCTTCGACGTGACGCAGCGCGTAGTCGGCCGCGACCAGTCCGGTCGCCTTTGCGTTGGCGACCATGAAGGCGAGTTTCTCCCCCTTGGTGCGCGGATCGATCGGAACCAGGACAGCGCGCAACAACGATGCAGCGACCAGCAGGTCGACGAATTCGGCGTGGTTGGCCATCAGGAGCGCAAGCACGCTGCCCGGTCCCACGCCGCGGCGACGCAGGCCGCGTGCCAGGGCCTGGCCGTTTCGCCATAGTTGGCCATAGGTGCGCGTGACATCGGGCAGCGCCGTACCGCCTTCGAACACGAGCGCTTCGCGCTCTGGCTGCGAGCGGGCAAACTCCCAAATGATCGAAGCCAGGTTGTCGTGGGACTTGCTGCTCATTGCATCACGCCTTCTGAAGCACGCTGATGACGATCGCCGCCGCATCGTCGCCGATCCAGCCTCCGCCGTTCTCCGCCAGCGCGGTACGAGCACCGATCACCTGACGCGCGCCGCAACGCCCGCGCAACTGGTCGGTGAGCTCGACCAGCTGCGCGCACCCCGAAGCGCCGATCGGATGGCCTTTGCGCAGCAGCCCGCCCGACGGGTTCACGGGGACACGGCCTCCCAGCCGCGTCGCGCCGCTGTCGAGCAACGCAGCAGCATCGCCCGGATCCGCGAGCCCCAGGTGCTCGTAGTAGATCAGTTCGGCCGGGGCGCCGGCATCGTGCAGCTCGATGAGGTCGAGATCGACTGGTCCCACACCGGCCATGTCATAGGCCTGGGCCGCGACAGCCGGAGCCAGCCGTGCGTGGTCATCGTCGGTGTAGTCCCAGCCAGAGGCCAGCACGGATGAGAGAACACGAACTCTTTCCTGGATGCCGAGCCTCTTCACCGCGCTTTCGGACATCAGGACGAGCGCCGCGGCGCCGTCTCCGATCGGCGCACACATCGGCCGCGTCATGGGATCCACGATGAGAGGTGCGGCGAGTACCTGCTCGATGGTGAGGACTTCCTGAAACTGCGCCTTCGGGTTGAGACTTCCATGGAACGAGTTCTTGGCGGCAACCGCGGCAAAGTCGCGCTGCGTCGCCCCACTTTGAGCCATGTAGTCGCGCGCCATGCTCGCGTACAGATCCATGAAGAGCGATCGCGACTTGCCCGCTTCCGCGAGGTTGGCATCGGACTTCGTCTCGTGGAGGCTTCGGGACAGCTTTTCATAGACCTCGTCGATGGCCTCGAGGTCGACGGCGCCCTGGAAGACGGAGAACGTGCGGGCCTTGTCCTCGCTGTAGAGCTTCTCGAAGCCGGCGACAAGCACGATGTCGTAGGCGCCCAGTCCGATCATCTGGAAGGCCTGTTGAAAAGCCGTCGCCGACGTGGCGCAGGCGTTCTCGACGTTCACCACGGGAATGCGGCCGATTCCCAGGCCGCGAAGCACCACCTGACCCGGAACCAGCACCTGGCCTGTCATCACGCCTGCTGCCGCGTTCCCCATGTAGGCGGCCTGGAGTTGCGATGCTTCGATTCCAGCATCGGACAGCGCCGCGGTGATTGCCTCCGCCGCGAGCGACTTCAGTCCGCGATCGAGAAACTTGCCGAAGCGGGTCATGCCCGTGCCGGTGATGAATACAGGTTGCATGGAATAGGGTTTGATCCAGGGAGCGTTCAAGGCGCACACCTGCGCCGAGCTCGGTTGTTGATGCGGCGCTCGGGCTCTCGAGCCGCGAGGCGCCGCGCATCCACGGTGCCCGCCCGCGCTTTCGCGGGCGGCAGCGCGACGATTACTCGGGCTTGAAGTTGATGGCCCGCAGCATCTCGCCGTTCTTCTCGAAGTCGGCTTGGAGGGAACTCACCAGTTCCTCCGGGGTGCGCGGCTGACCGACACCGAAACCGTATTCGATGAGTCGGTCGCGCACGGCCTTTTGCTCCATCACCTTGAGCGTTGCCTGGCGCAGTCGCGCCTGTGCGTCGGCCGGCATGCTCGGCGTGACCCAGAGGCCGATCCAGACCACCGTCTCGATGCCCGGATAGCCGAGCTCGCGGAACGTCGGCACGTTGGGCAACGCCGGCGAACGCTCCGGAAGAGTCACCGCGAATGCTTTCAGTTTGTTCGCCTTGATCATCGGCAGTGCCGTCGACATACCGTCGAACATCAGCGGCACGTGCCCGCCCATGACGTCGGTGAGGCCGGGCGCCGATCCCTTGTAGCCAACGTGCGTCATGTCCAGGCCGGCGGCCTGGTTCAGCTTCAGGCCCGCCACGTGCGCGACCGTTCCGGCGCTGTACGAGGCGTAGCTGACCTTGCCCGGATTCGCCTTCACGTAGCTGACGAGCTCGGGCACGGTCCGGGCAGGCACGGATGGGTGGCCGACCAGCACCAGGCCAAAGCGCGCGAACTCCGCGAGCGGCTTGATCTCCTTCGCCATGTCGATCTTCAGCTTCAGGATATGCGGCACCTCGGAGACCATGCCACTGATGCCGACCAGCACCGTCGATCCATCCTGCGGTGAGTGCATCAGGTCGTTGACCGCGATCGCGCCACCGGCACCCGGCTTGGGATCGACCACGACCGCCTGGCGCAATTCCTTCTGAAGCCCGTCGCCCAGGATGCGAGCGACGATGTCCGAGCCTCCGCCCGCGGGGGCGGAGACGATGATGCGCAGCGGCTTGTCGGATGCGGGTTGCGCGCGCACTTCGGGTGCGCCGAGAACGATCGCTCCCGCGAGCGCAATCAGCGCCGTCGAGAGGTGTCGTCGGGAGAAATCGAAACTCGATGCTTTCATGTATGTCTCCTGTTTTTCTTTGGGGTTGATTGCGCGATGCGGCTGGGTGCCGGTCTTCACTTCACCGTCTTCTTTCGCGCAGGTGCTTTCGCCGAGAGCGGTGATGCCGAGTCCTGTCTCTTGACCGGCGCCATGATTCCGCCCCAGAGGATCGACATCAGCGGCGCCGCTTGCGCCGAAAGGGAATAGCTTCGACGGCGGTATTCCCACATCAGGAAGGCCCGGTTGAAGATGGCGTTGAAGGCATCGAGCATCACTCGGCTGTCGATGTCGCTTCGAAGTTCGCCTTGCCGTTGCGCCTCGTTGATCGTGTGCAGCAGGCGCTTCATCATCCCGGGCTGCGCGTAGCTCGGGTCGCGCATCCAGCGCTCGAGCGGAACGGTCATGAAGATGATGCGGCCGACACCGGGGTTCCTCTCGTAGAACTCCAGATGCATCTGCAGCACGCCGAGCAACCTCGTCCTGACGTCACCCTCTCCTTCGAGCGGCTCGAATGACGCCGGATACAGACCTTCGAGCCAATGCTGGATGAACCAGAACAGCAGCGACTCCTTGTCTCCGAAGTAGCTGTAGATCGTCCTGAAGCTCATTCCGGCTTCGCGTGCGATCGTTCGCATATCGGCACGGTGGAAATCGCCGGCGGCGTACGTCTCCATCACGACGGGCGACAGTCGATCGCGCAGATGGTCGGGGATGATGCGTTCGCTCGCGATAGGTGTCGGCCCTTTCGTCTTCGCCGTCGCGTCGGTGTTTCTGGTCATGTCTTGAGTTTTGAGTAACGCTGTTACCGTACATGGTAACGAAGTTACCTTTTGCCAATCTAGGGTCAAACCCTTGCTCGTTCCGACCTTCCTGGGTTCGACATCTCGTTTAGGATAACGATGTTATCCACGTTGTTTTCGCCGGTTTTTTGCGAGGGAAAGATGCCCGCGGAAACACCTCTTCAACTCAGCTGCATGTGCAATAGGAGAAGCAATTGAAGCTCGAAGGAAAGACAGCGCTGGTCACGGGTTCGACCAGCGGCATTGGCCTGGCCATCGCGAAGGCGCTGGCGCGTCAAGGCGCGAACATCGTTGTCAATGGGCTGGGCGACATCGACGCCGCACAACGCGAACTTTCGGCAAGCGGTGTCAGAGCGATGCGCCACGAGGCCGACATGCGAGACCCCGCACAGATCGAAGACCTGATGAAGTTTTGCGCTTCCAGCTTCGGTCGCATCGACATACTGGTCAACAACGCGGGGATCCAGCATGTGGCGAACGTCGAGGAGTTCCCGGTCCAACGATGGGATGAAATCATCGCGGTGAATCTTTCGAGCGCCTTCCACACCACGCGACTGGCACTTCCAGCCATGCGCGCTGCCAACTGGGGAAGAATCATCAACGTGGCATCGACCCACGGCCTGGTGGCCTCGGCGCAGAAGTCGGCCTATGTGGCGGCGAAGCATGGCATCGTCGGATTGACCAAGGCCGTTGCGCTCGAGACCGCAACCACCGGCATCACCTGCAACGCGATCTGCCCTGGGGCAACGCTCACGCCTCTGGCACAAAAGCAGATCGACGATCGAGCCAGGCTCGACGGCGCCTCGGTCGACGAGACGAGGGTCAGGATGGTCGGAGAGAAGCAACCTTCCCTGGACTTCATCACCGTCGAGCAATTGGCGGACCTTGCCGTGTTCATGTGTTCGCCAAGCGCGGATCAAGTCCGCGGCGCTGCGTGGGCCATGGATGGGGGCTGGACGGCACAGTAGCCGTCCCATGCTCACCAGACTCGTCGAGCAGGACAAAACCAAAGCATGATCACTATTTTAGACATTTCATAAGATTTTGACTAACATGCTGGACACTATGCCGGCAGCGATCCAACTCGATTCCCCGTCTTCCAGTGAACTGCTGCGCCAGTTCGGCGAGCGGTTGGCGTCTGTGCGCCGTGCCCGCGGGCTGACAGCGCTGAGCTTTTCTCGCGAACTTGGCATTTCTCGCACGACGCTCGGTGCGGCCGAGCGTGGCGAACCCGCCGTGACAATGGGAACCTACATGCGCATCCTTGCGCAACTGGGCATGGCGGCGGACGTTGCCCTTCTTGCAGCACAGGCAGAAAACTCTGCCAGCATCGCGCGCCGTCATCAGCGTTTCGCACGCGAGGTCGAGCGTGGCCAGCGTCACCCGCAGACTCTGTTTGCGTTTCCGGCCGAACTTGTCGCGCGAGCCGAGTTGGAGTTTCCTGAGAATGCGTTCGGTGAGCCGCAGCCGTGGTGATCGATATCAAGGGCAAGAAGGAGGCCATCACTCCGCCTGACATCGTCAACCGGTTGCTTGCAGCGGCCGGCGAAGACATGGTGCTCGTGGGCGGCCAAGCGTTGGCATTTTGGGTCTTGCGATACGAGTTGGTCATACCGAGCGGGCACGCTGCGATCTCCAGCGACACGGATTTCCTTGCGGTCGCGACCCATGGGCGTGCACTGGTTGAGCGGATGGCCGAAGTCATCCACGGACAAGCACTGTTTCCGAGCCGTCGAGCCTTGACGGCCCTTGTCGGGCAAGCCGTTCGCCCCATCAGCGACGACGAGTTCGTCAATGTCGACGTCATCGACAGTGTGATCGGGATTGCCGAGGAAGACGTTCGATCGCGCGCCGTACATGCGGCGGTGGACGGCCAATCTTTTCTAGTGATGCACCCTTTGCACGTTCTTAGATCGCGCTTGGCCAACATCTACGCGTTGACGGAGAAGCAGGGCATCAAAGGTGAAATGCAGTTGGCCTTGGCGATAGACGTGGCGCGCGAATTCGTACGGACAGAGGCCCGGGACAAGCAAGGTCACGGCGAGTCGACGCGAAGTCCCATACAGCCGTACATCACCGAGATTGAGCGCATGGCGTTGGATGACGCAGGCAGAAAAGTGGCGCAAAGATTCGGCATCCGTGTCGCCGATGCAATCGATCCGTCAAGCATTCCCGCCGGTCCATTCTGGGATCGAAAATGGCCGACACTCGTGACGCTGATGTCAGCGGACTATGCCAACCGATATCAGCCACCGAAGCCTTGAGTGATCGTGCCCTTGGCGTTCTCTCTTCTTGGCGGGTCGCTCAGGTGATGAGTCGTGGAGGTCTGCGCAAAGCACTGGACTGGCCTGCATCGGCCAAAGGGAAGCGCAGTTGCTCCTTCAGGTAGGCAATGAATGCCTGCACCTTTGGCGACGGCAAATGCTCGCGTGACGACAGGGCATTGAGTTCCTGCGGCGGTCCCCACCACCCGGGAAGCACGCGCACAAGCCGGCGCGCCTTCACGTCGGCCGCCATGCTCATCTCCATCGCCAAGGAAATTCCTTCGCCCTGCAGCAGCGCGGGATGCAGGAAAAATGGATCGCTCGCGACGATGACGGGATGGACGAGAAACCCGCGCGGCTTGCCCGTGCCCTTGCGCATGGGCCACACATACCCCACGTCACGACGCGCCTGATGCAACGTGAGTGTGCGGTGGTCGCACAGTTGCTCCGGCGATGGGGGAAGACCGGCGCGCTTGACGTAGGCAGGGCTCGCGAAAGCACCCGACGGAAAGCTCGCGAGCCGGCGCGCGACGAGACTGGAGTCGGGCAGTTCGCCCAGGCGCAGCGCGATGTCGATCTCGGACTCGACCAGGTCGAGCGTCGCATGCGATGCCACGATCTCGATCTTCACGTCTGGGTAGCGCGCACGAAAGCCTGGCAGCAGCGGAGCAATCCAGTCGACGCCGAATGAATAGGGCATCGTCAAGCGGAGCCAGCCGCGCGGGCCGTCGCGCAGCTTGTGGACCTCTCCCTCTGCATGCTCCAGCGTCGCTGCAATGCCTCGACAGTGTTCGTAGTAGATCGCACCGGCCTCGGTGAGGCTGAGCTTGCGCGTGGTGCGCCTCAGCAACTGCGCGCCCACATGCTTTTCGAGCTCGAGGACCCGTCGGCTGACCGTCGTCTTCGGTATCTGCAGCGCATGCGCCGCCGCGGTGAAACTGCCTTCCTGCACAACCCGCACGAACACGAGGGTGTCGTTCACATCTCTTCTCATGGCGGCGATCTCTTCAATGGCATCGGTGCACATTGTCCTATCCATGGGCCAATTCTTGCCACTTCGATGGGCTAATCAAACTGGCCGCCCCTGCTTATCTTCGGTGCTTCACTGCCACGGAAGAACACCATGAACTTGAGCGAATACGCGAATTTCGACGCTGTCGACCTGGCCCGCCTGGTGGCCAAGGGCGACGTCCGGCCGGCCGAACTCGCCGCCCTGGCCCTCGCGGCGGCCGATGCGGTCAACCCCGCCGTCAATGCCGTCGTCGAGCAGTGGACGCCCGAAGAGGTGGATCTCGCCACGGCTAAGGCCACGAACGGTCCGCTCGCAGGCGTGCCGTTTCTCATCAAGGACCTTGCGATCCAGATGGCCGGACGGCGCTGCGAACTTGGCAGCCGTCTCGCCGATGGGCTGGTCGCCGCGGACGATTCGCTGCTGATGCGCCACTACCGGCGTGCCGGTCTGGTCACCGTCGGGCGCACGACCACACCCGAGATGGCCTTCAGCACCGAAACCGAGTCGGTGCAGCAAGGCGCCACCCGCAATCCGTGGAACCCCACCTTGAGCGCGGGCGGCTCCAGTGGCGGCTCGGGCGCCGCGGTGGCGGCAGGTATCGTGCCGATCGCGCACGCAACCGATGCGGCCGGCTCGATCCGGGTTCCAGCCGCCTACAACGGGCTTTTCGGTCTCAAGCCGACGCGCGGGCGCACCTCAAACGGGCCGGCGCTTGATGAAGTCTTTGGCGGTCTGGGCGTGCAACTGGGTCTGAGCCGCTCCGTGCGCGACAGCGCCGCGCTGATGGATGCCGTACAGGGCTATTCCCAAGGCGATCCGTACTACACGCCGGCGCCTGCCGAAGGCTTCCTGTCTCAGGTCGGGCGCGATCCCGGCAGGCTTCGCATCGGGCTCATGCTGCATCCTTGGAATGGCGTACAGACGGCCGACCCCATCGCGCAGGCCGCGCGCGACGTCGCAGCCCATCTGCAGTCGCTCGGTCATCGCGTCGAGGAGGTGGCGCCCGTGCTGGGGGTCTCGTGGGAAGCCTTCGTGCATGCCAACGCGCAGATCTGGTGCGCAACGCTCGTACGCTGGATCGACGGGCTCGCCGCCGCCACGGGGCGCCCGATCGCTGCGAGCACCCTGGAGCCTTCGACGCTTGCCAACTACCGCTACGGCCAGGAGGCACGTGCTGTCGATTTCGCGGCGGCTTTCGAGGTCCGCAACACCGTATCGCGCGCGGTGGGCGCCTGGTTCGACGACATGGACGTGCTCATGACCCCCACGCTGCCCGAGATGCCGGGCGCGCTCGGCAACTACAGCGAAGGCGCCGAGCGCATGAGCGGCCTCGACTGGACCGCGCGGGTCTTCCGCCATACGCCCTTCACGCCGCCAGCCAATGTCGCAGGTACGCCGGCCATGTCGGTGCCGCTGTGCGTCGACCCCGATACCGGACTGCCGATCGGAATCCAGTTCATGGGAGGGTTTGCGCGCGAAGACCTGCTGCTGCGGCTGGCCGGGCAACTGGAACAGACGATGCCTTGGGCCGCGCGCCGACCCGCGGTGTGGGCTGGTGCGGCTTAAGGGAATCACAAGAAGGCGATGGTACAACCCGCCGGCTTTGCACGGATCGCGGGGCTGTATTGACCGCCGCCGCCCCGATGGCGACAGCACGCGCTGCGTATCGGTCACCGCGAAGAACTGCGAGGTCGCGCGCATCCAGCGCGAGATGGTTTGATCGCTCGCGTCAGATGGGGAGGCCTGGTTCGGCGCAGCGAGATCTCACACGATTGATGAGTTCTGAGCGAGCTCGTGAGGTGCTGATGCCACTGCCGCCAAGGCAGGGCACCTCATTCCAATGCCGCTATCCACTCCCGTCATGCCCCCGTAACCAGCGGGAGCAAACAGTCGTGGACAAGAGGCAGGCCTTGCCGACGGCCCAAACAACATCCAAGATTCACTGAGTCAGCAAGTCGCCCTAAACCAGAATTCGCTGGGTCAGTAGCCGGCCTCGCGCTGATGACGCAGAGCCAGTACCGTGACCACATCAATGTCTTCGTCGTACCGGTAAAGCGATACGTAACCGCCGCTACCGAAGTCGATCACCCACTCGCGATACTCAGACGGCAAATCCTCCAGCGGCCGTCCGATCAACGGCTGCAAACCCAGCACCTTCACGCCCTGCAGAATGCTTAGAGCAGCGCGCCGCGCTGCTTGCGGGTTTTTCGGACGCAAGAACTCACGCAAACGCTGCAGGTCGCGCAGCGCCGCAGGCGCGAACCTCACTTGTGGCATTCAGGCTCAGGCTGCTCGTTGTCCGTGCCCCAACTGTCCAACCAAGCACTCACTTCTTCGGCCGTGACGTGCAGACCCGTCTGCTGAAACTCATCCCAGGCGGCCACCGCTTGTTCATGAAGCTCCTGACGCTTTTCCTCCCGCTCCACATACTGCGCGATCGCCTCGCGCATGAGCCAGTGCGGCGCGCGGTGGCGCGCCTCGGCCAGACGCTTGAGCCGGCCCTTGAGCTGGGGGTCGAGTTTGACCGGCGTGGGCGCGATGGACGAAGAAGAACTCGCGGTAGTCATGGGTAATACTTTATCAACTTTCAGCGCATCCGGGCAGTTGCACCAGCGTTCCCGCGGAGTTCCCATGGCCCCCCGCGCGTCCGGTGATTGGGGGCGGCCGAAATCTCGCCGAACGCCGGCACCTCTTGGTGGGCATGGCAGCCTAAACGATGCAATCGCGATAAATGCAGTACTCGAATACGACACGCGTAGTCGATTGCGCTTTAAGTACGCTTGCGGCCTGACGTCACCGGGTGAGACTGCAATCTGAACGGCGCGTGTCGGCGACAGCCGATCCTGCCCCCCCCTTTGGCGGCAAGAGGTACTGGCGCAACGGTGATCGAGCCCGATGCGCTAACGCGCCACGCCGTTAGTTGATTTTCAACCTTCGACGACGGCATCGGCATGCCGGTGGATGTAATTCTTTAGAATAAGAACCATTCCTATTTGTCACGCCTTCGTGCTCCCATGTCCGCCCCCCTGCCAGCCCCCGCGCTGATCGACAGCATCTACCGCGAGCACCATGGGTGGCTGCTCGGCTGGTTCCTGCGCAGGCTGAGCGGCAGTTCCCAGGCCGCGGACCTGGCGCACGACACCTTCGTACGGCTCATCACCTCGCGCGAGCTGGCGCAGGTGCGCGAGCCACGCGCATTCCTGCGCACGCTCGCCCACGGCGTGATCGTCAACCACTGGCGCCGCGCCGACGTGGAGCGCGCCTGGGCGGAAGCGGTCGCCGCACAGCCCGAGCTCTTCGCCCCCTCCCCCGAGGAGCGAATGATCGCGGTGGAAATGCTGTGCCGCATCGACGCCATGCTGAACACGCTGAGCGACAAGGCGCGCAAGGCCTTTCTGCTGTCGCAGATCGACGGTCGGACCTACGCGGAGATCGCGCTCGAACTCGGCGTGTCGGATCGGATGGTCAAGAAATACATGGCCCAGGCGATGTTGCAGTGCCTTCTTCTCGCGCAGGAGCCATGACCGCGGTCTCGGCGCACCCGGAACAGCCCCGGGCGACGTTCGAACATCTGCAGCAGGCGGCAACCTGGTTCGCCCTGCTGCAGTCCGAATCGGCCACCGCGAGCGACCGGCTGCGCTGGGAAGCATGGCTGCGCAAGGATGGCGGTGCGCGTGCCGCTTGGCAGCAGGTCGAGGCCGTGTCCCGGGACTTCTCGTCCGTGCGCCATCTCCCCGCGCGCCAGATCCTCGAAGACACGCGGGCCACGGCCACGCGCCGCCGTCGCAGCGCGCTGCGCGTGCTGGCCTTGCTGCCCGTTGCCGGCGTGGCCGGCTGGCTGCTCGAACGCGAACTGCCCTGGCGCGCATGGGTGGCGACGTACCGCACGCAGACCGGCGAACGCCGCGAAATCGCGCTGGAAGACGGCAGCCGGCTCTGGCTCAACACCGCGTCGGCGGTCGATGTCGACTTCACGGCCACCCATCGGCGCATCCTCCTGCATGCCGGCGAAGTGCTGGTGTCCACGGGACACGACCCAGCCTGGGAGGACCGACCGCTCGTGGTCGAGGTCGCCCAAGGACGGCTCACGGCGCTGGGCACGCGCTTCACCGTGCAGGGCGAGGGCGACGCTGCCGGCTCGGCACTCGTCACGGTCTTCGAAGGCGCGGTGCGCGCCCAGCCCGCCCAGGGCGGGCCGTCGCTCACGCTGCGCGCCAATGAACAGACCCGGCTGTTCGCCGACCGCGTCGAAGCACCTGCGGCGGCGGACGCGGGCAGCGACAGCTGGACGCGCGGCCAGCTTGTCGCCAACGACATGCGTCTGGGCGACTTCATCGATGCGCTGGCCCGCCACCGGCGCGGCCACCTCGCCTGCGCCCCGGCCGTTCGCGACCTGCGGATCGTGGGCAGCTATCCGCTGGCGGACACCGACCGGATCCTCGCGGCGCTTCAAGCCACCCTCCCGGTACGGGTGAACCGCGTGCTGCCATGGTGGGTGACCATCGAGCCCGCGCAGGGCCCCGACAACCGCCACTGAAAAAAAGAATCGCGGCGGAGGTTCCCCTTTTGCGACCGTCGTGTGGCAAGGAAGGTACCAACCCTTCCATTTGCTCAAAGCCTCCATGCGCGACCTTTCGACTCCTTCCCTCCATGGCGTGCGCTCCGCACGACCGCCCCGCTCGCGCCTGCGTCGCACCACCCTCGCGGCGCGCGCACTGGGCACGGCGCTCGCCATCCTGCCCGCCGCCATCGTCCTGCATGCCAACCCGGCGCTCGCCCAGTCGCCCGCGGAACAGGCCGCGCGCGACTACGCCCTCGCGCCCGGCCCGCTGGCCGGCGTCCTCACGCAGCTCGCCAGCCAGTCGGGCATCCTGCTGTCGGTCGATGCATCCCTCACCGCCGGGCTCGACAGCCCCGGCCTGCGCGGACGCTTCACCCTGCAGGAGTCGCTCGCCACGGCCCTCCAGGGCAGCGGCCTGCGGGCGACTCGCACGGGCGACAACATCTACTCCCTGCAGCGCGATGCGTCGCGCCCCGCCAGCCCGTCGGCCGCGGGTCAGCCATCGGCCGGGTCGCTGCCGGCGGTCGTCGTGGAGCCCCAGGCGAGCCGGGAGACCGGCACCGGCCCGGTGTCCGGCTTCATCGCGCGGCGCAGCGTCTCGGGCACCAAGACCGACACGCCCCTGATGGAGACGCCGCAGTCGGTGTCCGTCGTGACGCGCGACCAGATGGACGCGCAGGGCGCGACCACGCTGGTCGAGAGCCTTCGCTATACGCCGGGCATCGTCGCTCAATACGGCAACACCGACCTGCGCCTGGACTGGCTCACCTTGCGAGGCTTCACGCCGCCCGCGCGCTACCTCGACAACCTGCGCCTGCCTTTCGGCGCGCGCGGCTACTCGCAGCCGCGCATCGAGCCCTGGGGGCTGGAACGCGTCGAGGTCGTCAAGGGGCCGTCGTCGGTGCTCTACGGGCAGGCTACGCCTGGCGGGCTGGTGAACATGGTCAGCAAGCGCCCCACGCTCGAGCCGGTGCGCGAGGTGGAGCTGCAGTTCGGCAGCCACAACCGGCGCCAGGCCGCGCTCGATCTCGGCGGTGCCATCGATGCCGATGGCGTCTGGAGCTACCGGCTGGTCGCGCTGCACCGAGAGGCCAACACGTCCTACGACCACGTTTCCGAGCGCAAGACCTACTTCGCCCCGTCGCTGACCTTCCGCCCTTCCAGCGCAACGCGTCTCACGGTGCTCGGCCAATGGCAGTCGCTCGACTCTCCCGGCGGCGGCGGCGCGCCGGCACTGCCCGCCGCGAGCACCCTCGACACCAGCCGCTACGCTGCGCTGCCCACGCGCACCTTCGTCGGCGAGCCAGGCTACGACCGCTTCAGCAACCGGCAGCGCTTCGTGGGCTACGAATTCGAACACCGCTTCAACGACACCTTCACCGTGCGCCAGAACCTGCGCTACGGCAAGGTCGACGCGTACACCCAACGCATTCAGGCCGTCTGCCTGGCGGCCTGCAACCCGTCCTCGCTGCTGCGCTACGCATGGGCATTCCCCGAGGAAGCCAGCCTGCTGACCGCTGACACGCAGCTGCAGGCGGACTTCGCCACCGGCACGTTGCGGCACACGCTGCTCGCCGGCGTGGACTTCTCCAATGAGAAGTCCGCGTTCGACGAAACCAACCTGCGCATCATCACGCGGCCCTTCAACGCCTACCTCCCGGTCTTCGGCACCGATTCCGGCGCGGTGCCCAGCGTCGCGACCCACATCGACCAGAAGCGTCGCCAGACCGGCTTCTACCTGCAGGACCAGATCCACTTGGACCGCTGGAGCCTCGTGCTGGCCGGCCGCTACGACAAGGCCGACACCGACACCCGCACGCTGACGACCGCGACGGCGCGCATTGCACGCGTCGACCAGCACGACGACAAGTTCACCGGGCGCGCCGCGCTCATGTACAACTTCGACAGTGGCTTCGCGCCCTACCTGAGCTACAGCACCTCGTTCCAGCCGGCCGCCGGCACCGACCGGCAGGGCAATCCCTTCGAGCCCACCACGGGCCGGCAGATCGAGGCCGGCCTGAAGTACCAACCGGCCGGATCCAAGGCCATGGTGACGGCAGCCGTCTACGAGCTGACGCAGCGCAATGTGCTGACCCCGGATCCACTGAGCCGATCGTTCAGCGAGCAGACCGGCGAGGTGCGTGTGCGCGGCCTCGAGCTGGAAGCCAAGGCACCGCTGGCGCGCGGCCTGGATGTGATCGCCTCCTATGCCTACACCGACAGCCGGGTCACGCGCGCCAACGCCAACGCGTCGGGCGCCAGCACCCTGGGCAAGCGCTTCCCCTATGTGCCCGAGCACCAGGCGGCCCTGTGGCTGGACTACGCCTTTCCGATGGAGATCGCGCCCGGGCTGTCGCTGGGCGCGGGCGTGCGCCGCATCAGCACCACCTACGGCGATGCCGCGAACCAGTTCCGCGTGCCCGGTGTGACCCTCATGGATGCGGCCCTGCGCTGGGACCTCGGGCGCTGGCGCCCGTCGCTCAAGGGCCTGCGCCTGGCGCTGAACGTGTCCAACCTTGCGGACAAGACCTATGTGGCGACCTGCCTGTCGTCGACCGGCTGCTACTACGGCGAGCGTCGCAGCGTCTATGTGACCGCTGGGTACAGTTGGTAGCGTGCCGCGCGGCCACATGCAAATGACCTGCTCGGCTTGCTCGAGACAGCCACTCGTGGAAGAGAGCGTGACGCAGGTTCAGGGAATGGACAGAAAGTCGTGCGGGAATCTCCGGCAATCAGGCGACTGCCGCAGCGACATCGGTAGCGGAGTCGGCGTCACGCGACCGCGCGAGGTCGAGCGCGACGTCCACAATCATGTCTTCTTGACCGCCAACCATACGGCGCCGTCCAAGTTCGAGCAGAATCTCGACGGCCGGCAGGCCGTAACGTGACGCGGCGGCTTCCGCATGCCGCAGGAAGCTGGAGTAGACACCGGCATAGCCAAGCGACAGAGTCTCCCGGTCTACCCGAACGGGCCGATCTTGCAATGGCCGCACGATATCGTCGGCCGCATCCATCAGCGCCTTGACGTCGCAGCCATGATCCCAATTCAGCCGCTCGGCCGCGGCCACGAAGACCTCGAGCGGCGCGTTACCGGCGCCGGCGCCCATTCCAGCCAGGCTCGCGTCTACGCGATCGCAGCCTTCCTCCACGGCTACGATGCTGTTGGCTACGCCGAGGCTGAGGTTGTGGTGGGCATGCATACCGGTCGCCGTCTCCGTGCGCAATACGTCTTTGAGGGCGCGGAAGCGGTCACGCACGTCCTGCATGCCCAAGGCTCCGCCCGAGTCGACGACGTAAACGCAGGTGGCACCGTAGCTTTCCATCTTCAGCGCCTGCTGCGCGAGCTCTGCCGCGCTGGTCATGTGACTCATCATGAGGAAGCCGACGGTGTCCATGCCAAGCTCGCGCGCGGTCTCGATGTGCTGCTTTGCGACGTCGGCTTCCGTGCAATGCGTCGCCACGCGCACCACGCTGGCACCGGCCGCGTGGGCGGCCTTCAGGTCGTGCACGGTGCCGATGCCTGGCACGAGCAGGGTGGCGATGCGCGCCCGACGAACGGCATTGCGCGCCGCGGCGATCCACTCGACGTCGGTGTGTGCGCCAAAGCCGTAATTGAAGCTGGAGCCGGCGAGCCCGTCGCCGTGGGCGACCTCGATGGAGTCAACGCCCGCTGCATCGAGCGCGGCCGCGATCTGCGCCACCTGCTCCACGGTGTACCGGTGCCGGATGGCGTGACTGCCATCGCGCAGGGTCACATCAGAAATGTAGATCTTTTTGTCATTCATGGAATTCTCCTCACGCGTTCGCCATGGCACGGGTGGCCAGCAGGCGCGCCGCGATGCGGTCGCCGCTCGCGAGCGCGGCACTGGTCATGATGTCGAGGTTGCCCGCATACGCCGGCAGGTAGTGCGCCGCGCCTTCAACCTGTAGGAACACGGAAGTCTTCAGTCCGGCGAGCCCTCCCACGCCGGGAATCTGCAGCGCCTGCCCGGGCGGAATGTGTTCGAACTGCACGGCTTGCTTGAGGCGGTAGCCCGGCACGTACCCCTCCACGGCCGCCACCATGGCCTGCACCGAGTCTTCGATTGCGGCCTCGTCACCGCCCACGCTCAGCGTGTAGACGGTGTCGCGCATCAGCAGTGGCGGCTCTGCAGGGTTAAGAATAATGATGGCCTTGCCCCGCCTCGCCCCTCCCACAACTTCGATAGCGCGGGCCGTGGTCTCCGTGAACTCGTCGATGTTGGCCCGCGTGCCCGGGCCCGCAGAGCGGCTCGACACCGACGCGACGATCTCGGCATAGTGCACGGTCGCCACTTGCGAGACAGCATGCACGATGGGAATGGTCGCCTGACCGCCACATGTGACCATGTTGAGGTTTAGCGCGTCCAGGTGTTCTTCAAGGTTCACCACAGGGACACAGTAGGGACCGATGGCGGCCGGCGTGAGGTCCACCATGCGGAGGGCCGGCTTGCGCTCGCGCAGGAAGGCGTCGTTGCGGACGTGCGCGGCAGCCGAGGTTGCGTCGAACACAATGTCGATGTCGCCGAAGGCGGGATGTCGCGCGAGGCCCTCGACCCCCTGGTCGGTAGTTGCCACGCCGAGGCGGCGCCCACGCGCGAGGCCGTCGGAGTTTGCATCGATGCCGGCTAGCACGACCACCTCGAGGTTCCGTGCGCCGCGCAGGGCCTTGATCATCAGATCGGTGCCGATGTTTCCACTGCCGATGATGGCAGCTTTGATCTTGTTCATGAAGGTTCCTTGCATGTTCACGCGAACCGCGCCGCGACGCGGCCGAGACCTTCAATATGCGCCTCGAAGAACGAGGGCGCAGTGATCGTCACCATCGGTCCGAGCGCCCCGGTCAGTACGACATCGCCGGCGCGCAGCGGGGTGCCGAGCCGGGCCAGTTGCCGCGTCAGCCAGACAGCAGCATTCAAGGGATGGCCCATGCACTCGCCGCCGCTGCCCTGGCTCACGCTGCGGCCGTCTTCGGTCAGTGTCATGCCGGCATCGCGCAGACTCAGCCGATCCAGTCGTTTCGGGTCCGCGCCCAGTACGTAGCCGGCGGCCGATGCGTTATCGGCGATGGTGTCGAACAGGTGTATGTCCCAGGCCGCGATGCGACTGTCCACGATTTCGAGCGCAGGCACCGCATAGGCCGTGGCCGCGAAGAGGTCGGCCAAGGTTGCGTCGGCGGCCGTCACATCCTTGTCGAGCACGATCGCGACTTCGGCTTCCAGCTTGGGCCGAATAAAGCCGGTCAGCGGAATCTCCGCGCCGTCGCCAAAGGCCGTGGAGCTCCAGAGCGCGCCGTAGTCCGGCTGGTCTACGCCAAGCTGTCGCTGCACGCTGGCGGCAGTAAGCCCGATCTTGCGGCCCGTGACGCGATCGCCGCTCGATATGCGGCGCGCCTCGTTGATGCGCTGCACGGTATAGGCGTTCTCCTGAGTCACCGACCAGCCGAGGGACTCGGCTTGGTGCCGCAACGGCGTGCAGGGGGAGCGCTGATGCTCGGCGTCGCGCAGCGCCGCCGCTAAGGCTTCGGCGGGGTCGGATAGATGTTGCATGGATGATCTCTGTTGGTGGGGGGTTGGGTGGGGCAGCGCATCGCGCCGGGTTGCGTCAAGTCGTCGAGAGGAGGCCCCGAACAAGAGCGAAGGACGGCAATTTCATCTGGCCTCTTCTCAAGATGTCGAGACGAAGAAAGCAGCTCGGCGATGAACTGGCCGCGCAGGCAATGTCGCTCATCGCGACGATGTTTCGCCTGTTCATGCGACCGTCTTCGCCATTGATGATGTGACTGAAGCAAAGGTTAGCGACGAGGGAATAGCGGCGGAAATGCTTTCTCGGCATGGAGGCCATGCCGATCCGGGTGTCACGATCCCGGAACTGAGGTGGGCGGCAGCGCGGGTGAACGACTCGAACTTCGCACGGTCAACCGCAACCGGCGCGGTGTGCTAAAGACAGGCCGCAGTCCAGGGGCGACGCCAGAACCGCGGCCCCAGGCGCTCGACGGTCAACGAGCTTCGCGACCATCTTCGAGCTCGGCGCCGGTTCATTCGAGCAGCCGTCGCAGCTCAAACTTCTGGATCTTGCCGGTGGAGGTCTTGGGCAGTTCGCCGAAGACCACAGCTCGCGGTACTTTGAACCCGGCCAAGTGCTTCTTGCAGTGCGCGATGATGTCTTCGGGCACGAGCTTCGCGCTCGCCTTGAGCTCGACGAAAGCGCACGGTGACTCGCCCCATTTGAGATCAGGCTTGGCCACCACCGCGGCAGCCAGCACGTCTGGATGCCGGTACAGGACATCCTCCACTTCGATCGAGGAGATGTTCTCCCCGCCGGAGATAATGATGTCCTTGCTGCGGTCCTTGATTTTGATATAGCCGTCCGGGTACTGCACAGCGAGGTCGCCCGTGTGGAACCAACCGCCGGCGAACACCTCTTGCGTTGCCTTCGGGTTCCGAAGGTAGCCCTTCATCGTAATGTTGCCGCGGAACATGATTTCGCCCATGGTGACGCCGTCCCATGGTACGGGCACCATCGTCTGCGGATCCATCACGATGGCGCCCTGCTGCAGGTGGTAGCGCATGCCCTGGCGGGCGTTCAGCCGCGCGCGCTCGCCGATGTCCATTCCGTCCCATTCAGGGTGCTTCGGGCAGACCATTGCCGGGCCGTAAACCTCGGTCAGGCCGTACACGTGGGTGAGGTCGAAGCCGAGCCGCTCCATGCCCTCGATCATCGAGGCAGGCGGCGCCGCGCCGGCCACCATCGCCTTGACCCCGCGCGGCAGTTTTCTCGTCAGTTCGTCGGGCGCGTTGACGAGCATCGAATGCACGATCGGCGCGCCGCAGTAGTGCGTGACCCCGTGCTCGCGGATCGCGTCCACCATCGCGTCGACATCGACCTTTCGCAGGCACACGTTAACCCCGGCGCGCGCCGCGATAGTCCAGGGAAAGCACCAGCCATTGCAGTGGAACATCGGCAGCGTCCAGAGGTAGACTGCGTGCTTGGGCATGTCCCACTCGAGAATATTCGACACGGCGTTCAATGCCGCGCCACGGTGGTGGTAGACGACGCCCTTGGGGTTACCGGTGGTGCCGCTGGTGTAGTTCAGGGCGATGGCATCCCACTCGTCTTGCGGCAGATCCCAGGCGAAGTGTGGATCGCCCTCGGCAACGAACACGTCATAGGTCAACTCGCCGATGCGCTCCACTGGTCCGGCGTAGAGTGGGTCATCGACGTCCACCAGCAGCAGCGGCGAGTGACTCTTACGCAATGCCAATGCCTTCTTTAGCACCGGCGCGAACTCCATATCAACAATGACCGCTTGGGCCTCGCCGTGGTCCAGCATGAAGGCGATGCTTTGGGGATCCAGCCGCGTGTTGAGGGTGTTGAGTACCGCGCCGGCCATGGGCACGCCGAAGTGCGCCTCGACCATCGCAGGCGTGTTGGGCAGCATGACCGCCACCGTCTGCCCTTTGCCGATGCCGCGCCGCTGAAGCGCAGAGGCCAACCGTCGGCATCGGACGTACACCTCGGACCAGGTGCGGCGCAGGTTCCCGTGCACGATGGCCAAGCGCTGTGGATATGCCTCGGCGCTTCGTTGGAGGAATGGCAAGGGAGAAAGCGACGCGTAGTTCGCGGAGGTCCGGGGAAGGTCCCGGTCGAAGAGCGGAGTGTCCATGGATGTCACCTATTCAGTCGCAAGGAAGTTGAGCCCGGTCGTGATCTCCGAAGGACTTCGACCAACGCGTGGCGCGCCCGGACGCGGAGAATTCCCATCTCAAGTTGACGGAGGCCGTGCACTCTTGCGGCCAGCGGATCCGAGCTCGGCATTTCCGACGGCTCGGTCAACAGTTTTTCCAGGGCTCGATCAGGAATTTCATTCCTGTCGCGGGATGTGCGCAGACCTTGAGGACCTCCGGTGAGATGACCTCCTTCAGCGAAATGCCTCGGGCGTAGTGGCTCGCAAACGTGGTCTTGACTTCTGCGGCAACCCGAGCTTTGAGCCTGTCGAGGATTTGCGGCTGCGTCACCTTGAGGTACCGCAGAAGAAGCCATCCGCCAGCGGCCCATGCAGCACCGATGTCGCGCGGTATCTCGATGGGGCGAGGATCGAGAGCGCCGTACACATACAACTGTTTAAGAACTTCGGAGCCGTAGCGGGAGGCTGCCTGACCGGGACGGCGGCTGATGGCCACCTCCATGCAGCTCAAAATCTGCCCGCCGCTACACCCTCCAATGGGGTCCAAGACAATCGTTGCCCCCGTGGCCGCAATGGCGTCAACAAGTCGATCTCTGAAATCGCCGGAACTCGAGTTGCACACGTAGCGGGCGCCCTGCGCGCGCAAGAGTTCCTCTTGCTGCTGCGACCGCACCACGTTGACGAGCGGGACACCATCAGCAAGGCAGATTCGAAGAAGGATCTGTCCGAGATTCGAGGCAGCAGCCGTTTGGACAATCGCCGTGTGGCCCTCCCTGCGAGCCGTCTCCACCATCCCTAACGCGGCGAGGGGATTGACGAAGCAGGAGGCAGCCTCTACCGCACTGGTGCCCTCGGGGAGCACGAGACATTCTGCCGCCGCTACACAACGATAGCGCGCGTACATGCCCCCGGCCATCGCTGCAACCGTTTTCCCCATCAAGGACTGCGCAGCCTGTGAACTTCCTGCCGCCACGACCGTACCTGCCCCTTCGAGACCGACCGGCATGGAAGCAGCCCTGCTCGATCGCATCGCCGGCAGGGATGCTGCAGGTACAGGCGCCACAAGTTCCGGCCCAGCAGCACCGTCTGCAGTCCACGCCAGACTGAGGTCCGCGGCGCCAAGCATCGCGCCAATGTCGGACGGGTTGATTGGAGCGGCCTCGACGCGAATGAGCACATCTTCAGGCTTCAGGGCTGCCAGCGGCTCTCTGACAAGGGAAAGCACAACCTGTCCTCCATGAGTGACGACAGAGCGCAGTTGGAGCGACTCATCCGAGATTTTTTCTTCCACGTTGAACGCCGAGTTGAATGGTTGCAAGGTTCGCCGCTCGAAAGACCGGGCACGAGCGGCGGGGTGTGATCAGAACGGGCGCCGCTGTGCCGCCCATTCGACGCCACGCTTCACCAGCTCTTGGAACATCGGCAGGTCCCAGGGGCCCCGATGGTCGAGCTGATCGGGCAGGTGCGGGAAAGGCTTGTCATAGGGCCGGTTGGCGTGGCCGAGCGCGAGATAGAGTACGCCGCCATCGCCGACTGCCCGGCGGTAGAGGATCGGGCGATCGGCCTCCTCGAAATGAATGCCGCCGAACGCTTCACCGCCCCAGTTCGCGTGGAGCAACACGTCGAGGTCTCTGGTGACATCCTCGATGCAATACAGCTCGTCGGACACGTCGAAATCGCGGATGCCTTGTAGCAGCGGCTCTTCCTGCCGCGTCACTTTGACCGGGAAGGTCATGTACTTCGGGTGTGAGATGAAGCGTGTGCCGAGGATGCTCGGCATCGCCTGATTGCCCGCGACCGAATTGGTCGCATGCAACGCGAACCAGCGCCCGCCTCGATCGAGGAAGCGCCGGATCGCTGCACTCGCTTTTTCACTCACCGGTACCTGCGACGTGTAGCTGACGAGCAGGTCAACTCCGAGGAGGTCGGCCGACTCCTCATAGTCGTTGTAGCAATCGGTGCGAATGCCGTGAGCGTCGTAGAGAGCCTGGGCGAGCCGCAGCCGCGCGAAATCAAAATCGTGGTTACGGTGGGGACTGCCGCACACCAGTGCGGCGACAAGCGGGCGCGGCATCGCTTAACCGACGTCCCGCGAATGCCGCATCTCGTCCTTCATCGGCGCAGCCTCGCCGAAAGCTGCCGGCATCAGCAGCCTGCTCTCCTGACGGACGAAGAGAGGAGCGACCTGTGCGACGTACGCTTGCCACGCAGGAAGCGCGGCGAGCGCGCCACGCCGGCGCACACGGTCCTCGAACGAACTGAACCCCCAAATGAAGATCACCTGGTTCAGGTCACCGACCTCGGTCATGTAGCACCCGGCCAAGTGCCCAAGGACTTCACACTGAAGCGACTTGCCCTTCTCTGCGTAGATGCTGAGGTAGTCCTTCAGGCGGGACGGCAGCACCTGGTAGGTCCGCATCTCGAAGAGCATCTTATCTTCCGCCCGTGATATCGATGACAGCACCATGGACGTACGATGAGCGTTCCGACGCCAGCCAAAGCACAGCCTCAGCGACTTCGTCCACCGTGCCCGGGCGTTGCATCGGAATCGTAGGCGCAATGCTTTCGATGAGTTTTGCGCCTCCGAACTCATCGTGCATTTCGGTGACGATCACACCCGGTCGAAGGCTGTTGACCCGAACGCCCTGCGGCCCGAGCTCCTTGGCCAGCGCGATGGTCATGCCGTCCAACGCGGCTTTGGTGGACGCATAGTGAGCAAGTTCGGGCATACCGCCGTGCCGTGCCGCAGCCGATGAGATGTTCACGATCGATCCGCCTTCGCCTCCGCTGGTGCGGCTCATGCGCCTGACCGCTTCGCGGGAGCAGAAGAAGGCGGAAAACACGTTCGTCTCGAAGATCCGCTGCAGCCTGTCCTCGTCGATTGCATCGATAGCGCACCGGCTGCCGGAGATGCCGGCGTTGTTCACCAGCACGGAGACGCTGCCCAATGTCTGATCGACTTCGGCGAAAAGCTTCGCGGCTCCGGCACTGGTCGACACATCCGCACAGACCGCAGCGGCCCTGCCTCCTTGGCGCGCAATATTTCGGACGAGCGCTTCCGCGCCATCACGATCACTGCGGTAGTTCACCGCAACCCCGTACCCCTCTTTCGCCCCGAGGAGCGCAATCGCGGCACCGATACCCCGGCTGGAACCGGTCACAACAAGCACTTTCGACACATTCGTTCCTTCAGAAGTTGACACCTGCAGCGCCCTTGAGGTGCAGGCGCTCGCGGGCCTCCTCGGCAGACGCGATCTCCAGCCCCAATCCTTCGATCAGCTTTCTCACGGCCCGGACCTGATCCACATTCGACTCAGCCAGCTTGCCGGGGCCAAGCCAGATCGAGTCCTCCAGGCCGACGCGCACATTTGCGCCCATCGTTGCCGCCTGCGCCGCCACTCGCATCTGCGCGGCGCCTGCTCCGATCACTGACCAGTGGTACTGATCGCCGAACAGCCGGTCGGCTGTCCGCTTCATGTGCATCACATCCTCCGGGTGCGTCCCCGCCCCTCCCAGAATGCCGAGGACAGATTGAATGAAGAGAGGGGCCTTCAACATTCCACGGTCCAGAAAATGTCGAAGGTTGTACAGGTGCGCGGTGTCGTAGCACTCAAACTCGAAACGCGTGCCCGCCTCGGACCCCACCCCCAGGATGTGCTCGATATCTTTGAAGGTGTTCCTGAACACGAGGTCGCGGGTGCTCTCCAGGAACGGAGCCTCCCAATCGAACCTGAAGTTGCTGAAGCGCTCCAGCATGGGATACATGCCGAAGTTCATCGACCCCATGTTCAGCGAGGCGACTTCCGGCTTGAACTCGATCACAGGCCGAATGCGCTCGCTTACAGCCATGCCGGGCGCACCGCCCGTGGTGATGTTGATCACCGCGTCGCATCGCTCCTTGATCTGCGGCAAGAACTTGCCGAATGCTTCCGGCGACTGGTCCGGCCGCCCCGTAACGGGGTCTCGCGCGTGCAAGTGGATGATGGCGGCGCCAGCCTCGGCAGCGCCCACGGCTGCATCCGCGATTTGTTGGGGGGTGATCGGCAGGTGCGGCGTCATTGTGGGCGTATGCACGCCGCCTGTCACCGCGCAGCTGATGATTACTCGCTGTTGCTTCACAAAAGTAGTCTCCAGGACAGATGAATCACGCCCGCGTCGGGATCACGGGCAGAAGGACAGATGACGGGTGCGACGGGCCGGTGTGGATCGTTACCTTCCCCCCGAAAACTGACCGCGGACGGTCCCGCTCGTTGTCATGAACGAACGCTCCACAGCCTCGCATTTCGTGTGCGGGGTGCAACGCCATCACGGGTGGGCCCGCGTACTCGAAGTCCTTGCCACGGATGCTCAGCGCCAATCGGTAGCCCGGGGGGACGACGATGCTGGTCGGCCAGATCTCCACGTCGACTGGATAAACTTCGCCGGGCACGAGTGGAAGGATCTCGTCGTGCGCATGCCAGGGGCGCCAGGGTTTGGAACGATCCGCGTCCAGCTTCCGGTGCGACGCACGCAGCCACCCTTGCGCGATCGGCGTGTTAGGGTCGTTGGCGCCCTGGAAGGTGACCTCCTTCATGTCGGGCGTGAACAGGCGAACGGTGAGAAAGAGATCCGCGTCGGTGGTCTCGGAAGAAATGTAGAGGCGAGCTGCCAAGGGGCCCGTTACCTCGAGTTCACTGGTCGAGGGCGGCAGCATGAATACCAAGCCCGGCCCAAGGGCCTCGTAGGTGACGGAAGCGTTGTCCACCGGGACGGAGCTGCCAAGGGCCGCCTGCCCCGGCTCCAGGTAATACGGGGTCCATCGCGTGTCCGGAATGGGCCATGCCTGCTCCTTCCGAGCGACGAACCGGTCCACGTGCCGGATGTTCAGATTCACCGGAGGTTCGGCGTCCCAGCCGTTGTCAGCTCCTTTTAGGAAGTGATCAAAGAACCTCTTTTGCAGAGCGACCGAACTGGCGATGTAGAACGAAGACCAGTGATCGCCGCCATGCAGCTCGAGCCACTTCTGCTTCGAGCTCGCTTGCGTGAACCCTTCGATATTGCCTCGCAGATGCAGGCCGAGCCCTCCCCAATTGCCCGCCGAGAGGAGCGGTACGTCAACGCAGTCCCATCGTCCCGACCGCGCCTCGAAATACGAGTCCGGGAGGGGTCGGCTCGTCAGCTCGTGCTCAAGGTCCACTCGGTTAGAGCGAAGAGTCTCGTCATCCAGTGTCTCCGGACCCGCAACCAGCTCACTTGTCACGCGACTGCGCGGCCCGCGGTCACCGGCGCCGTGCTGGACGTTCACGACCTGCGGTCCGTACCAGGACTTCCACAACGCCGTGCAAGGGATGCCACCGTGGCGCACTGCGTCCCGATAGATGTCGGCTGCACCTTCCCAGACACAGATCGCCGACAGCGACGGAGGACGGCGCGATGCAGTGAACCACTGGTTCACGCCGTAGTAGGAGATCCCGTTCATGCCGACCTTGCCGCTGCTCCATGGCTGTGCTGCAGCCCAAGCAATCGACTCGCAAATGTCGCTGATCTCTCGCTCTGACCAGGGATCCAACAATCCGGGGGAGCGACCGGCGCCGCGGCTGTCGATGCGGATGCACACATAACCATCGCACACCCATTTCTCGGGGTCGACCGTCTCCCAGTTCTGGTACCGGCCACTGGATCCCTCTGCCACATCGGGGTGGCTGCGGACCATGCCCTCCCAAGCAGCCGGATAGCCCTCCTGGAAGGCCAGTCCTTTGCCGTAGGGTCCATAGCTCAGCAGTACGGGATAGCGCCCTTCCTCCACCGGACGAAAAACATCGGCACGCAGAACCGTTCCATCATCCATCGTGATGGGGACGTCCCAGTCCACAACGATGGCGTCGATGATCGCGGCAGCTTCAGTCTCTTTCATTGGGTTCATTGCGTCGTCCTTTTTTGTCTTTCCATGCCGGCAAGAATAGGAATTGCATGCCCGCTCGGGAAATACTGTCGTGGCATGGCTGGCATGCCCTGGACAGTGGCGTGTATGCGATGGGCGGAAAGGCAAAAAAAAGCGGGCGACCAAAAGGTCGCCCGCTGTATTCGGACTCGAAACTCTCAAGTCTGGATGTTCAACGACCTGATGAGCGGCCGCCACTGCGCCTCGTCTGCCGCAACCTGACGCGCAAATTCCTGGGGCGTGCTCGGAGTCGGCTCTATCCCCCTCGCAAGCAACTTTGAACGCACGTCCGCGTCGCGCAGATAGTCGCTCGCGCATAGCGCCCATTGATCCAGCACCGAGCGAGGCGTCCCTTTCGGCGCAAACAACCCGAGCCACACCCCGAGTACCAATTTGAGTCCGGTCTCAGTGAGTGTCGGGACATCAGGCAACTGTGACAGGCGCTTGCTGGTTGCCACCGCCAGCGGACGAACCCTTCCAGCGTCGATGAGGCCGCCGGCTGACGCCACACTGTCCGCGAGAAAGTCGATTTCTCCGGCAACCAGCGCCTGCAAGGCCTGCGGTGTTCCCTTGTACGCGACAGGCGTCGCCTTCGCGCCAACGGTCCGCAGGTAGAGCTCGCCGATCAGGTGCGACATCGAGCCGGGCCCGATCGTGCCGTAGTTCAACTTGCCTGGATTTGCCTTGAGCGCTTCGGCAAGCTCCTGCGCCGTGTGGTACTTGGAATTGGCCGGCACAACCAGGAGCCCGTCGATCCGCCCGATTCCCGTGAGCGGCTCAAAGTCGGTTGTCCCGCTATAGGGGGACTTCATGGTGACGGCGGGTCCCGTCACGATCGATGTCGTCGAGCCGTACAGCAGCGTGTAGCCGTCCGGTGCAGCTCGCTGGGCGAGCTGCGTGCCGATAATGCCGCTTGCGCCGGGGCGATAGTCCATGACGAGCGGCTGACCAGTCGCCTTCTGCATCGAGATGCCGATCTCTCGCGCTTCCGCATCCCCCGGCGATCCAGGGGGAAAGGGGAAAATGAGCGTTACCGGACGGTGCGGATAGCCGTTGCCGCCCTGCGCGCGCAGTTGGGTTCCCAGCATCGACGCCAGCGACCCGGCGATCATGTTTCGCCTGTTCATACGACTGTCTCCTCTAGTAGTAATTAGACTGGAGAAGAGGTTAGCAACGAGGCAATGGCGGCGGAAATGCTTTCTCGGCATGGCGACCATGCCGATCCCGGTGTCACGTCAAGGCAGGCGAGCAACGTCCGTCCCTGACGGGATGAACCCCTTCAGTCTGGCAAGTGGCCAGCGACCGCCTGATATCTGCTCATGGGCGACTTGCCGCAGCATGAGTTGCATGCGCTGGCCCGCAACGGACAAACCTTGTTCGCGGCCTTTTATCAGAAGCCAGGAGATCATCACGTCCTTGATGGGTGCCATGGAGATGGCACCACGCTCAAGCAGGTCGCTCCCGGAGCACACCGGCAGGGTCGTGAACCCCAAGCCCGATTCCACCGCCCTCAACACCAGTTGCCGAGTGTTGACCTCCATCGCAATGTTGAGGCGCAAATTCCGTTCGGCCATCGCGCTTTCCACGATCATGCGTCCCACATTCGGGCGGCTCATCGCAACCATTGGCCGATCGACAAGATCTTCCAGGGCCAACGGCTTGTCCATGGAAAGACCTGATTCGGCTGGGCCGATCAGACACATTGGCTCTTCGATGAAAGGGAAGGCCTCAAGACTGGCGAGGGGTTCCCCGGAGGCGACCACTGCCAGGTCGGCCCTGCCCTGTGCGACCATTGACCAGGCGTCGAGGACTCCGCTTGATCCTTCGAATACCCTCAGCAAGACGTTAGGAAAACTGGTCCTGAATCGCTGTACGACCGGAAACGCGAGCAACTCCGACATGGACGGAGGCAGCGCGATCGTGAGCTCACCGCTGGCGTCACCGGACCGATCTCGGACCTCGGAGCGGACCCGATCGAAATGGCGCAGCAGTTCGACGGCACTTCCGCGAAGACATTCCCCAGCCTCCGTAAGCGTGATACCACGTTCGGAACGGTGTAGCAGCGTCGCATCGAGGTCTTCTTCGAGCGAGCGCATCTGACGCGACAGCGCCGGCTGGGCGATGTGCAAGACCTCCGCAGCGCGCGTCACGCTGCCGAGTTCGGCGATTTGGAGAAAGTAGCGCAGTTGCCTAACGTTCATGGCTTCACAAGAGCCGTGCGTCGGTGGTACCGAGGGGCGGCATTGCGCGCTGGCGGCGCAACCTAAGACGGGGGCCGACTGCAGTTTACTCTGCAACAGCTGCAGCGTGCCCAGACCGTCCCCCCGTCAATCAAAGGTTCTGACTGGCGAAGCCATCGGCCGGGGCGCTGGCCAGGAATGCGCGAGCGATGCTGAGCTTTTGGGACCATCACAATTGTCCGCCGCGTGCGCGAGCTTCGAAGAGCGCTCCGATCCTTTCTGAGTCGGCGCACCCGGGGAACAGGCTGCCCCCTCCTCCCCCCTCCTCGCCCGTACCTGAGTCTCAGGAACAAGTCTCGCCGTACGCGCGGTTCAGCCCGCGGATGCGACCGTCGCGAAGCTCCTCGCAAGCTCCGGCATGTTCGTCGCCGTCTTTGACCTCGCTCCGATCGCATGTCGCAACCTGCTCGCGCGCCGATGCCCACGGCGCTGACGGCGGCTACTTCGCGGTGCGCCACGATGACGGCTCTTCGGGAGACGACACCCATAGCCCACCACTGACAGGAGTCCTCACCCTCAATTGTTAAGCTTTGCATATCGTCGACAAGTCTCGGAAGAAGTGCGACCCACGATCTCTTGCCCCGCCCAGCCAGCGCCATGCCCGCCCGCATTCCCCCCCTCCAGATCAGCGCCTACACGGCCACCTCGGCCGTCGGCGTCGGCAAGGAGCCGCTTGCCGAAGCGCTCGAACATTCGCGCAGCGGCCTGCGCGCCAACGACTTCGGCCCCGCGCCGCTGCCGA
>JAESGW010000309.1_pt1 | contig 69432 bp, 70 predicted proteins | sample 9269791 | NCBI WGS metagenome assembly JAESGW01 (sample SAMN16773120, study PRJNA677053) | algae metagenome | isolation source: Aphanocapsa lilacina HA4352-LM1 and co-occurring heterotrophs from near cave... | place: USA: Maniniholo cave, near Haena, Kauai, HI | collected 2009-07-28
GGAGTTTCTGCAACAGGTCGCTGCCATTCAGGCTGCGCTGTCGCCCGAACGGCATCAACCTGTACGATGATGAAAACCCAGGCCGGAAACTCACTTTCTCAGTGGCTCATTGTTCAGGGGCAGGTCATGACCCCTGGCACTATCGACAACCGTCACCCCGTGCCCGAACTGCTCAAACGCCTGCATGGCAGAGTGTTTGGCGACCGAGGCTACATCAGTAGCAAGCTTGGTAGGCACTTGCGCGCGCACTTGGGCATCGCGCTGATTACCAAGTTGCGCCGCAAGATGAAAAATCGGTTGATGGTGCTGAGCGATAAGCTGTGGTTGCGCAAGCGGGGCCTGCTGGAGGCAGTCAATGACCAGCTGAAGAACATTGCGCAGATAGAGCACACCCGTCACATCGCAGCCCAACGCCCTTTGTGGTGAACTGGGTGAGTGGGCGGATCGCCTACTGCCACCAACTGAAAAAGCCTTCGGTGGCAGCGGATGCTGAGCTGCTCCTGGCTTAACCCGAACTCACGTTAATCGTTGACCCCAACCAGCAACATCCAGAAGCGCGACGCTTCACCATTGGACGAGACACGCAGGGCGAGGGGAGACATGCCTCAATTCCGCCAGTTGCTTTTTGCGGACGGAATATTCGATTCCACCAAGAAACGGGGCCTTTGACAGCAAATGTCGACAGACCGAATCAGATCTGATCGGGATCGACCCCCTGACTGCGCAGGTAGGCGGCAAGTTGCTCAGCGACGCGCTGAGCGGCGTCAGACCGTTGTCTTTCCTGCTCCTCGGCCAGCAGTAACAGTTGACCGTCCGGTGTAAAAAAGCGTAGCCAACCTTCATAAACACCCAGGTACAACTCCAATTGTCGACTCCATAACCGGCCGCACTCGTCGGGGGAAAGTTCCTCATACCGGCCATCTACCAGATGAAAACCTCGAAATTCGGTGCCCTCCGGGTCGAACCAAAAATAATCGGGTGTGCGAAAAGTGTCCTGGTAGATCTGCTTTTTGAGACCGCGATCGACGGCGGCGGTCGAAGCGGACAGCAATTCGACAATCACGTTGGGGTACTTGCCGTCCTCGTGCCAGACAATCCAGCTTCGGCGGTCCCGGCGCTCGGTGCCCAGGACCACAAAAAAGTCGGGACCGCGAAAGTCCTCCGATTTGCTCTGGTGTGGGCTGAAGTAAATCGTCAGATTGCCGGTGGCATAAAAATCCTGCCGGGACTGCCACCCGGATTCGAGCGAGCGAATGAGCAGCTCCATCTGCTTGCGGTGCCGGTCGCTTTCCATGGGAGGCTCGTCGCTCCATAAATCGGCGGGAGGAAGGGCGATCTCCGCTGGAAAGTCAATAGGACGAGAAAGATCTGTGGCGGTGGATTCGAGCATAACAATTCGCCTCTCGATGCTTTTCATCGTACCGACTCCCGCTTGGGGATCGATGCCTTCCCACCGGAGCATTCCCGGGAAACCGAAAAGATATCACCAAGGGCGATATCTAGAGGCAGGCTCCCGCAGCCCTGGGCGCGTAAAATCTGGGAAGGCCCGCGCGAGGTAACCTGATGTCCACAACCGTCCCACCCGAAATCGCGGAGCGCACCCGGACATTGCGCGCGCTTTTGCATCGGTGGGGCTACGCCTATTACGTGCTGGATGCTCTCGAGGTGAGTGACGCCATCTACGACCAGCACTACCGCGAACTGGTCGAGCTCGAAAGCCGCTATCCGGAGCTTGTCAGCCCCGATTCACCCACCCGCCGCGTCGGGGAGCGCCCCGCCCCAGCCTTTGTGAGCGTCACCCACCGGGTGCCGATGTTCTCCCTCGAAAACGCCTTCAGCCAGGCGGAACTCGAAAAATGGGGCGAAAGGCTGGTGCGCGAAATCGGCCCGGATCTGGAGTTTGTCTGCGAACTGAAGATCGACGGATCCGCCACCGCCCTCAGCTACGAGAACGGGGTGCTGGTGCGCGGCGCCACCCGCGGCGACGGCGTCGAGGGCGAAGAAATTACCCAGAACCTGCGGACCATCCGGGCGATTCCGCTCAAGCTGCTGGGGGGCGAGATGCCTTCGGTGCTGGAGGTGCGCGGCGAGGCGTTCATACCCCGCGACGAATTTGAGCGCATCAACCAGGAGCGCCAGGCGGCCGGCGAAAAACTGTTTGCCAACCCGAGAAACGCCTGCGCCGGCACCCTCAGACAACTCGATTCGCGGGTGGTGGCCGCGCGCCGCCTGGGCTTTTTTGCCTATACTGCCCACTTCGGCTGCGCCCAGAGCCAGTGGGAAGCGCTCGCAGAACTCGAAAGCCACGGCTTTCGGGTCAACCCCCACCGCAGTCTGTGCCGAGATCTGGCCGAGGTGCGGACGTTTTGTGAGCACTGGGAACATCACCGCCACGCGTTGCCCTACGACACCGACGGTGTGGTGGTCAAAGTCAATGCCTTTGACCATCAGCGGGAGGTGGGTTTTACCAGCAAATTTCCGCGCTGGGCGATTGCCTTCAAGTACCCCGCCGAAGAAAAAAGCACCGTCGTCGAAGCGATTGCCGTCCAGGTCGGGCGCACCGGGGCGCTCACGCCGGTGGCTGAACTGCAGCCGGTGACGGTGGCAGGGACAACGGTCAGCCGGGCGACCTTGCACAACCAGGATCGCATCGAGTCTCTCGATGTGCGGGTCGGAGACACCGTGATCGTCCGCAAGGCGGGTGAGATCATCCCGGAGGTGGTGCGGGTGATCGGCGAATTGCGCCCGCCTGAAGCCGTGCCCTACGTTTTTCCCCAGACCTGTCCGGAGTGCGGCACGGCGGTGGTGCGCGCCCCGGGCGAGGTGGCGGTGCGCTGCCCGAACCCCCGCTGCCCGGCGCTCGTCCGGGGAAAGCTCGGCCACTGGTGCGCGGCCCTCGAAATCGACGGCATCGGCGACAAGCTCATCGCCAGACTGGTAAGCCTGGGTCTGGTCCACACAGTAGCGGATCTGTACGAACTGAGCGCAGAGCAACTGGCGGGCCTGGAGCGTCTTGGCGCCCGTTCGGCCGCCAAGATTGTCGAGCAACTGGACCGCTCGCGCCACCAGCCCTGGAGCCGGGTGCTCTATGGCCTGGGGCTGCGCCACATCGGTGCGAGCGTCTCGGTGGAGTTGGCGCGCGCTTTCCCGAGCGCCGCCGCCCTTGCCCAAGCTGATCTGGCAGCCATCGCTTCGCTGTACGGTTTTGGCGAAGAGTTGGCCCGCTCGGTGGTCGAGTGGTTCGCACAAGCCGAAAACCGCGAACTTCTCGAACGGCTCGAAGCCCACGGTCTACAGCTGGCAGGCGGCGAGCGGGCTGCCCAAAGCAGTGCCCTGTCCGGGCTCACCTTCGTGATCACCGGCACGCTGCCGACGCTGTCGCGCGAGGAGTGCACCGCCCTCATCGAAAGCTGCGGCGGCAAAGTGACCAGTTCGGTGAGCAGCCGCACCAGCTACGTGGTGGCGGGTGAAAAAGCCGGCTCCAAACTCGCCCGTGCCCAGGAGCTGAAGGTGGCTGTCCTGGATGAGGAGCAATTGCGGGCGCTTATCGAGACGCGCGAGACGCCGTGATCCCTCGATGGCGCCTGGGAACCGCCCGCTGTCGGTATGCTAAGAAGATGCCGACCGTGCCCCCCATTCCGGCTCCACAATCGACATGAAGCAATTGCTTTACTGGGCCGCAGAAGCCCTGGCTGCACTCAGCAGAAACCTGCGCTGGATGGGATGGAACCTCTTTCTGGCGCTGGTGCCCCTGGCGTTGAGTTTCTGGCTGTTCGATCCGAAGCGGCGGCGCTCACCGCTGTGGTGGGGGGTGGCGGCGGTCTGGCTCGCCTTTTTGCCCAACGCCCCTTATGTTCTTACCGACGTCATCCACCTTATCGAGCAGATCCGCAGCCGGGGTTACTCCGCCTGGGTCATCACTTTGGCGCTCATTCCCCAATACTTGTTATTTATCCTGGTGGGATTTGAAGCGTACGTGCTGTCGCTAGTCCTGATGGGCCGCTACCTGCGGCAGCAGGGCCTGGCCCGGTGGATCCTGCCGATTGAACTGGCCATCCATGCCCTCAGTGCCGTGGGCATCTACCTCGGCCGCTTCCAGCGCTTCAACAGCTGGGACATTGTCACCCAGCCCGACGCGATCGTGGACGATCTGTTCAACGATCTCATCGACAAAGAGCCGCTGTTGGTGATGGGGATCACCTTTGCTGTGGTGGCAGGACTTTACTACCTGCTCAAGGTCGTAAGCCTGGCGCTGATTTATTACTGGCGCAGGGGGCGGGCTCCCGACGGCGCCGAATGGACCGCGTAGCCCGTGGAAAAAGCAGTGCGACGGCCGCTGGCAACCGTGCTGATCGCCCTGCACAAACTGCTGTGGGGCATGGCCCCGGTAGCCCTTGCCGGCGGGGCGGCACTGACAGGCAAGCTGACTGAAACTAACGATTTCTGCCCCTGGCGCCTCCCCTACGGTAGAGCCGAACCTTCGCGCAGCATCCGCAGAATCTCCTCCGGCGCTTCGCCGCCCGCGTCGATGAGCATCTGCAATATCGGCCCGCGCATGCGAAATAGAGACTTGGTTTGCAGGACCGTATCGGGATCCCCGCCGTGCCCCAGCAGCACACGCACCAATTCGACATGTCCGTAGAAGGCGGCGTGCTGGATCGCACTGGTGGTCTCGCCGCCAGCGCGCTTGTTGGGATCGGCTCCGTGCTCCAGCAGTAGCCGGACAATGGGTTCGCTGCCCAGATGGACGGCAATTTTGAGCGGTAGGGCTCCGCGTTTATCCGCCGCGTTTGGATTGGCTCCCGCTTCAAGCAGCAGGCGCACAATCTCTTGCTGCCCACCGCGCACCGCCTCGACCAAAGGCACCACCTCCGGTCGTACCACCACTTTGAGCAAGCCTGCCTGCCCGTCGGCAGAGGCGCCACCCTCCAACTGTCGTCTTACCGCCTCGGCATTGGCTTCCCGAATTGCCTGTATTAACGCCTGTTCAGCCATTGGGTTTTTGGTCGTCTGGGTGGATTTGATCGGCTATCCAGTCGGCTCCTGCAAAGCCCGCGATGCCGCCGAGCACACCGCCAGCCAGTCCAGTGGGATCGCTCCCGGTCCGGTGGTGACACCCGCAAGTGCTCCCAGTCCAGCCCCAGCCTGCGCCCCAGCCCAGGCTCCTGCCCAGCCTCCGACTTGGCGGACGCCTTCGGCGGCGATCGGAGCAACGGAAGCTTCTTCTATACTCTCCTGTCCGGCCTGATAGAGATCATAGGCGGTCATCCCCGCCCCCAGAACGCCTGCCGTGGTGCCCAGACCTTTGAGGGCGCGCATGCCGCCCGATTCGATCGCCGCAGGGGGGACGTTGCCTTTGATGAGCATTTCGCCTTCCGCTGCCTGAGCCGCCTTCCACATATTGGCCCGCGGTCCCATCGACGGGTTTTGCTGCGCCAGTTCGTCCATGTTGGCGACAAGCTCGGCGTTGGAGATGGTCTCTGCCCCGGCCGCCCGCGTCTGCTCCAGGTCGATCCAGTAAGGCTTGCCCTCGATATTGGGAGCCCCGAAGGGCCGTTCACTGGCTGAAAGATACGGCGATCCTCCCCCGGCGTGCTGATTGAGAGCGTGCTCCGCCGGTTGAAGTACAGCGCTCGGATCACTCGGGGTCATACCGAAGTGAGTTGGATCGAAGATGCTTGCCGCATCCGGGTCGACTTTGCGCACCGCCGTATCGAGAAATGGAATCGGTGAAACCACTTTAATATCCTGGGCACGTTCTAGAACTTGATTGAGAAGCGAGTTGGAGGTGTCACCTTCTTGAGCGTCTACCGAGGTGAGCAATTCCCCGTCTTCCACTGCGGTCGGTCCTGAAGTCCGTGCGTACAGAAGCTCTGTCGTTGCTCCGCCTGTACCGGAGGACAGGTCTGAAAAATCTACGGGCAAAGCCTCGAAATCCGCCGATTCTGCTTCGGCTTCGCGGTCGGGAAGTTCAAAGTTCAGCAGTGCCGATGTCGAATCGAACCAGTTCGCCGGATCGTCCTGGTCTTCGGGCAGCGAAATGGGCTCGGCGAGCGGCAACACCCCCTGGCGGTCCGCCGCGTTCGGATTGGTCCCCGCCTCCAACAGCAGCCGCACGATCGTTGCATTGCGGCTGCGGATCGCCTCGACCAAGGGTAAGGTTCGGGGGCGCAGCCACAGCAGCAGCGGTTCCGGTTCGCCGTTGGGGGAGACTCCCTGGGCGAGCAATTGCCGGATCTGTTCGCTGTCGGCCGTTCGGATGGCCTGAAGGAGTTGCTGGTTATCCATTGCCGTTTATACCGTTCAAAGTGTCGGAGCCCTTCGGCAGCTTGGCACCCGGACCGTCCGCACCCCCAAATCGGGCAATAATGATGGTTTGGGAAGAGCGCACACACGGAGCACAGATGGCAAAGGTGATCGGCATCGACCTAGGGACGACCAACGGTCTGGTCGCCCAGATGGGCAGCCCGCAGCTCGTTCCGGATATCAGTGGGCGATGGATTGTTACCGCAGGCCCGTCTACAGGAGCCGGGTTGGGGACAATCGAAAAGTATCAATCCTAACCGCTAAGTATTTGTGCTCAGCAGTCGGCGTAAGCATTTGTGCCTATGAAAATCGATGACCAATTCCTTTGTGTAAACGTTGATGAATTTTTCGGCTTTTTTCGCGCCACACGGGTGAGCTGCCACTAACCTGTTGTTAACGGACGACCGCTCGAGGGTTTCATGCTCACACCTTTTTCCGATGGCGTTTATCAGGGGACTACGGTACAAACGCCTGAGCATCCTGCCTGTGAACTTTTTCCAGCCTCCCGCACGACGGGTCAACTCTTCGGCCTGGGTGTCGTGCTGGGAATTGCCAGTTTGTTTCTCGACGGCTTCGGTGCCGGTCCCTGGTCCTGGCCGTTGATGGTGATGGCCGGCCTGGTTCTGCTTTTTGCAGGCAGCCGCGTCGCCCGGTCCTAAGCATTCCTTGGAGCGCATCGCCCCCGGTCCGTTGGCTGGGGGCTTTTGCATAGGGCGATAAAACAAAGCCCCCGACCAATCGGTCGGGGGCTTTGGGGTGGTGGGCTTTAACCCTCGGCAGTGGCCAGGGTGCGGTCCTTGACGGTGAAGGTCGGCTTGCCTTCGCTATCGACATCGACCAGCACTGTATCGCCCTCCTTGAGGCGGGCGGCCAGAATTTCTTCGGCCAGCTGGTCTTCGAGCATGCGCTGGATGGCGCGGCGTAGCGGCCGGGCGCCGTAGGTGGCGGAGTAACCTTCTTCGATCAGCTTTCGGTTGAACCCGTCGGTTATCTCGAGCCTGATATTTTGCTCTTCGAGGCGGGCGAACACCTCGCGCAGCATGATCACAGCGATCTGCTTGACCTCCTCGCGCGTCAGCGGGTGGAAGACGATGATCTCGTCGAGGCGGTTGAGGAACTCGGGGCGGAAGTACTGCTTGAGTTCTTCTTTGACCAGTTCGCTGATGCGGTTGTAGCGCTGCTCCTCTTCGGTGCCGGCGGTGTTGAAGCCGAGGCCGCCGCCGCCCTTTTCGATCACCTTGGAGCCGACGTTGCTGGTCATGATCATCAAGGTGTTCTTGAAGTCGACCGTGCGGCCCTTGGCGTCGGTGAGGCGACCGTCCTCGAGGATCTGCAGCAGCACGTTGAACACGTCCGGGTGAGCCTTCTCGATTTCGTCGAAGAGGATCACCGTATAGGGACGGCGGCGCACCGCCTCGGTGAGCTGACCACCCTCGTTGTAGCCCACATAGCCGGGGGGCGAACCGATGAGCTTGCTCACCGTGTGCCGCTCCATGTACTCGGACATGTCGAGGCGGATCATCGCGTCCTCGGAGCCGAAGAAATAGGTCGCCAGCGATTTGGCCAGTTCGGTCTTGCCGACGCCGGTGGGACCGCTGAAGATGAAGCTCGCGATCGGCCGCTTCGGATTTTTGAGGCCGACGCGCGCCCGGCGGATGGCCCGGGAGATGGCCTTGACCGCTTCTTCTTGGCCGATGAGGCGCTGGTGGAGCACGTCTTCCATGTGCAGGAGCTTCTCGGTCTCAGACTCGGTGAGCTTGCTGACCGGCACCCCCGTCCAACTTGAGACGATGTAGGCGATGTCCTCTTCGGTGACGTTGGGAGACTCTTCGTTGGCAGTCTCGGACTTGCGCGCCTGGGCGATCGAGCGAATCTGGGATTTGATCTCCATCTCGCGGTCGCGCAACTCGCCCGCCCGCTCGTAGTCCTGGCCGCGCACGGCGTCGTCTTTTTCTTTGAGAATCTGGCGCAGCTCTTTGTCGAGTTCCTTGGCCGCCGGAGGCAGTTGCGAGGAGAGCAACCGCACGCGCGAACCGGCCTCGTCGACCAGGTCGATGGCCTTGTCCGGCAAGTAGCGATCGGAGATGTAGCGATCAGAAAGCTGGGCAGCGGCGATGAGCGCTTCGTCGGTTATCTTGAGCTTGTGGTGCTGCTCGTAGCGCTCGCGCAACCCGCGCAGGATCTCGATGGTTTCATCGACCGTCGGCTCACCCACCATCACCGGCTGGAAGCGGCGCTCGAGGGCGGCGTCGCGCTCGATGTGCTTGCGGTACTCATCGAGGGTGGTCGCCCCGATGCACTGCAGCTCGCCGCGCGCGAGGGCCGGCTTGAGGATGTTGGCGGCGTCGATGGCCCCCTCGGCAGCCCCGGCGCCGATGAGCGTGTGCACCTCGTCGATCACGAGCACGACGTTACCGGCGGCACGGATCTCGTCCATGATCTTTTTGAGCCGCTCTTCGAATTCACCGCGGTACTTGGTGCCCGCTACCAACAAGCCAATGTCGAGGGTAACGACGCGCTTGTCGGCCAGGATGTCGGGAATGTCGTTGTTGGAGATGCGCTGGGCGAGGCCCTCGGCAATTGCCGTCTTGCCCACGCCCGGCTCGCCGATGAGTACGGGGTTATTTTTGGTGCGGCGACCCAGGATCTGGATGACCCGCTCGATTTCTTTTTCGCGGCCCACCACCGGGTCGAGTTTACCCTCGGCGGCCATCTGGGTGAGATTGGAGCCGAACTCGTCCAGCGTAGGGGTCTTGGTGCGGCCGGTGTTGCCTCCGGCGGAGACCTCGGCGGTCTCCCCCAGCATGCGGATAACCTGGGTGCGGACCTTGGATAAATCGACTCCCAAATTCTCAAGCACCCGGGCAGCGACGCCCTCGCCCTCGCGGATGAGGCCCAGCAGCAAATGCTCGGTGCCAATGTAGTTGTGGCCAAGTTGGCGCGCTTCTTCGAGCGACAGCTCCAGCACCCGCTTGGCCCGCGGCGTAAACGGGATTTCGACCGCCACGAACCCGGAACCGCGGCCGATGATTTTTTCGACCTCGATGCGGGCGTCCTTCAGGTTGACCCCCATGGACTTGAGCACCTTGGCGGCGACGCCGGTGCCCTCACCGATGAGGCCGAGCAGGATTTGCTCGGTGCCCACAAAGTTATGCCCCAGGCGACGGGCTTCCTCCTGGGCCAACATGATCACTTTGATCGCTTTCTCGGTAAATCTTTCAAACATGGCTATGTCCCTTCACCTGCAGCGCCCTTTGAGGGTTACCTAATCCTAACACAGGCCACAGCCGGGACCCGGGTACAAGCCGCTCCTGGCCGCGCTCTGAGGGTCTTGACAAAATCGCACTACACCCACCGAAAAATCATCCGCAAGGATGAGAAAAAGTATGTATCTAAATGGGATTACGTTTAACCAGTTCGGCCCCTGTGCTCGCCTCCATCGTAACCAAGTTTGCGCCATTTCCAACGAATTTTTAACCTGGCCGATCGGTCAGGGTAGGGAAGATTCCGACAAACGGCCAGCCTGGAGCGAGGCGTTCGAGGCGGTTGACAAAGTCCGGCGCATCGATGCGCGGGGTCCACATCACCAGGGCATCCTCCTCGCCGTAGTAGTGCTTGCGTCGCCCGAGCGTCTCAAGGCCGAAGCGCTCGTAAAGCCCGATTGCAGCAGTATTGGAGGCGCGAACCTCAAGAGTCATCCGCCGTGCCCCGACCTGCCGCGCCCAGCGCAGCAAGGCGCACAGCAAAGCCGCCCCGACACCTCGGCGGCGGTGTTCGGGATGCACCACCAGCATCGCCAGGTGCGCCTCGTCGAGTATCAGTTGAAAACCACCAAATCCTAACGCCTCGCCTGAGCCGGTACGCGCCAGACAATAATGTCCTGAGCGCTGGCCCACATCCGATCGCAGCATCTGCGCGCTCCAGTAACCCGGCATCCCCAGATCGAGCAGGGCGTCCACGTGCACGAGGGCGACAAGATCCGCAGCGTCCAATTTTACCAACTGTCCCGATTCCATGGTTTCAGGTTAATGCAGCCGCTGTGTCTGCTTTGATAATTAATATACGACTATTTTAATCGGGTATATTTTGGGTTGCTTGACAGGCTGTGGTAGCATGCGCCCACGTTGCTGATGTGGGAGAACCCGATGACCCAGACGCCCCTGCGCACCACCGCCACCCTCAAGGGCCTGCGCTGCCGGGAGTGCGGCGAACAGTATCCGGGCGAGGCCCGGCATGTTTGCGAGTTTTGTTTCGGTCCGCTGGAGGCCCATTACGACTACGAGGCCATCCGCGGGTGCACCAGCCGCAGGTCCATCGAGGCGGGGCCGCGTTCGATCTGGCGCTATCGGCCGTTTTTGCCGGTGGTGGGCGAGCGGGTGATCGACGTGGGCACAGGGCTGACCCCGTTGATTCGCTCCGAGCGGCTGGCCAGGCGTCTGGGCCTGGGGGCGCTCTATATCAAAAACGACGCGGTGAACGTGCCAAGCCTGAGCTTTAAAGATCGGGTGGTCTCCGTAGCGCTCACCCGGGCGCGCGAACTGGGTTTTACGACCGTCTCGTGCGCTTCGACCGGCAATCTGGCCAACGCCACCGCCGCGATTGCCGCCCACGCGGGGCTGGAGTGCTACATCTTTATTCCGGCGGATCTGGAGGCGGGCAAGGTGCTGGGCACGCTCATCTATGGGCCGCAGGTGCTGGCGGTGGAGGGCAACTACGACCAGGTCAACCGCCTGTGCTCGGAGGTGGCCGATCGCCACGGCTGGGGGTTTGTGAACATCAATTTGCGCCCCTACTATTCCGAAGGTTCCAAGACCCTCGGCTTTGAGGTGGCCGAGCAGTTGGGTTGGCGCCTGCCGGACCACGTCGTGGCGCCGGTGGCTTCTGGATCGCTTTATACAAAGATCTTCAAAGGCTTTCAGGAGTTGATCAAAACCGGCCTGGTCGAGGAGCAGGCCGTGCGCATGAGCGGAGCGCAGGCGACGGGTTGTTCGCCGGTGGCCCAGGCGTTTAAGGCCGGGCGCGACTTTATCGCGCCGGTCAAGCCCGCCACCGTCGCCAAGTCGATCGCCATCGGCAACCCCGCCGACGGCGTCTACGCTCTGGATCTGGCCCGGCGCACCGGTGGGCACATCGAAGATGTCACCGACGCTGAGATCATCGAGGGAATCAAGCTGCTGGCCCAGACCGAGGGTATCTTCACCGAGACCGCCGGCGGCACGACCGTGGCGGTGCTCAAGAAACTGGTCGAGCAGGGCAAAATTGCCCCCGACGAGTTGACGGTGGTCTACATCACCGGCAATGGCCTCAAGACCCAGGAAGCGATCGCCCCCTACGCCGGTGAGACCCTCAAAATCGAGGCGAATCTGGCAAGCTTCGAGCGCGCCCTGGAGCGCGCCCGCACCCTCGATCGCCTCGACTGGCAACAGACCCTTATCTAAGGGCCATCAAGTGGGCCCGATACCTCAAATCAAAGGAGCATCGTCCACCATGTCCGTGACCGTACTCATCCCGACCCCGCTGCGCAAACTTGCTAACGAACAGGCGACGGTCCACTGCAGCGGCAGCAACCTGACCGAGGTGCTCGATTCGCTCGAAGAGCGCTGCCCCGGCATCAAGGCCCGGCTTTGCACCGAGAACGGCGATCTGCGCCGGTTTGTCAATTTCTACGTCAACAGCGAAGACATTCGCTTTTTGCAGGGGCGCGACACACCTCTCAAAGACGGCGACGAGGTGAGTATCGTCCCGGCGATCGCCGGGGGCCGGTGACGCAGATTCTGCAAAGAGCACTATCTGGAGTGCAAGGCTGTCGAAGGGCTTATCAAGAACGGCTTGCAACGCCGGCAGCAGTAGGCTGCGGGCACTTTGGGGCGAGGAGCCGATTTGCAGAACGCCTTCAAGCTGTCCAGAGTTGCAGGTGGGGCCTCATTTATACCAGGCCGAACCGCACCCGACCGCCACGACAGCCCGCCGGGCGCTCGACTTAACCGACTCCACGAATATCGCTTGTAAATTTCCCAGCAGTGGTATTTAATCGGGTTGTTCTGCTTCCCGGGCACCCTAGTCACCCCGCTCGTACGCACAACCCATGGCGAATCCTTGCTCGGCATCCTGGTGGCGACGGCCATCCTGGCGGACTTCAACCCCGAATTTCAAGGCTGTGAGCCTCGCAAGCTGCTACCCGGTCACCCCGGTATGTTCCAACGGGTTTGTCGGCGTCGCCTTCCAGGGTTGCGCGAAGCCTGTCGATTTGCCGTCTATGAACATTCGCTCACAAGCAAAAATCCAGGCGCTGTTTTCCCAGGCTGCTGTCGAGACACCCGCGCTATCCATTTACGAGGGCAGCGGCCGGACCGGCGGCATCATGATCCACAAGCCTTACGATCGCAAATTGAGCGATTCGCCGGTGCTTTTTGGCTATCAATTTTGGGCAACGGCTCGTCCTCAAGAGCAGTCTTCAGAGAACCGATCTACCAACAATAACATCGTGATGACGGGTGCTTACGCTCTATTTACAAAGATCATGACTCTGGACAGACAAGTAACCGTATCAAGACCTGGAGTCAAGCCATGAAGCGCAACAGGAGAGGAAAGAGCCTGATCGAAGCAACCGTAAGTACCGCCCTGTTGGGGTTGGTTGCCGTCGCTTCGATAAGCTTGACAATGTTCTTTTCTCAAGCAGCAAAAGAAACCGCTATTGCAAGGCATTCGATCGAGTCTTTAAACCAGGCTGAAGAAACCTTGTCTCCGACTGTTTCAAACATGGTCTTCAGAAAATATTTGCCGACAACCTTTGAAAGTAACGGACCGGTTAACGACGTGTTTTCAAAGGGTTCAACGACATCCGCAAGGTGGCACTGGAAAAACAACGAACCCGTGATGTGGCAGCTTTACCCCCACATATACGGAGTTGCCAAAAAAAGTGGGATTTGCCTTCAAGATCGTGAAACAAGGGTTGAGTTTGACAGGTCGAGGCAAATCTTGTTACTTGACTATCAATATCGGGGCGATGGAGAACTCGTTGAGTGTTTAGGAGGCAAAACACAGGGGATGATTACTGTTAAGGATGTTGTTGTAAATCACGTTTCTGAAGCCCAAGTTGTTAGGGTCGGCAATCGGGCACTGAGGCTCTGGTTTAAGCAGTATGGCGAATGGCGCTCTGTGAGGGCAGGATTTTTAGAGCAGTAATTCCTTTTTGTGGCTTGTTGATGTACATTATACTGGCATGTCGATGCCGATCCGTCTTAAGGCAGTTAGATCTATGGCGAACTTAAATTCTTGGTGTCTTTCCATCCTAGCGTATGCCCCTGTGCTCCTGCTGGTGGCTGTAGCCCCCGTTTATGGCTTCACCGTCAGCGATCTTGAGGCGACGGAACAAGATTTACGCTTATCAGCGCTCCGGATGCTTGCTTTCGAGGAGAGACAAGACGGAGGTCGTCCCGTGGAGGCGAGCAGCAAATTTTTTGGCTACTCCGGTTCGGCCAATGCTCACGTGGGAACAGAAAATTATCATAATTCGTTGCAAGAAGACTTATTTGTTTTACATTTCGGCTTAAATGACGTTTTAAGGTACAGCGGCGTGAGTGGAGATTTTATTGAAGATTTTGTGGTTGGCAGTAGTCCCTTAGCCCCGGCTTCAATGGTTTTTGGCGGACCCAACAACAACTTATTCATAAGCCAAAGCGACGGAGGGAATGTGTTTCAGTACGATCTCCTGACCGGGGATTTTGTGAATGAGTTTGTTGCTTCGGGATTGGGCGGTTTGAGCAATCCAAGCGGATTGGTGTTCGCGGGAACCGGAGGAAATTTGCTTGTTGCCGATGCTCTCTCCGGCAGAATCTTGGAGTTTAACGCATTGAACGGCTCATATATTGGCGATTTTGCGTTCCTGTCCGGTATGCGAGCAGGAGAAATCACATTTGCACATAGCAATTTGTTTGTGATAGATCAAGCAAGCTCGGCCGTTCAGCGGTTCGACAGTCAAGGCAACTATCTGGGTGTTTTCGTTTCCAGCCTGGATAGTCCGGCCGATTTTGTCTTCGGACCGAACGGAAATCTGTTCATCACAGTGGGTGACTTCCAAGCCAGCCGTGTTGAGCAATACGATGGGCTTACGGGAGCTTTTCTGGGAATTTTTGCTTCTGAAAACGGTCTTAGCGATGCTACGGGTCTAGATTTTGGTCCTGATGGAAATTTGTATGTAGCAAGTAGTAGTACAGCAAGCATTTTGGAGTTCAACGGATCTACCGGAGCATTCGAAGGAATATTTATACCTTCGGGAAGTGAAGGATTAAATAATCCAGACGACATTTTCTTCCAGGAGATACCGGAGCCCTTGCCTGGGTTCGCATTTCCGATGATCGGTGCACTGGGCTGGATGGCGTGGCAGATGCGCAAGCGCAAGCTGAGCTGAGTATGGAGAAGTGAACCTACAGTAGGCGTTCAGGTTGCCGGGATTTCGGGTTCGTCTCGACAGTTCTGCCATCAGAGCCCTCCGAGGGGCCTGCCGATGGGCGGCAGGGGAACCCCCCTTTTGGGGGCGGGTCGGAGCGTCCGACGCCAATCGGACAACTCAGCGAATCTGATCAGAGGTGCCCAGATAATCGCTCCAGAAACGCCGGGCGCCCCCAGCACCCCGCAAAGGCTGCTGGATAACCAGATTGCTCAACTCGGCATCTTCGCTAAAAAGCTGCACCAACGATTCGATCTCACCGAATTGTTCGATGTACTGGAGCGTCTGCATAAAACGCTTTGCAGTCGGATTGGACATCGTGTGATGAAAATGGCAATCCCATCGCGGCCAGACCGGCATCCCCGGACATCCGCCCCTGGGTACAGCCTTCGGCTTACTCCCGGCTTTCTTTCATCCGCTGCCTGAGGCGCTCAAGCTGGTCGCGCCCGCCGCTGACCAGCAACTGGTCGCCCTCGCGCAAGGGGGTGTCCGCGTCCGGAAAGCCGATAAGCTGCCCCTCACGGCGCAGGGCGTGCACCACCACGCCGTAGCGGCGGCGCAGGTCGGTTTCGGCGAGGGTGTGTCCGTCCAGCAGGCAGTCGGTGACGACGGTGACCACCTGCAGACCCATCGCCTCGGCAGGCGGCGGGGTGTGCCCGGGGATTACCGGGGCGCCCCGCTCCATCGACAGCGGCAGACGAACGGTAAATGTGGAGCCCTGATTCACTCCTGAACTTTCGACGGCGACCGTACCCCCATGCAGTTCGACCAGTTGGCGCACGATGGCCAGCCCCAGCCCGAGGCCACCGTGGCTGCGGGTGGTGGTGCTGTTGGCCTGGCGGAAGCGCTCGAAGACGTGGGGCAGAAAATCGGCGGCAATGCCCACCCCCGAATCGCGCACGATGAGCGCCGCCTCCGTCTGGCTGCTTTCCAGCCGAACGTCGATGCGGCCACACTCGGGGGTGAATTTGATCGCGTTGGACAGCAGATTCCAGACCACCTGCTGCAGGCGGTTGGGATCTCCTAGAGGTAGAACGACGTTGGGATCGAGATGGGCCTGCAGTTCGATTTTTTTACTCTGGGCGGCGAAGCGCACCGTGTCGAGGGCATCTTCGACCAGGGTGGCAAGGGCCACTGGCCGCACCTCCAGGCGCAATTTGCCGGTGATGATCCGCGAAAGATCGAGCATGTCCTCGATGATCCGGCTCTGGGCGCGGGCGTTGCGCTCGATGGTCTCAAGCGCCCTGGCTGCCGATTCTTCGTCGAGCTGACCTTTGCGCAACAGCTGCGTAAAACCGATGATCGGGTTGAGGGGGGTGCGCAGTTCGTGGCTGAGGGTGGCCAGAAACTCGTCTTTGATGCGGTTGGCTTCTTCGGCCTCCTGCCGGGCGCTCTCAGCCGCCGCCCGCGCGAGCTGCTCGCGGCGCGCCTGCTCCTGCAGCTGGGCGGTGCGCTCCTCCACCAGCCGCTCCAGCTGGTGGGTCCGCCCCTGCAACAGTTCGACTTTTTCGGCTTCCAACTGGTAGATGCTGCGCTGGAGCGCTTCTATGACGCCGAAAATATCGAGCGGATCCAGTAGCCGCAAAAGGCCGCTCTGGGTGACGATCCCCACCAGTTCGCCCCGCTCGCCGGTGACCACCAGCCGCCGCACCCGGCGGCGCAGCATCTGCTGGTGGGCCACCAGCACCGACTCGAAAGGCTTGAGGGGAGACAGCACCGCGCTCATCACCGCCGCCGCCCGGGTCTGAGCAAGGTCGAACTGCAAATAGCGAAACTGGACGATGTCGCTCTCGGTGATCAATCCGACCGGGCGAACGTGTACTCCATCGGTGTGCGGCTCGGCGATTACCACGCAACTGACGCGACGGCTGGCCATCAGCCGGGCCAGATCCACCAGCAAGCTGTCGGCGGGGGCGTGGACGACCGGGGCGGTCATCACCTCGGCCACCGAACGCAAGGTCAACAGGTGAATCGGCTGCAGAGTCCGCCGGATGCCGCCCGCGCTCAGCAGGCCGGTCACCCGGCCACCGCCGTCGAGCACCGGCAGGTGGCGCACGTTGTGCCTGCGCATCAGATCGAGGGCGCCTAGAATATCCTGGCGGCCATCCTGGACGAGGGTCACCATCTCCCGGGACATGACCTCCCCGGCGCGCACCGCCGCCAGATCTTCGCCCAGGGCCGTCAGGCGGACGATATCGCCCTCGGTGATGATCCCCGCGAGGTGCGCTCCTTCGGCCACCAGCACGCAATCGGGCGGCAATTCGCCGGATTGCCGCAGGGTGCGGTCCTTGCGCTCGGGCAGGGTGCAGCGGTAGTCGGCCTGGCCGCCCATCCACTTGACGATGTCGCTAAGGACCGTGTCGGCCGTGACCAGTTTGACGCTGGTCTCCATCGCCTGGTCGAGCGAAGGCAAAAAAGAGGACAGACGGTCTGGATGCTGCATGGACGTCTCTGCGGAATATTCCGCACGCCGACGGGCACACCGGCTCACCCAATTATCGCCCCAGGATTGAGCCGCCGCCAGGAACACCGGCCGATGCTCCCTCGTCTTCCGGGCCGAGTCCCGCGAACAGCGGCTCCACTTCGCGCTGGTACCTGGCCAGATAGGCTTGAAACGCCGTGCCGCCCGTCCCGGCGCTCGCCCCGACCATCGCGAGCTGGCGGACCGCCAGAGCCAGGTGGCCGCGGTGGAAGTGGGTCTGCTGCTGCTCATAGCGGAACAACAGGCGCAACAAACAAGTCGCGCCGGGGTGGGTAAAAAGCGCCGCCAGCCTCGTCTGCACCTCCGCGCCCGTCGCCCGCTCCAGCAAGCGCCGGTAGTAATGCGCCAGGTTGTGCTCCCGATGTTTCGCCAGCCAGCCCGCCACCTGGGTGCCGTAGCGGCGGTCGAACTCGGCTTCTGCCGGGTGCACCTCGCCCCGTGCGTCGCGGGTGCCCCCCCGCCAGTATGGGGCGGCCACGCCGCTCAAGATCTCCAGATGCCGAAACTGAAACGATTGAAAGCCGCTGGTGGGACCGATGGCGCTGCGAAATTCGCCAAAGGCGCGCATCGAAACGAGGATGGGCATCGTCGCATTGACGACCTCGTAGAGTCGCACAACGCGCTCCAGAAAGTAGCACGCCTCGGCGGTGTCGCCCACGGGACGCTCCTGGGCATCCAGGGCGATGGCCAGGGCCGCCAGGGTGCGCTCCAGATCGCCAATCATCTGGTGAAAGGCCACCTCGCAAATCTGGTGCACGGCGATGAACAAGTCTTCATCCTGCGAAGCGGTTATCGGCTGCTTGCACGCCAGGAGCGCTTCGAGGCGGTGGTAGTGCCAGTAGTGGTTGGCGCTCACATCCAGGCTGCCGTCGCGCGGCGGCAGCGGCTCAGCCCGGTACGGTTCGGCCATGGCAAGGGGTTCCATCGAGAGGGCCATTTCCTTATCGCCAAAGCGACCGGTGCCGTCAAGGCGGGCATTTTGCGATTTGTGTGGGTCAAAAGTCGCCCCCTCCCCCATTTGGCATCATGGAAATCGATGGGTCAGGGTTTGCGTGATGGCTTCTTCTGTATGGACTGTGGGCGAGTACTTGATCGAACGGTTGTACTCTCACGGTGTGCACCATATCTTCGGCGTGCCCGGTGATTACGTCCTCGGTTTTTTCAAGCAACTGTGCGACAGCCCCATAGAAGTCATCAATACGTGCGACGAACAAGGTGCCGGGTTCGCCGCCGACGCCTACGCCCGCGTGCGCGGACTCGGGGCTGTCTGCGTCACCTACTGCGTGGGCGGCCTCAAAGTTGCCAATACCACTGCCCAGGCCTACGCCGAAAAGTCGCCGGTCGTGGTGATTAGCGGTGCACCGGGCACCAACGAGCGCCACAAAAATCCGCTGTTGCACCACAAAGTGCGCGAGTTCGATACCCAATTCAAAGTTTTCGAGCAACTTACAGTCGCCGCGACGGTACTGGACGACCCACAGACGGCCTTCTGCGAAATCGACCGGGTGTTCGAGGCGGCTTTGCGATACCGCCGGCCGGTCTACATCGAATTGCCGCGCAACGTCGCCTGCGCCACCGGTTCCGCCTGCCACCTGCGCGAGTTGCCCCAGGAGACCAGCGACCCGGCCACGCTGAGCGAAGCCGTCAAAGAAGCCGTAGCCCGTATCAATACGAGCCGACAGCCGGTAATTCTGGCTGGAGAAGAACTGCACCGCTTCGCGTTGCAGCCCTTGCTCGCGCAGCTCATCGAAAAGACCAACATTCCGGTGGCTTCGACCATCCTGGGCAAATCGGTCTTCCCTGAGTCCCATCCGCGCTATCTGGGTGTCTACGAGGGGGCGATGGGCCGCGAGGACGTGCGCGACTACGTCGAAGCGAGCGACTGCCTGGTGTTGCTCGGAGCACTCATGACCGATATGAACCTGGGCATCTACACCGCCAATCTCGACCCGCGCCGGTCCATTTACTGCGCCACCGAGAAGCTCACCATCGGCTACCACTCCTACGAGGACGTGCGGTTGCAGGACTTCGCAGCCGGTCTACTGGCAGGCGGGATCGAGCGGCGGGTGGACGGACCGACTCCCCATCCCCTTCCCCTCGCCCAGTTCCAGCCGGTCCAGGATAGACCGATGACCGTGCTGCGCCTTTTCCAGCAGCTCAACGCCTTTTTGGACGACGAAACGATTGTGGTGGCCGACCCTGGCGACGCCCTTTTTGCCGGAGCGGATCTGTTTATCTCGGGCAAGACGCGGTTTCTGGCTCCTGCCTATTACGCCTCCCTCGGCTTTGCCGTCCCCGCCGCCCTCGGCGCCCAGATGGCCGACGCGCGCCTCAGGCCCCTGGTGCTGGTGGGCGACGGCGCCTTTCAAATGAGCGGCCTGGAACTCTCGACCATTGCCCGCTTCGGCCTCGACCCGATTGTCGTGTTGCTCAACAACCGGGGCTACGGCACCGAGCGACCGATGCAGGACGGTTCTTTTAACGACGTGCTCAACTGGAACTACAGCCGTCTGCCGAAGTTGCTGGGCACGGGCCGGGGCTTCGCAGTTTCGACAGAGGACCAACTTGCCGCCGCCCTGCACGAAGCGCGCCGCCACCGGGGCAGTTTCTCCCTGATCGATGTGCACCTCGAACCGGGAGATCTCTCGCCCGCCCTCCGGCGCATGACCGATTCGATGGGTCAGCGGGTGCGTCCAGCCGCTGTTTGATGGGGTTCCCCTCCAGCGATAGAGCGTTTTAGCCGTACACGCCTCCTGGGTACCTCGCAAGACCGAGGAACAATTGTCCCTTGTGGCAGGTGGAGTCGGATCACGGTCGCGAATAGGATGAATCCAAGCAACACTGATGAACCCAGGAGAAAAACCATGACCACGGGACCCCAGAATGATCTTGAGCGCACCGAAATAAACGGCCGCGATCGCAATGCCTTTCTTTTTGGCTTCACCCCCCAGGCGGAGATCTGGAACGGCCGCCTGGCGATGATTGGCTTTGTCGCTTATCTGCTTTGGGATTATGCAGGCTATAGCGTTCTGCGCCAAGTTCTCGGCATTATCTAGTTGTAATTCGGCGCTGGTTTGTCAATTACCTGCAACAATGACACCGGTATATTATGCCGGATGTAGTTAACTGAAAGTCTGTAGCGATAGCGAAACGCAAGGTCCGGTGCTTACCAGCACCGGGCTTTTTTACGTCAAGCGAATGCTTTGCAGATAAATAGACCGTTGTTGCCGGGGTTTCGCCAACCGAGGGGCCGACCAAGGATTTCGAGCGCCGTGCTTTCCACGGGCTCGAAGCCTGCTTGGGTAAAGACCCGCGCAGCGGCGGCGGCATCGGCAAAGCGACTACGAAACGGGCTGCGGGAAAGGCTTTTGCCCTGGTTGTCAAAATACCCGGCATCGAGCAAGTCACACAGCAGAACGCCTTGCGCAGCCAGGGAGCGATCTCGCCAGTTGTCGGCAAGCCGCCCAATGTCCTCCGCGCTGAAGTAGGGGAGGACACCCTGCAGCGAGAGCAGGCAGGCCCGCTTGCCGCTGAGGGCGTCTTCGAGGCAGCCGGTTGAAAGATTAAAACCGGCGGCGTGCCAATTGTCAGGCTTACCCAGGCTTTCTACCCGCCGCCGCTTGCTTTGGGCCACCGCAGGCAGGTCCAGTTCCAGCACCGAGCAATCCGGGAAAGTGCGCGCCCAGCGCAGCCCCAGGGCAGAAAAACCACTGCCGATATCAACTACCAGACTGGTCGGTTTGCCCCGGAGGATATCGCACCCCAGCGCAAAGAACACTGCTTCGCGCACGGCAAACTGGTCCACCAGGGCCGTAGCTCCGAAGCGCAATGTCCAGCCCGCCGCCAGGCGCGACCAACCCCGCGACAGCAAGACAGCCTCGGGGGAGCGAAAGCGGCTGGCGGCGCGGGCTCCCGCCGTCAATTCCGCCAACAGCAGCGCGCGTCCGGGCTTTGCCATGCTTAGAGCGCAACCACCCTCGCTCCCAGGCGGGAAGCCGCCTGGGGGTCGTGGCTGGTGAGAATCAGCGCTCCGCCCTTGCCGGTGAACGCTTCGAGTGCGTCCAGCATCAGCGAGAGCGAGCGCGGATCTTGTCCCACGGTGATCTCGTCGAGCAGACAAATGCGCGGCCTGCGGGCGAGCACCGCTGCGAGGGCCAATCGGCGCTTCTGACCCTGGGAGAGCGATTGGGGGTGCTGCTCGCGCTCGGGGAGCAAATTGAGTTGTTCGAGTAGCTGCTCGGCAAATTCCGGCGCCACCCCCGGCTGGGCCACTTCGCCTGCGACGCTGTCGGCAAAAAGCTGGTGGTTGGGGTTCTGGAGCACAAAGCCCAGGGTACGGGAGCGCTCGGCAACGCTCTGCTTGAGGGCGTCTTTACCCAAAATTGTCAGCGACCCGCCCGCCGGGCGCAACAGACCGCACAACAGCTTGAGCAGCGTCGTCTTGCCGCAGCCATTGTCGCCTTTGAGCAGCACCGTCTCCCCGGCACGCACGGTCAGATCCGGCAAAGGCGGATAGCCGCCGTAGGCGAGGATCCGGCTTTCGAGCACCACCGGTCCGGCGGCGGGCCGGACGGGGGCGGTGGTTGCCTCTACGCCCTGCGGCAAACCTGGCCGCAGCGTCCCTTCGGCGCAGCAGTAGCTGCGGTGGGCGACGGCGGCCACCAGGTCGAGCCGGTGTTCGACCAGTAAAATCGCCTGGCCGCCATGGGCGCGCCGGACCAGCAACTCCAGCAACAACTGCGCCCCGGCCCGGTCGAGGTAGGCAAACGGTTCGTCGAGCAACAGCACCGGCTGATCCATCGCCAGTACGCAGGCGAGCACCAGGCGCTGTTTTTGACCGGCGGAGAGGCGGGCGATCGGCCAATCGCGCTGGCTTTGAAGGCCAAATTCGGCGAGCAACTCACCCATTTGCGCTGCGATGCGCTCGGGGGAAACGTTCAGATTCTCCAGGCCGAAAGCCACCTCCTCGCGCACCCGGTCGGTAAAGATCTGCACCTCGACGTTTTGCAGCACCGTGCCGATGTGGCGGGCGCGCTCGCGCACCGACAGCGGCAACAGCGAGCGGCCTGCAAAGGACACTTCTCCTTCGAGGCAACCGCCGGTATGGGCGGGGATCACTCCAGCGACGGCGTTAATCAAAGTACTTTTGCCGCTGCCGGTGGGACCGGCCACCAGCACGATCTCGCCGGGGGCGAGGGTGAGCTGCACGTTGTGCAAAATTTGCCGGTCCTTGCCGGGCGGGGCAAACCCCAGTCCCCGCACCGCGATCAGGCTGTCCACTCGAGCCCCCCCACCGCGATGAGCAACGCCGCGGCACCCAGGGCAAAGAGCGTATCCCCGGGGCGCCAGCGCAGCGGTTGGCTGGTGCTGCGCGGCGACTCCGGGTCGTAGCCGCGCGTCTCGAGGCCCACGGTCACATCGTCGGCGTAACTCACGATCCGAAAAATCAAGGGTGTGAACAGCCCCGAGAACCACAGCCCCGGCCGGCGGGCCAGATCGACGCCCCGCAGCAAATTCGCTTCGATAATGCGCTGCGCTTCCTGCTGGATGACCGGCAAAAAGCGCCAGGTGAGCATCAGGCTCAGCACCAAAAAAGGCGGCAGCCGCACCGCCTGGAAGGCCCGCACCAGATCGCCGGGGGCGGTGGTGGCAGGCAGCAACAGCGCGGGCAAAATCAGCACCAGCAACCTGGCCGCCCCCAGCCCCGCGTAGCCCCAGTCGCCGGAAAGGGTACCCGTAAGAGCGGTGAAGATCAGCAAAAAGGCGCCGACGCCGACGACGCTCTTCGCCTCCACCCGCACCGACACAAAAGTGAGCACCAGCAGCACACCCACCAACAGCACATTGGCCCACACGCTTTTGAGCGCGAAGGCGCAGGCCGTCAGCGCAATGCTCAAAGCGATCTTGAGCAGCGGGTTGACGGAACCCAAAAACTGCGGCAGCTTAGCGAGCGACATCGAGCTTGCCCGCCCGCTGCAACTGAAAGACGATCTGCTCCCCCAGCCACCAACCGACCGCCCCGGCCAAAGCGCTCACCAGGGCGGCGGGCGCCAGCACCCAGGGCTGGGTGAGCCACTGGGCGGCCAGATCCCCCACGGGCGTGCCGCGCAGGAAGGTGACGCCGATGAACCAGCCGCTCAGGCAGGTGGCGGCAAAGAAGGCCATGTTGGCCAACAGGCGGGTGGTTTTGCCGGCAAAGCCGCCGCTCACCAGCCCCACCAGTTCGGCGGCGAGCAGGGCCGCCACCAAAAAAGCCGAGATCGTCCAGGAGATGATCCCCAAGATCAGCGCGAGCACCCCCGCCATCAGGGCGACGGCCCCCGAACGGCGCAACCGGGCCATCCCCAGGGTGAGAAAGATGGCGGCAAAGGGCGCCCAGGCGATCGTGGTCGCCCCGGGAAGCGGAATAGCCGAAGCGAAAGGCTGGGTGACCTTGGCCGTCACGGCCAGACCCACGGTCATCAAGGCGGCGAAAACATAGTCTTTGAGTTGCCAGCGCTGTGCCATCGACTTTTCCATCGCAGTTCTCCTGACCCAATTCGAGAAAAAACGCATCCCAGGCAAGTCGGCTGGGCGGCTCAATCACCCTGAAGCCAGCATAGTACAGCGCTCAAAACTCCGCCCTCACCGCCCCCAATAGCCGCGCCCCCGGCGCCACAAAGCCGCTGGTCGGATAGATGTACTGGGCGTTGGTGACGTTCTCGACGCTCACCGTCAGCTGCACATTCGGTACGAAGCGGTAGCCGAAGCTCAAATCGAGCACCCCCGCCGGGGGGGTGCCGGGGCCGACCACACCGTTGTTGCCGATCACCGAACCCTGGCCGCCGTAGATGCGCGACTGCAACAGAGCGTTGAAGGTTCTGTCGTCGTAGACCAGGCGCAACAGGGCCGTGAGCGGAAAAACTTCCAGTTGCGACAGCGGCAGCCCGGAGCCGTCGCGGCCGTCGACGTAGGTGAGGTTGGCTTCAAAAAAAGCCTGGGGCGAAAAAAAGTAAGCGCTCGAAAATTCGAGCCCCTGCAACTGGACGTTTTTGTTGAGCACGGTTTGGGAAGGGGGCGGTGGTCCGAAGGGGGGTGCTCCGAAGGTAACGAGTGGCCCAAAGCCAAGGAAATCGGTGACCTGGTTGTTGAAGTAGGTGAGCCCGGCGCGAAACTCGGGACTGGTATAGTTGGCGCCGATGTCGAAGTTGTCGGCCCGCTCCGGCCGCAAGTTGGGATTCGCCTGGACATTGCCGGCGCTTGGGGCGAAGAAGGTGCCCTCCGGGCTGCTGCCGAACAAAAACAGCAGACTCGGGGGCCGGAAGCCCTGGGCGAAGTTCGCCCGCAGGGCCAACTCGGGTGTGATGGAGTAAATGGCCCCGGCGTTGAAGGTGACGCGGTTGGCATTGTTGACCAGACCGGTGTTGGTGTTCTGGTCGTAGGTGTCGTAGCGCACCCCGCCTGCCACGGTGAAGCTCGGGGTGATGTCGTAGGAACCCTGCAGAAAGACGCCGTTGAAGCTGCGGGTGGCCAGCGGCGATTGCACCGAGGGCACAGCGAAGCGGTCGATCGACGTCGAGGTGTCCTGGCTGAAGTCGTAGCCGTAGGTGAGCACCGCCGAACCGAGGGCCGTGTTGGCCTGCGTGGAAAGGCCATAGGTCTCCGTGAGGCTGTAGGTCGAACTGGGGGTGGTGAGGGTGATAAACGTCGGCGGCGCGGGGGGAGCAAACACGGCCTGCCGGCTGGGCGTCCCGAACAGGCTGGACGTTCCGTTCCCCCCGACAGCAAATGGGCCGGCAAACACCGGGATCGTCACCGCCGTGGTGTTGTCGAATCTTCGCTCGTTTTTTTGGTAGTTGGCCCTGAGGGCAAAGCTCGTTCCTCCCGGCGCCCCGTCGTTGATGTAGGCGATCGAGTAGCGGTCGCGGTTGCGAAACTGGTTCTGGGCAAAGACAAAGGGCGGATTCGGAAAGCCGTTGAGATCGGCGTAACTCTGGCGGTAGCGGTCGAAGCGCAGCTCCAGGTGATTGGTCGCATCGAAGTCGATCCGGCCGCTCGCGTAGGCGTCGAAGGCGTCGTAGCCGGTGCCGTTGGTGGAAATCGGCCGCGAGAGGCCGTCTTTGGCGTCACCGGCCGTGCGCAAAGACAATCCCGCCACCACGTTCGGCCCCTGAAATTCGACGTTGCCGCCGATTTCTGAGAAGTTGCCGCCGTAGAGATACGTGCGCACCTTGGGCGGCGTGTCGAAGCGCGGCAGCGTCGTGATGATGTTGATGACGCCCCCAAAGGCGTCCGCCCCGTAGATCGACGAGGCCGGGCCTTTGAGCACCTCCAGCCGCTCGACCCGGAATGGGTCCACAGAGCCCAGATCCGGGCCGAATTCCAGATTCGGCAGCCGCTCGCCGTCTACCAGCACCGCGATGCGCTCGCCGGTCAGGCCGCGGATATTCGCCGCCCCGCTCAGCAAGCCCAGGCGGTTGATGGTGATCCCCGGCAAGGTCTGCAGCGCGTCGGCCACCGTGCGCAACAGCGGCTGCTCGCGATCGAGCTCGGAGCGGGTCTTGATCGACACCGTGGCCGGGGTCTTCGAGCGTGGCGTCGCCCGGCGGTTCGCGGTGACGGTCACCTCGTCGAGGTCCGATTCGGCCGCCTGGGTGGTGTCGGGCGCTCCGGGAAGGTCGGGGGTCTGCTGGGCATGGACCGGCGCAACGAGAGCCGCACCCAGGATCAAAAGGACGGACAGACGGGAGAATCGCATCGTTTGTTCACTCGCTCACCCTCCGATTGATGCCATACCGGAAGCGATTACCCAATCCGGGCAGGGGGGATAGGCAAACCGGAAAATCCCGCACCTGTGATACAAAGGCCTGTAACCGCCCGCCATGGGGAGAACTGCTCCCTGGGGGTGGCCACCGGCACAGGGGCTGTGTACAATCGTACACACCTCGTACCGTGTCGCGTCCGCCCATTCGTCCGGCCACCTTCTTACCCGAGTGCCGCCATCGCCATGCCCAGACAACTCGAACTGACCGGCCCCGAACCCAAAGCCCGGGTCGTGCCCACCGCCCTGCACTCGGAGATGCAGCGCTCGTATCTTGAGTACGCGATGAGCGTGATTGTCGGGCGGGCGCTGCCGGATGTGCGCGACGGCCTCAAACCGGTGCACCGGCGGATTCTCTTTGCGATGCACGAACTGGGACTGGCCCCCGACCGGCCTTTTCGCAAGTGCGCCCGCGTCGTGGGCGACGTGCTGGGCAAGTACCATCCCCACGGCGACACGGCGGTCTACGACGCGCTGGTGCGGCTGGTGCAGGATTTTTCTTCGCGCTACCCGCTGCTGTCGGGCCACGGCAACTTCGGCTCGATCGACAACGACCCGCCCGCGGCGATGCGCTACACCGAGTGCCGGCTGGCCACGGTGGGGGTCGATGCGCTGCTGGCGGAGATCGACGATCAGACGGTCGAATATACCGATAACTTCGACGGCTCCCAGCGCGAACCGGAAGTGTTGCCGGCGCGTTTGCCGGTGTTGCTGCTCAACGGCAGTGCCGGGATCGCCGTCGGCATGGCCACGAATATTCCGCCCCACAACCTCGGGGAGCTGGTGGATGGACTGGTGGCCCTGATCGACAATCCCGAATTGGCCGACGAGCAGTTGCTGCGGATCATTCCCGGCCCGGACTTTCCGACCGGCGGCCAGATTATCGGCACCGAGGGCATCCGCGAGGCGTACCTGACCGGCCGCGGCTCGATCACCATGCGCGGGATCACCCACTGCGAGGAGGTGGGCAGCGGCCGGCGGCGCAAACCGGCGATCATCGTCACCGCCCTGCCCTACCAGGTCAACAAAGCCGCCTGGATCGAAAAAGTGGCCGAGCTGGTCAACCTGGGCAAGATCAACGGCATCAGCGACCTGCGCGACGAATCGAACCGCGAAGGGGTGCGCGTCGTGCTCGAAATGAAGCGCGAAGCGCGCCCCGAGGCGATTCTGGCGGGCCTCTACCGCCTCACACCACTGCAGGCCAACTTCGGGACGATCTTGCTGACGCTGGTGGGGAGCCAGCCCCGCCTGCTCAAGCTGCGCGAACTGCTTGAGCAGTTTCTCGAATTTCGGGTGGCCACCCTCACCCGCCGCATCCAGTACAACCTCCGGCGCGCGAGCGAGCGCGCCCACCAGCTCGAAGGACAACTTGTCGCCCTGGCCAATTTGCAGCCCATCGTCCAGATGCTGAGTGCGGCGCGCGACGCCGCCCAGGCCCGAGCCGAACTGGAGGCGCGCTACGGCCTCAGCGAACGGCAATCCGAAGAAATTTTGCAGATGCCCCTCAGGCGGCTCACCCAGCTCGACCGCGAGCGCCTCGCCTCCGAGCACCGCGAACTGCGCGAGAGAGCTATCGAGCTGCAGTCGCAGCTCGATAGCCGCCGCAAATTGCTCGGTCTGCTCAAGCGCGAACTGCGCGATCTCAAGAAAAAACACGCCGATCCCCGCCGCACCTGCATTGAGGCGCGCACCGCACCGCTGCCGACCCTCGAGGAGATCACCAGCGACGACGAAGTTTTGGTGCAACTGACCCACCGCGGCTACGTGCGCCGAATCCCCGCCGCCTTCGAGCGCCGCAGCCGCTCCCGCAAGGCCGTCTCGCGCACGGAGGACAACGACTTTGTCGTCGAGAGCTACCCGACGCGCACCCGCAACGAGTTGCTGGTCATCACCCGCTCCGGCCGCGCCTACTCGCTAAAAGTCAGCGAAATCCCCGAGACAGGACCGCGCAGCCGGGGTACGCCCCTGGTCACTTTGCTGTCGATCCAGGGGGAGCAGATAGCCGCCACCTTCGTGCGCGAAAATTATCCACAGGATTTGTTTTTGGTGCTGCTCACCCGCGAGGGCCGCATCAAGAAGCTGCTCTTGAGCGAGTGTGCCAACCTTACCGGTCGCGGCCTGATGATGCTCAAACTGGGCGAGGAGGACCAGCTCATCCAGGTGGGTCTTGCCACCGCCCACAGCCAGATCGTCGTGGGTACCAGCGCCGGGCGGCTGTTGCGCTTTGTGGCCGACGAGGCGCAGCTGCCGGCTATGGGCCGCTCCGCCCTCGGTTTGCAGGCCATCAAGCTGCGCCGCGGCGAGTCGCTCGCGGCCATGACCGTGGTGGGCAACGGCGAAGATCTGCTGATGGTAAGCCGCCTGGGTCTCGGCAAGCGCCTGAAGGCGGGCGAGATACGCCTGCAGGAGCGCGCGGGCTTGGGTACACCCGTGGGTTTGCTGCGCGAGCGCAACGGCGACAGTTTGCTGGCGGTGCTGGCGGTCGGAGCCGAAGGGGAGGTGGCTATGGCCACTGATCAAGAGCGGTTGGTGCAGGTCGATCTGGGTGAACTGGCGGCAACCGACCGCTCAAGCCCCGGCAAGCCCCTCGCAGTGCTCAATCCGGCCGAGCAGATCATCGCGGCCACCCGTCTGTCGGCGGAGCCGGAGGAAACTGATTGATCGGTTTCAGATTGCCTATTCCGCCAAAATCCCCGCCAGGGTGTTGAAGGGCGTGCTCAGCCCGAAGGTGGCCGGATTGACCACCTGCTTGTAATTGAAGTGGCGCTGCTTGATGTAGTAATAATCCCAGGGGCTCATCTGGATATGGAAGACTTTGATAATCCACTCCATGATGCCCACCGTCATCTCGAAGCGCCCGAACACCCGCTTGTTGCCAAAAAACGCGCACAACTGTTCAAGGCATTCGTTGACGGTGATGGCCGGGTTGCCCAGCACCAGTTCGTTGCTCTCGGTGTCATGGGCAAGCAGGTGGTGGGTGACCAGGGCGACATCGTGGGCGTGGATGAAATGAAAACTCGCGTCCGTTTTGAAAAAACGGGCAACCCCCAGCCATGGTGCCACCTTGGGAATACCCGAGGAGACGTGGGAGACGGGTTTATCCTTGCCCGCCGCCATGATGAGCGTTGGAAACAGCGACACAATCCGGTCGTAGACGCCCAATTCGGGCAGCCGCTCGTGGCAGAGGTATTTGGTGCGGATGTAGTCGGTGCCCTCGCGCTTGGCAAATTCGAGGGGCCGGTTGTCGTTGTCGAGAATGCTGCTGGTCGAAAAATAGAGCACCTTGCGGCAGCGCTCGTGGTTGACGGCGCCCAGCAGTTGGAGAGTCTGGACGAAGTTGACCGCGTAGGCGGCGTCGGCCCCGCCCCAGGAGGTGGCCATGTGGATCAGGTAATCGCTCTGCTCCAGGTAGGGCCGATAAAGGTCGAGGTCGGCAAGGGTGCCTGGGATAATCGTGACGTTCGGATGGGCGCGGACGCTGCTTTTGAGTTTGAGGGGCTCTCTGAGGAGCAAATAGGAATGGTATCGGTCATCCTTGATGAGGATATCGAGCAAGTACTGACCCACACATCCACTGGCACCAGTGACAAAGACATTCCTACGCTGCGTCCCGCCGCTCAAAACTGTGGACCTCCCGGGGAAAGTGGGATCAAGGTTCCAATTATAAAAGTTTTGCGGACAGATTTTACCACTGGCAAAGCGCGATTCGTCCTCGCCGAGTCGGCATCTGTTAGCCTGGAGGCGACACCTTGGCTGCCCCGAGCGCAATGATCGAACTGCACTGTCACACGACTTGTTCCGACGGCACCCTGACGCCGAGTGAACTGGTGGCCTCGGCGGCGGCGGCGGGGATCACAGCCCTGGCCATCACCGATCACGACACCCTTTCCGGCTGGCCCGAGGCGCACGAAGCCTGCCTCCGCCACGGCCTGGAGCTCATCCCCGGTCTCGAACTGAGCACGGTCCACAATGGCAGTTCGCTGCACATCCTGGGCTTCTACCCGGATCCGGTGCAGCTGGCCCCCTTTTTGGAGGAGCGCCACGCCGCCCGGGTGCGCCGGGCGGGGCGTATCGTCGCGCGGCTGGCCGAACTGGGCTATCCGATCGCGATGCCCTCGGTGCCGACGCCGGGGCGCTTTCATATCGCCGGCGCCCTCAAGCAGGCGGGCTACGTGAACGACGAACAAGATGCCTTTCGGCGCTGGCTGGGGGAGGGCAAACCCGCCTACGTCCCCTACGAGCACCTGAGCGCCGAGGAAGGCATTCGCCACCTGCGCGAATGCGGCGCGGTGACGGTGTGGGCGCATCCGCTGTTGTTTCGGGGCGGCAGTGTCGAGGAGGTGCTGCCGGTGCTCGCGGCAAGCGGCCTGCAGGGCATCGAGGTCTACCACAGCGAGCACACCCCCCGCCAGAGCGCCCGCCTCGCCGAACTGGCCCGGCAGTGGGGTCTGGTGGTGACCGGCGGCAGTGATTTTCACGGCGACAACAAGTCCGGAGTCAGCCTCAACATGCTCCAATTGCCCTTGACCCTGCTCGAGCCGATTAAACGCTTGGCCGGGATGCCGGCGGCGGTATAGCCATGCTCCAGACCAAACACACCAAGCTCATCGAGATTTTTGCTTCCTTTGATCGGGTGCTGGTCGCCTACTCGGGTGGGGTCGACAGTACCCTGGTGGCCAAGGTGGCTTTCGACGCACTCGAAGATCGCGCCCTGGCGGTGACGGCCGCCTCGCCCTCGCTGATGGCCGAAGATCTCGAAGACGCCGTCCGCCAGGCCGCCCAGATCGGTATCGCCCACGAGATTATCGAGACCACCGAACTGGACGACCCCAACTACACGAGCAATCCGGCCAACCGCTGCTACTTCTGCAAGAGCGAACTGCACGGCAAGCTGGTGCCCCTGGCACGAGCCCGCGGCATCGAGGCCGTGGTCGACGGCGCCAACCTGGACGATCTGGGGGACTACCGCCCCGGCTTTCAGGCCGCGCGCGAAAAAGGAATCCGCTCGCCGCTTATCGAAGCGGGTCTGACCAAGCTGGAGGTGCGCGAGTTAAGCCGTGCGCTGGGGCTTCCCACCTGGGACAAGCCGGCGATGCCCTGTCTGTCGTCGCGCTTTCCCTACGGGGAGGCCATCGACCGCGAAAAGCTGCTGCGCCTGGCCGCCGCCGAGCGCTTTATGCGCGCGTTGGGCGAGCGCCAGTTCCGGGTGCGCTCAGCCGGCGACACGGCGCGCATCGAACTGGCCCCCGAGCGCATCAAAGAGTTCGTACTGCGCGTCGATCTGGCGGAACTGGTCAAAGCCTTTCAATCGCTCGGCTACAGCCTGGTGACGTTGGACCTGGAGGGTTACCGCAGCGGCAAACTCAACGCCGCTTTGCCTCCTGAACAGTTGCAGCGATTTACCCAAAAATCATGACCGGCGGCGGCAGCCCCTGGCGCTTTAAACCCTGGTGGTGCCAACCGTGGTCCATTGCCCTCACCGGCTGCAGTTGGATGGCACTGACCTATTGGGTACTCGGACTCTCGGTGTGGTGGGGGCTTGCCATTTTCCCGGCAGTGGTCTGGATGGGCTATTTTCTCTTTGTTTGGCCGCGGTTGATGCGCCGCTAAGTCGATTCCAGAAAGCTTAAAGTTTGTAACCCATCTGCCGCAAAAAAGCCCGGCGCTTCTGCACCTCGGCTGGACTTTCTACACCTTGGGGCGCAAAACCGTCTACCACCCCGAGGATGCCGTTGCCCTGCTCGGTGGCGGCGACGATCACCTGGGTGGGATTGGCCGTGGCACAGTAGATCGTGCAGACTTCTGCGCACTGCTTGATGGCGTTGAGAAAGTTGATCGGATAAGCATCCCTCAGCAAGATCACAAAGCAATGACCGGCACCGAGAGCCTGGGCATTGGCCGCCGCCGTCTCCTGCAACTGCGCGTCGTTGCCTGAGATGCGAATCAGGCAAGGCCCGGAAGCTTCGCAAAAGGCGATCCCGAATTTGACCCGGCCGGAGATGCCCACGCATATCTCGTGCAGATCCTCGACGGTTTTGATGAAATGGGCCTGGCCGAGGATCAGGTTGCCGCCCTCGGGAATGACCATAGTGATCGATTTGAATTCCATCGCCGTGACGTTATCGATGAATCGCTTCAGCCGGTGGGACTCAAGGCGCTAACTTGTCGCTTGAGTTCTTGAATTTGGGCTTCGAGGGCTTCCTCCTCCAGTTTGAGTTGGGCAATTCTGGCCTCGTGCTCCTGAATTTTGCGGTCCTCTTCCTGAAGGGCATCGTAGAGCTTGCGGATGTCTTGATCGAGCGTAGGGTGAGCTGTCTGCCCTAGCGGTTCGCGGGTACCCAGCGTGTAGGTATAAACCCATCCAAGCAGCGCTGCGAACACCACCCCGCTCGTCCAAAAACCCGCATTCAGGGCGGGCATTCCCAACGCCTGCAAAAAGTTATAGGCCACAGGAGCAATCAACAATATGCTCAAGGGAACCCAAAAATGTGCAAACAAATGTTTGGTTCTTTCGACCATGGGAGAACCCTCCTTATTGATGTTCGGGTTCAAAAAATGGCAGACACTCAAGAAAAGATTTGCGAACTCGTTCGCATAGAAACAGTGTAGCTGACGCCACAAAAAGCGATTCGATTGTTGCAAAACACGGAGAATCGTTAAACCCAGGCAATGGTGCAGAGGCGTTCACCGTGGCCAGGCGCAAAAGTCGTCCGCAAACTGTTCGAGATTGAGCAGGCGGATGCGGCCGTCTGCCCGTGTCCGTTCGCGTTCGGCCGGTGTATTGTAGCCCCAGTCGGCCAGATACAGCCGCACCGTGGCCAGTTCCGCAAGCCGGGCCACTTTCTCCAGCGTGGCAAGCCGGTCTTCTACAAACCAGATGTGCTCGTAGCCTGCTCCCAGCAGTTTGGCGAGTGTCTCGGTCTTGGGCCGCTGGATGTCTTTTCCAAAGATCCACCCGCTGGGCCAGGCCACCCCCGCCTGCTCCAGCAGCAACAGCACGAAGCGGCTCTCCTTGGTGGTAATGATAAACACAGCCGGTTGCACGTGCTCGCGTAGGGCGCGCAACTTCCCGGCCACACCAGGATAGAGGCGGTGCAACTGCAACCAACCGCCAAGATCCCGGGCGATCCACTCGTCGCGCGCCCGGTCTACCGCCGCGGCCAATTGTGGGGCACTGAAGCCGGATTCAGCCAGGAGTTTGCGGGAGATGCCTCCCCAATCGGCAAGGATGGCCTCGGGCTCGACTCCCCCGATAATCGCGCTGACAAGTAGTGGCATTTCCCAGCCGGTCTCGACTACAGGCCGTAGCCGGTAGAACCGTTGCGCGACCTCGGCGGGAGGGGCCGGGCTGTCCGGTGGTGTCCACAACCGGCGGTATACCTGCCAGGCGGTTTGAAAATATTCCAACAGACCGTCGCAGAGGACGCCGTCAAAATCGAGGGCAAGCAGGTCCGGTGCGGGGGTGGTCATGGCCTGTGGTGGGGTGTCGAGGCGTTGCCTCTGTACAGTATCACTGGGGACGGTTGGGGCTTTGTTCCGCTCACGACGAACCCGGTAAAGGCACAGAAGAAGTGCCCGTCCCTGTCGAGTTGCTCCAACCCGGAAAGCCACCCCTGCGCCCGCTGGGAGTCCAGCCGACCGGCTTCCTGCACCCGCCGGGCGGTGGCGTATCCCGACTGCTGTCGAGGGCCACCACCCGGCCTGTCGTTCCCACCCGGCCTGCCAGGGCAATGGCATCCTCACCCCCGCCGCAGCCCACCTCCAACACCCGATCGCCGCCGGTGATTTGCAGCAGGTCGAAAGTTTTTTGCTTATATTTTTGAAAGTAATTAAGAGACAACAACAGCTTCAGGCAACCGGCAAACTTCTCCACATCGGCCGCCGCGTCCACATCTGCAAAACCCCTGGCCAGATAATCCATCGCCGCCCTCAGGGTAGATAGGTACCTACTCAGACATAGCCGACCACCTCGACCTTGCCAAGGTCCGTCGCCCCGGGTACGAACAGCGGCGGGTGAACGTCGACTTCCCGGCCTGGATGGTCGAGGCGCTCGATCGAGAGGCCAAGCGGCTGGGTGTCACCCGCCAGTCGATTATCAAAGTATGGATTGCCGAGCGGCTTGAGCGTCGGCATTCAAGTTAGAAAAGGGGAACCGAGCGCACAGCGGAGGTATCGCCTGTGTCAAGGGGCAAAAATCGTTCCGCCGCCGCCTGACGCTCTGCCAGGGCCTGGGCACTGACCGGCGGCATATTTGTGAGTAGTTCCGGCTGCTGGGCGGGCCAGAGCTTTTCGGCCAGTTCGGCGATAGCAATTTCACCCGGCTCGAGGCGGACGGCGAGGCGCATCGGCACCCCGGCCTCTTTGCCGCTGCTGTACTCGGGGTTGAGCAAAATGCAGTGGCCCTGGCCAAGTTTGAGCAGACCGCTCGCCTCCAGCAGCGGTCGGGTCTTCTCGCTTTGGGAGTGGGTGCGCGAGGGGCCACCCTTGCCGGTGTTGCGGCTGATCGAGCGCTGCAGAATCGATTCTTGACCCAGCATGTCGGAGATGTACTGGGCAGAATCTTTCTCGCCGGGGTTGAACAAAAACTTGGTGGCGCAGGCGCCGAAGATGGCCTGGGCGGTTTCTTTGCCGTAGGTGCGCTCCAATTGGGCCAGGTTTTGCAGACCGAGTACGCTCACCAGCCCGTCCTCGCGGTTCTCGTTAAGCCAGTTGACAAGAGCCGGCAAAAACAAAGTCGGCAACTCGTCGAGGGCGAGCACCAGCGGGTCGGTGCGCCGCTCGTGGGTATTGAACTGGATGAGCATGTGCAGTAGGGTTGCCACCAACGGCAGCACCACGTCGCGGCGGGTGCGATCCACCCCCAGCACCAACAGCTTCTTGCCCGAGAGATCAAAGTCGATGGCACTTGGCCCTGCGAAGCTGCGGGCCACCTGGGGCTTGAGAAAGCGCGTAAATAGAGCGCTTGCGGTAGCCACGATCGACGCGGCCGTTTTTTCGGAACTGGCCGCACTCAAGAACTGACCGTAGGAGGCTTTGACCCAACTGGAAAGGTGCTCGGCTTTCTGCAGGCGCTGGGGCAACAGGTCGAGGCTCAACAGCGACTGCACCATTAACAGATCCGGGTAGGGGCTCGCTTTGGCCGTGAGCAGCACCGCCTCGGCCAGCTGATCGCCCGCCGGACCAAAAAAAGCGTCCTCACCCCCTTTTTGCTGTGCAAGCTTGAAGTTGCGGTTGAGCACCTCGGCCAACTGGCGGGCCGTCTCGCTGTCCTCGGCGGAGACGAGCAGCTCCAAAGGATTAAATACGGCAGATTCTGCAAATCCCGGGGCAAAGACCTGGACGGTGTAGCCCAGATGCCGGGCATAGGCAAACAATCGCCGGGTCTGGGTGGGGTACTTAAAGTCGTACAGCACTAATGGGAAGCCCTGGCGCAGTGCGGAGCGAATGAGCGGGTCGATGGCCGAGTAGGTTTTGCCCGAACCCGGTTGGCCCATCACCAGCACGCCCCGTTCGGCATGCGGTACGGGAATCACTCGCTCGCCCCGCCTACCGGGGTTGATCTGCAGGGCCACTTTGTTCTTGGCCCGCTGCTCCTGCTGACGCCGGGCGGTGCGCCGGGCGTGTTCGCGCTCTTTGGCACCGGCCCAGCGGCCGGAGGCGGAGCGCGGCAGCGCCCCCCGGCGCGAACGGCTGACCCACAAAGCCGCCGCTCCCAATCCGGCCAGCAGGGCGTAATTCGTCCAGTCATCTTCCATAGGCTACGGCCCCACAAAGGTCAATGCTTTTTCTTGACTCGGAATCCAGGGGATGGGACCCAAAAAATAGGGGGTACATCCAAAGTCAAACAAGGTCGTCTTGATGCAAACCCGCAGGTACAGGCCGAAGTCGGCTTTGCCGGCTTTTTCGTCGACACCGGTGAGCACGATTTTGCCCCAGCGGCCAAAAGGGTGGCGACCGGTGGGTTCTTTACCGCCATTGACCGCCGCGAGTACACCGTGGCCGCCGCGCACCTGCTGGGTGCTGCCCACCCACTGGCTGCCGCGCAACGGGTCGCCCAATTCGACGTGCAGGCAATCGCGCGGGCAGGGCACCGCAAAACCTTCGACGTCGGAACCGGTGATCGTCCGGGTGCGGTTGTGCTCGATTTTGGAGAGGGGGACATCCACCAGGCCGGCGATGCCGGTAAAGCTGCCCGTGAAGGACAGAAATTTCGAAAAGGGCACGTCGCTGAGCCCCGGAATGTCGCGAATGTACTGGCTTGCCCAGCCCGCGAGCTTGCCTATGGCCACCCGCTCGATGCCGGGCAGTCCCGAAAGCGCGTAGCCCGCCAGGTCCGTCGTGCCGAGGGGCAATCCGGCGAAACCCGGCACCTGGGCAATCAGCTCCCCCAGCCGCTCGTAGGGGATGGCGCCGTTGAAGTAGTAGTTTGCCAGATCCCGCAGGAGCGGCACCGACTCCGGCGGCAATTGTTCGTAGGCCAGGGTTTTGACAATCTCACCCACGGTGTTGGCGGCGAGCATCTGGAGGTGGGCAAGAGTAAGCCTTTCGAGGCGCAAGCGCCCGCTCAAACCCCATTGGGCGATTTGCTCCAGTGAGAAGCGCTCCAGCCCGAAGGCCCCCGCCACATCCCCGAGCATCAAGACGGTGTCGGCCGCCGCCCCAACCTGCCACGACCGGCTCGGGTCGTAGCCCAGGTGTTTTAGGACGGTCGTCGGGTGGGTGATGGCAATCTCACCCGCCGCAGCCAGGGCCGGCAGCACCCTGAACGTGATTTGCTCGAAGTCGGGCATCGGCACGCCCGCCACTTGCCGTACCGGAATGGCGAGGGCGGGAGCGGACCCACTCAGCAGGAGGGCGAGGGTCAGGGCAAGCGGGCGCATGGCGGTTACCTCAAGGGTGTGGGACCGGTCGAAGCGGGGGCCGGGGCTGCGGGTAGAACCTCCAGCCCGTGGTAGCGGACGTGCTCGGCGCGCGGCGGGGGGCGCTCCTGAAAGCGCACCACAAAGTGCAACAGGCTCAACCGGCCCTGGGGATCGCCGGCGAGCACTTTGAGCGTCGTCCAGTTGCGGTTGCTCGGCACCACGGCGGGCAGATCGACCAGTCTCAGGCTCAAGATCCGGCCGCTGCGGTCGGTGCGCGCCACCACCCGCGACGGGTCCTCCACCCACCAGTCGGCGATCGTTTCTCCTGTGGCCAACAGGCTGACGTCGAAACCGACTCCCCTAAACAGGTCAATCACAAAGGCGGGTTTGCCCACCCCGGTGGCCGTCGCCCGGTCGATGCGCGCCATCACCGAGGACGAAGCGGCAGGGACGCAGGATAGCCACAGGGCCAGCAGCAGCGCGAGCGCATTTCTCAAAGCGGCACCTCCCGGCCGAAGAGCAGTTCGACCGCCGTGCCGCCGGGGATGAGCCACAGGTCCGGACGCTCGATCACCTGGCGGACCGCCTGCTGGTTGCGCTGGCGAATCAGCCTACCCAGTTCACCAAACAGGCCGCTGCCAAAGGCCGCCAGGGCATTGGCCTGGCCATAGTTCGTGCCGGTGGTGGTCCCGCCGAAGCCGCTCGCTTCGATGGTGCTGCTGGCGCGGTTGAGGATGGCCAGTCCCTCCTCGGCTCCCTTCAGCAGCGACTGACCGGTGTCGAGGCTGCCGATTTCGCCTCCCTTGTCCTGACGGACCGCCACCAGGGGCAACCCGCCAACCGCCCGCACCGAGACCGATTGCAACGGGATCTCCCGGCGGTCGGCCCGCAGCGCCACCGCTTCGAGGGTCACCAGCCCCCCCGGCGACACGCGCCGCAGGGCGGCAAGCACGCGCGTACCGGCGGGAAGCAAGCTGTCGCCCTCCGGCCCTGCCACCGGTTCGGTGAGCACCACCACGTGGCGCTCGGCCTCCGTGTGCTTTTGCTCCTGCTCCCAGAGGATGGGCCGTTCGAGCACCCCCGCCGCCAGGGTAGCGGCGGGGATCGCCGCCCCAACCGGTAGGCGGTGGGTGGCAGAGAGGGGGTGGACGGGTGAGCCCTGGGCGGCGAGCGGCTCTAGACTCGGGTCGAGGCTGGTGGTGGCTGAGAGCGCGGGGGCGGGCCGCGGGATGGCTGTCCGGCGCGCCACAGGAGGAAGCGCGACATCCGGAGCACTGGCGGTCGGGGGTGGAGTGCCGCCGCGGGCTCCTTCTTGTTCGCGGCTGGAACCCAAAAAGGCGAGCTGGGCCGGACCCGCGCCGGCGGCGAGCGCTCCCAGGGCGGCAGGGGGCGGCAGCACCCGCCCCCCGGTCGTATCCGGGCGCCGGGTGGCGGACTGGGCAAGGGCGGGGGGACTCAGCAGACGCGCCGGGGGCAGCGGCTTCGCAGCAGGCGGTGGAGACGGCTTGTCTTTTTGCTGGGAGCGCAATTGTTCGAGCATCTGGCGCTGGTCGGCCAGGGCCACCTCCGCCTTCAACCGATCCACCTCGTTGGTGGGGACCGGTTGGGTCGCCCGCGGCACAGCGGCGGCGGGTTTGGCCGCCGCCTCGGCCCTCGGGCGAGGAGCGCTCGGGTAGAACAGCCCGTTGAGGGCAGCGCCGATACCCAGGGCCGGCAGCAGCGTGAGCCCCCCCACGATGGCCACCTTGCGCCCCGGCGTCAGCCAGCGCAGCAGCCGTTCGCGGCGGTCGGGTTGGTCGAATTGATCAAATTCCGGCTGGGTCATCGCGGTTGCTCCTTGGAGATTTCTGGGGAGATTTCTGGGGCGGCGAGTGAGCGCAGGGAGATGATCTCAAGCCCGCTGCCGCGCACCCGCGCGACGGCTTTTTCTAGTGGCGTTTGGGGCAGCTCGCCCGGCACGACGGGTGGATCCACCGCCCGCACGGTCACCTGTTTGTTGAAGGGAATCGGCACCCCCTCCGGCCGCTCCAGGCTATAAACCACTTGCGAACCGACAACGCTGAGGGACCAGGTATGCTCCTGACCCGCCACCGGCTGCGGCTGGCCGATAAAGGTGGCGCTGAAGAGCACCTGGCCGCCCTTGCCGCTCAGGGTACGGGCGCTCAATTCAGCAAGCTGGCGCAGCAGTTCGGTGCGCAGATCCTCGCTCAGATAAAACCCCGCCTGAAAGACGCTGGTAGGCACCCGCGCGCGATTGCTCAGCACGATCCCCGGGTCTTCGCTGTCGGCCTGGCCCGGCCCGGCCGCCGGGATATAACGCCGCCAGGTAAACAGCATCCCCAACGCCTCAGCCACGAAGCGGCGGATCACCTCCGGCTCCCGCGCATAGTGCCCCGCCGCGCGCACCTGCACCGCTTGCCCATCGCTGAGCTGCACCAGGCTCGGAGCGGGCCGATGGGCCAGAATCTGCAACTGCACCGTGTTCCAGAGCGTCAGGGCAAGCAAAATCGCTCCTGAGGCCGCCGTCGCCAGCACAAATCCGCCAAATAGACTGCTGCTCGCTGCCTTCATTAGCTGCACCGTCCTAAGACAGGCAACAGCATAGGCAAGGCGCACCGGCCATTCCCACAAATGAAATTATTCGCGGGTGAACCCGTCTGGCGTCGGACGGTCCCAGGGCTCCTCCGGCACTTGCCGCCGCTGCTGTGAACGGGTTACATTAAGAGACGCATTCCTCGGTAGCTCAGCGGTAGAGCGATCGACTGTTAATCGATTGGTCGCTGGTTCGAATCCAGCCCGGGGAGCTGAAATTCAACACATCAAAAGTTGCAGAGCCGCCGTCGGACCTGGCTTCACGTGCGGCTCTTGATTTAGGCGCCGATGTGATCGGTCGCGTCTTCTCTGTCGACTTGATCGAGCAGAAAATTTTCGAAATCCTCCGGCCTGGCCTGCTTCTCGATGTACTTCAGGAGAATCCGCACCTGGATTTCGCTGGACCAGCCCTGCTCATCGGCAATCTTCTCGAAGCTTTTCATCTTTGCGCCCGCCCGCTTTGCCGACTTTATCATCGACGTGCGAGCTTCGGTCTGTCGAGAAAAAGAGGGTGGCTTGGGCCTACCATTGGGGTGCCGCCGGGCTCCACATCCGGCCCATTGCGAGGATTGCTCATGCCGCACAAGTACACCCAGGACGTGTTGAAGCACCTGGCCAGCATCGAAGGGCGCGTCCGCGATGTTTACACCATGGTCGAGGCGGGCGGCGCTTGCCCGGATGTACTCGTCCGCATGGTCTACCTCCGCTCGGCGGTCAACGCGGCGGCCCAACTCGTCCTTAAGGACCACACCGAACATTGCCTGGTCGAAGCGGCCGGCAGCGAGCGCTATGAAGAAGAACTGGAGAATTTTCTGGCCGCCGTCGATATGTTGCTGTGACCCGGAGCCCCCGACCGGCAATGGCAAGGCATTGCGCGATACACGTGCTTGAGCTCCCCTGCGCGTAGGATCCGAGATAATTTGTGGGTCAAACCATGGTCACAAGAGCAACTTTAATGCGGCGGATTTTCCCTGTTTTGGCCGCCACGCTGGGAGCAAACCTTTTGCTGTCCCAGTGCCAGTCTTCCCCACCGGAGGGTCCCAGCGCCACCGCCCCTGGCCCCGAAGGTACCCCCAGCGGCGCACCGGCCGGTGCAGCGACCCTCTCCGGCGCCGGGGCCACCTTCCCGGCACCGCTCTATCAGCGGTGGTTCTACGATTATGGCCAGGCCAACCCGAACGTCAAAGTCAGCTACCAGGGTGTCGGCAGCGGCGCCGGCATCAAGCAGTTTCAAAGCAAAACCGTCGATTTTGCCGCGAGCGACGTGGCGATGAGCGACGAGGAGATTGCCGCGGTGCCGGCGGATCGAGGCGTGGTGCTGTTGCCGATGACCGCCGGCAGCGTCGTGCTCATCTACAACGTGCCGGGGGCGCCGGAAAATCTCAAACTCTCCCGCGCCGTCTACAGCGATATGTTCCTGGGCAAGATTAAAAACTGGAACGACCCGAAGATTGCCGAACTCAACCCGGGTGTCAAACTGCCGGATCTGGCCGCCACGGTGGTGCGCCGCGCCGACGGCAGCGGCACGACCGGCGTGTTCACCCGCCACCTGAGTGCCGTCAGCCCCGAGTGGAAAACGAAAGTCGGTGAAGGCATCGCCGTCAAATGGCCCACGGGTGTAGGCGGCAAGGGCAACGACGGTGTGACCGCCCAGGTCCAGCAGAACCCCGGCTCGATCGGCTACGTGGAATACGGCTACGCCGTCAACAACAAGTTGCCCTACGCTTCGCTTGAAAACAAAGACGGCAACTACGTCCTGCCGACGCTGGAAAATTCTGCCGCCGCCCTCGCCTCGGTGGAGTTACCGGCCGACCTGCGCGCTTTTATCGCCGATCCGCCCGGCAAGGATTCGTATCCACTGGTCACTTATACCTGGATCCTCGCACCCAAGAAAATGGACACCCCCGAAAAGGCGACGGCCTTGAAGGAAGTGCTCAAGTGGTGCCTCACCGAAGGGCAAAAATCGAGCGAATCCCTCGGATATATTGAATTGCCCAAACCGGTTACTGAGCGCGTCCTGACGGCTGTCGAGCAAATTGGCAGCTAAATGGCCACGACAAAGTCGAAGGTATGGACTTGGCCGTTGCGCTTAAATTCGCCCCAGAGCTTGTAAAGGCCGGGTTCAGGAAAGGTCGTGGTGAAACTGACCACGCCGGGAGCTGATTTGGAGGCGTTGTGACCGGCGTGAGCAGCCGCCATGGCGGCCTCCGACTGCTCTGCTGGCGCGGACTCCGGGTGGGCGTGCAGGTAGCTGGCGGCCTGCGAAGTTTTGGACTGCTTGAGGACGACCAGGTGGCCCATCGCCCCCAGATAGGGCTGCAAGTCTGCGGCCGGCTTGCCCTCGCTGTCTTCGAGGGCAAAGGCGACGGTCACCTCCCTTCCGGGGCGTACGGCCCCGGCATCCCACAACAAGGTGGCGGTGAGGTCTTCCCGGATCTTCGTGAGATTGAGATCGGGCTTGAGGGTCGTCGGCGGGGGCGGGGTGGCTCCGCTCACGCGCAACTCTTGAGCGTGCACCTGCGGGGCGCCCCCCTTGGGCGTAAAATCGGCGAAAAGCACGTACTTGCCGCTGCGCGGAAAATCGAGGGCAATCTCGAAGCGGCCGTTGCCAAGGTAGGTGGGGTGGACGTGGTTGTAGTAGCCGAGGTCGCTATCTACGACGATGAGGTGCAGGAGTTTTTCGTGGACCGTGGCAAAGTCGCCGATAGGCTTGCCCTCGGCGTTGCCCACCTGCAGGGTAAAGGTTTTGGGTTGGCCGGCGCGCAGGTTGACGGTGGGGGTGATGCCCAGTTGCGCAGCCGATTTCTGCGCGTGGTGGTGACTGCCGGAATGCATCGGGGTACCGGTTTTTTGAGGGCTGTGGGCTTCCTCGTGTGTCTGTGCGGGAGCGGCGAGGGCCAGTAACGTTGCGACAGAGCAGACAACAAACCATGGATGCATCGATGTATCTCCGTGTCTTTACAGGGTGAACATAAACCAGCCAGTTAGAGCTTAAAGGAAAAACGCGAGTTGAGCTTTTTGCCCCCAACGGTGGCAAGGGCCACCACCCGGTACACCCCTTTGGCTGCGGCCGGCAGCACCGCCTCGTAGTGGCCCTTGCCGTACTGCATCGGCAGCGAAAGTTTCTGGCCGCCCGGGGCGCTGATTTGCAGTTGGACAGCGGCGTTAGATACCGTTTTGCTTTTGGGATCGTTGATGAACAGATCCAGGTGCGCGCCCCCCGATTCCGGCTCGACCACCAGTTCGAACTGGTAGCCCTGAATTTCGACCGCCTGCCCGCCGTGCTTTGCCCCGCCGAGGACCGGGGAAGCGGCAGTCAGAATCACCAGCAGGGCAAGGGCGCTCAAAATGCGTTTTATGGACATGATTATCTCCTGAACAGGATTTACTGCCCGTCGGCAAGCAAGCTTTGCAGGTCCATCGCCACTTTTTCCTGCTCGCTAATCACCGGGGCCGTCCGCTCGCCGAAGCGTTCGAACAAAGCCGGGATCACCACCAGCGTGAGCGCAGTGGAGGTGAAGAGTCCGCCAAAAACCACCGTCGCCAATGGCTGAAGAATCTCCTTGCCGGCGCCGGAACCCACCATCAAGGGCACCATGGCCAGGGCAGCGGTCAGGGCAGTCATCAGTACCGGCGAGAGTCGCTCGACGGATCCTGCTTCGATGGCCTCATCGAAACTTTCCCCGGCCGCCATCCGCTGCTGGTAGGTAGTGACCAGGATCACCCCGTTGCGGTTGGCGATCCCAAAGAGGGTGATAAAGCCCACCAGCGACGCGACCGAGAGCACCCCACCCCCGAGCCAGACTGCAATGATGCCGCCAATAAAGGCCAAGGGCAGATTGGCCAGAATCAGCAGCGTCGAGCGCACCGAGCGCACCGCCAGGTACAACAGCACCGCCACCCCCAAAAGCGCCAACATCCCGAAAAGAATCAGTTCGCGGGTGGCGCGCTCCTGGGCTTCGAACTGGCCGCCGTAGTCGATGTAGTAGCCGTCGGGCAAGGGCACTTGTTGGGAGATTTTTTCGCGCGCCTCGGTAATGAGCGAGCCGATGTCGCGCCCGCCGGCGTTGGCGGCCACCACGATGCGGCGCGAAACATTCTGGCGGTTGATCGTGTTGGGGCCTTTGTCGAGAATAACCGCCGCCACCTGCGAGAGCGGAATTTTCTGGCCGGTGGGGGTGTCGATGAGCAAATCGGAGAGCGCTGCCGGCCGGTTGCGTGCCTCCGGGGCAAGCCAGACGACCAGGTTGAAAAGCCGCTGGTCTTTGAGCACCTGGGAGACCGCCCGGCCGTTGAAGGCCGTCTCCACCGCCTCGGCCAGATCCCCCACCGCCAGACCGTAGCGGGCCGCCGCGTCGCGGTTGAAGCGCACGGTGTACTGGTTCACCGGCACCTGCAGCTCGATTTGCAAATCGACGGTGCCCGGGACGGTCTTCATCACCGCTTCGACCTCCCCGGCGAGGCGGCGCAATTGGGCGAGATCGGGACCGAAGACTTTGATGGCGATGGCCGCCCGGGTACCGGAGAGCACTTCATCGACGCGGTGGGAGATAAATCCGCCCACGTTCACGGCCACACCGGGAAAACGGGCAAATTCGGCGCGGATCATCTCGAGCACCGCCGCGCGGTCCTGGGCACCGGCTGCCACCTGCACATCCAGTTCGCCGAAATTCACCCCCCCCGCGTCGTCGTCCCCCAGGGCGCGGCCGGCGCGAAATTGGGCCGTCTCGATTTCCGGGTGGCGCATCAGGGCTTTTTCAAGGGCGATCCCCAACTGCTGGGTAGAGGCAAGCGACGCACCCGGCAGCTGCGAGACGGCGATAATCAAGCTGCGCTCCTGAAATTCCGGCAAAAAAGTCCGCCCCAAAAACGGAATCAGCACGAGCGAGGCGGCAAAGGCCGCCGCCGAGGCGGCCAATACAGGAATCGGATGGGCCAGGGCAAAGCGCAACACCGGCCGGTAGAGTTTCTTGAGCACCCGCACCGTGGTTGTCTCCTCCTCGGGCAGATCCCGACCTGCCAGAAGCACATAGCAGAGCGCCGGGGTGAGGGTGAGCGCCACCGCGAGCGAAGCAGCGACAGCAAAGACATACGCAAGCCCCAGCGGGGTGAAAATACGGCCCTCGACGCCACTCAGCACGAAGATGGGAGCAATGACGACCCCCAAAATCAAGGTCGCGAAAACCACGGATGTGCGAATTTGCACCGAACCGGCGAAGACTACCTGCAAAGCCGGCGCCGGTTCGGGCCGCAGCCGGTTCTCGCGCAAGCGGCGATAAACGTTCTCCGCATCGATGATCGCATCGTCGATTACTTCGCCCAGGGCAATCGCGAGCCCTCCGAGCGTCATCGTGTTGAGCCCGACGCCGAACCAGTTGAGCGCCAGCAACCCGAGCACCACCGAGAGCGGCAGGGCCGTGAGCGTGATGAGCATCGTGCGCCAGTTGCCCAAAAAGAGCACCAGAATCACCGCGACGATAATCGCCCCGTCCCTGAGCGCCTCGACGACGTTGCCTACGGATTTCTCGATGAAGTCCTCCTGCCGGAAGGTGACGGTCACCTTGACGTCCTTGGGCAAGGTCGAGACCAGGTCCGCCATTGCCGCTTCCACGGCGCGCGTCACGGTGGGGGTATCGGCAAACGGTTGGCGGGTGACCGTCACGATCACCGCCTCCTGGCCACCCAGCGAGCCGTCGCCGCGCTTGACCCCGGCACCGGTCTGCACCCGCGCCACATCGGCGAGCCGCACGGGGATCCCCCCGCGCACCACCACCACCGACTTGCCCAATTCGGCCACCGAAGTGATGCGACCAACGCCGCGGATCAGAAATTCCTCATCCGGCGTCTGCAAGAAGCCCCCCGGCGCGTTGACGTTGGCCTTGGCCACCGCCTCGCTCACTTGATTTAACGTGACGCCGTACTGGCGAAGCTTTGCAGGCTCCACCAGCACCTGGTACTGCAATTCGCCGCCGCCAATCACCAGCACGCGGGTGACCCCCGGCACCGCCAGAAGCCGGTTGCGGATCTGCCAGTTGGCGGTGGTGGCCATATCCAATATCGAGGTGCGCTTCTGGACTTTTGCCTCGGGGTCGATAGTGAGGGCGTACTTGATCACATCGCCCACGGGCGAGCTGATGGGCGAGAGCAACGGCGGGCTCACCCCCGCGGGCAAACGGCCCGCCACCTGCGAGACGCGCTCGGTGACCAGTTGGCGGGCGCGAAAAACATCGGTGCCCCAGTCGAAGACGACCGTGATCACCGAGAGACCCACAGCGGAGCTGGAGCGGATGTCGGTGAGCCCCGGCATGCCGCCCAAGGCGCTTTCGAGGGGAATGGTAACCAGAGACTCGACTTCCTCCGGCGCCAGTCCCGGCGCTTCGGTCTGGAGGACCACCTGGGGCGGAGCAAAGTTAGGAAAGACGTCGAGGGGCATGCGCACGACGACGGCGGTACCCACCACCAGCAGCAGCACCGAGGCGAGCACCACTAACCAGCGCTGGGCGATCGACCAGAAAATCAGTTGGTTGAGCATCCTGGGAGCCCCCTAGCGGCGCGGACGGGTGGCGGAGCGAGGCGGAGGGGACACCTCGCCGGCAGGCAGACCAACGCCGGGATTGCGCCCCGCCGCAAAGCGCGCCCCGGCCCAAAAAGCGGCACCGGCCAACCCGATAGCACCAAAGGTGAGCGCCCACCAGGGCGTACCGCCCGGTGACGGACTCTCGGGCTTTGGCTTTTCCGATTCAATCTCGCCGGAGGCGCCGTCTTCAGCCGGGATGCCGCCCTTGAGCGCCTGGGCGCGCAGTTGAAAAGCGCGGCGGCTCACGACCAGGTCGCCCGGATAGACGCCGCTTTTGACTTCGATCAGCTCGCCGCTGAGCTGTCCCAGTTCCACCTCCACCGGCTCAAAGACGTCGGGACCGTTCTGGACATAGACGAGCTGCGCCCCGTCCGCCTCGACCACGGCCGAGCGGGGAATGACTGATACAGCAGCCGGGCGGTCGCTGGTCGTCACGCGCAGGGTGGCGAACATCTCGGGCTTGAGACGGCCGCCGGGGTTGGCGAGCACCGCCCGCACCGCAAGCGTGCGCGTCTCGGGATCGACGGCAGGATCGACACTGTCCACACGGCCTTTGAAGACTTGGCCCGGGTAGGCGGCCGTCACCACTTCCACCGGCTGGCCCACCCGCACCTGCGCCAGATCTTTTTCGTAAACCTGTGCCGCCGCCCAGACCCCACCGGCGGTGTCCACCACCCGGTACAGGGGCGTGCCCGCTTCGACCGCCTCCCCGGCACTGACGCTCTGCTGTGCCACGAAGCCGCCCACCGCAGAAGCGACGGTGACGCGGCCGTCGCGGGCCGCCTGCACCCCGCGCTGTCCGAGTTGGGTGAGGCGGGCGTCCAGTTGCGCCCCGCTCAGCCTCAGACGCGCTCCGACTGCTTCGAGATCGGCTGCCGCCTGCTCGTACTCGGATTGAGCCACCTGAAAATCTTTGCGCGCCGAAATCTTCAGATCCACCAGTTCCTTTTCGCGCTCGAAGGTGCTCTTCGCCAGCTGCAGCCGGGCCTCGGCCTGCTTCAACTCGGCGCGGGCGGTGGCTTTTGCCTGCTCGCTCTGCACAGCGAGGGCGCGAATCTCGGGGCTGTCGAGCACCAGTAAAGTTTCACCCCGGCGCACCGCCTGCCCGCGCGAAGCAACCAGCCGCAGCACCCGTCCGGCCACCGGAGCCAGGATCTCGGCACTGCGGCCGGGAATGGCCTCGATGCGGCCATTCGCTTCGAAGCCCGAGCGCAACACCTGCTCACCCACAGCCGTGAGCGCAAGCCCCAGGGCCTTTTGCACGTCGGGGGCCACCTTCACTTGCTCACCTGCCACCGCTGCCGGTTTATTTCCGGCAAACTCCTTATCGCCGTGGTTGCCGTGGGCCAGGACCGCAGTGGCGACCAGCGGTCCTGCCAGCAGGACCGCCGCTCCGACGATTCGCATACGAGAGAGGGCCTTGGACATGGTGCCTCGTCAGGTGGTGAGGGGAATACCGATCGCCTTTTCTAGATCCGCCAGGGCTGTCTGGTATTCGAGGATCGACTGGTAGTAGCGGGTGCGGGTCAGGTTGCCGGTGGCCTGGGCGCCGATGGCCACCGTCAGATCGGCTTTGCCCCGCTCGTAGGCCAGGCGGGCCGTCTGCTCGACGGTGCGGGCGGTGGGCAGTAGCCCCTGCTCGTAAATTTGCTGTTGCTCGCGGGCACTGAGCACCCGCACAAAAGCCGACTCGACCTCGGCTTTGATGCGCGCCACCAGCACCTCGCGCTCGGTTTCAAGTTGCCTGGTGGTCGCCTCGGCCCGGGCGATCTGGCCCTGCTGGGCGTACCAGAGCGGCAGGCTCACGTTCACCGCCGCCGCCGCACCGACTTGCAGCGTTTCGTCAAAGGAGAGCCGCGGCCCGGCACCGACGCGCAGATCCGGGGCGCGCTCCGCCTCGGCGAGCCGCCGCTCGGCTCCCGCCAGAGCCATCTGGCCTCCCAACACCTGCAAGTCGGCGCGGTTGGCGAGCGCCAGGGCGATCAAATCGCGCAGTTTGCGCTCGCGCTCATTCGAAGGAAGATTGTCGGAGGGCAGCAGACTATCGTTTTCGACCCGCAGCGAAAACTGGGCCACCGTCGGCACGGTCAGCGCTGCTTCAGGGGCTCGGCCGATCAGCGTGTTGAGCTGGATGCGGGCCGCCGCTTCGCGCGAACGGGCCAACTGCAGTTCGTTTTGCGCCAGGGCCAGTTCCTGCCGGGCGCGGATCAGATCCAGTTCAGGGATGTCCCCGAGGCGAAAGCGTTGGGCCGCCGCCGCCGCTAGCCGCTCGCCCGCCGCCGCTACTTCCTGCAAAGCCTCAAAACCGGCGCGCACCACCAACAATTCGGCGTAGGCCCGGCGCACCTGGGCGCGCAGTTCCCGCAGCGCCTCGGCAATCTCTACCCGGGTGAGGGCCACCTGGCCGTCGGCTACCGCCAACCGGGCATCGCGCTTGCCCCCGAGTTCAAAGGTCTGTTCAATAAATGGCACGTTGCTGCGGTTTTCGGCTCCGGCACTCTCGAAGGTGGCTCCAATCGAAGGGTTGGGCACCGCCCCGGCCACCAGCACCGCCGCCTCGCTCACCGCAAGCCGCCGCCCGAGCGCCGTCGCCTGCGGACTTTTGAGCAGGGCCAGCTCAAAGGCCTGCTCCAGCTCCAAAACCTGGGCTGCCGCCACCTTCGGCAGCAACAGCGCCAACACCATACCCACAACCCAGCGACGCACAGGCTTCCTCATTCCTGCGCAGAATCTAACATGATTTTGCATGCACTGCAAAAAGCTGGGATCAACTGGCTCAGGGCAGCTGCAGCAGGTGGGGCAGATCGAAGACGAACCAGGTGAGGGCGAGCGGCCCGAGGGCGGTCATGGCCATCAGAGCTGTTTTTTCGCGCCACTGCGCGGGGCTGGTGCGCTCGGGGCGGGAGGAGTGCAGGCGCAAGAGGTTATCGACGCGCTCGGTGATCGAACCGGCTTCGAGCAGACCGGCCGCCGCGGCAAAGGCCGGGTGGTCCGGTACGCCCGCTTTGAGCAGGCCGCGGGCGAGGGCGATCGGTTTGCCGGTGACGGCGACCGCCAGTTCGTCGGCGGCCAGTTCGCGCTCGCGCAGCAGGGCGCGCACAGCCTGCCAGCTGGTGGGCAAAAAGGCGGTCGCCCCCATCAAGGCGGTGGCCACCAGGGCAATCAGGTTGTCCGAGCGGGCGATGTGGGCCAGTTCGTGGGCGAGCACCTGCTCGATTTCGACAGCGCTCAGCCGCTCGACCAGCCAACTGGACAAATAAATGCGCGGTCTGAGGACACCGATGGTGAGGGCAAGGGGCGCATCGACGGCAACCAGATAAACCCTGGGTAGCCCCGTCAGGCCCATTTGCGCCGCAAGGGGCGCCACGGCTGCGGCCAGTACACCCTCGGCGGGTTCGGACCAGACGCGCAACTGTCGCTCCAGGCGGACCTGCTCCCAGAAAAAGCCGGCTGCAAAACCCACCGCCAGGATGCCCATCGCCGTGAGCGACCACAACGGCAGACACAACCAGTTATTCAGACTCGCGGGCTGCAGGTCGGCGTGCAGATGGGCCAGGGCGAGGGCGGCGGCGGCGGCCGGGACCAGCAAGCTCGCGTACCTGAGCAGCACCCGCGCTTCGGGACGGGTGCGGGCGAGCCTGCCGACGGTGAGCAAGGTCAGGCCGTAGATCACCACAGCCACCAGCACCGGAAACAGTTCTATGGCAATCATCGGCTTCAATCCTCCAGTTGCGCGATTTTATCGACTAGATGGGTCGCATCTTTGGAGCTTTCTTTGCGCACAAAGCTTGAAACCGCCGCCGGGAAATCCGCCGCCAGTGATTCGAGCAATTGATCGACCGCCCGCTGCACGAACTGTTCGCGGCTGAGGGTGGGCAGGTACAGATAGGGCTTGGTGTTGCCGTTGAGCACCTGCAGCAGACCTTTTTGCACCAACCGGCCCATCGTGCAGGCGACTGTCGAGTAGGCGAGGCTAACATTTGTAGGCAGCCGCTCGTGCACCTGTTTGGCAAGCACCGGCCCGCCCATCGCCCAGACTTGCTCCATAATCTCGGCTTCCTGCTCACCCAAGAGCTTCTTGAGGCCGGAGCGGTGGGCACGGACAATGCGGTTGGTTTCAGTGGGATTCATGGAGCGGGCGGGGTGTGGGAGATCCGTGGGCTCCCGGGTGGTGATTTCATCTTTGCACAGTGAACATCGTCCTGCCCCAGGCCCAACCCTAGATTTCCTCCCCGGTGTGACCTGGCATAACTTTCAAGATTGCCGGAGGAGGGGTTAGTTCTGCGCCCCAGCGCGGGTGAGCAGATCGACAATGCGGGTAAACCGACCCGCCCGCGCGTAGCCCAGAGCTGTGTAACCGCTGATGTCCCGGGCATTCAGGTCCGCTCCCTTTTAAAGCAAAAAAGCCACCGTCTGCTCGCGTCCGCTCGCGGCGGCGGCGGTGAGCGGCGTCCAACCGCTCTCGTCGCGTCCATCAATTTCCAGACCGCCCGCAAGCAAGCGCTCGACCTCCAACAGCCTAGAAATATCTACCACAATTCCCGGCGAAAAACCACGGCAAAATCCTCGCTTCAGGTGCGCTTTGCGAGGCGCTCCTGCAGGTAGGCGATCGCCTCCTCGACGGGTAGGGTGCCCTTGTCCTTTTCGCCCTCGACGCGGGTGCGTACCGCCACCGTGCCGCTATTCGCCTCACTTTCACCCACCACCAACAGCACCGGCACCTTGGCGGTCTCGCCGTTGCGGATCTTCTTGCCCAGCCGCTCGCTGCTCGCGTCGACCTCGGCGCGCACCCCCAGGCAGACGAGGCGATCTTTGACCGACTCGGCGTAGCCCACGAACTGGTCGGTGACGGGCAAAATCCGTACCTGCTCGGGGGCGAGCCAGAGCGGAAAATCGCCCGCGAAGTGCTCGATGAGGATGGCGATGAACCGTTCGAGCGAACCGAAGGGGGCGCGGTGGATCATCACCGGGCGGCGGCGGGAGCCGTCCTCGGCGACATACTCCAACTCGAAGCGCTCCGGCAGGATGTAATCGACCTGGACGGTGCCCAGTTGCCACTCGCGGCCGAGGGCATCTCGGAAGATAAAGTCGAGCTTAGGGCCATAAAATGCCGCTTCCCCTTCGGCCACGAAGTACTTGAGACCCAGATCCTGGGCCGCTTTGAGGATGGCGGCCTGGGCTTTTTCCCAGGCTTCGTCGGAGCCGATGTATTTGTCGGAGGCCGGATCGCGAAAGGACACGCGGGCGGAGAAGTCGTCGCCCAACTGCAGCGAGCGGAAGACGAACTGGATCAAATCGACGACTTTCTTAAATTCGTCATCGAGTTGCTCAGGGGTCACAAACAGGTGCGAGTCGTCGACCGTAAAGCCGCGCACGCGCGTCAAGCCGCCCAATTCGCCCGACTGCTCGTAGCGATAAACGGTCCCGAATTCGGCGAGGCGGATCGGCAGATCCCGGTAGGAGTGCAACCCCGACTTGTAGATCTGGATGTGAAAAGGGCAGTTCATCGGCTTCATCACGAAGCCTTCTTCGGCTCCTTCCTCTTCGCTTGTGGCCATGAGCGGGAACATGTCGTCTTTGTACTTGAACCAGTGGCCACTGGTCTTGAACAAGTCCACGCGGGCGATGTGGGGGGTGACCACCGGCTGGTAGCCGCGCTTGATCTGCTCCTTGCGCAGGAATTCTTCGAGGGTATAGCGCAGCAGGGCTCCTTTGGGGGTCCACAAGGGCAACCCCGGCCCGACCAGATCCGAGAAGACAAACAGCCCCAATTCGCGACCGAGTTTGCGGTGGTCACGCTTTTTGGCCTCCTCTTCGCGGCGCAAAAATTCTTCGAGTTGCTCAGGGGTTTCCCAGGCGGTGCCGTAGATGCGCTGCAGTTGGGCGCGCTTTTCGTCGCCGCGCCAGTAGGCCCCCGCCACCGAGCGCAACTTAAAGGCGTTCGGATGGATTTCGGCGGTCGATTCGACATGGGGACCGGCGCACAGATCCCACCAGTCGCCGGTGCGGTAGAGGCTCACCGGCGCGTCGGGGTCGAAACCCTCAAACAGTTCGAGTTTGTAGGGTTCTCCCAGCGCTTCGAGGCGCTCGCGCATCGCCCCGCGCGGCACTTCCTCGCGCACCATCGGCAACTTCTGCTGCACGATGCCGCGCATCTCTTTTTCGATCTTTTTGAGATCTTCGGGAGTGAAGGGGGTGGGCCGGTCGAAGTCGTAGTAGAAGCCGTTCTCGATGGCCGGGCCGATGGTCGCCTTGGTCTCCGGGAAAAGCTTCTGGACCGCCATCGCCAGGATGTGGCTGGTGCTGTGGCGGAGCCGGTGCAGTTTTTCGGGGTCGCTTTGCCGGAGGATGTCGTTTTCCATAGCCTTCGAGTCGCACTGCAACTGCCATTGTGGCATTTCAAAGCCCCAAACCGGCCGGACAAAAGCCCCACCGTGAACGACTTGGTGGACCTGAGCCCCAGTTCACCCAGTTTCTCGGTTTCGCCGTCGCTCTGGTGCCGGGACGCTGATTCAGCCCTGCTCCGAAAGCCAGGCGATGGCGGCCCTGAGCCAGGCTTCGGTCTGCTCCTCGCCCGCCATCGCCGGGGCGACCGCATCGAGGGCGCGCACGACTTCGCCCGGTGCGAAGCCCAGGGCCAACAGCGCCAGTTCGACTTCTTCGTAGACGCGCGAGGAAGCGCGCGCACCGACTGCGCTCATGCCCGACTCCTCGCGCCATTTAGAAAGGCGCGAGCGCAACTCCAGGGCCAGGCGCTGGGCAGTCTTAGTGCCGACGCCCGGGGCAAGGGCGAGGGCGCGGGTGTTGCCCTGCAAAATCGCCTGCACCAGTTCGGTGGGGGCGAGGGTTTCCAGAAGGGCCAGACCCATGCGCGGGCCGATGCCGCTCACCGAGACCAGTTGGCCGAACAGTTCGCGCTCCCCGGATTCCAGAAAGCCGAACAGCTGCATAGCATCCTCGCGCACGATCATCAGGGTGAAAAGTTTGACCTCTTCGCCGATGCGGGGCAATTTGCCGACGGTGCGCGCGTGGGTCCACACCCGGTAACCCACACCGCCCACATCCACGGTCGCCCAACTCTGGCCACTGCGCGGACCCACCTCCGCGAGCATGCCGCGCACAAAAGTGATCACACCCGACTCGGCTCCTTGCGCCAGAGCAGGCACGAGAGCCAGTTGACCAGTACATGGGCGACCACCGGCACTACCAGATTGCCGCTCACCAGCGTCGCCACCCCCAGTACCAGACCGATGAGCGTTGCCCACAGCGCGTAGGGCCAGTGCCGCCAGTCCCAGATGTGCAACAGGCCAAACAACAGACTGCTTGCCACCAATCCTATCGCCGGCAGCGCCACGCCCCGAAACAACAGCTCCTCGCTCAGCCCCGGCAACAGCCCCAGCCAGACGCGGTCGAAGCGGCTCAAAGGCGTCAGCACCATCTCCATATACTGATCGGCGCTCTCGCGGTAGGTAGGCCACCACTGATAGACCGCGAAACTCGTCGCCCCGATAGCGAGCCCCAGACCGACACCCTGGCCAAGGGCGAGCCATGAGAAGACCACCGGTAGTTCGATGCCCGCCAAACTGCGCCAGATCTGGGCAATCACCAGCAGGACGATCGCCGAGAGTGCCAGGGTCAACAGCAGCCGGGAGCGCGAAAGATCCATAAGTTGAGTGCTTCCTGCAGCGGGTGCCTCGATTTTAGTCGCTCCAGTCCGGGTATTTTAGCCGAAGGCACCCGACATTTCTGCCATCGGAACTATTCCCGATGTTGCTTGACGACGATCAATTCTTAGGAGACTATGACTACTAACTTGCTTCGCTTGTTACAAAACTACAGTCGATTTTACTGTCCCGCTTGCCGGTCACCTTGGAGCCATGGAGCAGATCGAATTTATCGTCCATTCAGACGGCCGCGTCGAAGAGCGCGTCACGGGGCTCGCCGGCAGCCGTTGCTCGGAGCTCACCCGTTCGATCGAGCAGGCGCTCGGCCTGGTACACCATGTGCAGCCGACTTCCGAGTACTTTCAGCAATCGAATATTTCCCAGCCTTTGTGGAATATTTCTCAGACCCACTGACACCTCGCAGAGCCGCAGGAGCCGACCTATGTCCCATTTCACCCAGATCAAGACGCGCATTCGCAACCTGGACTCTCTGGAGAAGGCCCTTGGCGACCTTCAGATCGCTGCCGAGCGCGGCAATGTCTCAGTACGCGGTTACCGTGGCGAGACCCGCCCCGCCCAGTTGGTGATCCGCCAGGACAACGGACACGACGTCGGATTTGTCTGGAACGGCCAGGAGTACGAGATAGTCACCGACGTTCAATTCTGGCAGCAGCCCTGGACGGTCGAGCGCTTCTTGGGTAAGGTTTCTCAGCGCTACGCCCTGCACACGGTACTGGCCGAATCGGCCCCCCAGGGTTTCAATCTGGTCACCCAGGAGAACCGCGAGGACGGCACGATGCGTCTGGTGCTTCAGCGCTGGAGCGCCTGAGATGGCGCCGCCTGCGCCCGGCCGCTCCGGCTTCGAGCCGGAACTGGGCGGTTTGCTCCGCGACGGTGTCGAGCGTTCGGGTCATGAACCCGAACTGGGCGGAGCCCTGCGCCAGAAAGGCGTCTACGTCGATGAAGTGACCTGTATCGGCTGCGGTCACTGCGCCTACGTGGCCCGCAACACGTTTTACCTCGAAGCCGAGTACGGGCGCTCGCGGGTTGTCGATCAAAATGGCGACGCCACTGAACTGATTCAGGAGGCGATCGACTGCTGCCCGGTCGATTGTATCCATTGGGTCGATTACACCGAGCTTCCCGCCCTCGAAGAGCAGCGGCGCTACCAAGAAATCCCCGATATCGGCCTACCACCCACAGCGCGCAAAGTGCGCTCGCGCCGCCCGCCCGTGCGACGGCCCAAGCCCAAGCCTTAGGGTGCAGGCACACCCAACTCCCGCAGCCGATGGCGAGCTTCCTCGCGCAGCGCAGCGGTGGGTGCTTCGAGGTAAAACTCTTTCCACAGCCCGATAGCCCGCTCCCGGTCGTTGGCGGCGCCAAAAAAGGCGGCGGCGTTCTCTTTCATCACTGCCGGTGCTCCAGGTTCGGCGGCGGCCCGCGCGAAGTAGTTTGCTGAGCGGGCGTAATCGCCGAAGTGGCGAAAGGCGACCGAGCCCGCAAGCCGCCACAGATACCAGGTGCCGGTGTTACCCAGGGCGTCGGGGCGGCCGGGGTTGGCCTCGGCGCCGCGCACGAGAATTTCTAGGGCGTGGGCCGGCTCGCCCATCGATTCGGCCACGGCGTAGTTGGCCTGGGCATAGGCGAACAAAAACCGGGGATTGAGGGTGGTGATCACCTCCAGGTAGTCGGCGCTGCGGCCGTAGCCGTCTACAAGTCGCGCCGGCCGGTCGCCGAAGTACTGGACGTACTGCAGCCACAGCCAGTCCGCATACAGGTTGCAGTAGCCCAGGCAGGCCGAACCCAAAAGGGCGGCCGGGGGTAGCGGGGCGGAAGGTGAGAGCGCTGTGCCGGGTTTTCCCTCCAGGCGCGGCCACTGCAGCGCCAGGGCACCCACGCCGAGGGCGCAGGCGGCCACAAGCGCCCAGGCTCCCTCGCCGGTTACGAAGCGGTCAGACACTGCACCAGTTCCCGGCCCGCCGCCTGACCCGAAAGAAAGGCGCCCTCCACCCGCGCACCGCTGCACCAGCAGCCGGCCAGGAGCAATGGGGCCGGCCCCATGCGGGCTAAAAACGCCGCATCGAGGGGGTTGGCGGGCATCGCGTAGCGCCAGCGGTGCACTTGCACCCACTCGGGACGGGCCAGGGCGAGCGGGGTGAAACCCCCCAGCTTGCAGGCGCAGTGTTCGAGGACCCGTTGGGCGGTTTTTTCAGCCACGGCGTCGAAGTGCTCCCGGCTGAAGTCCGGCAGCGTGTGCACGACGATAGTGGTGGCTTTCGGATCGCGGCGCTTGCTCGAATCGAGGGCGCTCCAGGCGACAATCGGGTCGTCCTCCCAGCGCAAACCCCAGGGCAACCCGCCGGGGTCGGCGGCGCCATAACCCGCCATCACCGCCAGACAGGGCAGAAAATCGACGGCACGGGCCGGATCGAAAGCCGATACATTTCCAAATTCGCCGGCGATGGCCAAACTTTGCTGCGGGGGCGGCGTGAGCAACACAGCTCTGGCAATTTCCGCTCCCCGGTCGGTCGTCACCCGCCAGCAGCCGTTCTCCTCTAGAGCGAGAGCGGTAGCTTTGGTCTCAAGCCGGATATCAAGTTCGTGGGTAAGCACCCTGGCAAGCGCCGTCATCCCCTGCGGGCAGATATAGCGCGCCGAGCGGTGTGCGGCGTCCGGAGGCTCCAGGATGCCTTGTTTGAGCGTCGGTACGCCGTCCAACCAAAGGGCAATCTCGCCGTCTGCGATCAGCGGCTGCACCACCTGCCAAAAAGCTTCGCTGCGGCAGGTGAAATATTGAGCGCCGTGGTCGAGGCGCACTTCTCCCGAGGCTGTGGCCACGCGCCGGGTGGCAAGGCGACCCCCCACCCCCCGCGACTTTTCGACCAGGCGCACGGCAAGCCCCGCTTTGTGCAGCACCCCGGCGGCTGCGAGTCCCGCCACACCCGCTCCGACAATCAAGATATCGTGCATGCCCTCCAGCCTAACGCGCCGGGGCAATGGGCAGGTGGCGTTAAGATGAAGGCACAAAGCTGGAGAAGTTGCGATGAGAGAAACCTTTGAAGACGAGGTTCTCGAACTGAATCGGGATAACGTCGAGCTGGTCCTCGACGAATTGCGCCCCTATTTAATGTCCGACGGCGGCAATGTCGAACTCGTCGAAATCGAAGGGCCGATCGTCAAACTGCGCCTTCAGGGCGCCTGCGGCTCCTGCCCCAGTTCGACCTATACCCTGAAGCTCGGTATCGAGCGGCGCATGCGCGAACTCATTCCGGCCGTCGCCGAGGTCGAACAGGTCCTCTAAGGCATATCCTAAAGCCAAAAAGCCCCCGCAAGCGGGGGCTTTTTGGCGGCAACAGGGATCTCTCCTAGCGGCCGCAGGCGGCGTTGTTCTGCATATGCTGCACACCCGCCCCGGCTGCAGCACCTACGACCGCGCCGCCGATTCCACCGAGCAACAAGCCGCCCGCCCCGCCGTAAGCGGCACCTTTGGTGACGCTGTCCTGCTTCGCTTCACCCTGGCAGGTGTAGCTGCTCTCACCGGGGTTTTTCGCTTTTTTCTGGCTGAGACGCGCCTTTTCGGTCCGAGTGCTCTCTCTGGCTTCGCCAGGCTGGGCCAACAAAGCGGCATTCATGCTCAGTCCCATAGCGAGCGCGGCCAACAGGGCAAAAGATTTGCGCATCGGGGTAACCTCGTCTCTCACCTTTCGATCTTAGTTCAGCCTGGCAGCTGTCTTCATGCCTCCCACGGCATAGGCTGGCGGGCCGAATCGCGGAGCGCGGCGGTATACTGAGCGAGCCGATTGGTGCTCGCCGCTTTGAATGCGCCGTTTCCCTGGACCCGCCGCCACGTTTTGAGCCTGGAGGATTTCAGCGCCGCCGAGTACGCCCTGGTATTGCAGACAGCCGGTAGCTTTCAGCAGGTGCTCGCCCGGCGCAACCGCAAAGTTCCGACCCTGCAGGGCCGGATTATCGTCAATTTGTTCTTCGAGTCCTCGACGCGCACCCGCACGAGCTTCGAACTGGCGGCCAAGGCCCTCTCGGCGGATGTGGTCAACTTCTCCGCCACCACCTCCTCGCTCACCAAGGGCGAAACCATCTTCGACACCACCCGCACCTTTCTGGCGATGGGCATGGACATCGTCGTCGTCCGCCACCGCGACAGCGGCGTACCCCATGCCGTCGCCCGCGACCTCGAACAACTCGGTAGCCCCGTGAGCGTGATCAATGCGGGCGACGGCCAGCACGAGCACCCCACCCAGGCGCTGCTCGACCTGTTTACCCTCTGCACACTGCTGGATGCCTACGATCCTCGCCCCGAGTTGCTCGCGGGCAAAAAAATCGCCATCGTCGGCGATATTCTTCACTCGCGCGTCGCCCGCTCGAATCTGTGCAGTCTGGTCACCTGCGGAGCCGAGGTGCACCTGGCCGGGCCGCCGACGCTGTTGCCAGGCGAGTTTCGCCAGTACGGCGCCACCCTCCACCACCACCTCGCCCCCGCCCTCGAAGGGGCGGATTTTGTGATGACCCTGCGCCTGCAAAAAGAACGCATGGGCGATTATCTGCTGCCCAGTCTGCGCGAGTACCATCGCCTCTACGGGATCACCCGCGAGCGGCTCGCCCTGTGCCGTCCGGGGGTGCGCCTGCTCCACCCCGGCCCGGTCAACCGCGGCGTCGAACTGAGTTCCGATTTGCTCGACGATCCGCGCCTCAGCCTGGTTTCCCAGCAGGTCACCAGCGGCGTGGCGGTGCGCATGGCCCTGCTCTATCTACTGGCTGGGGGCAAGGCGGCTTGAAGATTTCCTTGCGGGGGGACCGCTGCAACGGCAACACTGAGAGAGGTGGAGTTAAGTGGACAATGACCGAAAAAACGGCAGGCCGCCACCTGCGCGACTGTCAGGTTGTCGTGATCGGAGCTGGGATTGGCGGATTGACGGCCGGGGCGCTGCTGGCCGCCCGCGGCTTCGATGTACTGGTACTCGAACAGACCTTTGTGCCGGGGGGGTGCGCCTCGACTTTTAAGCGGCGCGGGTTCACCTTCGACGTCGGGGCCACCCAGGTGGCGGGGCTCGAACCGGGTGGGGTGCATGAGCGCATCTTCCGCGAACTCGGGGTGGAGCCGCCCGCCGCCCGGCCCTGCGACCCGGCCTGTGCGGTGTACCTGCCGCAGGAAACGGAGCCTATCTGCCTGTGGCGCGACCCGGAGCGCTGGCGCGCCGAGCGCATCCGTCACTTTCCTGGCAGTGAGCGCTTCTGGGCGAAGCTGGACCAGCTCTTTGAATTGAGTTGGGATTTCAACTCGCGCGAACCGCTGCTGCCGCCGGTACGACCCGAGGAGTACCTGGCCCTGGCTGCCAAGCTCAGACCCCGCACACTGCTGACCTTGCCCTACGCCCTGCGCACCGTCGCCGATTTGCTCAGTGACTACAAGCTTGCGGACGACCGGCGGCTCAGGCGCTTCTTGGATATGCAGCTCAAACTCTACTCGACCGTCGAGGCGGACCAGACCGCCGCGCTGTACGGGGCGGTTTCCCTGGGAATGACCTGCGCTCCGCGGGGGCTCTTTCACCTCGAAGGCAGTATGCAGACCCTCAGCGACCGCCTGGTGGAGGCGCTGCGCCGGCACAACGGCCGGCTTTTGACCGGCCAGAAGGTGACCGCCATCCACACCCATCACGGCCTGGCCGCCGGGGTCACCGTGCACGACCGCCGCAGCGGGCGCGACTGGGAAGTGCGCGCCGCCCAGATTGTGGCGAATGTGCCCGTCTGGAGCTTGCCGGACCTAGCCGGTCCGGCCCTCACTAAAAATTATCGCGAGCGGGTCGACAAGCTCCCGGAGGCCCCGGGGGCCTTCGTCGTCTACCTGGGGGTGCGCTCGGAGGCCGTCCCGGCGGACTGCCCGCCCCATCTGCAGTTTCTGTACGATTACGACGGCCCGGTGGCTGAAAACAACTCGCTGTTCGTCTCGGTGAGTCAGCCCGGCGACGGCCGAGCCCCCCAGGGCTGCTCCACGATCATCGCCTCCAGCTTCAGCGATGCCAAAGCCTGGGGTGCCGCGGCGGACTACACCGCGATGAAGGAGCGCTACACCCGTACAGCCATCGAGTTGCTTGGCCGGTACTTTCCTGACCTCGAAGCCCACCTGGTGCACGTCGAAGCGGCCACACCGCGCACCTTTGAGCACTTTACGGCCCGCCCCCACGGCTTCGTGGGCGGCATCGGCCAGCGCCCGAGTCAGTTCGGTCCTTTTTCGCTCTCCAACCGCACACCGGTCGAAAACCTCTGGCTGGTGGGCGATAGCACCCACCCCGGGGAGGGCACAGCTGGGGTAAGCTATTCGGCGCTCAACTGCGTGAAGCTGCTCGAAGCCGCCGTTTCCTGAAGTTCAAGCACCGGCGCTCAAAGACGCAGAGGCAGTCCATCGGTTTCTAAACCGTGATTTGCCTCTCAGAACTAGCTCCGACAATCCAATTGTTTATGAGCATCTAAACATAGGGATTTAACAGTTGCAATCGCTTCTGATCAAATTGCTGAGATTAGTCGCGCTGGAATACAGAATAGGGAGTGCACGGCTTGTCTTCGGGCGCACTGTTGATTGTGTCCTCCCCATTTCAAGGGATAAATGAAGGCGATGTGCAAAGAGTGATTTCCTCCATATCAAGGAGGACGAAGCATCTGTTAGCCGGTGACACTGTCCTTAGCATTTAGATTATGAAGAGGATTCCACAATGCAGGAATATATCCGCAAGATCAGCGCCCTGGTGTTGAGCGGAGCAGTCTGCATGGGGATGGGTACTGCGGTTTTGGCCCAGAGCGGCCCCAGTCCGTCGGGCACTTATCAACCGGGCGACAATACCAATCAGGTACCGCCCACAACGACCGCACCCGAGCCCGGCCCTGCCGGCCCTCCGCCGAGCCCGAGCAGCCCCTACGGCGCCCCGGCTCAGCCGTCGACCACTCCACCGTCTTCTGGCAGCCCGTCGACCACCCCAGCCCCAACTGCCCGGACGATCGACCTCAATTCGGTCACTTCCGCGCAACTGGTTCGCGCTGGACTCGACGAACCTTCTGCCAAACTCATCGAGCAGAACCAGCCCTACGGCAAGCCGGAGGATGTTCTTCAGGTGCAAGGTTTGTCCGAACAGACCAAGGCGGCGCTCAAGGCGAACATGGATATCCTCAGAGCCAATCCCAAAGTGAAGTAGACCAGGTTTTCGGCTGAAGACCTGACCTCGATAACAATATTGCCGGCCTGAAAGTTTTCACGAACTCCACCTTTTTCCCAGGCCGTTTTCTATTTTTTGCCTGTTCTCCGGAGCAGGTATTTTTGCAGGAAACTACCTGGGATTGATTGGCGAAGTCGCACCGCTTGGCGGGACTGTGGCAGGACTGGGGGCGGGGGTTGTGGAGGGCGGGGGGTTAAATGTCGAACCGGACGGCGAGCCGGGCGAAATTGGGTTGATATTCGCGGGGCTGCCGACCGGTCCGGGCGAAACGGTTCCGCCCGGATTGCTGTAGACGCCTGAGGAACCGGGATTGACGTTGGTTCCCGGCGGATTCGGACCGGCATAAACGGGAGTGGCGGGCGGGTTCGGGTTGATCGGGCTGCTGTTGGGAACCGGTGCCGCGCCGGGGGCGCCGCCGCCCGGGGTGGTTGTGATCTGGGCTGCCGCCGCAAACCACAAAGCGCTCGCGGTGGTCCCGACAGCCAAGGCAACGGCAAGCGCGCGGGTCAATTGAATCATGCTGGCCTCGTGGATGTCCTGCTTCCAGGTTGCCGTCGATTGAGAGCCTTGCCCCCTACCCCAGGTGGGAATCCGCGGGCGGCGGCGGCTGGCGTTTGGCGCGGGTGGACCGGCTGCGGCATTCTGGTGTTGATGAGGCGGGCAGAGAAATTCGGGTGAACGCGGTACGGATCTGGGCGGTGGCAAGCAACGTCTTTCGCGAGTCGGTCCGCGACCGCATCTTGTATCTGATTGCTCTGTTTGCGGTGCTGTTGCTGGTAGGGGCAAGATTACTGCCGGACCTCAGCGCCGGGGCCGAGTACAAAATCATCCTCGATCTCGGCTTGGGGGCGATGCATCTGTTTGGCCTGGTGGTGGCTATTTTCCTGGGCACCAACCTGCTCAGCAAAGAAATCGACAAGCGAACGATCTTCGTGCTGCTCTCCAAACCCCTCGGGCGGGGGGAATTTATCCTGGGCAAGCACCTGGGCCTTGCGGCGGTACTTGCCCTGTTGGTAGCGGCGATGGCGCTGTGTTTTTTTGGGGTCGTCTGGATCGAGCAGATACCGATCGGTGGCCTCGGTGCGCCGCTGTTGCTCTCGGTGGTCTTTATCTACATCGAACTGCTGCTGTTGGTGGCGGCGGCTTTATTTTTCGGAAGTTTCGCCAGTGCGGTGATGGCTTCAATCTTTACCCTGTGTCTTTATCTGGTGGGCCACTTCACCCAGGATCTGCTCAAACTCGGCCGCCTCGCCGGGAGTGCTGCCGTCGAGCAGACCACCCGGATTCTCTATCTGGTCCTGCCGGATCTCGAACGGCTCAATTTGCGCAACGGCGCCGTTTTCGGACAAATCCCCCCCAATGCCGAACTGCTCCAGGCCGGAGCCTACGGCCTGCTCTACACCGGCATTCTGCTTGCAATTGCGATCGCCGTCTTCAGCCGCAGGGAGTTCTAACAGGCGCTTTCTACGAAACCAGCAAACGTGCCAGGCTGGGCAACGCCTCGCCGTAGGTCGGGTGGATGTGGACGGATTGTTCGAGGACTTTCCAGGTGGAACCTGCCTGCATGTGGGCAAGCAGCCCATGGACGATTTCGGCGGCCTCGTAACCGACCAGGGTCGCCCCCAGGATTTTGTCGGTATCTTCATCCACCACCAGCCGGTAAAAGCCCAGGTCGTGCCCCCACTCGATCGCCCGGGCGATCTGGGCCATGGGCAAGGTTACCGAGCGCGCCCGATGGCCCTTAGCGAGCGCCTGCTCGAGCGTCAGCCCCACCCGCCCGACCTGGGGCTCGGTGTAGACCGCGTAGCCCAGTACCCGGTCGGAGCGGGTGCGCTCCTGGCCACCCAAGATCGCCTGCAACCGCCGGTGGTCCTCCCAGGAGACGTGGGTGAAGGCGGGCTGGCGGGCCACATCGCCGATGGCGTAGACCCCCGAGGCGGTGGTATGAAAGCGCTCGTCGATGATCACGTAGCCCTGCTTGTCGAGGGCGATCCCCGCCGCCGCCGTGTTCAGGGCCGCGGTGTTGGGCGTGCGGCCGGCGGCGGCGAGCAGGGCCGCGTCTCCGCGCAAAGTCTGCCCGCCTTCGAGGGTGAGCGCACAGACGCCGTCCTGGTAGAGCACCCGGCTGATTTCGCTTTTGAGGTGCAGGTGGATGCCGTCTCGCTGCAGGGCTTCAGCCAGCACTTCGCCCACTTGCTGCTCCTCGTGGTTAAGGAGGCGCGCGTGGTTGTGGACGATATGCACCTCGCTACCCAGGCGCGCCAGTCCCTGTCCGAGTTCGAGGCCGATATAGCCGCCCCCCAAAATCAAGGTGCAGTGGGGTAGGGTTTCAAGGTCAAAGATGTTCAAGTTGGTAAGCAGCGGTAGACCCTCCAGACCGGCAAGTTCCGGAATGGCGGGCGCGGTGCCGGTGTTGATCACTATCAGCGGCGCCTGCACTTCCATCCCGCCGCCGGTGACGGTACGGGGGTCCGCGAAGCTTGCCTCGGCGCGCACGATCTGCACCCCCGCCTCGGTGAGCCGCCGCTCGATGCCCTGGCCGAAACTGGCGCGAATACCCCGCACCCGCTCCATCACCCGGGCAAAATCGACGGTTACCTCGGCGTGGACACCCAGCGAGGTCGCCAGTCGCGCCCGCCCGGCGGCGTGGGCGGCGGCAAGGAGCGCCTTCGAGGGCGTGCAGCCGTAGTTGATACAGCTTCCCCCCAGGGCGGCGCGCTCAAAGAGCACCACCTTGCGGCCGCAACGGGCCTGGTCCACCGCCAGCGGGACGCCCCCCTGGCCGCTGCCGATGACGATCACATCCGCCTTTTCCATCGCTGTGCCCCCGCGGTTTACCCACAATTATTCCGGTTCAGGCACCCATCGGATATGAGCAACGTCCTTGTTCGCCCAAATGCATCCGCCGGGACCGGATAGGCGTACTTATGATGACGACGGTGAACCCACCGGTGCCGCCGTGCCCCCCGCGCCCCCAGGAGTGACCCATGCCCCCGTTTGTGCCCGCCTTTCTCTGGCCCGTGCCCATGCAACCGGACCACCTCGCCTTGATCTGGATCGGCATGGCGCTGATGGCCTTGCGCGTTCTTGAACGGTTCCGCATTTTTTGAGGCCCGCCATGTACCCAGCAAATGACGACTATCTGATCGGGCGCGGTTTGGTGAGCGAACGGCAACTGCAGCGGGCCAAAGAACTGGCGCAACTGTGGCAGGGAACCGTGCCGGTGGTGCTCTGGAAACTGGGCTGGATCGATTTGAATACGTTTGCCGTGCTGCTCGAATATTCGCTGTAGGGCAAGGGGTGGGCGCTTCGGCCGGCGACTTTGCGAGTCATGCTACAGAGCAGATCCGTTGCACCAGCGGCGATTTACCGCCGGGAGTGCCCGCAGGTGGAAATGTGAACGCTGCTGCACTCGAAGCGCGAGCTGTGCGGGTGCCGGACGGCAGTTGCCCGACAGAAATTGACCTTTGAAATCCCTAAAACCGGTTGAACCGTGTGGGTTCGTTTACGATTTTGCAGCATGTAACAAGTCTTTGGAGCGGGCGGGAGCCAGTTGATAATCTTGTCTGTGATTATAGGAATCGAGCTCTCCAATGACTCCAGCGTAGCGGGTTCAGTCATTTAGAGTCGCTGACTTACTTAGCATCGCAAATTGATGTACTTGCATTTGAGGGTGTGGACGTATGCAATTTCGCTGCCCGATTGCCTTGGAAGTTTGTTTGATGGCGCTGCTCGCATTGACGACACACGCGAGCCCTGCCCAAAGTCAATCGTCTCTCGATAATCAACAGAAAACCACGAGCGTCGTGTTCGAAAAGGTGCGGATATTCGATGGCACCTCCGATCAACTATCTTCTCCTTTGAATGTGTTGGTAGTTGGCAATAAAATTCAGAAGATTTCCACCGCATCGATTTCTGCACCAGCGGGTACCGTTGTTACCCGGATCAACGGCGAGGGCCGTGTGCTGATGCCGGGGCTGATCGATAACCACACCCACCTGTTTATGGAGACCGCGACCGAAGCAGAAATGCTTGATCCCGGTATTCCTGTTGAAAGCTTCTTTCAAAGAGCGCGGGAAAATGCAACGGGAATGCTGCTGCGTGGATTTACCAGTGCCCGGGATGTGGCAGGCCCGGTGTTCGCGTTAAAAAAGGCAATCGACCGGGGTGAAGTGGCAGGGCCACGCATTTGGCCTTCGGGCGCGATGATCTCGCAGAGCGGTGGACACGGCGATTTTCGCTCGCTCAAAGAACTTCCCAGAACACCGACCACGCCCCTCAGTCGCGCGGAGGTCTACGGAATTGGCGCGATCGCCGACGGTGTGGACGAGGTTTTGCGCAGAACGCGCGAGCAACTGATGCAGGGTGCCAGCCAGATCAAGTTGGCAGCGGGTGGCGGCGTATCGTCACTCTACGACCCGCTCGATGTCAGCCAGTACACAGAATCGGAGCTTCGCGCCGCGGTCGAAGCCGCCGCGAACTGGAACACTTACGTCACCGTCCACGCCTACACACCGGCCTCGATCCAAACGGCGATTCGCGCCGGAGTCAGGTGCATCGAACACGGTCAATTGATCGATGAACCGACCGCACAGTTGATGGCCAAAAAAGGGATCTGGCTTAGCATTCAGCCGTTTCTGGGCGATGAGGACGCCAATCCAAAGGTAGGGGAATCCCTGGTCAAACAACAGCAAGTGGCCCGGGGCACGGACAACGCCTACAACCTGGCCAAGAAGTACAAGCTCAAGACAGCCTGGGGCACCGACACGTTGTTCGCTCCCAAACTTGCCCCCCGGCAGGGAGCGCTGCTGGCAAAAATGGTCCGCTGGTATACCCCTGCGCAAGTCCTCAAGATGGCCACCGGTACAAATGCCGAACTGCTCGCCCTATCCGGTCCTCGCAATCCCTATCCGGGAAAATTGGGCGTTGTCGAAGAGGGTGCGCTCGCCGACTTGTTGCTCGTCAATGGCGACCCATTGGAGAACATCAAGCTCATCGAGAACCCAAGCAAAAACTTCGTCGTGATCATGAAGGACGGAAAGGTTTACAAAAATCTTCTCAAGGCCGGTTGAGCCGGTAGGCTGTCGCTGTTGCGACGCTCCGATCGTGATTATTACTTTTTGACTCGCCCAAGCGGCGATTCGGGAACATCGCCGACAAATCCACCGCTCCAATTCCGGCCGGGAGGAACGCGGTGTTTTCGGACTGTTGACGAGCGCCGAGCATTCGGGGTAAACCATCGGCGTTGTCTACTCGCACCGCCCGTGGAAAGCGCCGTTCCTGCGCCGCAAGTCCTGAACAACGCCAGAGCCCGCCTCGGGGAAGGCCCCTGCTGGCACGAGCCCACCCAGACGCTCTACTGGGTCGATATCCACAACCACCGCGTCCATCACTACGACCCGGCCACCGGCGCAGACCGGTTTTTCGAGGTGGGCGAGGCGGTCGGTTGCATCGCCCCGGCGGGGGTAAACCGGCTCATCCTGGCCCGGCGGCACGATCTGGCTTTTTTGAACACCAGCGACGGCGCGGTGACACCCATCCTTGCGGTCGAAGCGCCGCGCAGGGGGGTGCGCCTCAACGACGGCAAGTGCGACGCCGCCGGACGCCTCTGGTTCGGCTCGATGGACCCTGCCGGGGGCGAAGGACAGTTGTACCGCTACGATCCTGACGGCTCGCTGCACCGGATGGAGACGGGGCTTTCGATTGCCAACGGCCTCGGCTGGAGCCCCGACAACCGCACCTTCTACCTCACCGACACCTCCCCTCCCCAGACGATCTACGCCTACGACTTCGACCTAGAAAGCGGCCTGATCGGCAACCGGCGCCCGTGCGTGGAGCTGCGCGGCGCCCCGTTTTACCCGGACGGCCTGACGGTGGACCGCGAAGGCTGCCTCTGGTCGGCGATGTGGGACGGCTGGTGCGTTATCCGCTTTGCCCCCGACGACGGCCGCGAACTGCTACGGCTTTCACTGCCCGTGCAGCGGCCGACCTGCTGCACCTTCGGCGGGGCGGATCTGGGCACGCTTTACATCACCAGTGCCGCGGTGGGCCTCAGCGAAGACGAGATCGAGAGGAGCTTCCACTCTGGAGATCTGTTTTGCGTGCGGGGTCTTGCGGTCGGTCTGCCCACCCACGGCTTCGCAGGCTGACCCGCCAACGGCGATAATGTAAAAGGTCCGCAACGCATTGCACATGTCTGAAGCCGTCGAGCCGCAGCCGGGTGAGCGCCGCAACTGGGAACTGCTCAAGCGCGTCTGGCCCTATGCCCGTCGGCAGGTGCGCCTGTTTATCCTGGCCCTGCTGATGCTGCCGCCGCTCGCCGCCGCGAGCGCCATCGGTCCGATTCTCATCCAACGGGCCATCGACGGACCGGCCAGGACCGGCGATATGGCGACTCTCCACTGGCTGGCATTTCTGTTCGCCCTCACGGTGATCGTGCGCCTCGCTCTGCAGGCCTGGCAGGGCTATTTGCTGCAGCAGGCGGGCCAGCGGATGACCGCCGACATTCGCTCGGCCCTGTTTGCCCACGTCACCCGCCTGTCGAGCAGCTACTTCAGCCGCACGCCGGTGGGTAAGCTCATCACCCGCCTCACCAGCGACGTCGAAGCGCTGGGGGAAGTCTTCTCCACCGGCGGTGTGGGTATCCTCAGCGACGCCGTCTCGATTGTGATCGTCGCGGCGTTTATGTTCATGCTGCGCTGGGATCTGGCCCTGGTGGTGGTGGTGCTCTTGTTTCCGATTACCGCCATTGTCATCTGGTTTCAGAACACCTACCGGGCGGCCAATTCCCGCGTGCGCGAGTCGCTGTCCAATCTCAACGCCATCCTGCAGGAGAATCTGATCGGTGTAAACGTCGTGCAGATGTTCCGGCGCGAAGGGCGCAACGCCGAGCACTTCGAGCGGGTCAACCGCGAGTACATCCAATCGGTGGACGAAACGATCCTCTACGACTCGGCCCTCTCGGCGGTGATGGAGTGGATCTCGCTGGTGGCCATCGCCGGGGTGCTCTGGTACGGCGGCGGCCAGGTGCTCCAGAACGCCATTACTTTTGGGACGCTGGTCGCATTTATCCAGTACGCCCAGCGCCTGTTTGACCCGATTCGCCAGTTGGGCGAGCGCTTCACGTCGATCCAGTCGGGCTTTACGTCGCTGGAGCGGATCACCGGTATTCTCGACGAACCCATCGAAATCAAAGATCAAAAACAACCATTGCAGCTACCCGCCGACGGCGCCGGGGAAGTGACCTTTCAAAATGTCTGGTTTGCTTACAAAGCGGACGAGTACGTCCTCAAAAACGTCAGCTTCACTATCAAGCCCGGTCAGACCGTCGCTCTAGTCGGCCCCACCGGCTCCGGCAAAAGCACAATTATCCGGCTGTTGTGCCGCCTCTATGAACCTACCCAGGGCCGCATCCTCATCGACGGCGTCGATATTCGCCTCATCGCCCAGGAGGAGTTGCGTCACCGCATCGGCGTGATCTTGCAGGAAGGCTTTCTTTTCTCCGGCGACATCAACTCCAACATCGCCCTGGGAGAGCCCTTCAGCGAAGCGGAGATCCAGCAGGCCGCCAGGGCGATGAACGTCGATCGCTTTATCCGCGAATTGCCCAACGGCTACAAGACCCAGGTGCGCGAGCGCGGCAACAACCTCTCCGGCGGCCAGAAGCAACTGTTGGCCTTCGCCCGCGCCGCTGTGCGCAATCCGAGAATTTTGATCCTCGATGAAGCGACCGCTTCGCTGGATGTGGGCACCGAGGCGCTCATCCAGCAGGATCTGGGCCGCCTGCTCGAAGGGCGCACCTGCATCATGATTGCCCATCGGCTTTCGACCATCCGCGATGTCGATCGCATTCTGGTCCTGCGCAAGGGCAAACTGGTCGAAGACGGCAGCCACGAACAACTGTTGACCCAGCACGGGCTGTACGAGAGCCTCTACAGGCTGCAGGCTCTGGCCTCTTGATTCAGCAGCGAGGAAAACGAGGGGTGAGTGAGCAACAACCGCCCGAGGGTACTCCTGAACAGGAATCAAAATCAGCATCAGTTGGCCCTTCATCTCCAGACTTAGGCAGAGATAACGCGGGCTACTTAATACAACCAAAGACAAAACTTGGTCTATGGGTCAAGGAAGTTGTGCTGAGTGCTTCGGAGAGCATTGACCCTCTCGGTCGAGCATTGATGGGTGATTTTTGGAGAATAGTATACCTTACTATTCAAGATGCAATCGCTCTTAGCGTTTTGCTGCGCATCCCAGGACTGATTGGAGAGTGGATTATTGGCAAGAGCTTTGCAAGTTTTGACGTTTGCCTGGATGAAAACCCGCTTGGGCCAGCTTTCTATGCATGCTTTATCATAGGGCCCATTCAAGTTTGAAGTGCAACAGCACCTGACTGAGCTAAGAATACCTCCCGTGGTGTCCGATAACCAAGCACTTTTCGCGGGCGGTCATTGATCATGTCCATTGCCCTTTGCACCTGCTCA
>JAESGW010000310.1_pt1 | contig 69400 bp, 56 predicted proteins | sample 9269791 | NCBI WGS metagenome assembly JAESGW01 (sample SAMN16773120, study PRJNA677053) | algae metagenome | isolation source: Aphanocapsa lilacina HA4352-LM1 and co-occurring heterotrophs from near cave... | place: USA: Maniniholo cave, near Haena, Kauai, HI | collected 2009-07-28
GCGAGCGCCGCATCCTCGGCGCGCACGCCCGCATCGAGGTCGCGCAGCACGATGCCGAGCGCATTCATCGCGACCACCGCCTCGAACTTGGCGTGGCCTTGCGCCTCGGGCTTGATCGATCCCTCGATCCAGTCGCGCGCCGCCTGCACCATCTCGGCGTTCGTCGGCTCGCCGGTCGGCGCCGACGCGGGTTCGGGCGATGCGGGCAGCGCCCTTCCCCGCTCACCCTCGGGTGCCTCGTCTTCGAGCAGCCGCACCAGATCGAGTTCCTGCTCGGCCGTCCGCCGCCCGATCACGACGCGCTCGACCGTCCGGTCGGCGCCGCCCCGCCACATCTGCCCCATTTGCAGGCACCCCAGCGCCCACCAGAGCGTCCGGTAGATCAGCCAGAAGCGGAAGCGGTCGCGATCGACCGTCACCCCGCCCGCCGCCTCATAGGCCGCAAAATACTCGTCGAGGCTGCCGACCCCGAACGCCGGTTTATCGAGCTGTCCGAAGCGCCACACGGTCATGCAGCCGAACGCCAGATCCTCATGCGCGTCGCCGCGGTGCGCGAGTTCCCAGTCGAGCACCGCCGCCAGACCGTCAGCGCCCACCATGACATTGCCCATGCGATAGTCGCCGTGGACGAGCACCGGCGGGGCCGGCTCGGGCAGATGATCCTCGCACCAGCGGATCGCCAGCGCGATCACCGGGCGGTCGCCACCGTACGCCCCGAAGCGCGAGCGAAGCTCCGCCAGCGCCGCCGCCGTGTCCATCAGAGGGATCGCATCGGGCACGCGGTCCAGCGGGATACGGTGGATCCGTGCCAGCTCGCGGCCGAGATCCTCCAGCAGCGACGGCGGCGGACCCGCCAAGATCTTCGCCGGCGACACCTCGGCCAGCACGCGCCGCATCACATAGCCTGTACCCATGCCGTCGCCCGGCTCCAGCACCCCGACCACCTCGGGCGCCTTCACCCCCGCATCAAACGCCGCCATCACCAGCGCCGCCTCGTCCACATGCCCGAACGGACGGTCCGCCATATAATCCGCCGACGGCGCACGCCGCAGGACATAGGCCTCCCCCGCCCAATCGAACGCAAAGCTCTCCATGTTCGCACCGCCCGACAAGCGCGTCAGCGACGACAAAACGCCGGCACCGACAACGCGCGCCATCAACGCAGGAAGAAAGTCAGGAAGAACCGTCATGCGGGGATCGTGCGGTCTTGGGCCGATGAGCGCAAGCCGCCAATCGCGTCAGGATGGGTACGGACCAAGAAAGCGAAAATGCCGCCCCAAGGAGCGCCAATCCGCTAGACCGTCACAAATCGCCCCACGATGCATAATCCTCGACATGCGTGTTGGGCCGGCGAAAGCTCGTGAAACTCATGCTCGCCGACAGGTCGAGCGCTTCGACCTGATGCCACCAGCCGACGGGCAGGAAGATCGCCTCACCGGGCCCGATGATCGTTTCGAGCACCGGCGGTACGGCCGCATCGCCATGGCCGGCGGGCAGCGCTTCATTGCCCCAGTCGGAGAAGCAATGGCGGCTGTTGCGCATCCGCGCGAACGCCCATGGCGGCGCCATCCGCACGCGCTTGCGCCCCATCACCTGCACGAGCAGATTGTTGGTGAGATCGTGGTGCCAGGGGGTCAGCGTGCCCCTGGGGCCGAGCCAGAAAAAGCCGTCGCGCGGGCGCGTATCGTCGAGCAGCGCGATCGGCGCCATATCGCCCCACAAGGGAGCGAGCGCCGCGGCGTTGGTGCCGCTGTTATAGGCGGTGAGGTAGATGTCGTTGCTCGCCTCGTCCTTGCGGAGCCAGTCGATCAGTTCGGCGAAACGGACGAGGCGGCGGTGATCGTCCTTGGCGAGCTCATAGTCGGGGTCGCGCTCGCGCTCGACCTGCGCCTCGACCACGGCATCGCCCGCGGCCGCTGCGAAATGGTCGAGCGACCATCGCGCCAGCGCGGGCCAATGATCGACGATGCCCGTCAGCTTCGCGGGCCTGTTGACCTCATAATAGTGGCGATAGAAATGCTCGGCATCGGGCGCGGCGAGCGTGTCGAGCGCGAAGCCGCCCTCGGCCTCGCGCGCCAGCCGTTCCTGATTGGCGAGCAGCCAGCCCTGCTTCACCATCCGCGCCGCCTGTCGCCGCAGCATCGCCGCCATCGGGTCCTTGGCGAGCCGGTCGACCTCATATTTCGCCGCCGCCGCCGACACGCCCGCGGCGGCGAGGCGCGCGTGGAGCGCGCTATCGTCATCGCCGGCCGCAAGGCCTTCGGCGAGCAGGGTGCGTTTGTCGGGCTGGGACATCTGAAAACTCCTCGCGCCGCTCAACGGCATCGCGATGACAAAAGGATGACAGCTCTAGTCGCCCGCGGGCCCCCGATAGTCCAGCCCATAGACGGCGGCGCGAAAATCGCGGTGGAGGGTGCCGTCATAAGGAATGGTCTGGACGAAGAAGACCGCGGTCAGCTTGTTCGCCGGATCGACCCAGAAGAGGGTCGAGGCCATGCCGTCCCAGAAATATTCGCCCGTCGCGCCGCGATTTTCCTGTGACGTCTGCGGCGGCGATTTGCGCACCGCGAAGTCGAAACCGAAGCCGACGGCGCCCTTGCCGGGGAGCCACGCGCGTTCCTTGATCGCGGGGTCGAGCTGGTCGGTCGCCATCAGCTTGACGGTCGCAGGCTTGAGGATGCGCGCGCCGTCGTGTTCGCCCTTGTTCAACAACATCCGGGCGAAGCGCTGATAATCGTCGAGGGTGGAGGCGAGGCCGAAGCCGCCGGGGGTCAGCGCATGATCCCTGAAATTCAGGACCTGCGCCTCAGCCGCCGGCTGCTGGACCAGCTTGCCGTCCTTCTTCACATTCATCGCCGCGAAGCGCGGCAACCGTGCGTCGGGCTGGCGCCACGCGGTCTCCCGCATCCCCAGCGGTTCGAAGATATGGGTTTGGACATAGGCCGCGAAGGGCTGGCCCGATAGCTTCTCGACGAGCGCCGCCTGCACATCGACCGCGATGCTATATTCCCATTGCGTGCCCGGCTGGAACAGCAGCGGCGCTGTCGCTAGTCGCCGGCTTGCCTCGGCAAGCGGGATTGTCAGCGCGAGCGGCTCGGCGGCGACATAGGCATCGTGCGCGGGCGTCGGTCCGGCACCATAGGCGAAGCCCGCGGTGTGGCGCAGGATGTCGCGGACGGTGATCGGGCGTTCGGCCGCGACATAGCGCGGCTGACCTGCGGCGTCCTTGCCCGCATAGACGCGCATGCTCGCATATTCGGGCAAATATTTGGCGAGCGGGTCGTCGAGATGGAACTTGCCCGCCTCCCACAGCTGCATCAGCGCGACGCCGGTGACGGGCTTGGTCATCGAATAGATTTGCGCGATCGTGTCGCGGCGCATCGGGCGCTTCGCTTCGCGGTCGGCCATGCCCGCGCTGCCGAAATAGACTTCGCGCCCGTCCTGCCAGATCAGCGCCGAGGTGCCCGCGGCGCGGCCGTCGGCGATCATCGCCTTCAGCGCGGTATCGATCCGCGCCTTGTCGATCGTCAGCACTTCGAGCGGCGCCGCCTGCGCGTGCAGCGGGGGCGCGATCGCCGCCAGGCCCGCACTCGCCAACATCATTGCCAATGCGATTCGCTTGCCGCGCATATCGTCTCTCCCCCGCCCCGGCCGTCCGCCGGGTTCGGCGCGCATCACATGGGATCGGGCGCGACAGGTCAACCCGAATAGGTCTGCACAAGGCTATTGGGCCGCGGCAGCTTCCGCCGCGGGCGCCTTTGCAGCCGCGAGGCTGCCATTCTGGATCAGCCATTGCGGATGGCTCGCCTGCACCGACGCCATGATGCGGTCGATCGCCGCGGAAACTTGTTCGCCTTCGGCCTCCTGGTCGCGCTGGACAACGACACGCCGCGCCTGCGCATCGATCAGCACCCGTTCGCGCGGCAGCAATTCGCCGACGGTCAGCCCGGCGAGGATCGCGCGACTGTCCTCCTCGCGCTGTTCGAGCGCGGCGAGGCGGCGATTGAGCTGTTCCTCGACCTGCACCGCAGCGTTGGTCTGTTGCCTCAGTTGCACGATGCTGACACGGACCTCGCGATCGAGCTCACCACCAATCTTTGCCGCAAGCCGGTTGTCGAGCTGCCCGGCGTAGCGATCAACGAGTACCACGCCGTCGACGGCAATCGCATCGCGTTCCATCCGGACGTTGAGGCTGTCGACACGGTCACTTTCGCCGAGCAACGACCGCAACTCGGCCTGCACAACCGATCGCGCGCGAACCTCACCCGCCAGGCTGTTGAGTGTCAACGCGAGCGGGATCGACAAGATGCCGAGCGTCACGACGATCCCAGCAACCTGCATCGCCGTATGCTGCGGGGTTAGCGACGGACCGAAATGATTGAGGCGCGCGACGATCGTCGCGGCGAAGGCGATGGCGAGTGTGTTAGTGAGGAACAGCAGGGCCGCACCAAGCGCGAAGTCGAACCGCCCCGTCACCAGTCCGAAGGCGACGGTCGACAGCGGCGGCACCAGGGCGGTTGCGATCGCGACACCGACCATCACCCCCGACAGTTTGCGCATGATCGCATAGACGCCCGCGATCCCGCCAACGACCGCGACCCCGAGGTCGAGCAGCGTCGGCTGGGTTCGGGCTCGAAGCTCAGGCGTGACGTCCTTGACCGGAGACAGCCAGATCACGAGCATCGCGACGAGGATCGCAACCGCCATCCCGGCGGCGAGCGTCACGAGCGAGCGGCGAATCAGATTGGTTTCGAGGGTCGCAAGGCCGAAGCCGATGCCCATGATCGGCCCCATCAGCGGCGACACGAGCATCGCGCCGATGACGACCGCGGTCGAGCTTTGCAGCAGGCCCAGCGTGGCGATCATCGCCGCGAGGATGGTCAGCAGGAGGAATTTCTTGTCGAGCCGCGCATCGCGCGCAACGCTCGCCAGAATCAACGAGCGGTCGAGGGTGTCGTCGCCCTCGACCGGATCGTGATGGTCCGCGTTCCGTGCCGCGCGGCGACCGCCGGCGTTGAACGGCGCGTCGCCCAGTCCGGGCACTCCGGGATGGTTACCGGCCACTGCGGCTGCCGATTAGATCTTGCCGGTCAGTTCGGGAACGGCATTGAAGAGATCGGCGACGAGACCGAAGTCGGCGACCTGGAAGATCGGGGCGTCTTCGTCCTTGTTGATCGCGACGATCGTCTTCGAATCCTTCATCCCGGCGAGATGCTGGATCGCGCCCGAGATGCCGATCGCGAAATAGACCTGCGGCGCGACGATCTTGCCGGTCTGGCCGACCTGATAATCGTTGGGGACATAGCCCGCATCGACCGCGGCGCGCGAAGCACCGAGCGCGGCGCCGAGCTTGTCGGCGAGCGGTACGATGACTTCCTCATACTTCTCGCTCGAACCGAGCGCGCGGCCGCCCGATACGATGATCTTGGCCGAGGTCAGCTCGGGACGCTCCGACTTGGCAATTTCGGCGCCGACGAAGCTCGAGATGCCGGTATCGCCGCCAGCCGAGACGGCTTCGACCGCGCCCGAACCGCCCGAGGTGGCAGCCTTTTCAAAGGCGGTGCCGCGAACGGTGAGGACGAGCTTCGCGTCCGACGATTCGACGGTCGCGATCGCGTTGCCGGCGTAGATCGGACGGGTGAAGGTCTTCGGACCTTCGACCGACAGGATTTCCGAAATCTGCATCACGTCGAGCAAGGCGGCGACGCGCGGCGCGATATTCTTGCCGGTGGTCGTCGCGGGCGCAACGAAGGCATCGTGCGAACCCATGAGGTCGGCGACGAGCGGTGCAACATTTTCGGGCAGGTTGTGACCGAAAGCAGCGTTGTCGGCGACATGCACTTTGCCCACGCCGGCGATCTGCGCGGCGTCCTTGGCGACGCCATCGACACCGCTACCGGCGACGAGGAGGTGGACTTCGCCAAGCTTCGCGGCGGCGGTCACCGCGGCGAGCGTGGCGTCCTTGACGGCGCTGCCGTCATGTTCGACCCAAACCAGAGTTTTCATGAATGCACTCCCAGCGCTTTGAGCTTGGCAACCAGTTCATCGACATCGGCGACCTTGACGCCGGCCGAGCGGACGGGCGGTTCCGAAACCTTGAGCGTCTTGACGCGCGGCGCCGTGTCGACGCCGTAATCGGCGGGCGACTTGGTATCGAGCGGCTTCGACTTCGCCTTCATGATGTTCGGCAGCGACGCGTAGCGCGGCTCGTTCAGACGAAGGTCGGTGGTGACGATCGCGGGAAGCTTGAGCTTCACCGTTTCGAGGCCGCCGTCGACTTCGCGCGTCACATTGACGCTATCGCCATCGACATTGACCGCGCTGGCGAAGGTGCCCTGCGCCCAGCCGGTCAGCGCTGCGAGCATCTGGCCGGTCTGGTTGTTGTCGTCGTCGATCGCCTGCTTGCCGAGGATCACCAGACCCGGCTGTTCGGCATCCGCGATCGCCTTGAAGATCTTCGCGAGCGCGAGCGGCTCGACGGCGTCATCGGTCTGGACGAGGATTGCGCGGTCGGCGCCCATCGCGAGCGCGGTGCGCAGCGTTTCCTGCGCCTTGGCCGGGCCGACGGACACCGCGATGATCTCGGTCGCGACGCCCTTTTCCTTCAGGCGAATCGCTTCTTCGACACCGATCTCGTCGAACGGGTTCATCGACATTTTGACATTGGCCAGGTCAACGCCCGTGCCGTCGGCCTTGACCCGCGGCTTGACGTTATAATCGAGCACCCGCTTTACGGGGACGAGGATTTTCATAGCTTCGACAGCTCCTCTCGAAAAATTGTGCACTGCGCCATAATTGGCGTTTACGTAAACGTCAACTAGCAGTCCCTACTCCTCCCTCGCGGGTGCGAGGGAGGGTTGGATTATCACGCCGCCTTGTTCACCTCGGCGACGATTTTCTTTGCCGCGTCACCGAGATCGTTGGCTGCAACGATCGGCAGGCCCGAATTGGCGAGGATGTCCTTGCCTTCCTGGACGTTCGTGCCTTCGAGGCGGACGACGAGCGGGACCGAGAGGTTCACTTCCTTCGCCGCGGCGACGATGCCGTCGGCGATGATGTCGCACTTCATGATGCCGCCGAAGATGTTGACGAGGATGCCCTTCACGGCAGGGTCCTTGAGGATGATCTTGAACGCCGCGGTGACCTTTTCCTTCGAAGCGCCGCCGCCGACGTCGAGGAAGTTGGCGGGGAATTCGCCATTGAGCTTGATGATGTCCATCGTCGCCATCGCGAGACCCGCGCCATTCACCATGCACCCGATGTTGCCGTCGAGCTTGATGTAGGCGAGGTCATATTCCGACGCCTCGACCTCGGCCGGGTCTTCCTCGGTCAGGTCGCGCAGCTCGGCGAGATCCTTGTGGCGGAACATCGCATTGCCGTCGAACGCCACCTTGGCGTCGAGCACGAGCAGTTCGTCGCCGTTCGCGCCTTCGCAGACGGCGAGCGGGTTGATTTCGATCTGTTCGGCATCGGTGCCGAGGAACGCGGCGTAGAGGCCCGCAAGAACCTTGGCCGCCTGCTTGGCGAGATCACCCGACAGGCCGAGCGCCGCGGCGACGCTGCGGCCGTGGTGCGGCTGGAGGCCGGTGGCGGGGTCGACGACGATCGTGTGGATCTTTTCGGGCGTGTCGTGCGCGACGGTTTCGATGTCCATGCCGCCTTCGGTCGAGGCGACGACCGCGATGCGGCTGGTGGCGCGATCGACGAGCAAAGCGAGGTAGAATTCCTGCTTAATGTCGGCGCCGTCGGTGATGTAGAGGCGGTTGACCTGCTTGCCGGCGTCGCCGGTCTGGATCGTCACCAGCGTGTTGCCGAGCATGTCCTTGGCATGCGCTTCGACTTCCTCGATGGTCTTGGCAAGGCGGACGCCGCCCTTCGCGTCGGGGCCGAGTTCCTTGAACTTGCCCTTGCCGCGCCCGCCGGCGTGGATCTGCGATTTGACGACATAGAGCGGCCCGGGGAGCTGCTTCGCGGCCGCGACGGCCTCTTCGACGCTCATCGCGGCAATGCCCTTGGGCACGGCGACGCCAAATTTCGCGAGCAGTTCTTTTGCCTGATATTCGTGGATGTTCATGAGGTCTGCCGGGCCTTTCGACTCTGGAAGGGGAGAGGATCGGCGCCGCCTAAGCACAAGTTCGGCGCCAATTCTACCCCCGGGTAGCCCCAGATATTCTTGTGCGCGGCAAAGGCATGCGGCGAGCCGGTCCGTCTTTCGGATGACGTCCCGGGCCCGAGTTGATAATCGGGCAAGGTCGAAATGTGGGATGAGGGAAGCGAAGATGCGGATAAAGCTTCTAGTTTTGGTGCTGTCGGCGCTCGCCGGCCAGGGCGCCGCGACGGCACAAGTGAACCAGGCGCTCGATATCCAGGTCGCCGAGACGCCCGATGTTGTACGCATCGGCGCTGCCGACCAGCTCGTTTACGAACTGCACCTTACCAATTTTGCCAGTCTTCCGCTGCGGCTGGACCAGCTTGTCGTGAAAGTCGGCGACAAGGGAACGCCGCTCAAGACCTACGCCGGCGACGAGCTGGCGAAGGCCATCGGGCTTGTTGGACCGGTCGAGCCCGATGCGCGAATCATTCCGCCCGGTCGCCGCGCGGTCGTCTATATCAACGCACCGGTCATGGCCGATTTGCCGCGCGGCGGGATTTCGCATGAGCTCACGCTCGGCAAGGCCGGTGCCGACGGCGCCAGCTTCACGATCTCGGGTGGCACAGCGACGCCGGAAACCACCGCCCTCGCCCGCCTGTCGCCGCCGCTGCGCGGCGGGCCATGGGTCGCGGTGTACGATCCCGGCATGGAGCGCGGGCATCGGCGGGTCTTCTACGCCACCGAAGGATCGGCGACGCTGCCTGGCCGTTTTGCGATCGACTATATGAAGGTCGACACGAAAGGAAAATTATCGTCGGGCGACGCCAATATCCCGGAAAATCACTATGGATTCGGCGCCGAGGTACTCGCGGTCGCCGACGGCACGATCGTCGCGGTGCGCGACGATGTCCCCGATCCCGCCACCATATCGGGCCGGCCGAGGCCCGGCATCGCCGACGCCAGCGGCAATTTTGTCATGCTCGACATCGGCGGCGGCCGCATCGCGACCTACGAACATATGAAACAGGGCGCCCCGGTCGCGGTCGGCGACCGCGTCAAGGCGGGGCAGGTCGTCGGCTTTCTTGGCTTCACCGGGCAGGCCAGCGCGCCGCACCTGCATTTCCATCTCGCCGACCGCCCGTCGATCCTTGGCGCCGAGGGGCAGCCCTATGTCGTCACGTCGCTCACGCGGCTGGGGCAATATGCCACGATCGAAAGCTTTTCCCGCCGCGAAGCATGGCCGCCGGCCGACCGCTCCGAAACGGTGCGGAACAGTTTTCCGCCGCCGAACCTCGTCGTGCGCTTTCCGGGCGATTGAGAATTTAGCGCAGGGCGCAGAGCGCGGCAGAGCTGGTCGACACCGTCAGGATCTCGGGATCCTTAAGCGCGCGGACCTTGTGAAAAAACTGGTCGAGCGAGAGATCGGTGACGCGCTTGTCCTTGAGGCTGCCGAGCGCCGACAGGCGGCGGAGCTGGACCAGCGACAGCCGGTCGACCATGCGTTCGGCCATGCACGCCGACATCGCCTTCGACAGGCCGGCGTTGTTGAGCCCGGTGCGCAGCCGCGTTTCGGGCGTCGCGCAGCCAGCGAGCGCGAGCGCCAGCAGGGCCAGCGGCAGGGCGGCAAGCTTCATCCTCGATTACCTTCCGTGATATTCGGCAACGGCCGACGAGACCGACTGCATCAGCGCCATGCGCGCGGGAATGCCCGACGTGGTGCTGCCCATCATCACGACGATCGCATAGCGGGTGCCGTCGGGCGCGGTCGCGATGCCGATGTCGTTATAGCCCGCGGTCATGCCGCCCAGATTCTGCCCGGTGCCGGTCTTGTGCATGAACTGCCAGCCCGGCGGCAGCCCGGCCTTCAGCCGCCGCGGCCCGCTCCGCGTCCGGCTCATCACGCCTTGCAGATATTCGGTCGATTCGGGCGAAAGCAAGGTGCCGCGCGCGAGCCGCGTGAGCGCGCTCGCGATCGCGGCGGGGCTCGCGCCGTCGACCGGATTGGCGAGGTAATTGTTCATCGCGGCCTGGCGCGTCGCGGCCGACAGCGCGGCGCGCGCGGCCTCGAAATTGCGGCCGACCGAATAGCTTTGCTGCCAGGTCAGCCCGGCGGTCCCCGCCTGCAACAGGCGCTCGCCCGGACCGAAGCGGATCGAGCCGAGGTCCTTTTTCGCGACGAAAGCGCGCACCGCGCCCGGGCCGCCGACGGTGCGCAGCAGGCTGTCGTTCGCGGTGTTGTCGCTGTGCGTGATCGCGGTTTCGATGAGGTCGCGGACGCTCATCGTCACCGAACCCTCGGCGCGCACGCGCGCCGCGATCGGCTGGTGGAACAGGGTGAGGTCTTCGGGGCCGATGCGGACGCGCTGGTCCATCGTCATCCGCCCCTGATCGACCGCGTCGAGCACGGTGAGCGTGACCCACAGCTTCGACACGCTCTGCTGCGGGAACAACTCGGCGCCGCGCTGCGACAATGACCATTCGCCGTCGATGCGCTGCACTGCGATGCCGGTCTTGCCCGGGAAGGCGCGCCATAATTCGAAGATGCGATCGTTGAGGCCGGCGGGAGCGCGGCGAAAGCCGGGATCGAGCGGTCCTGCCGGGCGCGGCATTTGCGAGCGCACCGGCTGGCCGATCGGAACGGTGACCGCGCCGGACGGGCCACGCGCTGCCGCCGGTTGCTGCGCGCGCGGCTGCGGCACGATCGCGGCGCTGCTGACGCAGCCCGCAAGCACCGCGGCGCTCATCGTCACGGCGAGGAGCGGCCTGCCGGAAAACTCAAACTTCATCCAAACCCCGCATTTGCGACTTTTATAGCATCCCGACCCCGTTCGGGCTTTTCCTGCGTCACGCAGGCACGCGGGCGGAGCCAGCGATTTGCGGTGAATGATTCTTCTGCCGCGACCAATGGCGGAACCGGGCGATTTCAGGGTGCTGGCTTCGCCCGCACCATATCGGGATAGAGCCGCTTCAGCGCCGCCAGCTTGGGCGCGTCCCAGCGCAGGATATAGCCGTTCTTGGGGTTGCGGCGCATGAAATTCTGGTGGTTCGCTTCGGCGGGATAAAAGCGCTTATACGCCTCGACCGGTACGACGAGGGGCTTGGCGAAATATTTGCCGCCGCCGATCTGCGACAGATAGGCGGTCGCGACCTGGCGCTGGCTGGCGTCGAGCGGCACGATCGCGGCGCGATATTGCGGGCCCGTGTCGGGACCCTGACGATTTTTGAGCGTCGGATCAGCGATCACTGAAAAGAGAATGCGAAGCAGACTGCCATAGCTGACCTGCGACGGGTCATAGACGATGCGGACCGCCTCGGCATGACCCGATTTGCCGTCGTGGGTCAGTTCATATTTGGCGGTCGCGGCGCTGCCGCCATGATAGCCCGATTCGACCGAAATCACGCCTTTGACGTTGGAAAAGACGCCTTCGACGCCCCAGAAGCACCCCCCGGCAAGCACCGCGGTCGCGCGTTTCGCATTGACGGCGGGATCGACGAGCGCGGCGGGCAGCTTGACGACGCTTTCGGCCTGCGCCGGGGTGCATTGCGCGACGATCGCGCCTGCAACCAGCGCCGTGGCGGCGCGAAGCGAAAGGCTGCGCCGCAGCGGCGTCACGCCGGGATCGGCAGCGCCGGCTGATTGAGCACGATATAGGTTGCGCCAATCGCGAAGCCAGCGAGCATGGTCAGGAACCAGTCGGAGCGGAGCATGGAGAGCATATGGGCCTCTTTTCATATCTTGTCGATTCGCGGCTTTTGCCGCTTTGGTTACACCGACGATATGGAGCGCCCCGACCAGCCGTGCAGTGATGGCAGTCACCCTTAACGGAAATGACTTACTATCCGGTGAACCGGGCGGTTAACCGCCGTTCAGGTTCAAATAGTCGCCGCCGCCGCGATTACAAGACCGATCGGTACAAAATAATCGTGCGCAGATAGTTTGCGCCGGGGGAGACGTTAGCTGAGCGCCGCGCACGCCTGCTGGATGCGCACGCACGCTTCCTTGAGCACCGCTTCCGACGTCGCGTAGGAGACGCGGAACGCCGGCGACAGGCCAAAGGCGCCGCCGTGCACCGCCGCGACCTTCGCGCTGTCGAGGAAATAGTCGATGAGCGCCTCGTCGCTGTCGATCAGCTTGCCGTCGGGGGTCTTCTTGCCGATGCAGCCCGACGCGTCGGGATAGACATAGAAAGCGCCATCGGGGACCGGGCAGTTGAGGCCGGGCGCGTCGTTGAGCATCGCGACGACCATGTCGCGGCGCTTCCTGAACGCGGCGTTGCGGTCGTCGAGGAAATGCTGCGGGCCGCCGAGAGCGGCGGCGGCGGCGGCCTGCGCGATCGAGCAGGGGTTCGACGTCGACTGCGACTGGAGCTTGCCCATCGCCTTGATGATCCACGCGGGGCCGCCGGCATAGCCGATGCGCCAGCCGGTCATCGCATAGGCTTTCGAGCAGCCATTCACCGTCAGGATGCGGTCGATCAGGTCGGGGCAACGCTGCGCGAAGGTCGTGAAGGCGAAATCGGCGTACCAGACATGCTCGTACATATCGTCGGTCATCACCATCACATGCGGGTGGCGGCGGATGACTTCGCCAAGCGCGTCGAGTTCCTCGCCCGAATAGGCGGCGCCAGACGGGTTCGACGGCGAGTTGAACATCACCCAGCGCGTCTTCGGCGTGATCGCGGCGTCGAGCTGCGCCGGCGTGATCTTGTAATTCTGCGCCGCGGTGCCCTCGATGATCACCGGCGTGCCGCCCGCGAAGGCGACGATATCGGGATAGCTCACCCAATAGGGTGCGGGGATGATCACCTCATCGCCCTTGTCGACGGTCGCGACGAGCGCGTTGAACAGGGTGTGCTTGCCGCCGACGTTGACCGAAATCTGGTCGAGCCCGAAGTCGAGCCCATTGTCGCGGCGAAACTTGCCGCGGATCGCTTCCTTCAGCGCGACCGTTCCGTCGACGAGCGTATATTTGGTCTGGCCGTTGCGGATCGCCTCGATCGCCGCTTCCTTGACGAAATCGGGGGTGTCGAAATCGGGCTCGCCCGCGCTGAGACCGATCACATCGACGCCCGCGGCTTTCAGCGCCGACACGCGCGCGGTCATCGCGAGCGTTGCCGACGGCTGGATGCGGTTGAGGGCGGCGGAGACATGGGGCTTCAGCGACATGACGATATCTTCCGTGGCTTGCGCGGTCGGCTGCAAAAGGACAGGAAATTGCGCGCGGCCGCGCCTAAAGCCTCTGACCGATATTCGCAAGCGCGCTGGTTGATAATTTACCTATGCAGCTGGCAGGTCAGCCTATCGCGGATGCCGCAGCGTCCGCCAGCCGCGCCGGGATCAGTCCGCGCAGCGAATTGCCGATGAAGAATCCGCTTTCCAGATCGGCGAGCCGCAGGTGCGATTCGACCGCGCGCCCCTTGTCGATCAGCTCGGCGCGCAGCACGCCGGGAAGCAGCCCGAGCGCGAGCGGCGGGGTGAGCAACTGGCCGTCGCGCTCGACGAAGATATTGCTCCAGCTGCCCTCGGTGACGAAGCCGGGCTCGTCGACGAAGACGACCTCGGCGGCGCCGCTCGCGTGCCGCGCGCTGTCATAGGCGGCGCGCAGGCTCGTCTTGTGCGTCAGGCGGAAATCGTCGGCGGCCATCGGCGCGGGACGCACCGCGACGGGCACCGGCAGCTCGGCGAGCCGTGGCAGCGGCGACACCTCGATCGCGAGCGCGCCCGATGGCGCGAGCCGCATCCGCACGCGCGCGGCGTTGCGGAGACGGAACGTCGCCGATTGCAGGACGTTTCGCGCGCCGTGCCGGTCGAAGGTGAAACCCAGCGCCGCGGCGCTCGCCTTCATCCGCGCCAGATGCCCCTCGATCCGCTGGACGCCTTCGACCGGATCGAAGAACATCGTTTCGATGAGGTCGAAGCTTTCCCCCGCTGCGCCCACAAATTCCCCCTTGGCCAGACATTCGCGCCATTCTTCAACCGGTTCGCTGTCGGCGACGATTCCGGAGCCCAGTCCCAGCGTGGCGCAAGCAGGACCGTCCTGCAAGGCGCTTTGCGGTAACAAAAGCGTCCGGATCGCAACATTGAATGCCGCATCGCCCCCCGGCTCGATGAACCCGATCGAGCCCGTATAAAGCCCGCGCGCACCCGATTCCAGCTCGTCGATAATTTCCATCGCGCGCACTTTCGGCGCTCCGGTGATCGACCCGCACGGGAAAGCGGCGCGCAACACGTCGACCGCCCCGGCGCCCTCGGGCAGGCGCGCACTGACATCGGAGACGAGCTGATGGATCGTCGGAAAGCTCTCGACACGAAAGAGGCCCGGCACCGCGACCGACCCCGGCACCGCGACACGCGACAGGTCGTTGCGGATCAGGTCGACGATCATCAGATTTTCGGCGCGCTGCTTGGGATCGTCGGCAAGCTCGCGCGCCGCGGCCGCGTCGGCGTCGGGATCGGAAAGCCGCGCCGCGGTTCCCTTCATCGGCCGCGCCATCACCTGCCCGCCCCGCAGCGCGAAGAAGAGTTCGGGCGAGTGCGAGACGATCGCCTGTTCGCCGGTCCAGATCACCCCGCCATACCCCGCGCGCGCGGTGCGGCGCAGCCGTGCATGAACCGCGAGCGGATTGCCGCGCACCGGAACGTCGGCGCGGAAGGTGAAATTCGCCTGATAGATGTCGCCCGCACGGATCAGCCCGAGCACGGCTTCGACCGCGGCCAGATAGTCGGCGCGCGCGACGCGCGGCGCGACCTTGCCGATCCACGCCGACGCCGGATCGGGGAGCAGGTCCGCCACCTTGTCGGCATCGATCCGCCGGACCGTGTCAAACAGCCCGAACCAGCCGAGCGGCGCATCGCCGGTTTCGGCATCGACCGCCCCGCGCCACGCCGGCGCGAGCGCCTTGCCCGCCTCGTACGTCAGATAGCCCGCCGCGTGGAGCCCGCGCGCCTGCGCCGCTTCGAGCGCCGAAAGCAGCGCCGGAACCTCGGCCGCGGAATGGGCGGTCAGCACTTCGACCGGATCGACGAACAGCCGCGCCGCCGCCGCGCCCTCGGCGCGCGCGTCGTCGAGCAGCACGAAGGGCGGACAGCCCGGCCCCGGAAGCGGGATCGCGTCGCCGCCCGTCATCGCTGTATCGTCATCGCTATGTCACGGGTGTCGATCGCGCCGGCGGTTGTCAGCGGTCGCGCTTCATGCGGATCGTGCGGCCGCCGTCGATGGACGCGAAATAGCTGCCCATCGTCGCGACCTTGATCTTCACCTTCTGCCCCGCCTTCGGCTGGCGCGGCAGGCTGGTGGTGTCGATCTGCACCCACACCGCGTCATCTTCCATCACCAGCGTATATTTGCCCGACCGGTCGATGCTCGCCGAGCGGATCGTCGTTTCGATCTCCTTGACCTCATCCTCATCGCCGCCGAAAATTCCGCCGAGCTTGGGGAAGGCAAAGCCGAACAGCCCGCGCCGCGCCTTTTTGGCGGTCTCGCGGTCGGTGAAAGTGATTTCGCGCGCCTGATCGGCGGTCGATAGCTCGCCGACCTCGCGGTCGAAACAGGCGAGGCGCGCCGCCGGATCGGCGATGTCGCGGCACGCATAGAGCTCCCGGATCTGCGCAGGCTGTGCCGGCGGCAGCTTGTCCTTCGCGGCGGCCGGAACGGCGAGCGCGCAGGCGAGTATGACGAATGGCGCGGCGACGCGCGATGACAGCTGCAGCATGGCAAAACCCCTGGCGAAAACAATATGCGCTGCCTAGCCGTCCGGACTGCGCGCCGCAAGCGAGCCCGGTTGCAAATCACCTTACTGACCCTAGTGTAAGGAACCCCGCATATTCGAAGAGGATATCATCCCCGATGGACAGCCGCTTTTCCTGGTCGACCGATTATCACCACCCCACGGCCTGGGACCAGGAGTTTGCCCCGCTGTCGCTGCCCGACATGCTCGCCGCCAGCGTCGCGCGGCGCGGCGATGCCACGATGCTCGATTTTCTGGGCCGCGAGTTCGGCTATGCCGAAGTTGCGCGCGGCGCGGCGCGCGTTGCCCGCGGATTGCAGCAGCGCGGGATCGGCAAGGGCAGCCGCGTCGGCCTCTTCCTGCCCAACGTCCCGCATTATGTCGCCGCCTATTATGGCGCGCTCGCCGCCGGCGCGACGGTGGTCAATTTCTCGCCGCTCTATACCGTCGCCGAGCTCGAGGCGCAGGTGGAGGATTCGGGCACCGAGACGCTGTTCACGATCAGCGCCGCGGCGCTGCTGCCGACCGCACTCAAGGTGCTCGACGGGTCGAGCCTCAAGCAGCTCGTCGTCGGTTCGGTCGCGGGCGGGCTCCCCGCGGCGAAGTCGGTGCTCTATCGCCTGTTCAAGCGCAGCGAAGTCGCGGCGTTGCCGGCCGACCCGCGCATCATCCGTTTCTCGGCGCTCACCGACAATGATGGCAAACCCGATGCCGTCGCGATCGACGCCGAAAAGGACATCGCGCTGATCCAATATACCGGGGGCACCACCGGGACGCCCAAGGGCGCCAAGCTGACGCACCAGAATCTCACCGCCAATGCGCGGCAGGTGAATGCGATCGACCCCGACCATGACGCCGACGATCGCATCCTCGGCGTGCTGCCCTTCTTCCACGTCTTCGCGAACACCTGCGTGCTCAACCGCACGGTGCTCAACGGCGGTTCGATCACGATGCTGCCGCGCTTCGACGCGAAGCAGGCGCTCGACGCGATCACGCGAACGAAAACGACCGCGCTCCCGGGCGTGCCGACAATGTATCAGGCGCTGCTCGACCACCCCGATCTCGCAAAGACCGACTTTTCTTCGCTGCGCATCTGCATCTCGGGCGGCGCCCCGATGCCCGGTGAGTTGCGCGAGAAGTTCACCGTCGCGACCGGCGCCTCGCTCGTCGAAGGCTATGGCCTCACCGAAAGTTCGGGCGTGGTCGCGACCAATCCCTATGAAGGCCCCGTCCAGCCGGGCACGATCGGCCAGCCGCTCCCCGCGACGCACATCCGCCTGCTCGACAAGGAGGATCCGTCGAAAGATGCCCCCGATGGCGAGCCCGGCGAGCTCGCGGTGAAGGGACCGCAGATCATGCAGGGCTATTGGAACCGCCCCGACGCCGACAAGGACAGCTTCACCGACGACGGCTGGCTGCGCACGGGCGACGTCGCAGTGGTCGAGGCGGACGGCTATATCCGCATTGTCGACCGGCTGAAGGACATGATCGCGGTCGGCGGGTTCAAAGTGTACCCGAGCGTGATCGAGGCGCATCTTTACGAGCATCCCGCGGTCAAGGAAGCGATCGTGCTCGGCGTGCCCGACGCCTATCGCGGCGAAGCACCCAAGGCATTCGTGACACTGGAGGATGGGTTCCAGGTGAGCGGCGAGGCGCTTGCCGCGTGGCTCAATCCCCAGCTCGGCAAGCATGAGCGGGTGCGCGAGGTCGAGGTGCGGCTGAACCTGCCCAAGACGATGATCGGCAAGCTGGACCGGAAGGCGTTGCGCGCGGAGGAAGCGGGCAGCTAGCCCCGCGCCTTCATAATCGCCTTGTTGCGCGCTTCGAGCGTGCGGAAGGCCGAAAAGACGCTCAGCCTTTCGTCGATCCGCCCCTTATGGCCGATCAGCCAGAGCTGCTGGTAGAACCAGTAGATGCCCGCGAAGCCGTCGATCGCCTTGACCATCTGGAGGCGCTTGAGGAAGCCGAGCCATCCGGGAACAAGCCCGAGGCCGTCCTCATAGCGCGGCAATATCCCGGCGCCCGCGAGCAGCTGCTTCGGCGCGTCGGTCATCAGGCACATCGGCCGGCCGAGGCCGATCACGTCGGCGGCGGCGCCCGCCAACGCCTGCTCCATCGCCGTGCGCGACCGAAAGCCGCCCGTGACCATCAGCGGCACCGACACCCGCGCCTGCATCGCCAGCGCGAAATCGACGAAATAGGCTTCGCGCGCGAGAGTCGACGGCGCGACATTCTGCGGCGCGCTCTCCTCCATGCCCTCGATCCCGAGCAGCTTCGGCTGTTCATAGGTGCCGCCCGAAATCTCGATCAGGTCGACGCTTGCGGCTTCGAGCCACCCGGCGACGGTCAGGCTATCCTCGAACGCGAAGCCGCCCTTCTGGAAATCGGCGCTGTTGAGCTTGACCGAGATCGGGAAGGCGGGCCCGGTCGTCGCGCGGATCGCCGCAATTACGTCGAGCAACAGACGCGCCCGATTTTCGAGGGTGCCGCCATAATCGTCGGTCCGCCGGTTCGCGAGCGGGCTCAGGAACTGCGACATCAGATAGCCGTGCGCGGCGTGCACCTGCACCCCGGTGAAGCCCGCATCCTGGCATGCCTTTGCCGCCACCGCCCAGCGATCGACCAGTTCGCTAATCTCTTCGCGGGTCAGCGGCTCGGGCTGGCCGAACTGCCCGCCGGGCAGCCCGAGCTTGACGTCCGAGGCCGATTTGGGGTGGCGGTTGACCACCGCCGGCGTCTGCCGCCCGCTATGGCTGATCTGCGCCCAGAAATGATTGCCGCCGCGCGTCGCCGCGGCCGCCCAGCGGGTCAGCCGCGCCATCATGTCGGCATCGGGCGCGCGATCGATCACGACATTGCCCGGCCGTTCGAGATGATCGCGGTCGATCACCAGATTGCCGCCGATCAGCAGCCCAGCGCCGCCGTCGGACCACAGGCCGTAAAGCCGGTCGAGTTCGGGGGTCGGGCGCCCGTCGGGGGTCGCCATCCCCTCAGTCATCGCGGCCTTGGCGATCCGGTTGGGCAATATCGCGCCGCAGGGCAGCGTCAGCGGTTCCGACAAAAGGCTCATGCGCACCCTCCCCATTGGTTTTCTTATGAAACGGACTGACCGGCCCCTTGAGGCAAGTCAAAAAGATTCGCGTATGTGATGTTGTAACCTTGGTCATGTTATGCCATATCAAGCGCTGCAATCGTTGAACGGAGAATCGGGTGACGCACGTCGCCAGCCATGCCCCTGTCCTGACGCGCCCTGCCCCTTTCTTGAAGCGGTGGGTCGCGGTGGTTCGGGCTGCGCGCGATTCGCGGCCGCTGACCTCGCTTTCGGGCGACCAGCTGGCGATGGGATTGTCGGGGCTCTGCCTCGTCCACTGCCTCGCGACGACGATCTTTTTCGCCTCGATCGCCTCGGTCGGCGGGGTGTTTCTCGACAATCATCTGTTCCACGAGATCGGGCTGATCATCGCGATCGGCTTTGCGCTGATCACGCTCGTTTCGGGCGTGCTCAGCCACGGCTATATGATGCCCTTCGCGGTCGGCAGCTTCGGGCTGGGCATGATGGCGGGCGCACTGTCGCGGCCGCACGACGGCAGCGAAGTGATCGCGACGATGATTGGCGTCGCCGTCGTCGCATTGGGGCACGACCTCAACCGCCGCGCGCGGCACTGATCCCACCGCATCGGAGATGTCCGCAACTTGCGGGCGCCCCATAAACAGCCTACATTGATGCGATAGTTAGCGCGGGATTTCCCACGCCTGAGGAAACGCCAATGGGCAAGCATGACCATCCGCACGTCGAGGCCAGCGGCGCCTCGCTCGCCAAGGCGGCGCAGACTGCGCTCGAGGGCGCGGGCGAAGCCTGGACCGACATGCGTTCGCAGATTTTCGACGCGGTCGCCGAAATCGGCAAGCCCGCGAGCGCCTATGAAATCGCCGACATCGTGTCGCAAAAACGCGGCAAGCGCGTCGCGCCGAACAGCGTCTATCGCATCCTCGACCTGTTCGTGGCGAACAACCTCGTCCGCCGCGTCGAGAGCGCGAACGCCTTTGTCGCGAACAGCCACCCCGGCTGCCTCCACGACTGCATCTTCCTGATCTGCGATACGTGCGGCACCGCGGTGCATGTCGACAACGACAAGATTTCAGGCGGCGTCCGCGCCGCGGCCGAGGCGACAGGCTTCGCCGCCGAACGCCCGGTGATCGAAGTGCGCGGCAAATGCGCCGAGTGCCAATAAGGTGAGCGAGCGCGCTCCACCGGACGGCTAGATGCCGATCGGGGGGCTCCAGCATTGGATCGAAACGCAGCGGACGCGCCCGCCCGCACCGACGCGCGCTTGGTATTGGACCTTGGCGTTCGGCATCGCGACGCTGCTTTTCGGCCTGTATCTGGGTCAGGTCTTTCCGCAAACGGGCCATGACATCGCGCCCGGCTATGGCGCCCCCGTACTCGCGTTCGAATTTGCGGGCGGGCAGGCCGACCTCGAAGCGATCTTCGGCTTCTATACCGACCCGCAGCAGGTCACGCGCCTCGCCGCGATGCGGACGGGCAACGAGCGCGACTATCTCTATATGCTGCTCTACGCCGGCTTCCTCGCCAGCGGGTGCATCGCACTCTGGCACGAACTTCGCCTCCGCGCGCTTCTCGCCGCCGCCGTGCTGCCGGTCGCCGCGGCGTTATGCGACGCATGGGAGAATTACCTGCTCTTCGACATCCAGGCCGCCTTCACGCTCGGCGACTATTCGCCCGCGATGGCGAGCCTGCCCTATCCCGTCGCCGCCAAGTTCCTGCTGCTCGCTGCGACCAATGTCGTGATCGGCGCCGCGGCGACGCAGATCGGGCGCTGGTGGGCGCTGTTCGGGACGATCGCGATCCTCGCCGCGATCCCCACGGTGATGGCGATCATCACCCCCGCCGCCTTCGCCTGGGCGCTGATCCCATCGGCGGCGGGCGGCTGGCTTCTGCTCCTTGCCCTCGCAGCGACCGGCAGTTGGCAGGCGCTTATCCGCAAACGCCCGCTTGTCGATTTGGGGAATGCGGTCCCCGTGTCCGACGAACCACAACCCGCCTCACCGACGCGCCGCGTCTTCGGCCGCCGCCGCACCTGACCCCTTGTCCACCCCGGCCGTGCAGGTCTAGGGAGGCCGCGAATCCCCAAAAAGGGCGAAAGGCTGCACATGAACACCGTGATCATCCGCGAAGACGACCTCATCGAAACGATCGCCGACGCGCTCCAGTACATCAGCTATTTCCATCCGATGGACTATATCCGCGCATTGGGCGCCGCGTATGAGCGCGAAGTGTCGCCCGCGGCGAAGGATGCGATGGCGCAGATCCTTTCGAACAGCCGCATGTGCGCCGAGGGGCACCGCCCGATCTGCCAGGATACCGGCATCGTCACCGTCTTCATCAAATGGGGTATGGACTGCCGCCTCGACAGCCCCCGCAGCCTGCAGCAGGTCGTCGACGAAGGCGTGCGCAAGGCCTATCTCCACCCCGACAACAAGCTCCGCGCCTCGATCCTCGCTGATCCCGCGTTCAGCCGCGTGAATACGAAGGACAACACCCCCTCGGTGCTCAACGTCGAGATGGTCCCCGGCGCGAAGGTTCACATCGACGTCGCCGCAAAGGGCGGCGGCAGCGAGAATAAGTCGAAGTTCAAGATGATGAACCCGTCGGATTCGATCGTCGACTGGGTGCTTGAAATGGTGCCGCAGATGGGCGCCGGCTGGTGCCCGCCTGGCATGCTCGGCATCGGCATCGGCGGCACCGCCGAAAAGGCGATGCTGCTCGCGAAACAGTCGCTGATGGACCCGATCGACATGACCGAACTGCTCGCGCGCGGGCCGAGCAATCCGACCGAAGAATTGCGCATCGAGCTGTATGAAAAGGTCAACGCGCTCGGCATCGGCGCGCAGGGGCTCGGCGGCCTCGCGACCGTTCTCGACATCAAGATCGCCGACTGGCCGACGCACGCCGCATCGAAGCCCGTCGCGATGATCCCGAACTGCGCCGCGACCCGCCACGCCCACGTCACGCTCGACGGCAGCGGCCCCGCCTTCCTCGAACCGCCCGTGCTCGCCGACTATCCGCAGATCGACTGGGCGCCCGACAAGGCGGCGATCCGCGTCGACCTCGACAATCTGACGCCCGAGGTGGTCGCGAGCTGGAAACAGGGCGACCGGATCCTCCTCAACGGCAAGATGCTCACCGGCCGCGACGCCGCGCACAAGCGCATCGCCGACATGCTCGCGAAGGGCGAGGAACTCCCCGTCGAGTTCAAGGGCCGCGTGATCTATTATGTCGGCCCGGTCGATCCGGTCGGCGAAGAGATCGTCGGTCCCGCGGGTCCCACGACCGCGACGCGCATGGACAAGTTCATGGACATGATGCTCGATCAGGGTCTGCTCGCCTGCGTTGGCAAGGCCGAGCGCGGCCCCGCCGCGACGCAGGCGATCGCCAAGCACAAGAGCGCGTACCTCATGGCGGTCGGCGGCGCGGCGTACCTCGTGGCGCGCGCGATCAAGGGGTCGAAGGTCGTCGGCTTCGCAGACCTTGGCATGGAGGCGATCTACGAGTTCGAGGTCCAGGACTTCCCCGTCACCGTCGCGGTCGACAGCGAAGGCCAGAATGTCCACGTCAACGCGCCGAAGCTGTGGCAGAAGCGCATCGCCGACGAGGGGCTGCTGGAGAAGGCGTAACCCCCTCGCAGCGCGAAATCGACGCTAGCTCCTTCCTGTAACGGTAAGTCCCCGACACGCGCTTGCGTTTCGCCGCCGATCCGGCACATTGCTTCGTATACAAAGCAGGCAGGGGACTTATGATGGATTTCCGTGAGCTTAACCGACTGAACCGCCGCGACATGCTGCGCGGCACCGCGATGCTGGGCGCGGGCGCCGCGTTCATGCAGCCGCTTCCGCTCTGGGCGCAGTCGGGGACGATGACGGATATCCGCAAGGCGGCCGAGGCGGGCAAGGAAGCCTCGATCAAGCGCATCCGCGACTGGATCGCCCTCCCCTCGATCGCCGCCGAGAATCGCAGCATGCCCGAGGGCGCGGCCTATATGGCCGAACTCGCGAAAGACGCGGGCTTCACCAATGTCGAGATCGTGCCGACCGACGGCCACCCCGGCGTGTTCGGGACGATCGACGTCGGCGCCAAGCGCACGCTCGGTATCTATTTCATGTATGACGTCAAACAATATGACCCCGCCGAATGGTCGTCGCCCCCGCTCGAGGGCAAGATGGTCGAGCGCCCCGGTTTCGGGCAGGCGATCATGGGCCGCGGCGCGGTGAACCAGAAGGGGCCCGAGGCGACCTTCCTCGCCGCGCTCCACGCGATCCGCGCCGCGGGGCGCAAGCTGCCGGTCAATATCGTGCTCGTGTGCGAGGGCGAGGAAGAGATCGGATCGCCGCACTTCCGCCAGATCGCGACCAAGCCGAACATCCTCGCCGCGCTGAAGAAGTGCGAGGGCATCTTCATCCCCTTCGCATCGCAGGGCAAGACGGGCAACGTCACGGTCAATCTGGGGTCGAAGGGGATCATCGAACTCGAACTGATCGCGAGCGGCGAGAAATGGGGCCGCGGTCCGAAAGGCGATGTCCATTCGAGCCTCAAGGCAATGGTCGATTCGCCCGCCTGGCGGCTGGTGCAAGCGCTCCAGACGCTCGTCACCGATGGTGGCAACAAGCCCGCGATCGAGGGCTGGTTCGAAAATGTCCGCCCGCTCACCGACCGCGAGAAGACGCTGATCCGCGAAGCGGCGAAGGCGGGCGACGAGGCGCAGCAGAAGGCGGCGCTCGGCGTCACCCACTGGATCGACAACCTGTCCTTTGACGACGCGCTGATCCGCCTCGCGCAGGAACCGACGGTCAATATCGAGGGCCTCGTCGCGGGCTATACCGGCCCCGGCGGCAAGACCGTGCTGCCCGGCAAGGCGGTCGCGAAACTCGACCTCCGTCTCGTTCCCAACCAGACGCGCGCCGAGGCTGAAAAGAAGCTGCGCGCGCATCTCGACAAGCATGGCTTCACTGATGTCGAGGTGAATGTGTCGGGCGGTTACGACCCGACCGAAGTCGCCGAGGACAGCCGCCTCGTCCGCTCGGAACTCGCGACCTATAAAAAGCTCGGCATCGAAACGAGCCTCAACCCGCGGATGGCGGGAAGCTGGCCGGGATCGACCTTCACCGCGCCGCCGGTGTCGATCCCCGCGGCGCATTTCGGCATCGGTCACGGCTCGGGCGCGCACGCCCCCGACGAATATTTCCTGATCGATTCGACCAATCCCAAGGTCGCGGGGCTGGTCGACGCGACGATGGGCTTCGCCGAATTCCTCTACGTGCTCGCGGCGATCAAATAGGGAGGGGCCAATGAGCGACCTCAACGGCGTCGCGCATGTCATCCTGACCGCGGGGGATTTCGAGCGATCGACCGCCTTCTGGCGGGCGATGATCGGCTATCTCGATCTCAAGATCGTGCTCGACAGCGAATATATGCTCTATGGCGTAGGCGGCCGCACGGCGATCGGCATCCGCACGGGCAGCCCGGAGAATGCCGGCAAGCGTTTCGATCAGGGCGCGCCCGGGCTGCACCACGCCTGTTTCCGCATGCGCGACCGCGCCGCGATCGATGCTGTCGGCGCGTTTTTGAAGGCCCGCGACGATATTCATATCGTTCATGCGCCGCAGGAGGAGCCGTGGGCGCCCGGCTATTATTCGATCCTGTTCGAGGATCCCGACGGCATCCGGATCGAGTTCAACCATGTCCCCGGCGTTGGCCTGCTTGCCGACGGCGAGCAGATCGGCGGGGCCGACGCGTTCGACTAAAAGCCGTACACCAGCGTAAAGCGCGTCTGCGTATCGACGCTCTCGATGCCCGGCGGCGGGCTCGTGTCGATCTGCGCCGAATAGGCGATGCGCGCCGACAGCGCGCCGGTCAGCTTGGCACTCAGCGCGGTCTGCGAGCTGGTCGATCCGTTGGCCTCGCCGATGATCGTCGACGCGACCTGCGTCAGCCGCAGCGTCGGCGATATCTGCCAGCCGAAATCGAGCCCCGCGAGCGCGGTCAGTTCGGTGTCCTCTTCGCCGTTCACGAAATCGGTCTGGCGAAACGCCGGGCCGCCCTTCAGGCTCAGCGTCATCTTCTTGCTGTCGACCACCTTGTAACCGAGCCCGCCCGACAGGTTCCAGCGCGTGTCGTACCCGAGAATCCGGTCATGTTCCCAGCGGCCGAGGCCAAAGGCGAACGTCCGGTCGTTGATCCGATATTGCGGCTCGATCTCGCTCAGATAGCGTTCGACCGACGTCTTGCCGTTGGTGCGCTGGTAATCGGCCTGCGCGCGAAACTTGTGCGTCCAGTCGATCCCCTTGCGCGCGAGCGCGATCCCGGCGCTCAGCCCGACCGACTCGGTGTTGCCGCTGCTCTGCGATGCGCCGATCTGCCCCTCGCCCTTCCAGTTCTGCCAGAATCTCGATGCTGCCAGCCTGGCGCGCTCGGCCGCCGCCGCCTCGTCCCGCAGGCGCTTTCGTTCGGCACGATAGGCGAGGAGCCGTTCCTCGATCTCCGCCGCGTTCTCGGGATTGGTTTCCTTCGCGAGCTTTGCCACCGCCTCGACTTCGGCATCCTTGGCGGTCGCCATCGCGGCCGCGAGCATATTGCCCACGGGATCAGGCGGCGTCTCCGGTGGATGCTCGCTGCGATAATAAGCAAGGAGCGCGTCGATTTCGCCGATATTACGCGGGTTGGTCCGTCTGGCGACCTTGGCCACCGCTTCGACATCATCGTTGTCGCCGCTCGCGAAGGCGGCGTCGATCATCGCGCGCACCGAGCCGGGCAACGCCGGGTCGAGCTCCATCAGTGCCGTGGGAATCGGATTGGCCAGTACCGGGTCGACGAGCACGGGGTTCGGCTGCGGCGGATCGACCGGTTCCTGCGACGCGTGCGCCGAAGGAACAGCAAGAGCGAGCGGCAGGCAAAGCGCGGCCAGGCGGGGGAGAGTTGTCACCGAAGACGTCCTTCTCTGGGGGGCAGGAGCCGGGTTCGTTCGATCGTTCGCGCGGGGCCGGTGCGCGAGCGATGCGCCCCTATAAACCGAAAGTTGCTGGCATTTCCACCCCGCGTCCCCCATTTGCAAACCTATGGTTATCGCGCTCATCGCCATTTTCTGCGCCGGGGTCGGCAATTTCGCGATGCACCGCGCCTTCATGGAAAGCGACGATCCGCTGATCCAGCAGATGGTCAAACCGCTCGCGGACAAGGTCGGGCCGAACATCACCTATGTCTTTGAATTCCTGCTGCTCGTCGGCGCGATGGCGATCGCGACGCGGAACTGGTTCACCGCGCTGATGCTCTATGGCCTTTATACGATCTTCAACGCGATGGCGTTCAGCTGGATCATGCAAAGACCGCGATAGGCCGTGTGGCTACCAGGCGGGGCCGGTGATCGGCAGGCCCTGCGCCTTGAGCTGGTCGAGCACGCCGTCCTTTTCGGCCAATATGCGCAGCGGCACGACCGCGAGCGTCACGCCGGACTGCGTCGTCGCGTCGCGGATCGCACCGACCCAGGTCTGACGCAGCGCGGGACCGAAGCTGTCGTTCGTCCACGGCCAGCAGCGCCCGAGCGCTTCTTCGAGCGGGCTCGCCATCACCGCGGGCACGTCGAATTCGGTCCATGCGCGGCCGCGCTCGGTCACGACATCGCCGCCCGCCTCGGCCGCCGCCATCGCGGCTTCGAGGCACGGGACATGCGTTTCGGGCGCCGCGGCGAAGAGATTGTCGAGCATATCCTCGCCGCGCACCTCGCCGACGGGCTGCGTCGGAATTTTCGACTGCCGCGCCGCCTTGCGCACGACGTCGGAGGCGTCGTCGGCGCTGTCCTTGTTGAAAGCGAGGCGTTTCGACAGCAGGTCGAAGGCGGTCATCAGGAAATTCGCGCGCGCATAATCCTGATCGAAACGCGTTTCGAGCGCATGGAGCCGCTGCATCTGGCGCGCATCGAGATAATCGCCCGCAACGCGCCCCTTCGGCAATTTGGTGAGCCCGCCGCCCTTGAAGATCAGCCGCAAGATGTCGCCCGGCGACACCTTCGCCTTGGTGCCGAGGATGACGCGCTGCGCCCGATCGGTCGCGCCTTCGAGCCGCTCGGGACGCCAAGGTGTGGCTTTCGGAACCGCCGCGATCTCGCCGACGAGGATGACGACGCCGTTCCGCGTCCGGATCGTCCACATCGGCGCGCCCGACCGGCGCGCGGTGACGACGATTTCGTCATTCGCCTGATCGGTAGTCGGCGGCTCGGCCGCCCACGCGGCGGGCGATGCCACCGTCGCGGTAGCCAGCAGGATCGCCATCAGACCGCGCATCAGGCTACGCCGTGATACCACCACACGCCGTCGCGGTCCTCACGCTGCACGCGCCCTTCGACCTCGAGCCGTTTCAGATGCGCGAGCGCCTCGCCCGTTGCGAGCCCCTGATTATGCTCGCCGATCGGGCGATTGAAGAGCAGCGGGAAACTGTCGACCGCGCGCATCGGCGCCTTCGCCGCGGCTTCGGCCAGATTGTAGAGCCGCATCCGATGCTCGTCGCGCAGCGCCATCAGGCGGACGTGCAGCCCCTTGAACGGCTCGCCATGCGCGGGGCAGGTGACGACATCGGCGGGCACCGTCGCGAGCAATTTGTCGATCGACGCGAGCCATTCGCCCAAGGGATCGGCGTCGGGTTCGGTGATGTTGACCGAGACGTTCGAGCTGATCCGCGGCAGCACCTGGTCGCCCGAGACGAGCACGCCCTCGCGCTCGTTCCACAGGCACGCATGTTCGGGGCTATGCCCCGACCCGGTGACGACGCGCCACTGGTGTCCGCCCATGTCGAGGCGGTCGCCATCCTTGATCCGCACATAGGAGCGCGGCAGGGTGAAGATCATCCGCCGGAACATATTCCAGCCGCGCGAGCGCTGTGCCTCGATCGCCGCCTCGTCCCAGCCCGCGGCGCGCGATTGCACGATCACCTCGTCGGACGCTGTGTCAGACGAATCGGCGACGATCGCGCGCGCGGTGAGCATCTCGCCGCGCGTCATCCACAGCTTCACATCCTGCTTCTTCGCGATCCAGCCCGCGAGGCCGATGTGATCGGGATGCAAATGCGTGCCGATGACGCGCGTGATGCGCTTGTCCTTGAGCGCCCCGGCATAGAGCGCCTTCCACGCATCGGAGCACATCGTCAGGCAAATGCCGGTGTCCACGACAGCGACGCCGTCGTCATCGTCGAGCAGCCAGCTGTTGATATGGCCGAGCGACCCCGGCATCGGGATGCGCGCCCAGCTGATCCCGTTCGCGATGCGGATCGTCTCGCCCGGTCCGGGCGCCGCCTCGCCCCACGGATAGGTGAGGCCCGCATGGCTCGTCGCGGTAAAGCTGTCGTCCTGGGTCAGCGAGGCATCCGGCGAGCCGCTGGCCGCCGGGATATTGTCCTCGTCCGTCCCCGCCATGCCTCAGGCTTCGCCGTCGGCTTCGGCTTCGGCTTCGGCTTCCTCGGCGGCGCGCGCTTCGTTCGCGGCGGTGCGTTCGGCGCGCAGCTCTTCGAGCAAAGCTTCGCGGTCGCCTTCGAAACGGCTGTCCTCGGGCGCCTTGATTCCGGCCTTCTTCGCCGCCTTGGCGACGAGCGCGTCGAGTTCGCGCTGCGAGCAGAGGCCGAGCGTCACCGGATCCTTGGGCACGATGTTCGCGCTGTTCCAGTGGCTGCGGTCGCGGATCGCGCCGATCGTGTTGCGCGTCGTGCCGATCAGCTTGCCGATCGCACCGTCCGACACTTCGGGGTGGTTCTTCAGGATCCAGGCGATGCCGTCGGGCTTGTCCTGGCGCTTGCTGACCGGGGTGTAGCGCGGGCCGCGAGTACGGCGAATCGTGTCCTGCGCCTGCTTGCTCATCTTGAGCTTGTAATTGGGGTCCTTCTGACCCTTTTCGATTTCTTCCATCGACAGCTCGTGCGCGCGAACCGGGTCGCGGCCGGTATATTTGGTCGCGGCGGTCTCGTCGGCGATCGCCTGCACTTCGAGGATGTGGATGCCGCAATATTCGGCGATCTGGACAAAGGTGAGGCCGGTGTTGTCGACCAGCCAGGCGGCGGTCGCGTGCGGCATCAGCGGGGTGGCATCGGCGTTGGCCATGACGGAAACTCTCCAAGCGGAAATAATAAGGGCCGCCCCTTGCGAGGCGGCCGTTCGGCGGCTGATGTAGACCTGTTTTAGGCTGCGGGCAAGGGGTGGTCGCCGGCGGCGAAGCCCGCGACAGATTCGACAAGCCACGCGCAAACCGCCCGCACGTCGGCGCAAGCCATATTGGCGGGGGTCGCGAGCATATGGTAGCTCTCCCCTTCGATGACCGGGCCAAAGGGATGGACCAGCAGCCCCGCATCGATCTCGGGCCGGGCGAGGATCAGGCTGCCGATCGCCACGCCATGCCCTGCGACCGCCGCCTGCAAGGCGTGATCGTCCGAACTGAAACGCGGCCCTTCGTCGACGGCCAGCCCCTCCATCCCGGCAAGCCGCGCCCACCGCGGCCAGTCGGACGCGTTGGCGGGCTGGCACCAGTCGACGTGCAGCAACGTGGCGCGCGCGAGATCCTCTGGCCCGGTGAGACCGAGCTTCGGGCTGCAAAGCAATCCGAAGCGTTCCGAAAAAAGCGGCCGGCCGACCAGCCCGTCAAAGGGCCCGCGACCATAACGAACCGCGACATCGGCCAGTCCCGCCGCCAGATCGACGGGTTCGTTCGAGGAATGCAGCCGCAGGTCGAAATCGGGAAAGCGTTCGCGAAACGAGCCGAGCGCGGGCAGAAGCCTGCGCGCCGTAAACTGGATCGTCGCGGTCAATGTCACCGCCGCACGCCGGGATCCCGGCGCGAGATCGGCGAGCGCCCGGTCGAACGCATCGAACCCGTCGCGCAAGGTCGGATATAATCGCTCGCCCGCTTCGGTCAGCGCGACCTGCCGCACCTGACGCGTGAACAGCGCGAGCCCCAGCACGTCCTCCAGCAGACGAATCTGGTGGCTGATCGCCGTCGGCGTCACCCCGAGTTCGCCCGCGGCCTTTCGAAAACTGAGATGGCGCGCCGCGGCCTCGAAGGCGCGCAACGTCGCGAGCGGCGGCAGTTTCCGATTCCGTGTCATAGATGAATAAAATCGATCCATCGGCTGAGATATTCGCGTTCGACTACCAAAATTATAGGGGAATATATGCGTCCAGTCACCTCGTTAAATGAACTGGACTCTTCTATGAATGCCCCTGCAACATCACCCCTTCATATACTCCACATCGATTCCAGCGCCCGGCCGGGCCTTTCGGGTCAGGACCGGCACGGTTCGCACAGCCGGCGGTTGAGCGAACGCCTCGTGCGCCGTTGGTCGATCGCGCGGCCGCAGGATGAGATCGCCTATCGCGACGTCGGCCTCACTCCGCCGTCGCATGTCGACGCCGAATGGATCGCCGCCGCTTTCTCCGCGCCCGGCAAACGCAGCGACGAACAGCGCGCGCGGCTGGCCGAAAGCGACCGGCTGGTCGCCGAACTGATTGCGGCGGATCTCGTCGTCATCGGGGCGCCCATGTATAATTTCGGCATGCCGGCACCGCTGAAGGCGTGGCTCGACAACATCGTTCGCGTCGGCGTCACGTTCGGTTTCGACCGCGCGCGGGCGGGCGAGCCCTATTGGCCGATGCTGTCCCCCGGCAAGCGGCTGGTCATCCTCGGCGCGCGCGGCGATTATGGTTATGATCCGGGCGGGCGCCAGGCCGACGTCAATTTCGTCGAGGCCAGCCTGAAAGCGCCGCTCGCCTATATCGGGCTTCGCGATACCGATTCGATCGCGGTCGAATTTGACGAGTTCGCCGACGAACGCCTCGCCCGATCGATCGCCGCCGCCGAAAGCCGCGTCGACGCGCTGGTCGACCGGTTGGTTGCCGATCTGGAAGAGTGCGTGCCGGTCTGACCTTTATCCCATCCTGATATAGCCGGGCTCGGCCTCGACCCGGGCCAGCCAGCGCTGTATCGCCGGATAATCGGACAGCGCGAAGCACCCGCCCTCCTCGGCGACATGCGTATAGGCATAAAGCGCGATATCGGCGAGCGAGAGGTCCTGCCCGGCGAACCAGTCGTGCGCCGCCAGATGGTCGTCCATCAGCTGCAGCGCCGCGGCGCCTGCCGCCTGCTTCGCCGGCACCTGCGCGCGCTGGAGCTCGGTGAAATTCGCCTCGCCGATCCACTTCATCCAGAAACGCAAGGTCGCGACATTGGGTTCGTGATTATATTGTTCGAAGAACATCCAGTGCAGCATGTCGGCGCGCTCGAACCGGTCATAGGGGATGAGGTGCGTCCCGTCGGCGAGCCAGAAGCAGGCGGCATTGCTTTCGGGCAAGAATTTGTCGCCGACCTGCAGCACCGGGATGCGGCCATTGGCGTTGACGTTCGCGAGGAAGTCGGGCGTGCGCGTCTCGCCCTTCATAATGTCATATTCGCGCCGTTCGATCGGGCAGTCGAGCAGCGCCGCGGTCAGTCGGATCTTGTAGCAATTGCCGCTCGCGGCATATTCGTGAAGGATCGGCCTGTCGCCCATTGCAGCCCCCATATCGATGAATCGCCGCTGTCCCCCGACACCGCGGCGACGCCTCTATGCGGCGTGCGCGCGATGCCCGCAAGCCGCGGTTACGGACCGCAGCGCCACAGCCCTGCGAAGACGCGCTGCGCGCCGTCGGCGCGGTCGGCGGTCAGCGTCGCGGGGCGCGGCGGCGATTCGCCGTCGCCGGGCGCCGGGCCGACCAGCGCGACGCGAAGCTGCACGCCCTTGCTGAAGAATTTGGTGCCCTTTGCCATCGCATCGAAGCCGCCGTTCGCCGACACAGGCTCGATCGTATCGCCGACCTTCACGATGCCGCGCGACGGGTCCGCCGAGGCGACGTCGCCCTGCGCGTGCAGGATCGGTTGCGCGGTTTCGTCGGCGGCGAAGCTGCACGCAAGTTCGCCCTTCAGCTTGGCGCCGCTGACGTCGGCTTCGGTGAGCGCCGCCAGCTCGATCGGCGATCCGTCGCCGCCGCGCGTCGGGATGTCGACGGGCTTGATCGCGGGCACGGCCGGTTCGGCCGCCCTGCCCTCGGGCACGACGTCGCCGTCATAGGATGCGGTCGGGTTCTTTTCGGTTTCGGCGGGCCCGGAACAGGCCGCAAGGGCAAAGGAGAGAGCGGTGGCGGGAAGCAACAAACTACGCATCTTCATCAGGAGAGATCATCCTCTTTTGATTGGCCCCCACTCGCTCAACCGCCGATCCTTATCGAATGTTCCCTCGGTTCACCCCACGCGGAGCACGATCTTCCCCACATGCTCGCCCGCCTGCATCCGCGCATGCGCGGCAGCGGCTTCGGCGAGCGGGAAGGCCTGGTCCATCGCGGGCTTCCATCCGCCTTCGGCGAGCCGCTGCCAGAGCGTGCCATGGATTTCGTCGGCGAGCGCCGCCTTGAAATCGGCGCTGCGGGCGCGGAGCGTCGAGCCGGTCAGCGTCAGCCGGCGGCGCATCACATCGGCGATGTCGAATTCGACCTTCGCGCCGCGCTGGAACGCGATGGTGACATGGCGCCCATCCTCGGCGAGGCAGGCGAGGTTGCGCGGCAGATAGTCGCCGCCGACCATGTCGAGCACGACATTGACGCCCTTGCCCCCGGTGAAGCCCTTTACCGCCTCGACATAATCCTCGGCCGAATAATCGATCGCCAAATCGGCTCCGAGCGCGGTCGCGGCGGCACATTTATCGGCGCTACCGCACGTCACGATGATCTTGATGTCGAACAGCTTGCAAAGCCCGATCGCGGTCGTCCCGATGCCGCTGGTGCCGCCGTGGACGAGCACGGTCTCGCCGTCGCGCACATAGCCGCGCTCGAACAGATTGTGCCAAACGGTGAAGACGGTCTCGGGCAGCGCCGCCGCCTCTTCCATCGAAAAGCCCTTCGGCACCGGCAGGCAGCTTCCGGCCGGCGCGGTGCAATATTCGGCATAGCCGCCGCCCGCGACGAGCGCGCACACCGCCTGCCCCAAAAGCTCGGGATCGCCGCCGGGACCGATCGCGACGATCGTCCCCGAAATCTCAAGCCCCGGCAGGTCCGATGCCCCCGGCGGCGGCGGGTAAAAGCCCATGCGCTGAAGCACGTCTGGACGGTTCACCCCCGCCGCGGCAACGCGGATCAGCACCTCGCCCGGTCCGGGCTGCGGCACCGGGCGCGTTGTCGGTTGTAGCACTTCGGGCCCGCCCGGCGCACTGATGGCGATAGCGGTCATCTCTACTGGCACGCTGGTCACGCTGCTAATCCCCCACTGGTCCCCTTAGGGTCCGTACTGATCCCCTACCCCCTGCCTCGCCTTATTGACAGAGCCGCGACACGGGTCAACAGTCGCGCGCCTTTTAACCTTAGGGACCAGGAGGATGCGCCATGGACGATGACGACCTTCCCCGCCGCCGCGACGATGTTCTGACGGCGCTGATCAAGCAGCCGCTCGACCCGCTGTCGGTCGACGAACTGGGCGAACGTATCGAAATCCTCGAAGCCGAGATCGAGCGCGTCAAGGCGCACCGCAGCGCCGCGACGAGCCAGAAGGCGGCGGCCGAGGCGCTGTTTCGGAAGGGCTAGGGCGCCCCTTCCCCCTCGAAGGGGGAAGGATACGCAGCCTTATCGCAAAGCGATTAGGCGAAGTTGGATGGGGGTGACGGTGCGTCCTTGCACCGTCGCATCAGGCCGAGACCACACCCCAACCGCTGCGACTAGCCAGCAAGCTGGCAAGTCTCGCTGCCTCCCCCATCAAGGGAGAGAGAAAGATTGCGCTATTCGGCCTCGGTGCTGAGCCCGAGCTCGGGGATGCCGATCGAGCGCCGGCCGCCGAAATCGGCGCGCACGACGATCACGCCCTGCTTTTCCATATATTCGACGAGGCGGCGGATGCGCCCCGGCGAGCGGCTGCCATAGGCGCGGCCGAGAATCTCGTCGTCGGGACAGGGCTCGCCGTCCATCGCGGCGCGCGCGATCTGGAGGAAGGGCGCGAACATGTCGTGCGGCAGCCGATCGGCGACGGCGAGCATCTCACGCCAGCGCGGCTCGGACGGATCGAAGACGCCCCCCTTGGCGAGCGCGAAGCGGCGGCGGAAGGCGGCGAGGTCGAGCGGCACCTTCTTCAATTTCTGCATCCGGCAGCGCACCGAAAAATCCTGATAGAGATAGGCCTCGGGCTGGAAGGCGCTGTCGGGGTCGGACAGCATCTCTTCGAGCATCGCGATCACCACCGCATCGCTGTGCCCCGCTTCCTCTGCCGCCTCGACGATGTCGAGCACCGGCGGCGCGTCCAGATCTTCGTGCAGCCCCTCGCTCGCCGCGATCCGTTCCAACAGCTCGCTCGCCGCGACGGGTTCGGGCTCGGGCGCAAAGACCCGCGGCGCCACCGGCGCCTCCATCTCGGTGAACAGCATCGAGCGCATGTCCTCGCCCCCCGCCGACGGCAGCGGCATCAGGCTGTGCGTTCCCATCCGCGTCGCGGTCTGCGTCGACCCGATGCGCACCGACAGCGGCCGCCGCGAGATCGCGGGACCGAGCCCGAGGAAATGCCCGCGCTCGAGGTCGCGGATCGCCTCGGCCTGCCGCCGTTCCATGCCGAGCAGGTCGGCGGCGCGCGCCATGTCGATGTCGAGGAAGGTACGCCCCATCAGGAAATTGCTCGCCTCGGCGGCGACATTCTTCGCGAGCTTGGCGAGCCGCTGCGTCGCGATCGCGCCCGCAAGGCCGCGCTTGCGCCCGCGGCACATCAGGTTCGTCATCGCGGACAGGCTCGCGCGGCGGACATTGTCGGCGACGTCGCCCGCGACGCTCGGCGCGAACATCTGCGCCTCGTCGACCACCACCAGCGCCGGAAACCAATGTTCGCGCGGCGCATCGAACAGCGCGTTCAGGAACGCCGCCGCGCAGGTCATCTGCGCCTCGATGTCGAGCGATTCGAGGCTGAGGATGATCGACGCGCGATGCTCGCGGATGCGCGCGCCCATCGCCGCAATCTCGCGCTCATTATAGTCGCCGCCGTTGATCACAACATGACTGTACGCATCGGCGAGCGTGACGAAATCGCCCTCGGGATCGATCACGATCTGCTGCACCAGCTCGGCGCTTTCCTCGAGGATGCGGCGGAGGAGGTGCGACTTGCCCGACCCCGAATTGCCCTGGACAAGCAGCCGCGTCGCCAGCAGTTCCTGGACGTTGATGTGCACGCCCTGCCCGGTGCTGTCGGTTCCGATCTCGATGCTGGTCTTCACGGACGCCGCCCTATCGGGCGGCCGTGGGAATGACAACCGGGCGGGCTTTCGAGCGACCGGATTTTCTCTAGCCCGCCTTCCCCCTCGATGGGGGAAGGATACGCAGCCGTATCGCGAAGCGATTAGGCGAAGTTGGATGGGCGTGATGGCGCACCCTTGCGCCGCCGCTTCGGGCCGAGACCACACCCCCACCGCTGCGACTAGCCAGCAAGCTGGCAAGTCTCGCTGCCTCCCCCATCAAGGGGGAGGAAAATGAATGGGATAGACGCAGCCCGGCTTGCCAAGCGGCGCGAACGGGCCAAAAGGGCTCACATGGATTTCAACGACCAGCTCCGCCGCTATTTCGGCACCGCCGACCTCGCGGCGATCCACCCCGAGGCGCACGCCGCGGGCACCGAACGCATGCGCGTCGATTTCGGCTTAGAGACCAACCCCGGCCGCCGCTTCGCGCTGTGGGCGCTGATGTACATGCTCGGCGTCGCGCCCGACCTCGATGTCGCGTTCAAGGATGAGGGCGAACGTAACACAGCGCGCGATTTCATGGACATGGTGGATCGGGCGGGCGAAAGTAACGGCGGCTTTCGACCGGAAGCTGACCCTCATTCATCGTCACCCCGGACTTGATCCGGGGCCTGCCTTGTCTTCGGCGATGCTGGAAAGAAGGAAGGCGGGTCCCGGGTCAAGCCCGGGATGACGAAGCCGGAAACGTCCGCTTCCCACCCCAGAACGGACACCAGCTACAATCCTGAAAAACCGCTGTCCTACATTATTCGGAGCGCATAGCCTCGACCGACTATGACCGCCCCTGCCGCGCTCCCGCGATCCTCGAACCTTAAGTCCTGCGCGCAGCCAACAGGTATCATTATACCGGAGGGGAGTGTGACCTTTGAGACCTTTGAAAGGAAATTGCGCACTGGCCATCCGAATTCTCAACGCACCGTTAACCACACTGCAACCCCCGTCATCGTAATTTCACAAAGCCGACCGCTTTTCCCTTGCGGTGGGGCGGCGGCATCGCCACGTTGCATTTCTAAGGGGGCCGCTCTCCCCGGCCTGGTCCCCGCAAGGAGATGAAGACCATGCCGTCCTTTTCGGAAAGCCTCGAAAAGACACTACATAACGCGCTGAAGGCCGCTTCGGAGCGCCATCACGAATATGCGACGCTCGAGCATCTGCTCTATGCGCTGATCGACGACGATCATGCCGCCGAAGTGATGCGCGCATGCGGCGTCGCGCTCGACGACCTGCAATCGGCGGTCGTCCACTATCTCGATACCGAACTCGACAGCCTGAAGGTCGAGGGGCACAGCGACCCGTCGCCGACGAGCGGATTCCAGCGCGTCGTCCAGCGCGCGATCCTGCACGTCCAGTCGTCGGGCAAGGATGAGGTGACGGGCGCCAACGTCCTCGTCGCGCTTTTCTCCGAACGCGAAAGCTATGCGGTCTATTTCCTGCAGCAGCAGGACCTGACGCGGCTCGATGCCGTCTCCTACCTCAGCCACGGCGTCGGCAAGGGCGGCAAGCCCTCGCCGCAGGCCGAGCCCGAGGAAAAGGAAGAGACGAAGGACAAGGACAGCGGCGGCAAGAACAAGAAGGAAACCGCGCTCGACCAGTTCACCGTCAACCTCAACGAGAAGGCGAAGGTCGGCAAGGTCGACCCGCTGATCGGCCGCAATGCCGAGGTCGACCGCACGATCCAGATCCTCTGCCGCCGGTCGAAAAACAACCCGCTCTATGTCGGCGACCCCGGCGTCGGCAAGACCGCGATCGCCGAGGGCCTCGCGCGCAAGATCATCGAGGGCGACGTGCCCGAGGTGCTGCTGCCCGCGGTCATCTATTCGCTCGACATGGGCGCGCTGCTTGCCGGTACCCGGTACCGGGGTGATTTCGAGGAGCGGCTGAAACAGGTCGTGACCGAGCTCGAAGGCCTGCCGCACGCGATCCTGTTCATCGACGAGATCCACACCGTCATCGGTGCGGGTGCGACGAGCGGCGGCGCGATGGACGCGTCGAACCTGCTCAAGCCTGCGCTGTCGGGCGGCGTGATCCGCTGCATCGGCTCGACGACGTACAAGGAGTTCCGTAACCATTTCGAAAAGGACCGCGCGCTGCTTCGCCGGTTCCAGAAGATCGACGTGGTCGAACCGACGCTCGAAGATACGAAGAAGATCCTCGCGGGTCTGCGCAGCGCGTTCGAGGCGCATCACCAGGTGCGTTACACGCAGGATGCGATCAACGCCGCGGTCGACCTGTCGGCGCGCTATATCAACGACCGGAAATTGCCCGACAAGGCGATCGACGTGATCGACGAGGTCGGCGCGATGCAGATGCTCGTCGCCCCGTCGAAGCGCAAGAAGACGATCACCGCCAAGGAGATCGAGGCCGTGATCGCGACGATGGCGCGCATCCCGCCCAAATCGGTGTCGAGCGACGACAAGGCGACGCTCGCCAGCCTCGAAACCGACTTGAAGCGCGTCGTGTTCGGCCAGAACACCGCGATCGAAGTGCTGTCGTCGGCGATCAAGCTGAGCCGCGCGGGTCTGCGCGATCCCGAAAAGCCGATCGGCAACTATCTGTTCAGCGGCCCGACCGGCGTCGGCAAGACCGAGGTCGCGAAGCAGCTCGCGTCGATCATGGGCATCCCGCTCCAGCGTTTCGACATGTCCGAATATATGGAGCGCCATTCGGTCAGCCGCCTGATCGGTGCGCCTCCGGGCTATGTCGGTTACGATCAGGGCGGCCTGCTCACCGATGCGATCGACCAGAATCCACATTGCGTGCTGCTGCTCGACGAAATCGAAAAGGCGCATCCCGACCTGTTCAACATATTGTTGCAGGTCATGGACCATGGCCGCCTGACCGATCATCACGGCAAGACGGTCGACTTCCGCAACGTCATCCTGATTATGACGACCAATGCGGGCGCGAGCGACATGGCGCGCGAGGGCATCGGCTTCGGCCAGTTCACCCGCGAGGATGTGCAGGAGGAGGCGGTGAAGAATCTCTTCACCCCCGAATTCCGCAACCGCCTCGATGCGATCGTGCCCTTCGGTTACCTGCCGCCCGAGGTTGTCGCGCGCGTCGTCGACAAGTTCATCCTCGAACTCGAACTGCAGCTCGCCGACCGCAACGTCCATATCCAGCTCGACGATGCGGCGCGCGAATGGCTGACCGGCAAGGGCTATGACAAGCTCTATGGCGCACGTCCGATGGGCCGCCTGATCCAGGAAAAGATCAAGCAGCCGCTCGCCGAGGAACTGCTGTTCGGCAAGCTCGTCCACGGCGGTGAGGTCAAGGTGAAGATGAAGACCGGCGACGACGCGCATGTCGGCAACCCGCTGGCTTTCGAAATCACCCCGGCTCCGCCCAAGGCGAGCAAGGGCAAGCCGAAAGCCGACAAGGCGAAGAAGGCGGCTGAATAAAGGTGACGGGGCGGCCGGTGGCCGCCCCTCGCTTTTTCGGCCTCCAGCGACTATATCGCTCTTATGTACGACTATGTCTCCGTAACCGCCGACGAAGCATCGGCCCCCGCCCGCGTTCGCGACGGCACGATCAAGCTCCACGACGAGGCGGGCTTTGCCGGGATGCGCAAGGCGGGGCGGCTGTCGGCCGAAATCCTCGACGCGCTCGTTCCCTTCGTCCAGCCCGGCGTGACCACCGCCGCGATCGACGACCTTGTCCGCACGATGATGCTCGACGGCGGCGGCATCCCCGCGACATTGGGCTATCGCGGTTTCACGCACAGCTGCTGCACCAGCATCAACCATGTCGTGTGCCACGGCATCCCCGACGACAAGCCGGTGCGCGAAGGCGATATCGTCAACATCGACGTCACCAGCATCGTCGATGGCTGGCACGGCGACACGAGCCGCATGTATCTGGTCGGCGACGTACCGATCAAGGCGAAGCGCCTCGTCGAAATCACCTATGAATGCCTGATGCTTGGCATCGAGCAGGCGAAGCCCGGCAACCGTATGGGCGACGTCGCCCATGCGATCCAGACCCACGCCGAAAAGCATCGCTATTCGGTCGTCCGCGATTTCTGCGGCCATGGGCTGGGACAGATGTTCCACGACGCGCCCGAGGTTGTCCATGCCGGACGCCCCGGCACCGGCCCCGAACTGCGCCCCGGCATGTTCTTCACGATCGAGCCGATGATCAATACCGGCAAATATGCGGTGAAGATGCTCGCCGACGGCTGGACCGCGGTGACGCGCGACCGCTCGCTCTCGGCGCAGTTCGAACACAGCATCGGGATCACCGAAACCGGCTGCGAAATTTTCACCGCGAGCCCCAAGGGTCTGAACGCCCCGCCCTGGCAATAATTCCTTCTCCCTTGATGGGAGAAGGATACGAAGCCTTGCCGCAAAGCGGCTAGGCGGAGTTGGATGAGGGTGATGGTGCCGCAATGCGCCATCGCTTCAGGCCGAAACTGCACCCCCACCGCTGCGACTAGCCAGCAAGCTGGCAAGTCTCGCTGCCTCCCCCATCAAGGGGGAGGACAGGGATGCCCCCCTCCCACCCCCATTTTCCCGCTTGCACGTCCGCGCCTTCGCGCGCAGTCTTGACGTTAACGTCAACGATAGGCGTCGAACGGGAGAGCAAGGGATGGCGAAACGGGTCTTTACGGCCGCGCTGCTGGGCTGCGCGGCACTGGCACTGGCTTCATGCAACGCATCGAAGAATGACAGCATCTCGGGCGGCGGGTCGCTCGACGACGCAGAGAAGGCCAGCGAGACCCTGCTCAAGACCGGCGGCAATGGCGATGATTGGGGCGCCATCGGCTACAGCTACGACGAACAACGCTTCAGTCCGCTCACCGACATCAACGATAAGAATGTGGGTCAGCTCGGCCTCGCCTGGACCGCCGACCTCGACGATGCGCGCGGGCAGGAAGCGACCCCCGTCGTCGTCGACGGGGTGATGTATGTGACCCACGCCTGGTCGAAGGTCAGCGCATGGGACGCCGCGACGGGCAAGCCGTTATGGAAATTCGACCCCAAGGTCCCCGGCGAGCGGGCGGTCAGCGCCTGCTGCGACGTCGTCAACCGCGGCGTCGCCGTGTGGGGCGACAAGGTGTATGTCGGCGCGCTCGACGGCCGCCTGATCGCGCTCGACAGGAAGACCGGCAAGGAGATCTGGTCGACGCAGACTTTCGACACGTCGAAGCCCTACACCATCACCGGCGCGCCGCGCGTCGTGAAGGATATGGTGCTGATCGGCAACGGCGGCGCCGAGTTCGGCGTACGCGGATATGTCACCGCCTATGACGCCGATACCGGCAAGGAGCGCTGGCGCTTCTACACCGCGCCCAATCCGACCAAGGCGAAGGATGGCGCGGCATCGGACGACATCTTTGCGAGCAAGGCGAACGCGACCTGGTCCGACAAGGGCGAGTGGCAGACTTCGGGCGGCGGCGGCACGGTGTGGGACGCGATCGTCTACGACAAGGATCTCGACCAGATCTATCTCGGCGTAGGTAACGGCAATCCGTGGAACCACGGAACGCGATCGAATGGCGAGGGCGACAACTGGTTCCTCTCGTCGGTCGTCGCGCTCGATGCCACGACGGGCAAGTATAAATGGCATTATCAGGAAACGCCCGGCGAGACGTGGGACTATACCGCGACGCAGCCGATCATCCTCGCCGAGCAGGCGGTGAACGGCAAGCCGACCAAGGTGCTGTACCATGCGCCGAAGAACGGCTTTTTCTTCACCATCGACCGCGCGAGCGGCAAGCTGATCGACGCCAAGCCCTTCGTCGACGGGATCAACTGGGCGACGGGCTACGACATGGCCACCGGTCGCCCGATCGAGAATCCCGAGGCGCGCTTTTACAAGACCGGCAAGCCGTTCATTGCAATTCCGGGCGCATTGGGCGCGCACAACTGGCACCCGATGAGCTACAATCCCGCGACGGGGCTCGTTTACATTCCCGCTCAGCAGATACCGCAGGGCTATCTCGCCGACATGACCGAGCTCGACAAACGCAAGGTCGTCGGCTTCAACATCGGCTCGTCGCTGACCGCAACGATGATGCCCGACGACAAGGCGGCGTATCGCGCCGCGGTCGCCGCGACGACCGGCCGCCTCGTCGCCTTCGATCCGCGCACCGGCAAGGTCGCGTGGGCGGTCGACCATCCCGCGGCGTGGAACGGCGGCACGATGACGACTGCGGGCAATCTGGTGTTCCAGGGCACGAGCACCGGCCGCTTCCGCGCCTATGCCGCCGACACCGGCAAGCAACTCCTCGACCTCGACATGCAGTCGGGGATCGTCAGCGCGCCGTCGACCTTCCGCGTCGGCGGGGTGCAATATGTCGCCTTCCAGACGAGCAAGGGCGGCGCCTTTCCGCTTGTCGCCGGGGTCGCGGGCGGCGTCACGCGCAAGGTGCCCAATATCCCGCGCCTCGTCGTGATGAAGATCGGCGGCACGGTGAAGCTCCCCGCGCCGCCCGCCGAGGCGGCGCTCGCGTGGAAACCGCCGCCGCAGTTCGGCACGCCCGCGCAGGTCGCGGCGGGCAAGGCGCATTTCGGTCGCTATTGCATCGTGTGTCACGGCGACAGCGCGATCGGCAACGGCTTCACCCCCGACCTGCGCGTCTCGGGCACGCTCGCCAACGCCGATGCGTGGAAGGCTGTGATCATCGACGGTGCGCTCAAAGACCGCGGGATGGTAAGCTTTGCAAAGGTGCTGACGCCCGCCGATGCCGAAGCGTTACGCGCCTATGTCATCGACCGGTCGAACTGGACCAAGGCCAATCTGGCGGACTCCGCGGCGCCGATGGGCCGCTGACTGCCCAAAATTTAGGCATCCAAATAACGCCGTTGCCCACCCCTTGGGCAACGGCGTTATTTCGTTTCAAATTTCTTACCAAAACCCCGCGATTCGCCAATTGGCACGGCTTTTGATTGGTGCAAGATGGCGGGACACCGCACCGACTCGACGGCGAACCGGGCAGGCACACCTGATCCGGCTCGATGCGCAAGGGGCGGCGGCCAGCCCAAAGGGGGACGAAAAGCGTGAAGAAGATTGAGGCGATCATCAAACCGTTCAAGCTCGACGAAGTGAAGGAAGCACTGCACGAAGTGGGTGTCAGCGGCATAACCGTCACCGAGGCCAAGGGTTTCGGACGACAGAAGGGTCACACCGAGCTGTATCGCGGCGCCGAATATGTCGTCGACTTTCTGCCCAAGGTGAAGCTGGAGGTCATCGTCGAGGACTCGATGGCCGACCGCGTCGTGGAGGCGATCGCCGCCGCCGCGCAGACCGGCCGCATCGGCGACGGCAAGATCTTCGTCATTCCGGTCGAGACCGCGCTCCGCATCCGCACCGGCGAACGCAACGAGGACGCGCTTTAATCTTTCGCATTTTTCGAAAACCCGACAATCCCCGGCACGCCGGATCATTTCGCAAGAAGGAAGCATAGACGATGGCTACGAAGCCCAAGGATATCATCGCGCGGATCAAGGAAAACGACATCGAGTGGGTCGACCTGCGCTTCACCGACCCCAAGGGCAAGTGGCAGCATCTGACGATGGTCGCCTCGGTCCTCGGCGAGGACGAGCTTGAAGACGGCCTGATGTTCGACGGCTCGTCGATCGAAGGCTGGAAGGCGATCAACGAGTCGGACATGATCCTGAAGCCCGATCTCGACGCCGTCTATGACGATCCCTTCTCGGCGACCCCGATGCTCGTGATCTTCTGCGACATCGTCGAGCCGTCGACCGGCGAAGGCTATGCCCGCGACCCGCGTACGACTGCAAAGCGCGCCGAGGCCTATGTTGCCTCGACCGGCATCGGCGACACCGTCTATGTCGGCCCCGAAGCCGAATTCTTCATGTTCGACGATGTCCGCTTCGAAACCGGCTATAACAAGTCGGGCTTCGAGATCGACGACATCGAGCTGCCGACGAACACCGGCCGCAGCTATGAAGGCGGCAACCTTGCGCACCGTCCGCGCGCCAAGGGCGGCTATTTCCCCGTCGCGCCGGTCGACAGCGCGGTCGACATCCGCGCCGAAATGGTCTCGACGATGCTCGAACTCGGCCTGCCGTGCGACAAGCATCACCATGAAGTCGCCGCCGCGCAGCACGAGCTCGGCCTGACCTTCGGCACGCTCACCGAAACCGCCGACCGCATGCAGATCTACAAATATGTCGTGCACCAGGTCGCACATGCCTATGGCAAGACCGCGACCTTCATGCCGAAGCCGATCAAGGACGACAACGGCAGCGGCATGCACACGCACATCTCGATCTGGGAAAAGGGCAAGCCGCTCTTCGCCGGCAACGGCTATGCGGGCCTTTCGGACATGTGCCTCTATTTCATCGGCGGCGTCGTCAAGCACGCCAAGGCGCTCAACGCCTTCACCAACCCGACGACGAACAGCTACAAGCGCCTCGTCCCGGGCTTCGAAGCGCCGGTGCTGCTCGCTTACTCGTCGCGCAACCGTTCGGCCTCGTGCCGCATCCCCTACGGTGCGGGCGCCAAGTCGAAGCGCGTTGAGTTCCGTTTCCCCGACGCGATGGCCAACCCCTATCTCTGCTATTCGGCGCTGCTGATGGCGGGCCTCGACGGCATCCAGAACAAAATCCACCCGGGCGACCCGATGGACAAGAATCTGTACGACCTGCCGCCCGAGGAACTGAGCGAAGTTCCGACCGTCTGCGGTTCGCTTCGCGAAGCGCTCGACAGCCTGCTCGCCGACCACGACTTCCTGCTCAAGGGCGACGTGTTCAGCAAGGACCAGATCGAAGCCTATGTCGAACTGAAGTGGGACGAAGTCTATCGTTTCGAACAGACCCCGAGCCCGGTCGAGTTCGACATGTACTACAGCGCCTGATCCTACAGGGTCAGATCGCCTAAGGGAGGGCGTCCGGTTCGGGGGAACCGGGCGCCCTTTCCTTTTGGCCGCCCGTCCCCATTACGCTTTGGTAAGCCCTTCGCGTTAAGAGAGGGCCAATCTTTCCGGGGGGAATGCTCGATGTTTCGCATGATGGTGCCGATTGCCGCGATGCTGCTCGCGACTGGCTGCGGCAAAATGGCTGAACTGGCGAACCAGACGCGGACCGTCGCGGCACCGCGAGAACAGGTGTTCGCCAAGATGTTCGGCGACGACAGCGCCTTCACCGGCCTGCCGCTCGTCACCAACGGCGGATCGACACGCCTCTACGAACTCGTCGTGCAAAAGGGCGAGCCCGGGTTCAAACAAATGGTGCCCGACGAGCGGCCCGAGGCATATAAGGTCAAGATCGCCGTCGCGATGGAGATCCCACGCGAAGCGCATCTGATCTACAGCGTCGACGACGGCGCGCTGAAGACGGGGCTGAAGTTCACCTTCGACGAGCTGGCGCCCGATCGCACCCGCGTCGCGTTCGCCATCGACGACCTGACGGGCACCGAGACGAAAGGCTTGGCGGTCAATCGCTCCGCACTGACCAAAATTGCCCGCGACGCGCTGGGCAAGCTCGACGATTTCGAGGAGGTCAAAGAGCCCGCCTGAGGCAGCCCGGGATCGCCGCCCGTATGGCGAACCCGGCGGGGTTGCGATCCCCGCCCCCCGATGGCAGGTTGCGGCCGGAGTGGGTTCGATCACGAAAGGCTGTTTGACCATGCGGATGCGCGTCTTTGCCGCCCTTACCCCTTTCCTCCTCGCGTCGTGCGGCGGAGGCGATGGCGGAGGCAGCACACCGCCCGCGGCCAATGCGCCGCCGGCCTTCACCTCGCTCCAGACCGCCAGCGTCGCCGAAAACACCGCCGCCGCCTATCAGGCAACCGCGAGCGACCCCAATGGCGATGCCCTGACCTTTGCGATCGACGGCGGCGCCGATGCCGCGCTCTTCTCGATCACCGCAGCCGGCGCACTGCGCTTCAACGCCGCGCCCGATTTCGACCTGCCCGGCGATGCCAATGGCGACAATATCTATACTGTCCAGCTCCGCGTCAGCGACACCAGCGCCAGCGCGACGCAGACGGTCAACATCACCGTCACCAACAGCCGCGAGGGCATCGCCGTCGTGCGCGTCGGCACCGGCTTCAGCCAGCCGCTCTATGTCGCGCCGATCCCCGGGAGCAGCAGCGTCTATGTCGTAGAAAAAGGCGGCAACGTCTATCGCTTCGACCCCGCGAACGGCAGCCGGACGCTCGTGCTCGACATTACCGATATCTCGACCGACGGCGAACGCGGGCTCCTGGGACTCGCGGCCTATCCCGATCATGCTTCGTCGCAAAAAGTGCTCGTCGTTGCGACTGCCCCGAACGGCGACGTCCAGGTCCGCAGCTATACGCTGGGCCTTCCGCAATCCTCGACCACCTATCTCACCGCAATCAGCATTCCGCATCCAGGTTTCAACAACCATAACGGCGGCTGGGTCGGTTTCGGTCCTGATGGCAATGCCTATGTGGCAGTCGGCGACGGCGGCGGGGCCGGTGATCCGAATAACAATGCGCAGAACCGCTTTTCAAAGCTCGGAAAAATCCTGCGCTTCGGGATCAATCCAAATCCCACTGGACCCAACCCGGTATATTTCATACCTGCAGGCGGCGCGTTTCACGCGGGTTCCGGCGATGTTTATGTTTTCGCCTACGGCCTGCGAAATCCGTTCCGCGCCTCATTCCACGGTTCGACACTGTTGATCGGCGATGTCGGGCAGGGCGCTGTCGAGGAAATCGACATGGTGACGACGAGCCAGCCCGGGCTCAATTTCGGATGGCCCTTTCTCGAAGGCACGCAGCCCTTCGCGGGCACCGCACCGGGCGGCCTCACCCCGCCCGTCGCCGAATATTTCCGCGGCAACGGCCCGCGGCAAGGTGCAACCGTCACTGGCGGCTATGTCTATCGCGGGCCGGTGACCTCGTTGCAGGGTCACTACGTCTTCGCCGATTTCATCATCGGAAACGTCTGGACGGTCCCCTTCTCCAGCCTCGTGGCCGGACAAACGCTCCCTTCGTCGCGCTTCGCGCGGCGGAACGAGGATTTCGCGCCCGACGCCGGCACGCTCAGTTCGATCGCCTCGTTCGGCGAGGACAGCGCGGGCAATTTGTTCCTTATCAGCATCGGCGGCGATATTTTCATGGTCCGCCCCGGAACCTGAGCGGGTTCCCGGTCATTCCCTTGTGGGGGTGCCAGCCCGCAAGGACATAACATGCCTGCTCCCCTGACCGCCGCCGCCATCAACTGCTCGCTTTCGGCCAAGGGCCGCGCCAGTTCGACCGACGCAATGATCGCGGTGCTCGCCGAACATTTCGAGGCTCTCGGCGTGACGGTCGCCGACCCGATCCGCATCGCCGCGCACAACGTCAAATGGGGCGTGACCTCAAACCAGGGACCGGACGACGACTGGCCCGCAATCCGCGAGCAGATCCTCGCCGCCGATATATTGATCTTCGGCACCCCGATCTGGATGGGGCAGGCGTCGAGCGTCGCCAAGCTCGTAATGGAGCGCATGGACGCGTTCCTGTCGGAAATCGACGATCGGGGGCGCATGCCGAGCACTTCAAAGGTCGCGGTCGCCGCGATCGTCGGCAACGAGGATGGCGCGCACAATGTCTCCGCGCAAATCTTCCAGGCGCTGAACGATGTCGGCTGGACGATCCCCGCGGTCGCCGCCTGCTATTGGGTCGGCGAGGCGATGGGATCGATCGACTTCAAGGATCTGGAACACCGGCCGCGCAAGGTGACTGAAACCGCGCAGATGGTTGCCGCCAACGCGGCGCACCTCGCAAGACTGCTCAAAGAAACGCCCTACCCCGGCTGAGCGCTTGCCGAGACGGGGTCGAGGCGGCACAAGAGGCCGTCCAGAGGAGCCTCCCCATGAAATCACTGCAGCTTGCCGCTCTCGTCGCCCTTCAACTCGCGCCCGTCCCGGCAGCGGAGGCCAAGCTCTCGAACGCTGAAAGCGGCATGGCGAAGACGGTCGCGGCCGAGCAGGATCGCTCGCTCGCCTTGCTCGAAAAGCTCGTCAACCAGAACAGCGGCTCGCTCAATCTCGAAGGCGTCGAGAAGGTCGGAGCGATGATGCGCGCCGAGCTCGAACCCTTGGGCTTCAAGGTCGAATGGAAGCCGATGCGCGATACCGGCCGAGCGGGCCATCTGATCGCCACGCACAGCGGCAAACCCGACGCCAAGCGCCTGCTGCTGATCGCGCATCTCGACACGGTGTTCGAACCCGACTCGCCCTTTCAGAAATTCACTCGCAAGGGCGATATGGGCGAAGGCCCCGGCGCGGGCGACGACAAGGGCGGCATGGTCGTGATCGTCGCGGCGCTGCGCGCGATGCAGGCGGCCGGGACGCTGAAGGATGCCAATATCGAAATCCACATGACCGGCGACGAGGAAGATTCGGGCAGCCCGATCGAGAAGGCGCGAGCGGACCTGATCGCCGCGGGCAAGCGCAGCGACGTCGCGCTCGATTTCGAAGGGCTCGTCCGCGACAATGGCGCCGATATGGGATCGGTCGCGCGGCGCTCGTCGGACAGCTGGACCGTCACCGCGACGGGCAAGAGCGCGCACAGCTCGGGCATCTTCAGCGCCGCGGCCGGCGACGGCGCGATTTATGAACTCACGCGCATCGTCCACCGCTTCCGCACCGAGCTGCCCGAGCCGAACCTGACCTTCAACGTCGGGCTGATCGCGGGCGGACAGCAGGCCGAGCTCGACGCCGGCGGCATCCGCGCGACGGTGACCGGCAAGACGAACATCATCGCGCCGATCGCGGTCGCGCGCGGCGACCTCCGCGCGCTGTCGCCCGAACAGATCGCGCGGATAAAGGCGAAGATGGCGGCGATCGTCGCCGAGCATGCCCCCGGCACCGATGCGAAGATTACCTTCGATCCGGGCGGCTATCCGTCGATGGCGCCGACCGATGGCAATCGCGCGCTGCTCACGAAACTCAACGGCGTAAACCGCGACCTTGGCCTCGCCGAAATGGCGCCGCTCGACCCGCTGAAGCGCGGCGCGGGCGACATCAGCTTCGTCGCCGCCGACATCGACGGACTCGCGGGACTCGGGCCGTACAGCACCGGCGACCATGCGCCGGGCGAAGCGGTCGACATCCCCAGCATCACGCGGCAGGCGACGCGCGCTGCCATCCTGATGTCACGCCTTTCTGCTGAAAAACGCTGACCTGCCGCAATTGGCAGTTGGCCTTCGCTTGATTCATCCGCCACAGTGATTAGGTAGCAATCCGAGACGGATTCACCGCCGATGGGAGACAGGACATGAGCACCGAAACGCACCTCAAACAGAATTACATCGGCGGCCGCTGGGTCGACAGCAAAGGCGGCAAGCCGCACGACGTCATCAACCCGGCGACCGAGGAAGCCGCCTCGACGATCGTCCTCGGCACCGCCGCCGACGTCGACGATGCCGTCGCCGCGGCGCGCGAAGCGCTGAAGAGCTGGTCGCAGACGACGCGCGAAGAACGGCTTGAGCTGCTGGGCCGCATCGTCGAGGAATATAAGAAGCGCGCACCCGACCTCGCCAAGTCGATGGCGAGCGAAATGGGCGCTCCCGTCAGCTTCGCGGGCACCGCACAGGTCGGCGCCGGCATCGGCGGCTTCCTCGGCACGATCGCGGCGCTCAAGGATTTCGCCTTCACCGAAAAATATGCCGCGGGCGTCATCGCCTACGAACCGATCGGCGTCGTAGGCATGATCACGCCGTGGAACTGGCCGCTCAACCAGATCGCGCTCAAGGTCGCCCCCGCGCTCGCCGGCGGCAATACGATGGTGCTGAAGCCCTCCGAAGAATGCCCCGGCAACGCGACGATCTTCGCCGAAATCCTCGACGCCGCGGGCGTCCCGCCGGGCGTGTTCAACCTCGTGCAGGGCGACGGCCCCACCGTCGGCAACGCAATCAGCGCGCACCCCGGCATCGAAATGGTCAGCTTCACCGGATCGACCCGCGCGGGCATCCTCGTCGCCAAGGCGGCCGCCGACACCGTCAAGCGCGTCCATCAGGAACTCGGCGGCAAGTCGCCGAACATCGTCCTGCCCGACGCCGACTTCGCCGCGGTGCTGCCGCCGACGGTGCAGGGCGTGCTCGTCAACACCGGGCAGAGCTGCATCGCGCCGACGCGCATCCTTGTCCAGAAGGAGCGCGAAGCCGAAGCGGTCGGCGTCATCAAGGCGATGTTCGACGGCACCTCGGTCGGCGACCCGCAGGCCGAGGGCGGCCATATCGGCCCCGTCGTCAACAAGGCGCAGTTCGACAAGATCCAGGGCTTGATCCAGTCGGCAATCGACGAAGGCGCGACGCTCGAGACCGGCGGCACCGGCCTACCGAGCAACGTCAACCGCGGCTATTATATCAAGCCGACGGTCTTCTCGGGCGTCACACGCGATATGCGCATCGCCAACGAGGAAATCTTCGGCCCCGTCGCGACGGTCATGGCGTATGACACGCTCGACGAGGCGGTCGATATTGCCAACGACACCGAATATGGCCTGTCGGCGGTGATCTCGGGCGATCCCGCCAAGGCCGCCGACGTCGCGCCCAAGCTGCGCGCCGGGATGGTCGCGGTCAACGCGTGGGGCCCCGGCCCGGGCGCGGCCTTCGGCGGCTACAAGGCGTCGGGCAACGGCCGCGAAGGCGGCGTGTTCGGGCTCAAGGACTTCATGGAAGTGAAGTCGATCAGCGGCATTCCGGGTTAAGCCGAAGATCCTCCCCATCGCGAAGCGTTGGGGAGGGGGACCGCCGCAAAGCGGTGGTGGAGGGGTTTCTACGGCAGCGCCAAAACCCCTCCGTCAGCGCTCCGCGCTGCCACCTCCCCTTGGCTTCGCCATGGGGAAGATCTTAGCCCCTCCCGCTTGCAGGAGGGGTTTTGCTTTGGGCCGATAGCGATTATGCGCACGCGCATGACTACACGCTCGCCCCTCGCCCCCGCCGCCTTCCCCGCCCTCCCCGAAATCGCCGGGGTCACGCGCCGCGTTGCGCGCGCGCGGTACAAGAATTGGGACCGCTGCGACCTCACCTATGTCGAGCTAACCCCCGGCACCACCGTCGCGGGCGTGTTCACGCGCAACGTCTGCTGCTCGTCCGAAGTCGAGCTCGGCCGCGAGCAGGTCAAGGGCGGCAAGGGCCGCGCGCTGATCGTCAACGCGGGCAACAGCAACGCCTTCACCGGCTATCGCGGGCGCGAGGCGGTCGAGCAGATCATGGAACAGGTCGCCGGCTATATCGGCTGCGAACCGGCCGAGGTCTTCGTCAGCTCGACCGGCGTCATCGGCGTGCCCTTGCCCAAGGACAAGGCGCGCGCCGGGGTCGAGGCCGCACTCACCGCCGAACCCTGCTCGTGGGAAGCCGCCGCCGACACCATCGGCACTACCGACACCTTCGCCAAGGGCTCGGGCGCCAGCGCCATCGTCGGCGGCACGACCGTCCATGTCGCGGGGATCGTCAAGGGTTCGGGGATGATCGCGCCCGACATGGCGACGATGCTCGGTTATATCTTCACCGACGCCGCGGTCGCGCCCGCGCTACTGCAGGCGATGCTGAGCGAGGCAACGGGTGGCAGCTTCAACAGCATCACCGTCGACAGCGACACCTCGACCAGCGACACCGTTTTGCTCTTCGCGACCGGCCAGGCCGGCAATGCCGTTCTCTCTACGCGCGACGACCCGGGCGCCGACGCACTCTACGCCGCGATCCGTTCGGTCGCGCTCGACCTTGCGCAGCAAGTCGTGCGCGACGGCGAGGGCGCGTCGAAGTTCATCGAGATACAAGTGACCGGCGCGGTCAGCGACGACAGCGCGAAACGCGTCGCGCTCGCGATCGCCAACTCGCCGCTGGTGAAAACCGCGATCGCGGGGGAGGACGCGAACTGGGGCCGCGTCGTGATGGCCGTCGGCAAGGCAGGCGAACCCGCCGACCGCGACAAGCTCGCGATCCGCTTCGGCGATCATTGGGTCGCGAAGGACGGCCTGCCCGTCGATGGCTATGACGAAGCGCCGGTTGCGGCGCACCTCAAAGGTCAGGACATCCGCGTCGGCGCCGACCTGGGGCTCGGCGAGGGCCGCGCGACCGTTTGGACATGCGACCTCACCCACGGATATATCAGCATCAACGCCGACTATCGGAGCTGACGATCGCCTTCATCAGTCCCGTGAAAGCCGCATCGCGCCGCCGCCGCCCGGTGCGAGCCAGAGTTTGTAGCTGTCGCCCTTCTTCACCTTGATCGTATCATAGGCGATGCGGTGCCGCGCATCGGTCAGATAGGTGGCGCCCTCGCCATCCTTCCAGATCGTGGCGGTATAGGTTTTTCCCGGCTCGAGGAAATCGAAGCTCAGCGTCAGCGTGCGTTGGGTCGCGTCGTTGACCCCGCCGACATACCAGTCGGCGCTGCGGCGGTCCTTGCGCGCGAAAATCGCATAGTCGCCGACCTCGCCCGCTATCAGGCGGCTTTCGGACCAGTCGGCGGGGACCGCCTTGATGAATTCGAGTTCGCGCGGGTGCGCGGCCAGATTCTCGACGAAATCGGCGGCCATCTGGATCGGCGAATAGATGGCGAGGTACAGCCCCAGCTGCTTTGCGAGCGTCGAGGCGAGCGGCGCCTTGTTCGCACCCTCGAGGCTCAGCACGCCCGGCGTGAAGTCCATCGGCCCCGACAGCATGCGCGTATAGACGAGCGTCGGTTCATGGTCCGGGCCGTTTGCGAAAGCACCCCACGCGTTATACTCCATGCCGCGCGCGCCTTCGCGCGCGACCCAGTTGGGATAGGTGCGGCGGAGGCCCGTGTCTTTGATCGGTTCGTGCGGATTGACCGCGACATGATATTTCGCCGCGGTTTCGACCACCTTCAGGTGATGCTGCACCTGCCGCTGGCCGTCATGCCATTCCATCGCCGTCGTGCCCGGCGTCGCGCCCGGCGCGATGATCCCGCCCGCATCGGCGACATAGCCGGTCTTCACCGTCCCGACGCCGAGCTGGCCATAGAGCTTCATCGCATCGTCGAGCTGCGCCTCATAGACCGCGATATTGCCGCCGGTTTCGTGATGGCCAACGAGCTGGACGCCCTTTTTGCGCGCGTAATCGGTCACGGCCTTCAGGTCGAAATCGGGGGTTGCCTGAGTAAAGCTGAATTCGTCGCCATGGCCGAACCAATTGCCGTTCCAGCCCTTGTTCCAGCCTTCGACGAGCACGCCGCCAAAGCCGTGCTTCGCCGCGAAGTCGATATATTGCTTCGTCCGCTCGGTCGTCGCGCCATGCTTCGGCCCCTCGGCCCAGCTCCAGTCGCCGCGGATCATCCCCCACCAGATGCCGATATATTTCATCGGCTTGAACCAGCTGACATCGCCCAGCTTGTTCGGTTCGTTGAGGTTGAGTTCGAGGTCGCTTTCGACCAGCCCCGCCGCGCTGTCGGCAATGCGGATCGTCCGCCACGGCGTCGCGAACGGCAGATCGCGCACGATGCGCGGCCCCTTCGACGACGGCGACAGCGTGGCGCGGAACTTCTGCCCCTCGGCGCGCTTGAACCACATGCCGGCATAATCGACGAGCGCCGCTTCGTGGAACGCCAGATGCGTCCCGTCGTCGAGGCGCATGGTGATCGGCGTGTGCGCGGTCGCGACCGCATCGATCGGCGTCTTTTGATAGATTTGCTCGTAACGGTTCCACTCGCCGCCGGTGATCCACCACGCAGCACCCTTGGGGGCGATGTCGAATTCGGTGATTTCGTCGATGATCTCCGCGGTCTTGAGCTCCGCCTGCTCGGGCAATTCGTAGCGGAAGCCGATGCCGTCGTCGAAGAGGCGGAAGCGGACGTTCATCGCATGGCCGCCCCAGCTTTCGTTCTGGCGGAAGCGGACGAGCAGTTCGTTATGCCGGTCGCGCACGAAGCGGCGCTCGCCCCACGGCTGTTCCCAGCGCGTGTCGCCGCTCGCACGCTCGACGCTTTCGATCGCGAAGCCGCGTTGCAACCCGATGCGGTCGGCGAGGATGAAGCCGAGCTTCGACGGCGCGATCAGCAGTTTGCCTTTACGCGACAGCGACCATGTCGGGCGCTGGTCATTGTCGGTCGACACGGTGAGGGTGATGGCGCCGTCGGGCGACGATGCCATCTGTTCGGGCCGCGTGTCCTGCGCGAAGGCGGGCGCCGCTGCCGCGGCGAGCAGCGGGAGGGCGGCGAACAGGCTACGCATCAATTTGTTCCTTCGAGTTTCAGCCAGAGAGCGCCGCAAGGCGGCAAATGCGCCGGATCGGCGCCGTTCAATGCGACGATCGGAACGCCGCCCGTGCCGTGGCCAGCGACATCGATCGTCCCGCCACCGAGATTGAAGAGGCAACGGATATGCTCGCCATCCGCGATCCGGTCGAAAACGAGCAGGTCTCCCTCGGCGATCCAGCGCGCGTCGCGGCCGAGGCGCAGCGCCGGGTGCGCGGCGCGCAGCGCGACGAGTTGGCGCGTGAGGTTGAGCAGCGACGCGGGATCACCCTGCTGCCGGTCGACCGCGAGCGCGCCGTGCGCGGCGCCGAGCGGCAACCACGGATCGGCGCTCGAAAAGCCCGCATGCGTTTCGCCCGCCGCCCACGGCAGCGGCGTGCGCGCGCCATCGCGCGAAAGCGTCAGCGGCCAGTTCTTGAGCGCCTCGGGATCCTTTACCAGCTCGAACGGAATCTCGACCTGATCGAGCCCCAATTCCTCGCCATTATAGAGGATGATATTGCCGCGCAGCGCGCAGAGCAGCGCCATCTTCATTCGCGCATAGGCCGCGGCGTCGACGCCTTCGGGGGTCCAGCGCGATACCGCGCGCGGCGCGTCGTGATTTTCGAACGCCCAGCTCGGCCAGCCAATTCCGGGCGTATCGGGCCATTGTTCGGCCGCCTCGCGCACCAGTTGCGGCGTCAGCCGGTCGGCATAGAGGAAGTCGAAGCCATAGGCGCTGTTCAGCCGGCGCTCGCCCGCAGTGAACAGCTTCATCTCGCGCACCGCATCGTCGCCGCCGACCTCGGCCACGGTGAAGCTGCCCGGATATTGATCGGTCAGCGCGCGGATGCGTTCGAGGAACAGTGGGATGTCGGGGTGCGACTGGTTATGGATTTTCTGCTGGAAATCGAACGGCCGGGTGCGGACCTTGTTCGACGGCGGTGCGGGCGGATTGTCGCGGAATTCGGGATCGTGCATCGAGAAATTGATCGCATCGATGCGAAACCCGTCAACGCCGCGATCGAGCCAGAAGCGCACGACGCCGAGCAGCGCGTCCTGCACCTCGGGGTTATGGACGTTGAGCTGCGGCTGCGAGCTGAGGAAATTGTGCATATAATATTGGCCGCGCCGTGCGTCCCACGTCCACGCCGGGCCGCCGAACACCGACTGCCAGTTGGTCGGCGGCGACCCGTCGGGCTTTGCATCGGCCCAGACATACCAGTCGGCCTTGTCATTGTCCTTGCTCGCGCGGCTCGTCGCGAACCACGCATGCCGGTCGGAGGTGTGCGCGAACACAAGATCGGTCGTGACCTTCAGCCCCAGCGCATGCGCGCGCGCGACCAGCGCGTCGAAATCGGCGAGCGTCCCGAAAATCGGGTCGACGCCCACATAATCGGCGATGTCATAGCCGAAATCGTCCATCGGCGAGGGGTAGAAGGGCGAGAGCCAGATCGCGTCGACGCCAAGCGAGGCGACATAGTCGAGGCGCGCGGTGATGCCCGCAAGGTCGCCGATCCCGTCGCCGTTCGAATCGGCGAAGCTGCGCGGGTAGATCTGATAGATTGCCGCGCCCTTCCACCACGGCGCCTCTGCGGCGGCGGGCAAGCTGGCATTCTGGACGAGGGACTGGGTCATTATGGCGTGGTCTTCGCTTATTCGCTGGCCTGGCAAATGATCGTGCCGAAAGCGGGGAGGGACAGATGGAGGCTGCCCGGCGCAGCGGGGCGTGCCGGACAGTCACCGTGGAGTGCGGTAAAGCCCGCACTTTTCATATCGATGGCAATATTGGCCGACAGCGACGCCGCCGACGTGTTGAAGGCGAGCAGCACTTCGCGCCCCGTGACCGGATCGAAGCGCGATACCGCAAGCAGGCCGGGCTTGTCGGAAAAGGCGCGAACCTTCGTCGCGCCGCGCGTCAACGCGGGGGTTTTGCGCCGGATTTCGGACAGCGCAGCGATATGGCGATAGAGCGGATGCGCGGGGTCGAAACTGGCGGTCGCGGTCGTCGCGTCGCTGCCGATCAGATCATTGTCGTTATAGACCGCAACCTTCGAGGCGAACATGTCTTCGCGCGCGAGTTGATCCTTGTCGTCGGAGACGAACCCCTGCTCGTCGCCATAATAGATCGTCGGGACGCCGCGCAGCGTCAGCAGCATGGCGTGGCCGAGCATCACGCGCTGCAGCAGCTCGGCCTCGCTCGCCTTGGGGTTCGCCGCCTTCACGAACATCGCAAAGCGGCCCATGTCGTGATTGCCGAGGAAGGTCGGCAATCCTTGCGCGGCCCCTGCCCCGCCCTTGTAGAGCGCGTCGCCGTCGAACAGCTTGGCGAACTGGTCTGTCCCCTTCGTTCCGCTCACCGCATCAATCGCGGCGCGCGCGAAGCCGAAGTCGAGCACCGCGGGCAGCCCCGCCGCGTGCGTGTACCAGGCGAGCGCGCCCGGATCGACCGCGTCGACATAGACTTCGCCGAAGATGTGGAAATTGGGGATGCCGCGCGCCTTCGCCCGCGCCTGCATCGCGGGCACGAAGGCTTGCCAGAATTCGGGGTTCACATGCTTCGCCGTGTCGATGCGGAAGCCGTCGATGCCGAATTCGTCGATCCAGCGGCCATAGATGTCGATAAAGCCTTGAACGACGCGCGGGTGCTCGGTCGCGAGGTCGTCGAGCCCGGCGAAGTCACCATAGAGCGAAGATTCGCCAACCCAGTCGCTGTTGCCGCGGTTGTGATAATAGATCGGATCGTTGAGCCAGGCGGGGACCTTCACCCGCTCCTCGCCCTTCGGCACGACAGGCGTGTAGGCGAAAGCGGGATCGGTCAGCTTTGTCCAGTTTTCCGCATCGGCGACATGATCGCCCGCGAAGCCCGGATTGACCGGCGCGCCCTTCACCCCCCCGCGACGCGAGAAGGGATAATCGGCAAGGCTGCGGTATCGGAACCCGCCGGCCGCGCCCTCCTTATAGGTGATCACATCGGCGGTATGGTTGGCGATGATGTCCATATAGACCTTCATCCCCCGCGCGTGCGCCGCGTCGACGAACGCCTTGAATTCGGTGTTGGTGCCGAAATGCGGGTCGACCTGCGTGAAATCGGTGACCCAATAGCCGTGATAGCCCGCGCTTTCGTCGCCCTTCGGCCCCTGCACCGGCTTGTTCTTGAAAATCGGCGCGAACCAGATCGCGGTCGTCCCCATGCCCTGGATATAATCGAGCCGCTTGGTCAGCCCCGCCAGATCGCCGCCATGGAAAAAGCCTTTGGCGCTGGGGTCATAGCCGGTCTGGAGCCGGTCGCCCTTCAGCCCGCCCTTGTCGTTTTTCGGGTCGCCATTCTCGAAGCGGTCGGGAAGCACGAAATAGATGATTTCGTCTTCGGGCGGACGCTGGCGGTAATCCGCGGCGGGTGCAGCACCCGCCAGACTCAGCGCGATGATCGATGCGAACAGGCTCATGCGGGCACTCCTGCCGCGCAATGCTGCGCGATAAAGTCTTCGTGGGTCGGCAGATGCGACGCGGTGCGCGCGACGATCGTCTCGATATCGGCGAAAAAGCCGGCCAGTTCGTCGGGGGTGAGTTGGTCGGCCATCGGGTGATATCCATCGGGCACGACATTCTGGCCGGTCAGCACCTGGAACCAGCCGATCTCGATGAACAGCTCGTCGCCCTCGCGCACGATCTGCCCCTGACTGCGGAACAGCTCGATCTTGCGCGCCAGCGTTTCGGGAATGCCCATCTCGCGGCACCGGACCCAGAAGGGCGCGTCGGTGCGCTGGTTGGCGTGATAATGGAGGATGACGAAGTCGCGGATGCGCTCATAATCGAAGCGAACGCGCCGGTTATAGGCGTCGACATTGGCGGCATCGAAATTGCGATCCGGAAAATGCGCGAGCAGCTTGGCGATGCCGTTCTGGATCAGATGGATGCTCGTCGATTCGAGCGGTTCGAGGAATCCCGACGCGAGGCCGAGCGCAACGACATTGCCGTTCCAAGCCTGCTTGCGCATTCCGGTGCGGAAACGCAGCGTCCGTGGCTCGGCGAGCGGGCGACCTTCGATGTTGGCGAGCAGGGTCGCGGTCGCCTCGTCCTCGCTGATGAAGTCGCTGCAAAAGACATGGCCGTTGCCGGTGCGGTGCTGGAGCGGGATGCGCCATTGCCAGCCGGCCTTGTGCGCGATCGCCTGTGTATAGGGCCGCGCCGGGCCAGCATTTTCGCTCGGCACCGCGATCGCGCGGTCGCAGGGAAGCCAGTGCGTCCAGTCCTCGAAGCCGGTTTCGAGCGCCTCCTCGATCAGCAGCGCGCGAAAGCCCGAGCAGTCGATGAAAAGCTCGCCTTCGATCGCCGTGCCATTTTCCAGCACGACCGCTTCGACATGGCCGCTTTCGCCGTTCCGCCGGACGCTGGCGATCTTGCCCTCGGTCCGTTCGACGCCCGCGCCTTCGGCCACCTTGCGCAGATAGGCGGCATAAAGCGCCGCGTCGAAATGAAAGGCATAGGCGATGCCATCGAGGCTCGTGTTCGGGATCTGCGGCAGCCGCGCGAAGCGGTTCTGCCGCCCCGCACTTTCGTTCAGCGAATAATCGCCGAGCCGCCCCGCAACGCCCTCGTTCCGGCCGCGAAGCCAATATTGCTGGAACGGCAACATGCCGAGACTGCGTCCGATCTGCCCGAAGGCGTGCATATAGGTGTCGCCGACCCGGCCCCAGTCGTGGAACTGGATGCCGAGCTTGAACGTGCCGCCGGTTTCGCGAATGAACTCATTCTCGTCGATGCCGATCAGCGCGTTGAACAGGCGGATCGCGGGGATCGTCGCCTCGCCGACCCCGACGGTGCCGATCTCGTCGCTCTCGACCAGCCGGATCGAGAGGTTGTCCATCGTCCGCGACAGCGCCGCGGCGGCCATCCAGCCCGCGGTTCCGCCGCCGACGATGACGACCTTCGTGATGCGGTTCTCACCCACGCTGCCCATTCCTCTCGTCCGGAAGCGGGCCGGGCTCGAGGGCCGGCCCGCTCATTCCGTCAGAACTTGTAGGTGATACCGGCCATGAAGTTGCGACCATAATTCTGATAGTCGCGGATCTGGCGCGGATCATTATTGTAATAGGTCACGAAGGGCTCGTTGGTCAGGTTCGATGCCTGGAGCAGGATGCCCAGCCCTTCGAGTGCGCCGCTCTGGAACGTGTAGCCGACCTGCGCGTCGACGACGAACTCGCTCTTCGCCATGAACATGTCGCGCGCGAGGCTGATCGTCGACACCTCGGCGAGGAATTTCGAGCGGTAGCGGCCCGATGCGCGCACCTGGAAACCGTCCTTTTCGAAATAGGCGGTTCCGTTGATGACCCATTTCGACAGGCCCGGCATCGAAATCGGCTTTTCTTCGCCTTCGCGCACGCGGCTCTTGGTATAGGAGGCGCTGCCGAGCACCCCGAAACCGTCGAGCGCCTGGGTGAAGTTCGCGAAGGGCAGCGAGAAGGAGGCTTCGGCGCCGTAGACGCGCCCGGCATTGCCGTTCAGCCACTGCTTGCTGAGCCCGGCGCGCGTGCCGACCGTTCCGCCGTCGGGGACCTCGAAATCGGTAAAGTCGAACGGATTGACCTGACGATAGATGTAATTTTCGAGATATTTGTAGAAACCGCCGACCGAGACATAGCCGCCCTGCCCGAAATATTTCTCGAGCCCGATATCGACGGTGTCGGCCATCAGCGGCCGCAGCTTCGCATTGCCGAGGTCGAGCGACCAGGGCGACGCATTGACGTCGGTGTTGTTGCGCTTCGACGTATCGAAATTGACGCCGCCGCCGGGCTTCAGCTGGTCCATGCGCGCGCGCGCCAGCACACGCGCGGCACCGAAGCGCAGGAATGTGTTGTCGGCGAATTCGACCGACAGGTTCATGCTGGGCAGGATGTCGGTATATTTGTCGCCGTCGGTCACCGGCGTCGACTGGGTGACGCCGCCGACGACCTGCGCATAGAAGCTCGACCCCGTCTGGTCCGAATGAATGACCTGGACGCCGACGTTGCCGCGGATCGGGGTGCTTCCCGCATCGGCGTCGAAATTCGCCTGAACGAAGCCGGTGAGCACTTTTTCGCGGATCGTATAATCGTTGAAGACGCGCGCCGGGTCGAAGCCCGCACCGTCGGTCAGATTATAATTCCCGTCATTGTAGAAACGCCAGCTGTCGAACGCGACCATGCCGGGAATGCCGATGAAATCGAGCGACACCGGGTCATAGAGATAGTCGGCGGGCACCGGCGTATTCGCCGGATAATTCTTGCTCGTCAGCACGAAGCCGCGGTCGTCGAGGCTCTTCTTGCGATCCGAATAATTGGCGCCGACGCGGATGCTGCTCAGCACGCCGTCCAGTTCCTGCGTTGCCTGCAGGCGCAGCGATTTCAGCTGGTCCTTGATCCGCGGTGTGTTGACGAAGCCGTCCTGGCAATTGGCCACCGCGCCGCCGCAGCTGTTCCAGCCCTGCGGATCGGTGATCACGAACAAATTGGGATCGGAATAGTCGAGCGACGGGTCGAACATGATGCCGCCGTTCGGGCGCATTTCGAAGCCGAGCGCGGTTTCGCGCGCGCCGACGCCCGCGCCGCGGCCGGTGCCGAGATAGATTTCCAGATTTTCCTCGGTCTTCTTGATCCGCGAATAGCCCAGGTCGAGTTCGAGCGTCAGCTTGTCATTGGGCTTGAACTGGGTGTTCCAGCCGCCCGCGATGATCGTCGAATTGCGATGGACGACGTCGTTGCGCATCACCGCCTCGGTGCCCGACCAGACGCCTTTCGTCACCAGACCGTCCTCGATGGTGAAGCCGGGCTGGAGCGTCGAATTGCCCCAGAAGAGCGGGAATTCGATACCGCGCAGGCGCTGTTCGTCCTTGAACTTCGACCAATAGCCGTCGATCGTCGTGTGGAACTTGTCGCTGGGTTCCCATTCGACGACCGCCATCACGCCGTCGCGCTTGAGCTCGTTCGATTTCACATAGGGCTTGGCGCCGCCGATGATGAAAGCGGTGTTCGTGCCGTCGGTCGCCTCGGGATAGCCCCAGGCGTTGAACCGTTCCTCGGCGGTCGGCGACTGCATGCGCGCGTAGCCGATCGCCCAGCCGAGCGTGCCGTCGGCATTCTGATCGATATAGGAGATGTTGGCGCGATAGCCCTTGTTCGAAATGTCGGGGTTGAGCTTGCCGAGGTCGTTCACCTCGAAGCGCGCGCCGGCCGCGATCGTGCGTTTGCCATAAGCGAGCGGGCGGACCGTGCGCATATCGATCGTGCCGCCGATCGCCTGTCCGATCAGCGACGCGTCGGGGGTCTTGTAGACGATCGCGCCGTTGAGCAGTTCGGACGGATATTGGTCGAGCTCGACGCCGCGGTTGTTGCTCGCCGAAACCTGTTCGCGGCCGTTGAGCAGGGTCGTGGTGAAATCGGGGGCGAGGCCGCGGATCGACACGACATTGGCGCGGCCGTCGAGGCGCTGCGTCGCGAGGCCCGGCAGGCGCGACAGCGATTCGGCGATCGACAGATCGGGCAGCTTGCCGATGTCTTCGGCCGAGACGACCTCGACGATCGAGGTGCTGTTCTTCTTCGCCTGGACCGAATTGGCGATCGCGCTGCGGATGCCGCTGACGATAATTTCGCCCTCGGCCGGCGCCTCGTCGACCGGCGCGGTGCTCGCATCCTGCGCCATCGCGGCACCGGGCAGCACGGCGGTCAAGGCAAGGCCGAGCGCGATGGCGCTGGCACCGCGGCGAAGATTGGTCGGCATGGTCATATGTGGCTCCCCTGGCACGGACGGGTGGTCTTGACCCATGTACCGGGAGGGGGACGCGGGGCGTCCGTCAGGCTCCTCTCCGATACGTGGGCTTTCCCATCTTGAGCCTCGCAATTGAAACCAATCCCGCCGCGCCGCCATAGGGTATACGTATACGCATAATATGCAGAGCCGCGCCCTGTCGCAGAAATGCAACGCTTTCGGGGCGAAAAACCGCGGGACTCGACCGCGTGCAATTTCTTGGCATCCACCGGACCAATCGCTACTCTGCGGGGCGAGCGGCGGCCACCAGGAAGGCCGCGGCGCCGGGAGAGAGACATGGGGCGCCAGCCCTCGGCCAAGCCGACGAGTTTCGACATCGCCTATCTGGCGGGCGTCTCGCAGCCGACGGTTTCGCGCGCGCTGCGCGGCAGCAAATCGGTGAGCGCCGCGACCCGCGCCAACATTCAGCGCATCGCGCAGGAGCTCAACTACACCGTCGACAAGAACGCCTCGAGCCTGCGCTCGCAGCGCACCCACACGCTCGCCTTGCTCTTCTTTGAGGACCCGAATCCCGACGAATCGATGATCAACCCCTTCTTCCTGTCGATGCTGGGATCGATCACGCGCGAATGCGCGCGGCGCGGCTATGACCTGCTGATCAGTTTCCAGCAGATGCACAATGACTGGCACGTCACCTATCAGGACAGCCACCGGTCCGACGGCATCATCCTCCTCGGCTACGGCGATTATCAGCTCTACCTCACCAAGCTCGAGCATCTGGTCGAGATGGGGACCAAGTTCGTTCGCTGGGGATCGGTATCCGAAGAGGGTATCGGGCTGACCGTCGGGTCGGACAATGTCGGCGCGGGCGAACAGGCGGGCGCGCATCTGGTCGAGATCGGGCGGCGGCGTATCGCCTTTCTCGGCGACGCGTCGGACCATGCGCCCGAATTCCAGGACCGCTACGACGGGCTTTGCCGCGCGATGCGCGCCGCGGGTCTCGAGCCCGACCCGGCGCTGCAGCGCGATGCGGTGTCGTCGGAGGATTCGGGCTATGCCGCCGCGCGGTCGCTGATCGAAAGCGGCCGGCCCTTCGACGCGGTGTTCGCCGCGAGCGACCTGATCGCCATCGGCGCGATGCGCGCGCTGGCCGAAGCCGGGCTGCGGCTGCCGCACGACGTCGCGATCATCGGCTTCGACGATATTCCCGCCGCCAGCCTGACCACGCCGACATTGACCACGCTGATGCAGGATATGAAGGGCGCGGGAACCTTGCTCGTCGACGCGCTGCTCGCGCGCATCGACGACCGCCCGGTCGAACAACGGATATTGCCGGCGCGGCTGATCCGGCGGCAGAGTACGGCGGTTTAGCTTCGCGCGTGTGCTTTGGAGTTGGGAAGCGGACGCCGCCCCCCTATTTCGTCATCCCCGCGAAAGCGGGGACCCAGAGCGTCCGTCGGCTGGCCCATCCCTGGGTTCCCGCTTTCGCGGGAATGACAAAGGAGGGAGTGCGGCAACATTCGGTCGAACCCCGCCCCTCCACGTATTCGTATACGTAACCGCGCCGCGCTTGCTCTCTCCCCCGCGCGCTGCGACACCCGGCCCAACGGAAGCCGCGACCGACGGCCTCAGGGGAGACGCATGATGGAAAAGCCGAAGCAGGGCTTTGCCGGCCTATGGAATATCAGCTTCGGCTTTTTCGGCATCCAGATCGGCTTCGCGCTGCAAAATGCGAATATGAGCCGGATTTTCCAGTCGCTGGGCGAGGATATCGAACGCCTCCCCGGCCTGTGGGTCGCCGCGCCGCTGACCGGACTGCTCGTCCAGCCGATCGTCGGGCATATGAGCGACCGGACCTGGCTCGGACGGCTCGGACGCCGCCGTCCTTATTTTCTCGCGGGCGCGATCCTCGCCGCGATCGCGCTGTTCGTCATGCCCGAAAGTCCCGCGATCTGGTTCGCCGCGATGATGCTGTGGATCCTCGACGCCTCGCTCAACATCTCGATGGAACCCTTCCGCGCCTTCGTCGGCGACATGCTGCGCAAGGACCAGCACAGCGTCGGCTATGCGGTGCAGACCGCGTTCATCGGCGCGGGCGCCGTCGTCGGGTCGCTCTTCCCCTCGCTGATGGAGGCGATGGGCGTCGCCAATGTCGCGCCGCCCGGACAGATTCCCGACACGGTGCGCTATGCCTTCTGGTTCGGCGGGATCGCGCTGTTCCTCGCGGTGCTGTGGACCGTCGTCACAACGGGCGAATATAGCCCCGAACAGATGGCGGCGTTCGAAGCCGGATCGCCCGGCGACGGGTCTCTGGTCCGCGCGCTCGCATCGCACAGCTATAGCGCCAGCATGCTCTGGATCGGCGCGGGACTGCTCATCCTCCTCGTCCAGCATCATTTCGCGCTGCTTCGCGAAGTGCTGCTGCTCGGCGCGCTGCTCATCGGCTACGGCCTTGCAAGCATTGTCGCGATCGCGCTGGCGCGGCGCGGTAACGACAAGAATATGCTGTCGAGCATCGTCGGCGATTTCGCCGGCATGCCGCCGCTGATGAAGCGGCTGGCGCTCGTCCAGTTCTTCAGCTGGTCGGCGCTGTTCATCATGTGGATCAACACCACCCCGATCGTCGCGCAATATCATTTCGGAACGACCGATGCCGCGAGCGCCGCCTATCAGGACGCGGGCAACTGGGTCGGCCAATTGTTCGCCATCTACAACGGCGTCGCCGCGATCGCGGCGCTGACCTTGCTCCCCTGGCTCGCGCGCCGCTTTGGGCAGGCGCGCACGCACATGGTCGGGCTCGCGTGCGGCGCGGCGGGATATGCCAGCTTCTTCCTGCTGCGCGACCCGTCGCAGTTGATCGTCAGCGAAATTTTCATCGGCATTTTCTGGGCGTCGGTGCTCGCGATGCCCTATGCGATCCTCGCCTCCAGCCTGCCGCAGGCGAAGCTCGGCATCTATATGGGGCTCTTCAATGTCTTCGTCGTCGTCCCGCAATTGCTCGTCGCGACGGTGATGGGATCGATCATGCAAGCGCTGTTTCCGGGCGAGCCCATCTATACGATGGCGTTCGCCGCCTTTGCCTTGCTGCTCGCGATCGCCGCGATGACACGGGTCAACCCACCGGTCCCGGCCGAAGCCCGCCAAGGCTGACGATCCTCGCTCATCCCGGCCATGGCCGATTGTATATCTCGGTCGGCCCCGGATATTCGCTGCCATCGTCGCGGCCGACTTCGCGCGCGATCAGCGCATTGGCCATGGCGTTGAGGCGCAGCAGATTTCGTCGTTGATCGGGGTGCGATGCCAGGTTGACGATTTCATTGGGATCAACCTGTGTATCGTAAAGCTCAAGGTCGTTGTTCCCCGACAACTCCGCCCAGTTTCGCGGCTGCCGATGATGCGCCGGCGCGAAATAGCGCGCGAATTTCCAGCGGCCGTCGTGCACGCCGCGGTGCAACCGCCGTCGCGAGAGGTCGAAACGGTCGGTGAAGGGGGCGGCCGCGGGCTGTCCGGCCTTCGGCGCCCAGCCATAACCCACCGCATAGTTGAACAAATGCCCCCGAATGTCGCGTTCGGTCCGGGCATCGGGGTCCGTCAGCAAGGGCGTCATATCGACCCCCGGCAGGTCCGGATAATGCTCCTTCCGCCAGCCGGCGTCCTTCCCGCCGAGCGCGAGCAGGGTCGGTGCGATATCGACCGCGCTCATCAGGCCGCGCGATCGGCGTCCGCCCGGCGCATCGGGATGGACGATCATCATCGGCACGTTGGTTTCCTCGCGATAGATGGTGCCGCCCTTTTGCCGCATCCCGTGCGCGCCGGCACGTTCGCCATGATCGGAGGTGAAGAGGATGATGGTGTTTTCCATCTGGCCGCTGGCTTCCAGCGCCCACAAAAGCTGGCCGATCCGCCGGTCCATGTCGCGAATGCAATTGTAGTAATAGTTGCGGAAGCGGCGCCACGACGCTTCGTCGGCGTGATCCAGCGCGCCATAGGTGCGCGTGCTCGACGCGACGATCCCCCGATGCGCCTCGGGCTTGCCGCTCAGATCGTCGCGGTGGAAGCTTTCGGGCAGATCGAAGCCATTGTCCTCGGCGTAGAGCGGGTCGCCGGGTTCGCGGCGCAGCGGCCCCAGAAGGTTGGGATGCGCACGCGATGCCGTCTGTTTCCCGGTCGCGTCATAGAACATGATGTCGTGCGGGTTGAGCAGGCCGACGACCATGAACCAGGGTTTTCCGGCCGCCTTGTCGCGTTCCTTGAAATCGAGGATGCTGCGCGAGGCGTCGGCGGCGATATATTGATCGTGCCGATAGCCGTCCCACGTCAGGCCGACCGCCTCGCCGTCGAACCCGTAATCGTCGAACCCATAGGCTTCCATGGCATGTTCGGTGGCGGGGTAGATCATGCCCGACACCTGGTTCCAGTTCCGCTTTTCGTTAATCGGCGAAAGGTGCCATTTGCCCTTGTAGCTGGTGTAATAACCCGCCGCGCGCATCATATGCCCTAGCGTCGGCAGGTCGGTCGGCAGTACCGGATCGTCGGCGCCGCTCGAGTTCAGATAGATACCCGTGCGCTGGGTGTGATGCCCGGTGAAGATCGTCGAGCGCGACGGGCTGCACGGCGTCGTCTGGACATGGTAATTTTCGACGAGCAGCCCGCGCGCCATCAGTTCGCGGTGCCCCGGCAGCTTTTCGAGCAGCCCCTTCGGGAAGCTCGCGATACTCTGTTCCTGATCGGTGACGATCATCAGGATGTTGAGCTTGCGCCCGTCCGCCGCGGGCGCGCTGGCACGCGCGCCCGACGCCGCGAGCGCTCCGGCGCCGCCCAGCCCGCCTACAAATGTGCGGCGGTCAACAGTCCAAACCATCTCGGGGCCTTTCCATATCCAATCGATGCCGTGCCTAGAAACGCAGCACCGCTTCCAGATTGACCGTCCGCGGCGCATTGATCATCACGACATGGCTGTTCCCGCCGAGCAGCGGCGTGTTGATCGCCTGGCTGAACGTCACCTCGTTCGTCAGGTTACGCCCGACGAGCGCGAGTTCCCACGCGCCATCTTCCTTGCGGATCGCGAGGCGCGCGTCGAACTTCGCGTAACCCGGCTGCGTATTGAGCGGGTTCAGGTCGCCCTGCAGATAGGATTTCGACGTGTAATCGGCGGCGCCGCGGGCGCTGACGATCAGGTCATCGCTCACCGGCACGTCGAACTGCACATAGCCCGACGCCTTCCATTCGGGCGCGCGCGTCAGGCGCACGCCGGACAGATTGTTCGTCGCGGGCGTGCAGGTCGACGGGGCATTGTACAGGCAGGGGCCGCCCGGATAGTCGTTATATTTTGCGTCGAGATACGCCCCCGTGGCGCCGAAGCTGACGACCGAGCTCGGCCGGTAGCGGGCCTCGACCTCGACGCCTTGCGCGGTCGCCTTGGCGGCGTTGCCGGTGATGAAGGCGGTGCCGTTGAACGACGACACCTGCAGATTGGCGAAGCGCGTCCGGAACAGCGCGATGTCGAGGTCGAGCTTGCGATCGAACAGGCGCATCTTCGTGCCGAGTTCCCACGCCCGCGCGCGCTCGTCGTCGAAGTCGAAACGGCCGTTGTTGTTGCGAATATTATAGAGGAGGAGCCCGTCGTTCGACAGGAAGCCCCCGCCCTTCGTCCCCGTCGCATAGCTGACATAGGCCGACACCGCCGGGCTGAATTCGTAGCGGAGGCGCAGCGAATAATCCCAGAGTTTCTCGGTGCGGCTGCCGCTGATGTCGAAATCGAGGTTGTTCGCGGGGATGCGCGGCCCGACATTGGTGCTCGTCCCGCGCGCATCCTTCTTTTCATGGCTGTAGCGCAGGCTGCCGCTGAAGGTCAGCGCGTCGGTCAGTTCGGCCTCGACGATCGCAAAGGGCGACAGCGACCAGGACGACTGGGTAAAGCCGCGCTTCCCCTCGGCTTGCGGCAGCGTCGTCCCGACCAGATTGCCGTTGTAGCTGACAAGCTGCAGGATATCGAGATCGGCGTCGGTATAGGTCGCGCCGAACGCGAGGTTGATCCCCGCCGCGACATCGCGCGAGACGCGCAATTCCTGAAAGAACTGGCTGCTCTCTTCGGCCTGCAGCGTGTTGAGCAGGTTGATCGGTCCGGGGATGGTGTTGAAGGTGCGTTCCGAATCCACTGCCTGATAGGCGGTGATCGAGGTGACCGACCAGTCGCCCGGGGTCCAGTTCATCGTCATCGCGCCGGTACGCGACTTGGTGACATCATATTCCTCCGGAAAACCGCGGCTGAAGCGCCAGAAACCGGGCTTGTCCTGCGCGTCCGGGCCACCGCTGGCATTGCGGATGACGTTGCAGAGGTTGCAGTTCGGATTGCCGATATTGTTGTAGACGGCGTTCGATCCGTTGATCTCGTTGCGGAATCCCTCGGCCTTGAGCAGGATCTCGAAATCCTCGCTCGGCTCCCACAGCAATTGGGCGCGCCCCGAGCGGTATTTCGACCCATTGTCGTCGAACCCCGTCAGCCGGTTTTCGATATAGCCGTCGGCCTGTCCGGCCCCGCCGCTCAGCCGGAGGCTCAGCGTGTCGCTGATCGGCCCCGACAGATAGCCGCTGAAATTCATGCCGCCTTCGGCGAGTTCGGTTCCGGCGCGGAACTCGGCCTCGAAATCGCGGGTCGGGCGGCGTGTCACCATGCTGATCGCGCCGGCATTGGTGTTCTTGCCGAACAGCGCGCCCTGCGGTCCGCGCACGACCTCGATCCGCTCGACGTCGAGGAACGGCACCTGCAACGAACGCGCGCGGCTGGAATAGACGCCGTCGACGAACAGCCCGACCGATTGCTCGAACGCGAGGTTGTTCGCGCCCGATCCGAGCCCGCGGATCGTGATCGCGTAATTGCCGTTGGTGTTGTCGATCTGGAGGTTGGGAACCGACGACTGGAGATCGGTGAACAGGCGCTGGCCCTGCTGCTCGATCGCGGCGCCCGTGACGACACCCACCGAAATCGGCACTTCCTGAAGCGTTTGCGGGCGGCGCGAGGCGGTGACGATGATGTCTTCGCTGCCCGCCGCATCGGTCGCCCCGGCCGCTTCGAGCTCCTGCGCCGCCGCGGGGCAGGCAAGTGCGATCATCAAGCTTCCGGTGGCGAGCGCCGTCAAGGCCCGGTGGTGGCGTGTCATCCCTCTCTCTCCCATGTTCGCGGCCAGCGCCCCCGGAGGCGCGTTCCCAGCGCCCTCGACTCCGCGGCCTCCCATATTATGTATCAAGTGATATATTTCGAAATGATCGAAATCAATAGTATTCTAAGTATTTCTTAGAAGGCCGCCAAAAACCCCATATTCCGCCGGAAATCGGATGTTTGCCAATCCGCGGGCATTTGCTTTACCCATGGCATGTCCGTTGCGGCGAAGAGCTTTGAGGTTGATGATGACGATGGGAGATACGGTCGAAGGGCCCGTTGCACAGCCCGGACGAGACGCGGTGTCGAACGCGTCGCGCAAGGGCGACCAATCGCGCCAGCGCATATTGGAGGCGGCGCTGATCGAGTTCGGAGCGGCGGGCTTCAAATCCGCGACGACGCGCCGCATCGCCGAACGGGCGAAGACGACGCTTCCGCCGCTGAACTATTATTTCGGCAGCAAGGAAGGGCTGTATCGCGCGTGCGCCGAAGAGATTGTGGCGCGTTTCGAACGCGCGAACCATGACGCCGTGGCCGCGGCAAGGCGGACGATCGAAGCGGCATCGGGCCCGGAAGAGGCGCGCGACGCACTCAAAAAACTGATGGCCGCATCGGTCGAGCTGATATTGGGCAACGCGACCTATGGGCTCGGCAGCGGCATCATCGCCCGCGAACTCGCCGAACCGGGTCCCGCCTTCGATATCTTCTACAATCGCCTGTGGTTGCCCGGCATCGAACGCAACGCGCGGCTGATATCCCGGATCAAGTCGGAGCCCGATGTGTCGGCCGAATCGCGCGTGCAATCGATCCTGCTCGTATCGAGCATCCCGTCGTTCCATACCCGGAGGGTTGTTGCGCAAAGGGCCATGGGCTGGTCGGCGATAGGCGCCGCGGAGCTAGCTCTTGTCACGAAAGTCCTACATCTCCAGATCGACCGGATGTAAGCTCGATGGCTGAGCTCAAATAATATCGTCACCCCGGACTTGGTCCGGGGTGACGAAAATAGAGTCAGAGCGCGCCTTCGAGCCAGCCCTTGAGCGCACTCTTCGGCGCCGCGCCGACCTTGGTGTCGGCGATCTCGCCATTTTTGAACAGGATCATCGTCGGGATGCCGCGCACGCCATATTTGCCCGGCGCGTCGGGGTTTTCGTCGATGTTGATCTTGGCAATCACCACCTTGCCCGCGAGCTCGTCCGAGATTTCCTCGAGCGACGGGCC
>JAESGW010000311.1_pt1 | contig 69131 bp, 74 predicted proteins | sample 9269791 | NCBI WGS metagenome assembly JAESGW01 (sample SAMN16773120, study PRJNA677053) | algae metagenome | isolation source: Aphanocapsa lilacina HA4352-LM1 and co-occurring heterotrophs from near cave... | place: USA: Maniniholo cave, near Haena, Kauai, HI | collected 2009-07-28
CTTGTAGCCCTCCTCGCGCAGCGCCTTGCAGGCCTGCACGCCGGAGTAGTCGAACTCGCAGGCCTGGCCGATGATGATCGGGCCGGCGCCGATGATGAGGATCGATTTGAGGTCTGTGCGCTTAGGCATTCTCTTTCTCCGTCTTTTCCGTCTTGTTCTTTTCCATGAGTGCCGTGAAGCGATCGAACAGGTAGCCGATGTCGTGCGGGCCGGGCGAGGCTTCGGGGTGGCCCTGGAAGCAGAACGCGGGCTTGTCGGTGCGCGCCAGGCCCTGCAGCGTGTTGTCGAACAGGCTCACGTGGGTGGGACGCAGGTTCGCCGGCAGCGACTTCTCGTCGACCGCGAAACCGTGGTTCTGGCTCGTGATGCTGACGCGGCCGCTGTCGAGGTCCTTGACCGGATGGTTGGCGCCATGGTGGCCGAACTTCATCTTGAAGGTCTTCGCGCCCGAGGCCAGCGCCATGATCTGGTGGCCCAGGCAGATGCCGAAGGTCGGGATGCCGGTCTCGATCAGTTCCTTGACGGCGCTGATCGCGTAGTCGCAGGGCTCCGGGTCGCCGGGGCCGTTGGCCAGGAAGATGCCGTCGGGCTTGAGCTTGAGCACGTCGGCCGCGGGCGTCTGGGCCGGCACCACGGTGATGCGCGCGCCGCGCTGGGCGATCATGCGCAGGATGTTCTTCTTGACGCCGTAGTCGAAGGCCACGACGTGGAAGCGCGGCGTGATCTGCACGCCATAGCCCGACCCCAGCTTCCACTCGGTCTCGGTCCACTCGTAGGTCTGCTTGACCGACACGACCTTCGCCAGGTCGAGGCCGGCCATGCTCGGCGCGGCCTTGGCGGCGGCGATCGCCTTGTCGATCAGCGCCTGGGTGACCGCTTCCCCTTCGGCCAGTCCCAGGATGCAGCCGTTCTGCGCGCCATGCGTGCGCAGGTGGCGGGTCAGCTTGCGGGTGTCGATGTTGGCGATGGCGACGGTCTTGCCCTCCACCAGGTACTGCGACAGCGTCGCGGTATGGCGGAAGTTGGAGGCGATCTGCGGCAGGTCACGGATGATGAGGCCCGCGGCATGGATCTTGTCGGCCTCGATGTCCTCGGGATTGACGCCGTAGTTGCCGATGTGCGGATACGTGAGCGTCACGATCTGCTGGCAGTAGCTCGGGTCGGTGAGGATTTCCTGGTAGCCGGTCATCGCGGTGTTGAACACCACTTCGCCGACGGTGGAGCCCGTGGCTCCGATCGAGTTGCCTTGAAAGACCGTGCCGTCTGCGAGCGCCAGGATGGCGGGCGGGAAACTTCCCTTGAGAGACAAAAGCACTGGGTTCTCCGGATGGTTACGGTCGCCCGGCGTCCCGGGCTTCGAAGCCTTGGGACTGCTGCTTAAGGGGAAGATGGCGTGGAATGCGGCCGGGCGACGCTGATTTGCGAGTAAGCCCCCGATTGTAGCCCGGCGGCCGCGGCCTCTCGCCTCGCGGGGCATGAAGATTCGCTAGCGCGTACACCAGCCATGCGTCAATGGCATGAACCCGGCGGGCAACTGAGAATGTTTCTTATCCTTTGAGGGCCGACGCGCCGCTGGCATGCAGGCAGATGGCGGCGGCCGCGGCCACATTGAGCGATTCCTCGCCGCCGGGCTGCGCGATGCGGATGTGGTGCGTGGCCAGCGCCTCGAGCGCGGCCGACACGCCCTGCCCTTCGTGGCCCAGCAGCCAGGCGCAGGGATGCGGCAGCTTCGCCGCGTGCAGCCAGTTGCCGCGGTGCGAGCTGGTGGCGACCAGCGGCACCGCCAGTGCCGCGAGCGCCTCGGCATCGACACCCTCGATCAGCCGCAGGCCGAAATGGGCGCCCATGCCCGCGCGCAGCACCTTGGGCGACCAGAGCGCCGCCGTGCCCTTGAGCGCGATCACCTGCTGGAAGCCGAAGGCGGCGGCGCTGCGCAGCACCGAGCCGACATTGCCGGCGTCCTGCAGCCGGTCGAGCACCACGGTGGGTGCCTCGGGCAGCACCGCGGGCCGCTCGGGCAGCTCGAGCAGGAAGCCCATCGGCGCCGGCGATTCCAGCCCGCTCGCCGCCTTCAGCAGTTCGTCGTCGACGACCACGGTCTTGGCGGCATCGCGCGACCATTCGGCGGGAACCTGCGGCCAGAACGACAGCGAGAACACGGCCACCGACGGCGTCACGCCACGCGCCAGCGCGGCGCGGCACAGGTGGTCGCCCTCGAGCCAGATGCGGCCCAGCTTGCGGTAGGCGCCCGGGTCCTGCGCCAGCTTGCGCAGGTCCTTGAGCAATGGGTTGTCGCGTGAGCTGATGCGGCTCGGACCCGCGGGCGTGGTCATCGGATCAGGGCGCCGAGCGCAGTTCGATGGCCACGACCTGGGTCTGCACCGCAACCGCGGGCAGCGTGGATTCGACCTGGACCACCGGCATCGCCGGCGCCATGCGCGCCAGCGCGGCCGCCACGGGACTGAACGAGCGCCGGTGGTGCACGCAGGCGCCATGCTGCAGCAGGGCCTCCAGATGCTCGGGCGTGCCGTAGCCCTTGTGGCCCGCGAAGCCGTAGTGCGGAAACTCCTGGTGCAGCTGCTCGCAGAGCCGGTCGCGGTGCACCTTGGCCAGGATCGACGCGGCCGAGATCGCCTTCACTCGCGCATCGCCCTTGACGATGGCTTCGGCCAGCACCTCGAGCTGGGGCAGCCGGTTGCCGTCCACCAGCACCTTGGCCGGCTTCAGGCGCAGGCCCTCGACCGCCCGGCGCATCGCCAGCATGGTCGCCTGCAGGATGTTGTGGGTGTCGATCTCCTCCACGCTGGCCTGCGCGATCGAGCAGCACAGCGCCTTGGCCATGATCTGGTCGTGCAGGCGCTCGCGCTGCAGCGCGGTCAGGGTCTTGGAGTCGGCCAGGCCGCGAATCGGGCGCTCGTCGTCGAGGATCACGGCCGCGGCCACCACCGGCCCGGCCAGCGGACCGCGTCCCGCTTCGTCCACGCCCGCCAGCAGGCCGGGCGCGTCCCAGGCCAGGGGCGCCTGTTCAGCCTTCAAGAACTTTCTGGATCGCATCGGCGCACAGTGTCGGCGTATCGCGCTGCAGTTGCACGTGGAGTTCGGCAAAACGCGCCTCGAGCGCGAGCACCCGCTCGGGCGCGTCGAGCCATTCGAGCGTGGCCTGGGCCAGCGCCTCGGGCGACGCAGCTTCCTGCAGCAATTCGGGCACCACGAAGTCGCGGCACAGGATGTTGGGCAGCCCGACCCACGGCTGGAGCTGCTTGCGCTGCATCATCCGCCACGAGAGGCTGTTCATGTTGTAGGCGATGACCATCGGCCGCTTGAACAGCGCCGCCTCGAGCGTGGCGGTGCCGCTGGCGATCAGCGTGACGTCGCAGGCGGACAGCGCGGCATGCGACTGGCCGTCGAGCAGCGTCACCGCGTCGCCCAGGCCGCTGGCCTTCAGCAGCGCCTCGACCTCGGCGCGCAGGCCCGGCAGGATCGGCGCCACGAAGCGCAGTGCGGGCCGCGCCTTGCGCATCAGCGCGGCGGCTTCGAAGAATCGGGCCGCCAGGTAGCGGACCTCGGAGCGCCGGCTGCCCGGCAGCAGCGCCACCACCTGCGCGTCGGGCGCAAGGCCCAGCGAGGCGCGCACCGCCGCGCGGTCGACCGTCATGGGAATCACGTTGGCCAGCGGATGCCCGACGTAGCTCGCCTGCACGCCCTGCGAGGCCAGCAGCTCGGGCTCGAACGGGAAGATGCACAGCACGTGGTCGGCCGCGGCGCGGATCTTCTCGATGCGCTCGGGCCGCCAGGCCCAGATCGACGGGCAGACGAAGTGCACCGTCTTCATGCCGCGGCCGCGCAGGCCGGCCTCGAGGTCGAGGTTGAAGTCGGGCGCGTCGACGCCGATGAAGAGCTCGGGCCATTCGCGCAGCAGCCGCGCCTTGAGCTGGCGCCGGATGCCCGCGATCTCGGCGTAGTGGCGCAACACTTCGATGTAGCCGCGCACCGCGAGCTTTTCCTGCGGCCACCAGCTTTCGAAACCGTGCGCCAGCATGCGCGGGCCGCCGATGCCGGCGGTTTGCAGATCGGGCCAGCGCGCGGTGAGGCCGTCGAGCAGCAACCCGGCCAGCAGATCGCCGGATGCTTCGCCGGCGACCAGCGCGAAGCGTCGCTGCCCGTTGGATGTCATCGCTGGACGCTCAGCGCGCGATGCCGCGCGTGGAAGTGGCGAGGAAGCCGTCCATCAACGCCACGTCGGCCGCGGCATCGGGCGTTTCGGCAGCCAGCGCGGCGATACCGGCGCGCGCCTCCTCGAGCGTCTTGCCCTGGCGGTACAGCAGCTTGTGCATGTCGCGGATGGCCGCGATGCGCCCAGCCGAGAAATCGCGCCGGCGCAGGCCGACCAGGTTCACGCCGCGCACCGCGAGCGGGGTGCCGTCGACTACCATGTAGGGTGGCACGTCCATCGCGACATGGGTGCCGAAGCCGATCATCGCGTGCGCGCCGATGCGCATCCGCTGGAGGATGCCCACCAGCCCGCCGACGGTGACCCAGTCGCCGATATGCACATGGCCGGCCAGCGTGGTGTTGTTGGCCATGGTGATCTGGTTGCCGAGCTGGCAGTCGTGCGCGATGTGCACGTAGGCCATGATCCAGTTGTCGTCGCCGATACGGGTGACGCCCGCATCCTGCACAGTGCCGACATTGAAGGTGCAGAACTCGCGCACCGTGTTGCGGTCGCCGATCGTGAGCTCGGTCGGCTCGCCCGCGTGCTTCTTGTCCTGCGGTACCGCACCCAGCGAGGAGAACTGGAAGATGCGGTTGTCGCGGCCGAGGGTCGTGTGACCCTCGATCACGCAATGCGAGCCGATGACCGTTCCCGCACCGATACGCACATGCGGACCGATCACGGTATAGGGACCGACCGCGACCGACGGATCGAGTTCGGCCTTGGGATCGACGATGGCCGTCGGATGAACCTGCGTCATGCGCCGATCGTCAGGCGTTGATCTGGCGCATCGCGCACATCAGCGAGGCCTCGCAGGCCAGCTCGCTGCCCACCAGCGCCCGACCCTTGAACTTCGAGATGCCGGCCTTCATGCGCTCGATCTCGACCTCCAGCGTGAGCTGGTCGCCCGGCTCCACGGGCCGCTTGAAGCGCGCGCCGTCGATCGCGGCGAAGTAATAGACGGTGTTGTCGTCGGGCACGATGTCGAGCGAACGGAACGACAGCAGCGCCGCGGCCTGCGCCATGGCTTCGAGCATCAGCACGCCGGGCATCACCGGGCGGTGCGGGAAGTGGCCGTTGAAGAACGGCTCGTTCATGGTCACGTTCTTGAGCGCCGTGATGCGCTTGCCCTTCTCCATGTCCAGCACGCGGTCGACCAGCAGAAAAGGATAGCGGTGCGGCAGCAGCTTGAGGATTTGATGGATGTCGAGCGTCGTCGTCATGGTGGTCTTCTGTTCCTGCATCGTCGTCATTGTTGGGGGGGAGCCTTCTCCAGCGCCTTCAGTCGTTCGCGCAGGCTGTGCAACTGCTTGAGCGTTGCAGCGTTCTTTTCCCAGGTCGCATTGTCATCGATGGGGAACATGCCGGTGTACTGGCCGGCCTTGCGGATGGAGCGTGTCACCACGGTGGCGGCGGACACGTGGACGTTGTCGGCCACGCTCAGGTGGCCCAGCACGATGGCGCCGCCCCCGAAGGTGCAGTTGGCGCCGATGGTCGCGCTGCCGGCCACGCCGACGCAACCCGCCATCGCGGTGTTGCGGCCGATGCGCACGTTGTGGCCGATCTGGATCAGGTTGTCGAGCTTCACGCCGTCCTCGAGCACGGTGTCGTCGAGCGCGCCGCGGTCGATGCAGGTGTTGGCGCCGATCTCGACGTCGTTGCCGACGCGCACCGCGCCGAGCTGCTCGATCTTGACCCAGCCCTCCTTGCTCGGCGCGAGACCGAAGCCGTCGGCGCCGATGACCACGCCCGGATGCAGCAGGCAGCGCTCGCCGATCGTGCAGTCCTCGCTCACGGTGACGCGCGACTTCAGCACCGTGCCGGCGCCGATGCGCGCGCCGCGCTCGACCACGCACAGCGCGCCGATGCGGGCCGTGGGATCGACCTGCGCTTCGGGATGGACCACGGCCGAGGGATGGATGCGCTCGGCCTCGGGCCGTGCATGGCTCGACTTCCACAGCTGCGTGAGCCGCGCGAAATAGAGGTAGGGATCGGCCGCGACGATGTAGGCCCCGCGCGCGGCCGCGGCCTCGCTCATCGCGGGCGACACGATCACGCAGGCGGCCCTGGAAGCCGCGAGTTCCTGCTGGTATTTGGGATGACTCAGGAAGCTGAGCGCATCGGGCTGTGCATTCTGGAGCGGGGACAGCCGCTCGATGGACAGCGTCGCATCGCCATGAAGCTCGCCCCCGAGGGCGTCAACGATGGCTCCTAGCTGCAGCGCCACGCCGGTACGCGGCGTTACTTGCCGCCCGTGGGCGAGGAAGCGGGCGACGGCGTGCTCAGCGAGGCGTTGAGCGCCTTGATCACCTTGTCGGTGATGTCGTGCTTCGGGTTGATGTAGATCGCTTCCTGCAGGATGGCGTCGTACTTCTCGGCTTCGGCAACCTGCTTGACCACGCGGTTCGCACGGTCGTAGACCTGTTGCAGCTCTTCGTTCTTGCGGGCGTTGAGGTCTTCCTGGAACTCGCGGCGACGGCGCTGGAAGTCTCGATCCTGCTCGATCAGCGTGCGCTGGCGCGCGTTGCGCTGGCTTTCGGGCAGCGTGGCGGCTTCGCGCTCGAACTTCTCGGAGGCGGCCTTGAGGGCATCGCCCTGCGCCGTCAGGTCCTTCTCGCGCTTGAGGAACTCGGCCTCGAGCTTGGCCTGCGCCGCCTTCGCGGGCTGCGCTTCGCGCAGCACGCGGTCGGGATTGACGAAGCCGATACGAAATGTTTCCTGCGCCTGCGCCCATGCAGGCGCCGCGACCCATGCCATCGCGGGAATCAGCAACGCGCCTGCCGCGGCGCGAATCAAATGCGTCATTAGAAAGAGGTTCCGATCTGGAATTGCAGGCGCTGGATTCTATCCTTCGGGATCAGGATGACGCCCGTGTTCGGGTCCTGCACTTCCTTCTGCTGGCGCACCGGCACGGCGTAGGCGATGCGCAGCGGGCCGAGCGGCGAGATCCAGCTGATGCCGAGGCCGACCGAGGCACGGATCTTCTTCGAGGCCTTCCATTGCTCGTCGGTGAGGCCGGCCGAGCGCGAGCCGAAGACGTTGCCGGCGTCGAAGAAGCCGTACAGGCGCAGCGTGCGGTCGTTGCCGGCGCCCGGGAACGGCGTGCTGAGCTCGGCGTTGAAGATCGCCTTCTTGGTACCGCCGAGCGCCGCGCCTTCGGTCTGGCCGAGCAGCGGCACGTCGCGCGGACCGAGCGAGTTCTGTTCGAAGCCGCGCACCGAGCCCAGGCCGCCGGCGTAGAAGTTCTTGAAGATCGGGTAGACCTTGCCGCCGAACGCCTTGCCGTAGCCGACTTCGGAGTTGATCGCGAAGGTGTACTGCTTGTTGATCGGGAAAAACTGCTGGTACTGGTAGTTGGTCTTGATGTACCGCATGTCGCCGCCGACGCCGATCTCGAGGTTGGCGCGCTGCAGGCGGCCCTTGGTCGGGACCAGGGCGCTGTCGCGGTCGTCGCGCGCCCAGCCCACGGTCAGCGGGATGCCCCAGACGCTGTCGTTCGCGCAACCGTCGATCACGTCGAAAGTGATGCCCGGCACGAGACTCGGGACCGGACGCGTCGTGCAGCCGAAGTAGCTGCGGTAGGCGTTCGGGGTCAGGAACGCGTAGGTGTTCTTGGACTTGAAGGCGTAGCGCTCCACACCGATGCCGAAGAACACGGTGTCGAGTTCGCTGAACGGCACGCCGAAGCGGATCGAGGCGCCCTGGTTGACCAGCTGGTAGTCGCCGTCGACCGCCGTGTTGTAGGGGCGGGTCGTGTTGTGATAGACGCTGATCGTGCGCGAGATGCCGTCCTTGGTGAAGTACGGATCGGTGGTGGTCACCGAGATCGTGCGGTTCGACTTGCTGGTGTTGACCTGCAGGCCCAGGTAGTTGCCCGAGCCGAACACGTTTTCCTGCTGGATGCCGAAAGTCAGCGAGACGCGCTCCGCGCTCGAGTAGCCGGCGCCCAGCTGCAGCGAACCGGTGGGCTTCTCGGCCACGGTGATCAGCAGGTCGACCTGGTCGGGCGAGCCCGGCAGCTCCTGGGTCTCGACGTTCACTTCGGTGAAGTAACCCAGGCGGTCCACGCGGTCGCGCGAGAGCTTGATCTTGTCGCCGTCGTACCAGGAAGCCTCGTACTGGCGGAATTCGCGGCGGATCACTTCGTCGCGCGTGCGGGTGTTGCCACCGACGTTCACGCGGCGCACGTAGACGCGGCGCGAGGGCTCGGCCTGCAGCACCAGCGTCACGCGGTTGTTGACCCGGTCGATCTCGGGCTTGGCCTGCACGCGCGCGAAGGCGTAGCCGAAGGTGCCGAAGTAGTCGGTGAAGGCCTTGGTGGTCGCGTTGACCTGCTCGCCGTTGTAGGGTTCGCCCGGCTTGATCGTGACCAGCGTCTTGAACTCGTCGTCGCGGCCGAGGAAGTTGCCGTCGAGCTTGACGCCCGCGACCACGAACTTCTCGCCTTCGGTGATGTTGACCGTGACCGACAGGTCCTGGCGGTCCGGCGAGATCGCGACCTGGGTCGAGTCGACGCGGAATTCGAGGTAGCCACGCGTGATGTAGTAGCTCTTCAGCGTCTCGAGGTCGGCATTGAGCTTGGCGCGCGAGTACTGGTTCGACTTGGTGTACCAGCTGAGCCAGCCGCCGCTGTCCTGGTCGAACAGGTCGAGCAGCGTGCTCTCGCTGAAGTCCTTGTTGCCGACGATGTGCACTTCGCGGATGCGCGCCGAGTCGCCCTCGGTGACCGTGAAGGTCAGGTTCACGCGGTTGCGCTCGATCGGCGTGACGGTGGTCACGACCTGCGCGTTGTAGAGGCTGCGGCTCACGTACTGGCGCTTGAGCTCCTGCTCGGCGCGGTCGGCCAGGGCCTTGTCGTAGGGCCGGCCTTCGGTCAGGCCGACTTCGCGCAGCGCCTTCTGCAGCGCGGCCTTGTCGAATTCCTTGGTGCCGACGAAGTCGACGTCGGCGATGGTCGGGCGCTCCTCGACGATCACCACCAGCACATTGCCGTTGACGTCGATGCGCACGTCCTTGAACAACCCCAGATCGAACAGCGCGCGGATCGCGGCGGAACCGCGGTCGTCGCTGTAGGTGTCGCCCACGCGCAGCGGCAACGACGCGAAGATCGTTCCGGGCTCCACGCGTTGCAGGCCTTCCACGCGAATGTCGCGCACGGTGAAAGGCTCGACGGCCCAGGCTGCCGTGGCCGCCAACGTGCTGGCCACCAGTGCGGCAACGCTACGCAGGCGAAAGCGACTGAAGTTTTTGTTCATCTGTGAATTGATCCGGCGCGGAAAGGGCCGGCAAGATAGTTAACCAAAGAGCCGCGATGTGTCGTTGAACAAGGCAATCGACATCATGACCAGGAGCAGGGCAACGCCACCGCGCTGAAGCCAGTCCATCCAGACGTCGGAGACGCTTTTACCGGTCAGGCCCTCCCAAAGATAATACATCAGGTGCCCCCCATCGAGGACCGGCAGCGGGAGCAGATTGAGCACGCCCAGGCTCACGCTGATGAGTGCGAGGAACACCAGGTACTGCGTGAGCCCCAGGCTGGCGGACTTGCCGGCGTAGTCGGCGATGGTGATCGGGCCGCTGAGATTCTTGATCGAGGCCTGGCCGATGACCATCTTGGCCATCATGCGCACGGTCAGCGCCGACACCTCCCAGGTACGGACCACGCCGCGCCAGACGCCGTCGACCGGCCCCTGCCGCACGGTCACCATCTCGGGCGGCGCGCCCACATAGGCGCCGATGCGGCCGACCTTCAAGCCGCCCTCGTCGCGCACCTCGGGCACGACCTCGAGGGTCTGGGCACGGCCTTCGCGCTCGATCCGCCACGGCTGCGCCTGCGCCTTGCCGTCTTTGACCGAGGCACGGATCGCCTCGCGCAGCTGCTGGCCATCGACGATGGCGGTGTCGCCGATGGCGCGCACCAGGTCGCCGCGGCGCAGGCCCGAGCGCTCGCCGGCGCCGCCGGCCATCACCTCGCCGATCTCGGGGCGGGTCATGGGCGCGAGCACGCCGATCTTGCGGAACATCTGGGCATCGGCATCCTTGGCTTCGATGCGGCTCAGCGGCAGCACCAGCGTGCGGGCCGGCTGGCCGCCCTGCCCCGCCACCTCGAGCGTCAGGTCGTGGCCGTCGAGCGCGCCGCGGGTCATGCGCCAGCGCAGGTCCTCGAAGGACTGGACCTCGCTCAGATCGTCGCCCTCGAAGCCGGCACGGGCGATGTGCTCGCCGCCGCGCAGCCCGGCCTGCTCGGCCAGCGAGGCCGCCACCGGCCGCGCCAGGGTCGCCACCGGCTCCTGCACGCCGATCCAGTTCACGGCCGTGTAGAGGGCCACCGCCATCAGCAGGTTCGCGATCGGGCCGGCCGCGACGATGGCCGCGCGCGAGCGCAGCGGCTGGGTGTTGAAGGCGCGGTGGCGCTCCTCGGGCGCCACCGGAGCCTCGCGCTCGTCGAGCATCTGGACGTAGCCGCCGAACGGGAACAGGCCGACGGCGAACTCGGTGTCCTGCCCCGGATGCTGGCGCCGCGGCTTCCAGGTGTAGACGGGCTTGCTGATGCGCCAGAGAAAACGGCCGAGCAGCGAGGGGCTGTCCGGGCTGCCGAAGGGCAGCGTGGCCACGCCGAAGCGCTTGACCTTGACGCCGCAGGCCACCGCGACCCGGTAGTGCCCGAACTCGTGCACGGTGATCAGCAGGCCGAGCGCGACGATGAACGCGACGAGGGTGAGCATCCGGAACCTTGCTTCTGGGAATCGGCGACGCGGGTGGGCGTCAGGCGGAAAGGCGCAGCGCCGCGGCATTCGCGGCGGCGCGGGCGCTGGCGTCGATGGCCAGCAGATCGGCCAGCGACGCCGGCTTGGAGGGCGCAACCGCCTCCAAAGTTTCCATGTTGACCGCATGAATGCGGTCGAAGCGCAGCCGGCGCGCCAGGAAGGCCTCGACCGCGACCTCGTTGGCGGCATTGAGCACGGCCGTGGTGCCCGGCACCGCGCGCAGCGCCTGCCAGGCCAGGTCCAGGCCCGGGAAGAGCGCCGCGTCGGGCGCGGCGAAGCTCAGGTCGGCCAGCTGGCGGAAGTCCAGCCGCGTGGCCCCGCTCTCGATGCGCTCGGGCCAGGCCAGGCCGACGGCGATCGGCACCCGCATGTCGGGCGTGCCGAGCTGGGCCAGCACCGAGGCGTCGGTGAACTGCACCATCGAATGGACCACGCTCTGCGGATGGATGACCACCTCGATCTGCTCGGGCGCCACGCCGAACAGGTGCCGCGCCTCGATCACTTCGAGGGCCTTGTTCATCATGGTGGCCGAGTCGACCGAGATCTTGCGCCCCATCACCCAGTTGGGATGGGCGCAGGCCTGCTCGGGCGTGACGGAGCCCAGGGTGTCGGGCGCGCGGGTGCGGAACGGACCGCCCGATGCGGTGAGGATGATCTTGTCGATGCGCCGCGCCCAGGTGGACGGGTCCTCGGGCAGCGACTGGAAGATGGCCGAGTGCTCGCTGTCGATCGGCAGCAGCGTCGCCCCGCCCTCGCGCACCGTGCGCATGAACAGGTCGCCGCCGACCACCAGCGCCTCCTTGTTGGCCAGCAGCAGGCGCTTGCCGGCGCGCGCGGCCGCCAGGCAGGGACCCAGGCCGGCGGCGCCGACGATGGCGGCCATGACGGCATCGACCTCGTCGTGCGATGCTATCTCTTCGATAGCACCAGCGCCAGACAGAACCCGGGTGGGCAGATGGTTCTGCTGCAGCTTTTCGGCCAGCGCAGCCGCATGGGCCTCGCTCGCCATGACCGCGAAGCGTGGGGAGAAGCGCGCGCACTGCGCGAGCATCTCGTCGACCTTGGTGGCGGCCGAGAGCGCGAAGACCTCGAAGCGCTCGGGATGACGCGCGATGACGTCGAGCGTGTTGGCGCCGACCGACCCGGTCGAGCCGAGCACCGTCACGCGTTGTCTGGGGAAAGTGTTCACAGAAAAGCCAGCATCATTGCAATGGGCAGCGTGGGCAAGAGGGCATCCACCCGATCGAGCACACCGCCATGGCCGGGCAGCAGCCGGCTGCTGTCCTTGGCGCCCGCGCTGCGCTTGATCAGCGATTCGACCAGGTCGCCGACCACGCTCATCGCCGCCATGAAGACCACGCCGAGCAGCAGCAGCCACCAGCCGCGCGTCGCCAGCCGGCTGTAGAGGCTGGCCACCGTGGCCTGCGCCGAGGCATCGGCCCAGACCCAGGCCAGTGCCAGCACCACCACGCCCGCCATGCCGCCCCAGACGCCTTCCCAGCTCTTGCCGGGACTGATGGCGGGCGCGAGCTTGCGGCGCGTGAACTTGAGACCGAAGGCGCGGCCGGCGAAATAGGCGAAGACGTCGGCGACCCAGACCAGCACCAGGATCGACAGCAGGAAGTTGATGCCGATCAGGCGCGCCTGCACCGCGGCCAGCCAGGCCACCCACAGCGCGAGCAGCCCGCCCACCAGCCTGATGCCGCGCGGCACCTTGGGCCAGCCCGGAACGGCGGCACGCAGCAGCGCCGCGCCACCGAGCACCCAGGCGGCGCTGGCGACGATCCACAGCGGCAGCAGCGGCTGGGCCAGCAGCCCGAGCCACCACGAGAACGCGCACAGCGCCACCATCTCGAGGCCCAGGAACACGGACACGCGCTGGCCGTAGCCGTTGAGACGCCCCCACTCCCAGGCAGCGGCGCCGATCAGCACCAGCATCACGCAGCCGAAGGGGACGTAGGAAGGATAGAAAAGCGCCGGCAGCAGGATCGCCAACAGGACGATCGCCGTGAGGATGCGTTGCTTGAGCATGCAGCGGGGTCGTCCGGAAAAGAGGGGATCAGGCGGTCTGGCGCGATCGGGCGTCGGTCGTGACCTGCGCCGAGGTCTTGCCGAAGCGGCGCTCGCGGTTCTGGAATGCGGCGATGCCCTCGTCGAGCGCGGCCTCGTCGAATTCGGGCCAGAGCTTGTCGCTGAAGAACAGCTCGGCGTAGGCGCTCTGCCAGAGCAGGAAGTTCGACAGCCGCTGCTCGCCGCCGGTGCGGATGAACAGGTCGGGGTCGGGCACATGGGCCAGCGCCATCGCGCGGTCGAGGCTGAGTTCGGTCAGCGGCTCGCCGCGCGCGGCCAGCTTGGCGGCGGCCTGGGCGATGTCCCAGCGGCCACCGTAGTTGAAGCACACGTTGAGCACCAGGCGGTCGTTGGCCGCCGTGGCGTTCTCGGCGTCGACCAGCCCCTTCACCATCTTCGGCGACAGGCCGCCGCGCTCGCCGACGAAGCGCAGCTGAACGCCGTCGCGGCCGAGCTTGGGCACCTCGCGCGCCAGCGCGCCGACCATCAGGTCCATGAGGCCCGAGACTTCCTCGGGCGGACGGTTCCAGTTCTCCGAGGAGAAGGCGAACACGGTCAGCACCCGCACGCCGCGATCGACGCAGGCCTTGACGCAGCGCCGCAGCGACTCCACGCCCTGCTTGTGCCCCGCCACGCGGGGCAGGAAGCGCCGCGTGGCCCAGCGGCCATTGCCATCCATGACGATGGCGATGTGGTGCGGAATGGTCTGCGGCTTGGAGGCGGCCATGGGCAGCCTCAAACGGCCATGATCTCCGCTTCCTTGGCCGTGATCAGGCGATCGATTTCCGCGATGTGGCGGTCGGTCACTTTCTGGATCTCGGCTTCGGCGCGCTTCTGGTCGTCTTCCGAAGCCAGCTTTTCCTTGACCAGCTTCTTGACCGCCTCGTTGGCGTCGCGGCGCAGGTTGCGCGTCGCGATCTTGGCGCTCTCGCCTTCGTTGCGCACCAGCTTGGTCATCTCGCGGCGGCGCTCTTCGCTCATCGCCGGCAGCGGCACGCGGATCAGCTCGCCCATCGAGGCCGGGTTGAGACCCAGGTCGCTTTCGCGGATGGCCTTCTCGATCTTGGCGCCCATGCCCTTTTCCCAGGGCTGCACGCTCAGCGTGCGCGAGTCGAGCACCGACACGTTGGCCACCTGGCTCAGCGGCACCTGCGAGCCGTAGTACTCGACATGGATCGAGTCGAGCAGCGCGGCATTGGCACGGCCGGTGCGGATCTTGGTGAGGTTGTTCTGGAAGGCAGCGATCGACTGGTTCATCTTCGCGTCGGTCGTGCTGCGGATATCGGCAATGGTCATTCTCAAATACTCCTAGGCATGCACCAGCGTGCCCTCGTCCTCGCCCATGACGACGCGCTTGAGCGCCCCGTTCTTGAAGATCGAGAACACCTTGATCGGCAGCTTCTGGTCGCGGCACAGCGCGAAGGCCGCCGCGTCCATGATGCCGAGATTCTGCGCGATGGCCTGGTCGAAGGTCAGGCTGGCGTAGCGCGTCGCGTCGGGATGGGTCTTCGGATCGGCGCTGTAGACGCCGTCGACCTTGGTCGCCTTGAGCACCAGCTCGGCGCCGATCTCGGCGCCGCGCAGCGCGGCGGCGGTGTCGGTGGTGAAGAAGGGGTTGCCGGTGCCGGCAGCGAACACCACGACCTTGCCTTCCTCGAGGTACTGCAGCGCCTTGGGCCGCACGTAGGGCTCGACCACCTGCTCGATGGCGATGGCGGACATCACGCGCGCCACCAGCCCCTGCTTGTTCATGGCATCGGCCAGCGCCAGCGAGTTCATCACCGTGGCCAGCATGCCCATGTAGTCGGCCGTGGCGCGGTCCATGCCGACCGAGCCGCCCGCGACGCCGCGGAAGATGTTGCCGCCGCCGATCACGACCGCCACCTCGACGCCCATGTTCACGACCTCGGCCACTTCCGCGACCATGCGCACGATGGTGGCGCGGTTGATGCCGAAGGCATCGTCGCCCATCAGTGCCTCTCCCGACAGCTTCAACAAGATTCGCTTGTGGGCTGGGCGGGGATCAGACATGGGCAATTTCCTTTGAGAGTGAGCGGGGGCGAGTGTAGGGCTTGGCGGTGAAAAGGCGACAGCATGCACCGGCACGCTGTCGCCTTCTGGCGGGAACGGTCTCAGGCAGCGGCCTTGGCGGCGGCGACCTGGGCCGCGACTTCGGCGGCGAAGTCGTCGACCTTCTTCTCGATGCCTTCGCCGACCACGTACAGGGTGAAGCCCTTGACGGTGGTATTGACGGCCTTGAGCATCTGTTCGACGGTCTGCTTGTCGTTCTTCACGAAGGGCTGGTTGTGCAGCGAGACTTCCTTGAGGAACTTCTGCACGCCGCCCTCGATGCGCTTGGCAACGATGTCGGCGGGCTGCGGCTTCTTGCCTTCGGCTTCGGCGGTCTTGCGGTCTTCTTCCGCCTTGCCCGCTGCCACGGCGCGTTCCTTCTCGATCAGCTCGGCCGGGACGTCCGAGGCGGCGACCGACACGGGCTTCATGGCGGCGATGTGCATCGCGACGTCCTTGGCGGCGGTGTCGTCACCCTCGAACTCGACCATCACGCCGATGCGCGTGCCGTGCAGGTACGAAGCCAGCTTGCCGTTGCCGGCGAAGCGCTTGAAGCGGCGGAAGCTCATGTTCTCGCCGATCTTGCCGACCAGGCCCTTGCGCACGTCTTCGAGCGTGGGGCCGAAACCATCCTGCTCGTAGGCCAGCGCGCCCAGCGCGGCGATATCGGCCGGGTTGTTCTGCGCGACCAGCTTGGCGGCAGCATTGGCCAGGGCCAGGAAGCTGTCGTTCTTGGTGACGAAGTCGGTTTCGCAGTTGATCTCGATCATCGCGCCGGCGGCGTCGTCGACATAGGCGGCCACCACGCCTTCGGCGGTGATGCGGCTCGATGCCTTGCCAGCCTTGTTGCCGAGCTTGATGCGCAGCAGCTCTTCGGCCTTTTCCATGTTGCCGTCGGCCTCGGTCAGAGCCTTCTTGCACTCCATCATCGGCGCGTCGGTCTTGGCGCGCAGTTCGCCGACCATGCTTGCGGTGATTGCAACCATTGTTTCTCTCCGTATTCAGAAAATCAGATTAAAAAAAAGGGGCAACGAAGCCCCTTCTTCAGGCGCGGGGACGCGCAGCTCAGGCCGAAGCGCTTTCTTCGACTTCGACGAATTCGTCGCTACCTTCGGCGATGGCCTTGACCACGTCGCTGGTCGCGCTGTTGCGGCCTTCGATGATCGCGTCGGCGATGCCACGGGCGTACAGCGTGACGGCCTTCGACGAGTCGTCGTTGCCGGGGATCACGTAGTCGATGCCTTCGGGCGAGTGGTTGGAGTCCACCACGCCGATCAGCGGAATGCCGAGCTTCTTGGCTTCGGCCACGGCGATCTTGTGGAAGCCCACGTCGATCACGAAGATGGCGTCGGGCAGCGCGGTCATGTCCTGGATGCCGCCGATGTCCTTCTCGAGCTTCTCGATTTCACGGGTGAAGGTGAGCTGCTCTTTCTTGCTCAGGCTGTCGAGGCCGGCTTCCTGCTGGGCCTTCATGTCCTTCAGACGCTTGATCGAGGTCTTGACGGTCTTGAAGTTGGTCAGCATGCCGCCGAGCCAGCGGGTGTCGACGAAGGGCACGCCGGCGCGGCGGGCTTCGGTGGCGACGATTTCGCGCGCCTGGCGCTTCGTGCCGACCATCAGGATCGTGCCGCGGTTGGCCGTGAGCTGCTTGGCGTACTTGGCCGCCTCCTGGAACATCGGGAGCGACTTTTCCAGGTTGATGATGTGGATCTTGTTGCGATGACCGAAGATGAACGGGGCCATCTTGGGGTTCCAGAAGCGGGTTTGGTGGCCGAAATGGACACCGGCCTCCAGCATTTCGCGCATGGTGACGGACATTGAAATTACTCCGAAGGTTGGGTCTAAAATCCAGCCCGTTTTTGCACTCCGCCGGACGCTGCAAACCGGCCTGGCCGGCCACGCTGCATCAGCGAAGTCGCAACACCTTGATTGGGCTGGTTTGCGAATGTGTTTCCTCTGCGTGGCGCTCGTCCCTTACAGGCAAAGTACCGCGTGAGCGAAACCCAAAGAGTATAGCACGCGCCTCAGACACCTCTGCCCCGCCCGCCTTGCCAGCCCCTGAAGCTCCTTCGTCCCGTCATCCGTCGCGAACCGCGCGGCGGACACGCACGCTCGATGCCCCGTCCCGCACCCGGGAAACGCCCTGCGAGGCCAATGCTCTGGCATGCTGCACCGCACGACGAGACGGCACTGCTGCTTCAAAAACAATAGCTGCAGGCCCTCGTCAGATGGGCGTCAGCTCTCTTTTTTATTCTGAATCTCAATGAAAATCGCGATCGTGGGCGCCGGCATCATCGGTGTCACCACCGCCTGGGAGTTGGCGTCCGACGGCCATGAAGTGGCCGTTTTCGAACGCCGGGGCGCCGCCGCCGAGGAGGCCAGCTTCGCCAATGCCGGCGTGGTGGCGCCCGGCTACGTCACGCCCTGGGCGGCGCCCGGCATGCGCCTGAAGGTGCTGCGCTCGCTGCTGTCGTCGCACGGCGCCATCAAGCTGCGCTGGCCGCTGTCCTCGCGCGACCTGGGCTGGATGTCGCGCTGGCAGAAGGCCTGCAAGCTCGAAACCTACCTCGCGAACCGAGCGCGCATGCAGCGCTTGGCCTTCTACAGCCGCACCCGGCTGCACGAGGTGAGTGAAGCGCGCGAACTCAGCTACGAACGCAGCGACGGCTACCTGGTGCTGCTGCGTTCCAAGCGCGAGCGCAAGCTGGTCCAGCCCGGCCTCGAGGTGCTGCGCGGCGCGGGCAGCGTGTTCCGCGAAGTCGATGCCGACGAGGCCCGGCTGATCGAGCCCGCCCTCAATCCCGACACCGCGCTGGCCGGCGCGATCTACCTGCCCGAGGACGAGGTCGCCAATTGCCGCCAGTTCGCACTGTTGCTCAAGTGGGAGGCCGAGGCACTCGGCGCGCAGTTCCATTTCAACTGCGACATCGCGCCGCTGAGCCGGGCCGCGCCCACTTCGGTGTCGCTGGCGAGCGGCTCCGATGCGCTGCGCTTCGATGCGGTGGTGGTCTGCGCCGGGCTCGGCTCGGCCTCGCTGCTGCGCCCGCTCGGCCTGCGGATCCCGATGGCCCCGGTCTACGGGCACTCGGTGAGCGCGCCGGTGCGCGAGCCGCTCAATGCGCCGCGCAGCGCGATCATGGACGAGCGCTACAAGGTCGCGATCTCGCGCCTCGGCCAGCGCGTGCGCGTGGCCGGCAGCGCCGAGATCGGCGGCTCGGCCGACACGCTGAGCCAACCCGCGATCCTCACGCTCTACAAGGTGCTGCAGGACTGGTTCCCGGGCGCGGCGACCTTGCAGTCGGGTGTGCAGCAGTGGAAAGGCGCACGGCCGATGCTGCCCGACGGGCCGCCGGTGCTCGGCGCGAGCGGCATTCCGGGCGTGTGGCTCAACCTGGGCCATGGCTCCAGCGGCTGGGCCCTGTCGTGCGGCAGCGCGCGCGTGGTGGCCGACCTGATCGCCGGGCAGGACCCGGGTGTGGACCTCGAAGGCCTGGGCGTCGAGCGGCTCGGAAGCTGAGGCTCAGGCCTCGTCCTTCGGGCCCCACTGGCGCGGATAGGCGGCCGGCTTCTCCACCGGCAGGGGCGGCGGCTCCGGCGGCCGCAGGCGCCGGGCCAACCCCGACAGCAACGCGGGCCCGACCAGCACGCACACGGCCAGGCACAGCAGGTCAGCGGCCATCAGCAGCCAGCGCCACGCGCCCGCGGAACCGTCGACCAGGGGATCGAGCCAGCGGATCAGCCCGAAGCCCCAGCCCACGCTCGCGGACCAGGCCAGGTCGCGCAGCGGCACCCAGCGCAGCGATTCGGCCAGCAGGAACACGCCCCAGACGGCGGCCAGCCATCCCAGCGCCCAGCCCGGGCCCTCGTCCAGCACCATGCCCGTGACGACAAAGGCCGCGAACCACGCGAACAGCAGCGCGATCAGCCAGCCGAGGAGTCCGAGGCGTTTCATCGCGCGATCATAGGCAGGGGCAGAATCGCCCGATGCATCGCATCACCGCCGCCACCGCCGCCGACCTGTTCGACCTCGCCGCCACGCGCCGCATCGAGCAGGCCGGCGCGGCCGCCCTGCCCGCCCACGCGCTGATGCGGCGCGCCGGACTGGCGGTGGCACGGCTCGCGATGGCGATCGCGCCGCACGCCCGCACGGTCTGGGTGGCCTGCGGGCCGGGCAACAACGGCGGCGACGGCTTCGAGGCGGCCGCGCAGTTGCGGCAGCGCGGGTTCGAGGCCATCGTCAGCTTCGCGGGCGACGAGACCCGACTGCCCGCGGACGCGAAGGCCTCGCTGCAGCGGGCTCGCGATGCCGGCGTGGCCTTCGCCTCGGAGCCGCCCGCGCACTACGAACTCGCGATCGACGCCTTGCTCGGCATCGGGGTCGGCCGGCCGCCCCAAGGCACGATGGCCGACTGGCTGCGCCGCATGCATGGCGAGCCGCATCCGGTGCTCGCGGTCGACGTGCCGTCAGGACTGAATGCCGACACCGGCACGCACTCGCTTGGCGAGTTGCCCGGGCAGAGCGCGGCATCGCGACGCATCTGCCTGAGCCTGCTGACCCTGAAGCCCGGCCTCTTCACGGCCCAGGGCCGCGACGCGGCCGGCGAGATCTGGTTCGACGACCTCGGCTGCGGCGCGACAAGCGAACCGCCCGTGGCGCGCCTGCCGGGCGCCCCGTCGCTCGCACCGCGCGCCCATGCCTCCCACAAGGGCAGCTACGGCGACGTGGCCGTGATCGGCGGCGCTTCGGGCATGGCCGGAGCGGCACTGCTGGCCGGGTCCGCCGCGCTGCACGCGGGCGCGGGCCGCACCTTCGTCGGGCTGCTCGATCCGGGCGCGGCACCGGTCGACCTCGCACAGCCCGAACTCATGCTGCGCGACGCGCGCTCGCTCGATCTCTCGGCAATGGCCGTGGTCTGCGGCTGTGGCGGCGGTACCGCGGTGCGCGAGCTGCTGCCGCGCGTGCTGTCGACCGCCCGCGCGCTGGTGCTCGATGCCGATGCGCTCAACGCGCTCGCGAGCGACGACGGCTTGCTGACTCAATTGAAGGCGCGCACGAAGCGCGGCCGGCCCACGGTGCTGACGCCGCATCCGCTCGAGGCGGCGCGGCTGCTCGGCGGCACGGCCGGCGAGGTGCAGGCCGATCGCCTGGCGGCCGCGCGCCGGCTGGCGGCGCAAACGGGCGCCGTGGTCGTGCTCAAGGGCTCGGGAACGATCGTCGCCGACGACGCGGGCACGGTGCCCGTCCTCAATCCGACCGGCAATGCCCGCCTCGCGAGCGCCGGCACCGGCGATGTGCTCGCCGGCATGGTCGGCGCGGGACTGGCGGCGGGCCGCGGCGCCTTCGACGCCGCCTGGGAAGCGGCCTGGCACCACGGCCACCTGGCCGACCGCTGGCCGGCCGACGCGCCACCGCTGACGGCCGGCGCGCTCGCGCGCCAGTCGCCCCGCTGACGGCTTCTAGCCGCGGCCGACGAAGGGCATCTTCGTCGCCATCACCGTGTGGAACAGCACGTTGGCCTCGAGCGGCAGGTTCGCCATGTAGAGCACCGACTGGCCGACGATCTTCACGTCGATCAGCGGCTCCACCGCGAGCTCGCCATTGGCCTGCGGCACGCCCTTGGCCATGCGCGCGGCCAGCTCCGTCATGGCATTGCCGACGTCGATCTGGCCCACGGCGATGTCGTGCTTGCGCCCGTCGAGCGAGGCCGTCTTGGTCAGGCCCTCGACCGCATGCTTGGTCGCCGTGTACGCGGCCGAATTCGGCCGCGGCGCGGTGGCCGAGATCGAGCCGTTGTTGATGATGCGGCCACCCTTCGGCGTCTGCGCCTTCATCGTGCGGAAGGCCTGCTGGATGCAGAAGAACATCCCGTTGAGGTTGATGTCGACCACGCCGCGCCATTGCTCGGGCGTCCAGTCCTCGAAGGAACCGGGCGGGTTGCCGACGCCCGCGTTGTTGAACAGCAGGTCGACGCGGCCGAAGCGCTCGACGGTGGCGCCGAACAGCGCCTGCACCGACTCGGCGCTGGCCACGTCGGTGGGCACCGCGAAGGCGCGCGCGCCGGCGCCCGACTCCTCGACCACCTGCTCGAGCGGCTCGAGGCGGCGGCCCGCCAGGGCCACGCTCCAGCCATCGGCCAGCAGCGCCAGCGCCGCGGCGCGGCCGATGCCGGTGCCGGCACCCGTGACGATCGCGATGCCCTTGTTCTTCTCTGTACTCATGCCCGTTGTCTCCTTCTCGGCGTGTTCATGGATTCGAATGGATTGGATGCGATGGATGAAGGAGGCATTCAGCCGCGGCGCGTCTTGCGCCCCTTCATCTTGTTGGCGGCCTTCTTGACCGCCGATTTGAAGGCCTGCATCGCGGACTGCGGGCCGCCCGCGGCCTGTTCGCGTCCGCCGCGGGTGCCGCCGGCCGGCGCCTCGGCCTTCTGGCGCGCGCCGCGCTTGGCCGAGGCCTTGACCGGCACGCCGCCGGCCGGGGCCCCCTTGTCCTTCATGGCGCGCGCGGTGAGTTCCTCGCCCTCGCGCACCAGACGGAAATCGATCTTGCGGCCGTCGAGATCGACGCGGCTCACCTGCACCCGCACCCGCGTGCCGATGGCATAGCGGATGCCGGTGCGCTCGCCGCGCAGTTCCTGGCGCATCTCGTCGAACTTGAAGTACTCGCCGCCAAGCTCGGTGATGTGCACCAGGCCCTCGACGTACATCGCATCGAGCGTGACGAAGATGCCGAAGGTGGTGGCCGCGGTGACCACGCCGCCGTACTCCTCGCCGAGGTGCTCGCGCATGTACTTGCACTTGAGCCAGGCCTCGACGTCGCGGCTGGCCTCGTCGGCGCGGCGCTCGTTGGCGCTGCAATGCAGCCCGGCGGCCTCCCAGGCCTGCACTTCCTTGGTCGGCGCGACCGTGGCCTTCTGCGGCTTGGTGGTCGGCGCCTTCACGCGCGAGGCCAGCCGCTTGGCGAGCTTGGCATGCGCCTCGCCCGGCGTCGGCAGCATCGGCAGCTGGTAGCGCGTCTTGCCGAGGATGGCCTTGATCACGCGGTGCACCAGCAGGTCGGGATAGCGCCGGATCGGGCTCGTGAAGTGCGTGTAGGCCTCGTAGGCCAGGCCGAAGTGGCCGCTGTTGATGGGCGTGTAGATCGCCTGTTGCATCGAGCGCAGCAGCATGGTGTGGATCTGCTGCGCGTCGGGGCGGTCCTTGGTCGCCTCGGCGATGGCCTGGAATTCACCGGGCGCCGGGTCGTCGGTGATGCTCAGGCCCACACCCATGGCCTTGAGGTAGCCGCGCAGGATTTCCTTCTTCTCGGGCGTCGGGCCCTCGTGCACGCGGTACAGGCCCGGGTGCTTGCCCTCGGCGATGAAGTCGGCGCTGCAGACGTTGGCCGCGAGCATCGCTTCCTCGATCAGCCGGTGCGCCTCGTTGCGGGTGCGCGGCACGATCTTCTCGATGCGGCCGGCGTCGTCGCAGATGATCTGCGTCTCGGTGGTCTCGAAGTCGACCGCGCCACGCTTGCCGCGCTGCTTGAGCAGGGCCTTGTAGACGTCGGCGAGATTCAACAGGTCCTTGACGCGCTCCTTGCGCTTGGCCGCCTCGGGGCCGCGCGTGTTGCCGAGGATGGCCGCCACTTCGGTGTACGTGAAGCGGGCATGGCTGTGCATCACCGCCGGATAGAACTGGTAGGCGTAGATCTCGCCATCGGCCGCGACCAGCATGTCGCAGACCATGCACAGCCGGTCGACCTCGGGGTTCAGCGAGCACAAACCGTTCGAGAGCTTCTCGGGCAGCATCGGGATCACGCGGCGCGGGAAGTACACGCTGGTGGCGCGGTCGTAGGCATCGATGTCGATCGCCGAGCCGGTACGCACATAGGCGCTGACGTCGGCAATCGCAACCAGGAGGCGCCAGCCCTTGCCGCGGCCGACCTTCGCGGGCTCGCAGTACACGGCGTCGTCGAAGTCGCGCGCGTCCTCGCCGTCGATCGTGACCAGCGGCACGTCGGTGAGGTCGACGCGGCCCTTCTTGTCGGCCGGACGCACTTTCTCGGGCAGCGCCTTGGCTTCCGCCAGGCACGCTTCGGAGAACTCGTGCGGCACGCCGTACTTGCGCACCGCGATCTCGATCTCCATGCCGGGATCGTCGATCTCGCCGAGCACTTCCTTCACCCGTCCCACGGGCTGGCCGAAGAGCGCGGGCGGCTCGGTGAGCTGCACCACGACCACCTGTCCCACCTTGGCGGGACCGGTCGCGCCCTTAGGAATCAGCACGTCCTGGCCGTAGCGCTTGTCCTCCGGTGCCACGAGCCAGATGCCACCCTCGTGCAGCAGGCGGCCGATGATCGGCTGCTCGGGGCGCTCGATGATCTCGACCACGCGCCCTTCGGGTCGCCCGCGGCGGTCGAGCCGCACCACGCGCGCCTTGACGCGGTCCTTGTGCAGGACCGCGCGCATCTCGTTGGGGGGCAGATAGATGTCGGCTTCGCCGTCGTCGCGTTGCACGAAGCCATGTCCGTCGCGATGGCCCTGAACCGAGCCTTCGAATTCATCCAGCAAGCCGCTGGAAGTGACATTATTTTTGATATGATCTCCTTCTTTCCTGAAATTCAAAGCGTACCTGCTTCGGCAAGTATGCGGGCCCAGATGGCGGAATTGGTAGACGCACTAGTTTCAGGTACTAGCGAGTAACATCGTGGAGGTTCGAGTCCTCTTCTGGGCACCAAGTTTAAATAGACTCTCACCGAGTCCTTCGATTCAAGCCACCGGTCTCCGGTGGCTTTTTTCTTGCCCGCTCCGATCATGGTCGTCATCGACGTCGGCGCGCGCGCGGTCAGTCCGCGCATCGATGCCTGTGTCGTGAACGCATCATCGTGCGCACAAAATTGCGAGCCCGCGAGAAAATCGTTTTTGATTTGATATACTCGTAGGCTTTCCTGAAATGCCCAGATGGCGGAATTGGTAGACGCACTAGTTTCAGGTACTAGCGAGTAACATCGTGGAGGTTCGAGTCCTCTTCTGGGCACCAGATCCAAGAGCAGCTTCAAAAGGTTCTTGAGATTCTTCGAATGAAGCCACCGTTTCACGGTGGCTTTTTTCTTGTCCGTTCGAATCATCAAACGGGCAGCGCGATCAGGTCGTGCCCCTCGGCGCCCACGATGCGCGCGCGCGTGAACTCCCCCACCTTGAGCGTCTTGCTGATCTTCTCGGGCGGCAGCAGCCGCACGGTGCCGTCGATCTCGGGCGCGTCGGCGTAGGTACGTCCCACGCCGCCCTTGCGGCCCAGCGCCGGCGCGGAGTCGACCAGCACCTGCATCGTCGCGCCCACGCGCTCCTGCAGCTTGGCGATCGACACCGCCTCGGCCACTTCCATGAAGCGCGCGCGGCGCGCCTCGCGCTCAGCCTCGGGCAGCATGCCGGGGATGTCGTTGGCGGTGGCGCCCTCGACCGGGCTGTAGGCAAAGCAGCCCGCGCGATCGATGCGCGCTTCGCGGATGAAGTCGAGCAGATGCTCGAACTCCTCTTCCGTCTCGCCCGGGAAACCGGCGATGAAGGTACTGCGGATCACGAGCTCCGGGCACACTTCGCGCCAGCGCGCGATGCGCTCGAGGTTCTTCTCACCGCTGGCAGGACGCTTCATGCGGCGCAGCACATCGGGGTGGCTGTGCTGCAGCGGCACGTCGAGGTAAGGCAGCACCTTGCCGCTGGCCATCAGCGGAATGACCTCGTCCACGCTCGGATAGGGGTAGACGTAGTGCAGCCGCACCCAGGCGCCATAGGGCTCGGCGATCTCGCCGAGCGTGCGCACCAGCTCGAGCATGCGGGTCTTGACCGGCTTGCCGTCCCAGAACCCGGTGCGGTACTTGACGTCCACGCCATAGGCCGAGGTGTCCTGGCTGATCACCAGCAGCTCCTTCACGCCACCCTCGAACAGCGCCTTCGCCTCGCTCAGCACGTCGCCCACGGGCCGCGACACGAGGTCGCCGCGCATCGAGGGAATGATGCAGAAGGTGCAGCGATGGTTGCAGCCCTCGCTGATCTTCAGATAGGCATAGTGGCGCGGCGTGAGCTTGAGGCCCGCCACGCCGAAGCTGTTGGGCACCAGGTCGACGAAGGGATCGTGCGGCTTGGGCAGGTTGGCATGCACCGCATCCATCACCTCCTGCGTGGCATGCGGGCCCGTGACGGCCAGCACGCTGGGGTGCATCTGCTTGACCAGATTGCCGCCCTGGTCGCCGGTCTTGGCACCCAGGCAACCGGTGACGATCACCCGGCCGTTCTCGGCCAGCGCCTCGCCGATGGTGTCGAGGCTTTCCCGGACGGCATCGTCGATGAAGCCGCAGGTATTGACGATCACCAGGTCGGCGCCCTCGAAGGACTTGGCGGTCTGGTAGCCCTCGGCGCTCAGCTGCGTGAGGATCAATTCGGAATCGGTCAGGGCCTTGGGACACCCGAGCGATACCATTCCTATACTGGGAATCTTCTTGGGGCGCTCTGCTACTTCGGTCGTCATGGGGGAACTCATTGTCAGGTCTTGTTTATAGCTACAGCCGGTTTTCCGATCCACGCCAAGCGAAAGGTTCGAGCCTCGAGCGCCAAGCGGCCTACGCGGCACGCTGGGCGGCTGAGCACAACCTCAAGTTGGATGAATCGCTTTCGCTGCAGGATGAAGGCCTCTCCGCGTATCACCAGCGGCACGTCAAATCAGGGGCGCTGGGCGTCTTTCTGGCTGCCGTCGAGAGCGGGAAAGTGCCTCCAGGCTCGGTCCTCGTGGTGGAGGGTTTGGACCGGCTGTCGCGCGCCGAGCCCATCCAGGCTCAAGCGCAACTTGCCCAGATTGTAAATGCAGGCATCACCGTCGTGACCGCGAGCGACGGAAAGGCCTACAGCAGGGAGAGACTCAAGGCCAACCCGATGGACCTGGTCTACTCACTGCTGGTGATGATCCGCGCGCACGAGGAGTCGGACACGAAGAGCAAGCGAGTCACCGCGAGCATCGAGCGCCTGTGCAAGGGATGGCTCGCTGGCACGTACCGCGGTGTGATTCGCAACGGGAAAGACCCGCTTTGGGTGCGGCGGAACGACGATCGCTGGGAACTGGTCCCAGAACGCGTCGAGGCGGCTCGCACCGCCCTCGATCTCTATCGGCGCGGCTACAGCGCCACCAGGATCCTCGAGGCGCTCGCCGAAAAGCAGCTTTCGCTGACCGGCAACGGTCCCCAGTCGCTTCAGATATACCGCCTGATCCGACAGCGAGCGCTGCTCGGGGAGAAGGAGCTCGAGATCGGCGGCGAGACCTACCGCCTGCCCGACTACTACCCCGCCCTGCTGACGCCGGCGGAATGGGTGGATCTCCAGGCGATTGCGGATGGCCGAGGTCGACGAGTTGGCAAGGGTGTCGTGCCGGGCATCCTCACTGGCATGAAACTTACCGTCTGCGGGTACTGCGGCCGGGCTCTGGTCGGCCAGAACATCGGCACGCGAAATCGACGCCCCGATGGGGGCATCATGGACGGCCACCGCCGACTTCATTGCATCAGCTACAGCTACGGGGGCTGCCCTGTGCCGGGATCTTGCTCGGTGGCCCCCATAGAGCGCGCCTTGATGACGTACTGCAGCGACATGCTCAACCTCCAGGCGCTCTACGGCGGCGATCGAGCGGCCGGCCCTCGCGCCAGAATTGCCACGTTGCGCGGACACCTTGAGGAGCTGGCGAGCAAGCTCGAGCGCCTCACCGATGCGATGCTCGAGGCCACTGCCGACGGGGACACGCCGGCGGCTTTCACAAAGCGAGCTCGAGCGCTCGAGGCCGAGCAGGCACAAGCCCAGGGAGAACTCGCCGAGGCGGAGCTGGAACTCGCCTCGGCCGCCCGGACGGAGCTGACGGGTGCCGACGAACGCTGGAAAGCACTGGCCGCAGGCGTCGAGGCTCAGGACTACGACACTCGGATTCAGGCTCGACAGCTCGTGGCCGACACGTTCGAACGGATCATCATCTATCGCGCCGGCGTCATTCCAGACGAAACGCCGGCAGGCCTCATCGATGTCATGCTGCTCGCCAAAGGCGGCACTGCACGCATGGTGAGAATCAACAAGAAGGGTGAAGTGCTCACGGCCGAGGAACTCGAAGCCGAGTGATCGGGCCAACCCACCCGATCCATATTCCTCGAAGCCAGGCCAACCCGTAGAGCACGCTCAGCGCGAAGACGCCCCACTGAGCGCCCTGCCAGCTAGCGTAGAGCCAGAACGGCGTACCGGCGATACCGAACAAGCATGCCCACCGCCGGCGCGCCTGGCGCCCATCCTGGGACAGCCAGGCGGCAAGGAAGCCCAGCACTGCGATCGCGAGTTGCTCGACCGGCATGCCTACTCCAGTTCGCTGACCGGCTTCAGCCAGTCGACGGCCGCCTCCCCTGGCGGCATTGCCCGCAACCTCGGATCCCGCGCAAGATCTCGCGCGACATCTTCGAGCACCTCAGGGTCGACCGTGCGCCACTGCCGCTGCAGCCGGTGGGCGCAAGCCGCAATCCAGAGGTTCTCAGGGGTAGTGGACATGGCCGAATACTACTGTATATTTAAACAGTGTCAATCGAACCTGTTCGCCACCACGAGGTCTTCCGCACCCGGCATGAAGGGGCAAAACTGCAGTCCGAGCAGGCGATCAAGCACACGCGTCGGATCGGCGAGCTGTTCTATCGCGACCGCATCCGGGACCCTCGGCCAAGCTACAGCGTCAAGATCGCGGTTCTTCTGCAGCCGGACGGAGAGACATATGTCATTCCGCCTCTCGATCAAGCTCTCGTGCGGGAGATCCGGGGTGGAATTCTGATCAGCGGCGTGGAGATCATCACTAGCGGGCGCGGCTCGAAAAACATCGAGTCCGATCACTATCCGCAGACCTGGTACTGCCGGCCGATCTGGGTATCGCGCAGTGCATTCGAGGGCGATCCATCGCCCTTTGGGAACCCAGCCGAGGCCAGGCGCAGAGCGCGCGAACACGAACTTGAGGAGTCGCTGCACGCGCGGGAGATCGGAGACACCTTGACACGACAATCGAGCCGCCGGCCAGTACCCTTCACCGGAAAGCCGGATCGGTACCCAGGCCACTTCTGACGCTCGATCGGCATGCTCAAACTCAGGAGCGAAGATGTGCAGCAACTACGAAGCCGTGACGCGCGCAGACAGGCTGCTGAGCTTCTTCGATGCCAAGCGCGAGGGCGACGACAAGCCGATCATCGCGTTCCCCACGGACCTTGCGCCATTCATTCGGTTGTCCGAAGACGGGACCGGCAACCGGCTCGTCAATGACGGGCACTTCGGCCTGGTGCCCACCTACGCCAAGGAGGTGAAGTACGGCCGGCGGACCTACAACGCCAGGTCCGAGACCATCGCAAGAAAGCCCAGCTTCCGCAGTGCGTGGCGCATGGGACAACGCTGCATCGTCCCCGCCGAGGGCATCTACGAGCAGTACTATGAAACAGCCGAGTCAGCGCCCGTGCGTTGGCGCATTCAGCAGCCCGGTGAGGTGCCGTTCGCGATCGCGGGCGTGTGGGAAAAGTACACCGAGACCGCGACAGGCAAAGAAGTCTTCAGCTTCGCGATGCTGACCGTCAATGCAGACGGCCATCCAGTCATGAGCAGGTTTCACAGGCCGGGCGCCGAGAAGAGGATGGTGATCTTTCTCGAGCCAAACGAGCAGGATGATTGGCTGACATGTCGCGTCGACCAGGCAGCGAAGTTTTTCAGGCAATGGCACGGCCAACTCGACACATTCCCAGCGCCACTGCCGCCGCGCGCGTCCAAGGCGAAGAAGGCAGTCACAAGCAAGGCGAAGCCGGCTCCGGACCCGACAGATGAACTGTGGGAACTCGACACGCCGCCGGCCCCACTGAAACCGCTTCAGGCGCGCAGGCCGCAGAAAGCATCGAGACCACCTGAATCCTCGGAGCCGCCAGCACAGCCAGGGCTCTTTGACTAACGGGCGCTCTCGCGCCATAGGTGACTCGCCAAGCTGCTGTTTGCCAGAGCCGCAACCATGCGGCCAAGTTGAGCGCATTGAATCAAGCAGGGCAACGAGGTTGTTCGACTAGCCGAACGATGACGCCCGCTCGTAGTCACTGCAAAAACTATCGTAGTTTCCGACCGGTTTCCTATATAACCGGGGCGCGCCAACAAACACTACTAAGCAAAATGCTACACGAGGAATTACACGCCCCTTTGATGGAAGGTTTGGCGGTGCTTCAGGGCTTTGATAGAGCCGACCCCTACCAAAGACCCCGCGTCCAGAGTCAATTGATGAAACTGCATGCAGCAGCAAGATCTGCCCATGCAACTATTGCTTCGGAACTGCTTCCCAATCTCGACAAGATCCCCGATGCTCACCTGCGAATTTTTATTCGACATCTAACGGATGTTGCAAATGAGTTGCGAGAGCTAACATTAGGCCAAATTTTCGACTTGACCGTTGAAAATCAATGGACTGAAGAAGAAGCAGTTGCCTTTGTCAAGCATGCGTTTGATAACGTTGAGCGATTAGAGCTAGAAGCACTTGAGCTTGCTCTAAACCCGACAACCCCGGGACCAAATCAGCCGGATAAGCTGCGTTACGACCAACTCATCACCGAAACCGAAAAAATCAGAGAGAACCTGCGAGAGAAAATTGCAGAACTGGAAACGCAAATTAACAAGGTCGACGCGCTTTCTTCTCTTGTTTCCAAAACGGAATCGCAGCAACGAAACATCACCGATCAAATTGCAACGAACTCGGGCGAATTAGAACGCACCGTCCAAGCTTACGAGAAATCCGCTCCTGACCTACAGAAAATTGTAAAGTCGTTAAATCAGGTGGGAATGCAGAAGGCATTCAAGGCAAGATCGCTGGCTAGCTTTGGTACAAAAATTGTCTGGGGCGTGCTGCTTGGAATTGCCATTGCCCTGCTCTATCACAACGCGGCGCAGCTCATATCCTCGATTGATCGCTCTGCACCCTCGATTAACCTTTCGTACTCTTTAGCAGAGGAAGCCGCGCCAACAAAAGAAAACGGCACTCGCCCAGAAGTTACTTGGCTCAAGGCCATTGCACGGATCGCGATCGCTTTTCCTTTAATTTGGGTCGCATGGTTTTCAGCCCGCCAATATGGATTTGCGTCGAAGATTCAAGAAGACTATGACTTCAAAGTTGCAATTGCGCGCTCTTACGAAGCATACAAAAAAGAAGCTACCGAACTAGATCCAAAATTCAAGGAAAAACTTTTTGACTCCGTCGTGAATACATTCTCAGAGAATCCGCTAAGAATTTACAAAATCCAAAGCGACCCAGGAACTCCACTCCACGAAATAACGGACAGTGTTTCCAAGTTGGACAAAGTTGTTGATGCTCTGAACAAGTGGCGAGGCTCCGCCTCCAAATAGCCCAGACCTACAACTACTTTTTTCGATCCCAGCTGCAATCGTGTCGCAGTCGGCCGGACGCTGGTGGACTGACGAGGTGCTCCATACCGCGCCAGATCGCCTCGTTCTTTTTTCAGGGCTGGGCAGCGCCCTCCCCGCTCGGTGCAGACATGTGCACCGCCTGCTGCAGATGGCGATCGTTCTTCACAATGTTGAGCAGCGCGGCTACTTCGGCGTCTCGTCCTTTAACGAGGAGTCGACCTTCCGAAAGTAGCTCTCGACCTTCTCCAGCCAGATCTGCGACGACTTCGGATCGATCCGCGACACGCTGGCAGGCAGCGGGGTCGGTTCGAGCGGCCTCACGATCTCGGGCGGCGTAGGCGGCAAACTCGCCGCGCACGCGCCGAGCGTCAGAAGTAGCAGCATTGCGCTCGCTTTCGAGGCCCTGGAGGGTGTTTTCATATCCATCGACAATCTCCTTTTGATTCTTCGCATGCTCGGCCGCGAGGCCCGCAACGCGCTGCAGTTCGGCGAGGGCTGCCATGGCCCGCCGGGTGTTTTCGGCCTGGCGATCGCCACGCTCTTTCTCGAGATCTCGCTCGGCGCGGGCTGCGGCCACTTGCAGTCCATCGGCCTCGGAGCACTTCACGCCGGCGAGAGCCAGCGCTGCCGCGAGCAGCGCCGCCCAGGCCCAGTTGGGCACGATGTTCAGCCAGCTCATGGGAACTTCGCCTCCGCAGAAATGATGGCCGAGCGCGCGTCCATGCCGAGGAACACCAGGCGCGCGGCCTCGCGGCGACGCTGCAGGCCTTTCATGACCTGGCCGCCGGCCATGACCCACTTCGGCAACTCCGCTACCGCGCCGGCGTAGTCGCCGAGGTTCAGCTTGCGCAGGAAGGTCGACGGCTTGCCGCCAGCGAGCCAGAGGATGCCGTCCTTGTTCCCGCCTGGCCCGGTGTTGTAGACCGTGGAAACGATGGCGTCCCACTGCCGCTGGTTGAGCGGCACAACAACCGCGCGGCGCACCGCCGGCTCGAAGTCGCGCTGCAGGCGCTTCGCATAGCGCGCATCGGCCTCGGCTTGGCTGCTGACCTGGCCAGGCACGACGCCCTCGGTGTCGCCCCATCCGATCGTCCAGGGCTTGCCGCTCAGTTGAGAGAACTCGGCCGGCACAGCCTTCAGTCGGTACGGGTCAATGCCGGCCTTTTGCAGCGCCCTGAAGAGCGCGGAGGCGGGATCAGGGTACGCGAGCAGCTTGCACTGCTCGTAGTGGTGGTTGAGCTCGTTGCCGTCGACGCCGGTCGTGAGGTGCTCGTGCATCACTTATCTCCCAAGGGCACCGCTGCCGAGCTGGGCGGAGATGGCGGGGCCACGGGCGCGCCGGCGCGCAACTGCTGCTCAGCCGCATCGATCCGGGCACGTGCCAAACGTTCGAAAAGCGTGAACACAGTGGTTCCGGCCCACCCGGCGATCAGCAGCCCGCCGAATCGGATCTCCGGCGTCACGGTGCCAGGCCACTTCGAGTTGGTCATGATCATCAGGATGTAGACGAAGCCGCCGGCCAGGGCCGCCACCACCAGGTCTTTTCGAGCCTCTTTAAGGATCGTGAACACGGCGCGCGAGTCGGTGGCCAGCGAATAGATCGTCTTGAAAAAGCCGCCGAGAACCCCGCCAAGCGCGGCCGTCAGCAAGGACTCGTAGTCCCAGGAGGTCACATCTTCGAACAGCGTCGACGCGTAGGCCACTCGCGTGAGCGCGATGAGCCAGAGAAGAGATAAGACGTTGACGGCAACCCTATGCTTCATGGTTGAGCACCTTGTAGAGCTTGCGCAGCAGCTGCGCATTGAGAGACACGGCATAGATGAACGCCAGGCCGGCATTCGTCGCAGCCTCACGCACGTAGAGCCAGAACAAGGGCCCGACATCCAGAGGCAACGTGAGGACGGCCAGATAGGCCCACACCAGGGTCACCAGGCACGCGGCGAAGGTGGCGCACTTCCGAGGCCATCGCACCTCGAGCGTGCGCGGCAGGAAGACCAGCGAAACGGCATGAGGCAGGGCCAGCAGCGCAGCCCCAATGAAGAGACCAGCGATCACATCCGGGTGACTCGACCGCGTGGCAACCTGGTAGATCAACGAGGGCGAAAGCTGCAGGATGTAGACGATCGGGCCGATCAACGAATTGAGAAACTCGAGCGTCACGTACGCCGCCAGCAGACGAACCTCGAGGTGGTCCTGTTGCTGGGGCGTCGGCACTGCAGTCGCCCCGAGGCCCTGCACCAGGTCTAGCGTCAGATGCTTGATGTGCACGGCTTTCCTTTCAGAAGAAAACCCCGCCGAAGCGGGTTGCAGGTTGCCGACGGCGGCGGTAGGTTGGCCGCATGCGTCACACCACCGCTATTCCGAACCCAGCCTGGCGCGTCTTCGCCCTCTGGTACATCACCTCGAGATCAGCGAGCGAGCGAAACGCTCCGGTGTAAAACGGCACCTCAGCGAGGTCCACCAGCACGCTTGTTGCTCCTGCGGGAGTGAAGTAAGTAGCACCGATGCCCAATTTCCGCGGAGAAGGCGCAGGAATGTAGGCATTGCTTCCAGTCAGAGCGATGCTTCCAACGCCGCCGACCAGCATGTTGACCCTCTTGACCCCGCTGGAGAAATCGCGCGACACGCCTATGAAGTAGTAATTTCCTCCGGGAACCGCCGTTCCCAGGGCGGCAGAGGTGATCGTCGTGCCACGGTACGTCGCGTAGAGCGTACGAGCAGCCCCGCTGCCGCTAAAAAATACCCCGCCACCTTCGGTTGTCCCCAAACTGCCAAGGATGGGCTGAATTCCGTTTGTCGCGTTGTCGCGCACGACCGCGCAGATCGTGTCCACCGCTGTGGCTGAATCCGCAAGGTCCATCAGCAAGCCATTGCCAAGAGTGTTCGCTATCGTGAGATGGTCGGCCGCATAGCTCGGCGCGGCAGCTTGAAGGGTGAGCACCTTTCCCTGCTTCCGCCCGGTGAGCCCAAGCGAACTGCCCCTGTTGAACATCCAATGGTCATACGACATCGGGTCGTAGTCGGTCAGGAACTGGATGTTGGCCAGCGAGACTTTCCGCGCCGACGCGGGGATAGGGGCATCAACGTAAAAGATCGGATTCATGGTCAGGCTCCGGCGTTAAAGATGGTCATGGGAGGGAAATGTGGGCAGATGCGATAGAGGTAGCAGGTCACGCCATTGATGACACGCGATCCCGGCGTGCTGTCGCGCAAGTTTCCGGAGGCTCCGTTCTTGATAAGGATTCCAGCGGCCAGATAGTCAGCCGCATAGCGCAGCGTGCGCGTGCCAGTCATCGCGCGGCCGGGAGTGAGCATCACGTCTGTGCCGTTTTCGATGACGATGCTCGAAATCGGGACAGTGCCCGACGCATCCACGAGTCGAAAGCCCATGTCCGTCGTTGGCAACATCGTCAACGTGTCCAGCACTAGCGGCGGCGTTGGCACCTTGCAACGAAGGCGCACGCGCGTTCCGTCAAACGTGGCCGAAACTGGCCGAATGCCATTGGGCTTCTTGCCGTCCATCACGATCTGATCAGCAGCTCGTCCGCTACGCAGCCCCATCCATGCGTCTCCTGCGGCGGGGAAATGGGTCTGATCCGGCTGCCCCGGCAGGTTGTAGCTCGGATCCAGCATGAAGAACTTCGGGTTGTTCTTCTCGAGATCGAGCAGCGCATAGGCCATGTCCGGATATGTCGCTGCGTAGTAGCTCGGCTGGTGACAGAGGAAGTACACCGGGTCCGTCTGCCCGGTCTTGGACTGGATAAGTTGCTCGAGGTCGACCTGCAGCTGTTCGGCCGTCGCGCGAAACGGCGCATAGAGTGTTCCCTGGAACGCATCGTTGATGCCGGTCATCAACTCCACGTAGTGGATGGCGCACGCTGGGTTCAGCGCTTTTGCGGCAGTGATGAGGTTCGTGATCTGCCCGTTGTACCAAGCGGTGCCCTTGGAAATCTCGTCAAGTCGCGTGCTGCCCTTTCCCGCGGTGAAGGCGAACACAGGCCGCTGGGAGGGCTGCAGTCCTCGCAGGACGGCCAGCTCGGTGATTCGATTCGCGGCCGCAGAGCACGACGTTTCGCCCGTGCTCGCTGGACCGAGAACCTCGACTAGCGGAACCGCGCTGCCGATGGCACCTTCGTCACCGCGCGGCCCGCCGGCGAACGTGGTGTTGTTGTAGGGCTGAGTGGTCGATGCGAGGTCAGTGGCGGTCGCGCCCACGCTTGTAGATTCGCCGAGCGCGAAATGCACTTCTACCGGAGCCATGGTGGGCTTCGCCGGCAGACTCTCGAGCACTGCCGGTAAATAGGACACCGCACTGTTGGGCGCGATCGTTTCTCCCGTGATCGCGTCGGACCCAGAGACGACCTGGAGGTTCGAATTGATCACCAGAGGCACCATGTCTGTGCCTGTATAGATCATGACCCCGGCGCCACTGACCACGGTGCGTGCGCCGCTCAGGATCAGCGAAGACAACGTGGTGTCATTTACTAGGAAGTCCTGGGCCCCCAAGTCATAGCCAAAGCCCACACCTTTGTCCCGACCCACGAGGAAGTCCACCTTTCCATCGCTGGCGGTCGAAACCATTACCCCGGCGGATGCGAGTTGCCGTGGCAGAGCATCGATCGCGGTCTTCACTCCGGACGCGGCCGGAATGTCTTTGCCAACCTGCAGCACGGCAGTGCCCGCTGCATTGAGCCAGAGCAGCAGCGAAATCCCGTCCGGTCCAGGGGTCGTGAAGTACTCCCCATGCGCCACCCCGGGAGGCATTCCAGCCGGATTCACTCCCGCGGCCGCATCCGGATAGGTCTTGCCGCGAGCCAGGGCGACGTCGGCGGCTGCTTCGGATTCCGCTTGTGCAGCCTCCGCGCCCAGCTTGGCCTGGAACGCTGCGGTCTCGACCGCCGGCGCCTGAAGATCACGCACAGAGCCCGCAATCGTCCGCCGTTCAGTCCCGAAACGATCCGTCGCTGTATCAGCGTCTGAGGTGGCAATCGCCTTGATGTAGTCGAGATCGGCCTTGCCGCCGTCGAAATCCGGGATGGAAGGTAGTGGCATGTCTTCCTCTTGTTCAATTGATGATGGAAGCCTTGGGCGGGATCGGCTCCCCATCCAGGGCGTAGTAGGTGTCGCTGTAATTCACGAGCTCGAGCTCGACGTAGTCGCCTTTCGGCCGCCCGATGCGCTGAACCAGGTAGGCCTGGCGCAGCCGTGCGCTGTCGCTGGCAAACGAGAAGATCGTGCGAATTCCGTCGGCGCTCAGCGAAGTCACCACCGGCTCGCCAGGCACGCTTTGCAAGACAACTCTGTTCGAGGCCGAACCTTGCACGACCGCGATACTTTCCGGAGTCCCATCCCGACGCATGAGGACGATGCTGTGATCAGCGCCGTCCTCGAAGGCGACGTCCCGGCTCAGCACCAGCTCGAGGCCGGCCTGGCCGATTACCTCGCCGTCATAGGCTTTGAACCGCGTGTTGTCGACCACATCGACACGAGCATTCGGCAGCAACGCCCTCGCGTCGGTGGTCACGCTCGTGCGCCCCGTGATGCGCTGCCCGATCAGCTTGCGGTACTCGCGGTTGGCGCGGATCCAGGCCTGCGCGAAACTTCGGATGCCCGGAATCTCGAACTTCTTCAGTTTGGTGTAGCTGCCGTCAGCTGGTAGGCGGATCGTTTCCGGCTGCTGCGTGTCCGGATCCTGGTAGACGAACTCGATTCCGTCATAGCCCCCATCGTTGGCGAAGGTCCGCACAAAGGTCTCGGCATTGGGTTCCTTGTTCCGATGCGTGAAGAGTGCTGTGCTGTAGGGCTGCGCGCGATCGAAACTGAGGCGGATCTTTCCATTCTGCCGATAGGCAATGCAGGCGCCGGCGTTGGACACGGTCTGCACCGTTTCCTCGAAACTCATCGAGTCCGAATCGAACGTGAAATTGAAAGTCGGCAACTCCGGATGCACGCAGTACGCGAGATCGACTTGTGCAGACATCTGCACCATGTCCAGGTCCGACAGCTGCTGATTGCCGATCTTCGGATCCAGCGCGAGTGCCGCGATCACATCGTGCAGATAGGCCGTCGGCTCGAGCGTGCCCGAGATGTGACGGCCCTCGGCGTCGAATGCCCCTGAGAAACCGCTGCCCGTCCAGCGAGGGAGCAGCCGCGTGGCGATACAGTTCAATTGCCGGCTGCGCACTGCGGTGGCGCGCTGCGTGGCCTGCGTGACGGTATGCACTGTGGTCTTGTTGCCAAAGTGCGCCTTGTTGACCGGCGACACGCTGTAGAGGTCGGCCCACTTGATTTCGTCAATCAAAGTGCCCGGATAGTCGTACAGGTAGGGCGTGCGGCGACGCATGCGCACGCGCGCGGGGCCGGTCCAGCCAGTGACGCGCTCTACTGTCTCGCCCAGCAGGTCCGACACGGCGCCGCCGATCGTGCTGATGATGGTCTCGACGTTGCCCGTCGGGTTGAGCGAACCGTCCAGTTGCTCGATCGCGATTTCGAACTCCACGGCGACAGGAGACTTGCCGCCGGCGTCCGCGTAGAGCCCTTGCGGAGCGATGATGTTCAGCCACACCTGCGTACGGTCGAGTTCGCGCAGCGTGATCCAGTCGGTCCAGTCGCTCAGGCCATTCGCGACAGACGCATTCACGAAGGTGTTGCCGGTGATGTCGAGCTCGTAGGCAAACGACGTGCCGCTCAGCACCACCGAGCCGTCGCGAACTTCGATGATCGTGCGCGTACCCCAGAACGAGCTCAAGTCCGGCACGGCCATCACCGTGACAAGGTTGGGCGTGGTTCGCGTCTCGTCGGCCTGACTGCCAGAGGTGACCGTGATGGTGTGGTCGTCGATCTTTGTCGCGACTGTGAACGTGCCATTGTTCTGCGGACTGAACCATCCCGAGAACGTGACCTGATCGCCGGGCCGCACGCCGACGAACATCGTGGGCACGATGCCAAGATCGATGTATTTGCGGTCCGCGCCGACGCACTCCGCCTCCTGACTTGCCGTGTAGGACATGTCGAAAGGCGCGATGGTGATGGTCTGGCCGACCTCACTCACGGCATTGAAGTTTGGCTTCTTCTCTTTCTGCTCGAGCACGTCATTGCCGCCGTAGCCTGGGGCACTGCCAGGAATGAACTTGTAGCGAGCTCCTGCCGAAAGCTGGATCTGGTTGTAGGCCTTCAGGGTGAAGCCATCGGTCTCTACCGACCGACGCACCGACATGATGTTGTCGATGATGGCGTCGCCGATCAGCAGCTGCGGCGCATCGCCGCTGTTCGGGCTGGTAAAAGGGCGGTAGATCGCAGCACTGGAGCCGGTGATCGACGAGATGAACGTCTCGCCGTCTTTGACGTCGGTGATCTCGAGATAGCCGCGGCTGATGCAGTAGTACCCATACTCCACCTGCCGACTGCCAACGTACTTCGTGTACGTCGTCATCATCACCGAGGGGATCGCCTTGACCGTTCCGATGATGTCCTCGACACGCTGCAGCATCCGGACCTGGTTCTCGCGTGCGCCCAGCGCGTTGTTCGGGCTCTGCTGCGTGCGATTCACGTTCGACGGCATGCGCGGCGGCGGGAACAAGATCGACGTGACGACCTGAAGCGCAACGCTGACCAGCAGACTTTGCCCAATGGCGACTAAGTCAGGTCCAGCTCCTGGACTTTCGAGCACAACGTACTCGCCCTCGCTGGCGTGCAACAGCGCATCGAAGTCGTGCGTGATGTCCGTCGCGCCGCTCGGCTCACCGCGGAAGACCTGCGCATTGATCCGGTTGGGAACCCAGTAGCGATCGAGCAGCCACTCGGCGAGGTTGTTGGTCTCGAAGATCTTCGGCGCGACGGGCGCCAAGGGGTGGTCGTAGACACGGATCCTCATGCGCGCCCCCAGAACTGCATCAGCGCATAGTTGTCGGCGAGGCTGGCTAGGTCCTGGAACAGGTTTCCGTCCGGCAGCGCGTGCAGCACGCTGCCTTGATAGAAGATCCCGCAATGATGCAGTCCCAGCCGGAGCGACTTGCCCATCAGCACGAGGCACAAGTCCTCGGGCTCCGCAATCTGCTCAAAGCCGTGCTGCCCCTTGTGAAGTGCGATCCGAAAGGTCGAAGCGATCTCCCGGATAGAGCTGTTGATGGTCCGAAATTCCGCAACGCCCTGTTCCCGCTCCGTGGCGTAGACGTCCGCCACAAGCGCCCAGCAAGGCGGGTTCGGATACTGCTTGGCTTGGTAGTGCGCCACGTTCATGTGAAGCTCCGGAGCATGGGCACGTCGCGCGGTGCGTAGATTTCTCCGGTCCGTGTGATGTTGAGCCGTGGAGAGATAGCGGAGATGGTCGCCGCGCCGGCGTTCGACGACACCGATTCGACCTGCAGGAGCGCCGTCACAGCGGCCTCGGTCAGGTCGTCGCTGAGGTATTCGCGGTAGACAGCTCGCACGCGCTGATCGGTGTCGAGCGGGATGCGGTCCATCTCACCGCCAAACTCGTCGCTGTTGTCGATCGTGTCCAGCGTGATCTCGTAGACCTGGTCGAGGTTTCCTTCCGAGCCAGCCAGATCGATAGCGAGGTTGATCGGAAGCACCTCCACTCCGCTGGTGACGAGCGTGAGCGGATCCTGCACAGTGACCTCGCCCACGTATGGCTCGGCCCAAAGATGCCACACGCGCGACATCGCCGGGTGGCTCAGCTCGAGCACCTGGATAGCGCGCACATTGGCGGGCGCGGAGGCCAGGTACATGCGAAGGCGGGTTGGGAGATCGAGCGCCATCAGAAGTTCAAGGCATCGGTGTCGACGTTGGCGAACTGCGCCAGGCGGGCCAGCAGGTCGTCGAGCTCGGCGCCCATGCCCTCCCACAGATCCATGAGTACCTGCGCGTCAGCATCCGAGTACTGGTATGCCGCCGAAGTGGCCGTGACAACGAAGGACACCGACCAGAGACTTCCGCCCCCCACAGGAACCGCCGAGTAGCTGCCTGGCACCATCTGGCATTCATGCGGCTGTGGACCGGTGCCACTGTTCAGATCCATGGAGAACGGATAGGCACCGTTGCGGATGATTCGCTGGTACCAGACCGTCCACACCCCCAGTTCCAGGTCGTCAAGGATCAACGTCGCCTGGAAAAGCTGCGGACCACGGTCATACTCAAGGCCGTTGCGCGGTGCACCGCCGGCGACGCTGGTCGAGCGCACGCCGGATGGCGATCCAATGTTGTAGCCCTGGACTTGGGGGACGAAGCCGCTCGGGATGCTGGCCAAGGTCATCAGTCGCGCTTCCGAGATGCGCCGGTGTGCGCAGCCAGCGCCTTACTGAATTGGCTGTTCGGGTTGGCGATCTGCCTCGACATGTAGTCGTCGACTTGGCGGATCGTTAACACGTCGCCCTGCGGCGTGCGATCGAGGTTCGCAATGTCGACCCGGCCGCTCGTCAAGTTGTTGACCGTGAGCGAGCCATTGCGGCCGAGCTCGTGGTTCGGAACGATAGTGCCGTCGGACTTAGGCACAAACACCTCGTGGCCACGCTCACCGACGAGGTACGCTTTTCCCGCTGCCACTGGACCACCGTCTGCGCGCACCCCAGCGAGGCCGGTGATCAATCCATCCAGCCCCGCCTGCTGCGCCGGCGTATACCCCCCACCTCCGCCACCAAGCAATGCGCCACCTGCAGTGCGAAGCAACTGGCTGAAGATGCCATCACCCTCTCCACCCTTCACCAGGTCGCCGAACATCGCTCGCGAGATTCGCGCTGCGGCGGCCTGGGCAACCATGTCACGCAGCATCTTCAAGAAATTCTTACCGATGTCCTTGAAGTTGCCATCGAGCGCATCGCTCAAACCTCGGCCGAGGCTGTCCTGAATGTTCTCTGCCGCCTGCTTCGAAAACTCGTCCGTTTGGCTGCCCAGCTCGCGCAGCCGCTTTTCCGCCGCTGTGAACTCGTCGCCCTCCTTCGAGATCGCCCGCGCGTAGGTTTCCGAGGTGATCAACCCATCGCGGCGAAGATCGTTCAGGTGCGCTACCGCAGCGTTGTAGGCCTCGAGCGGCGTGAGCGTCTCCTGATACAACCGCTTTGCTTCGTCCTGCTCGGCGAACAGGCGACGCTGGCGCTCCTTCTGGTCTTCGTCAGCCTTTTTCTTGAGCTCCTCGACTTCCTTGAGGTGGTCGATTTCTGCCGAGATGGTCAGAATCTGCTGCTGCTGGGCATCGGTGATCTCGCCGCCGGCCGTGCGGATGCGCTGGATCTCTGCCAGTGAGATCTCGACTTGGCTGAGCTCCTTGACCTTCTCTTTTTGCTTCGTGAGGCTGTCGATGTAGCGCTTGGCCGCAGCCTCGTCGTCCTTGGCCTTCTTGCCGGCAGCGCCGCCGTCGCCGATCACCGGCGCCGCGCCGCGGTTGTCTGGAATCACGGGCGTGAAGCCTCGATCTTCCTTGCGCTTCTGCGCAGATCCATTCGGGTCTGCAACGTCCGCCAGGCGCTTCAGGTCCGCGCTCGCCGCCGTCGCAATGCGCTGCTGTTCTTCGATTTTGCTGCGGTAGGTGGCCAGCCGCCGCTGCGCCATTTCGTTGGTGGGATCGCGCTGCAGCTGCAGCTCGACGCCATTCATCTGACTCTGGAGGCGGGTCATTTCGCCGATGGCGGCGCGCGCACGACTTTGTGCCTGGCCGATCTCGTCGACGCCAAGGGTGCGCGCGACACCACCGCCCATCGCGATCAGGACGGCGTTCAAGAGACCGCCCTCCTTCTTGGCCTCGAGGATCTGGTTGGTGATCGCCACCAGCGACTTGAGCAACGGTCCGCCTACCGCGATCGCGGCCGCTTCCGACGACAGCTTTAGCTTCGTCAAGTTGTCGTTGAAATCCGCAGCGTCCTTGGCGAGCGGCCCGCTGTAGATGGCACCGAGTTGCTCCGCCTCGAGGCGCAGCTTCTCGATACCATCGCGGCCCTGATTGAGCAGCGGAATCATCTCCTGGCCGCTCTTGCCGAAGAGGCGCTGCGCATCAGCAGCCTTCTCGGGCCCGTCGCTGTACGAGGCGAACCGGTCGGCCAGGTCGCCAAGCACCTGGTCCTGGCTGCGCAGCGTACCGTCAGAGTTTTTCACCTCGACGTTGAGCGCCTTGAAGGTCGCCGCCGCTTCCTTGTTCCCGCTGGCCGCCTCCGCCATCAGCTTGCTGAGACGGCCGACGCCGCCGGCCAGCACTTCGAAGGGCGTACCGACCGCTTCACCCGCAAACCGGAGCTCGCTCAGCTTCTCGACGCTGATCCCCGTCTTCTCCTGCAGGTCGTCCAGCATGTCGAGCGTGTCGATCGCTCCCTTGGCGCCGACAAGCGCGAAGGCTCCGGCCAGGGTCGTCCCCACAGCAGCCACGCCCGTCTGGACCGCGGCGGCTTGGCGCTTCAGCCCGTCGAAGCCACGGCTCGCGCTCGCGAACATCGCGGCCGTCTGATCCTTGCCCGCGAGGATGAGCTCGGCACGTGTCACCATGTCAGTGCCTCCGCCTGCGAAGCGCGTTCATGGCCTTGACCTGGTCGACCACGCTCGGCCGACGAGACGCGGACGACTGCGGTGCCGGTGGCGCCCAGGGGTCGGGCCCGAGAAAGTGCGCAGCCGACCAGGCCTTGCCGTCCCGACGTGTGCTCGCGCCCTGCAACGTGGCGGCAAGCAGAGCCGCATGCTGCAGCCGCTGCGTCTCCGGATTGAAGCCCTCGTGCTCGTACATCACCTGCCATTGCGCAAACTCCAGGGCGCTCATGCGCCGGCCCAGTTCTTCGACGGTGCATCCCAGGTCCCGCGCCAGGACGAACGCGAATCGCAGCGCGGGCTGGGCAGCTAGTTTTTTTTGACGGCTTCCGGATCTCGACCCGAGAGGCGTAACGCGATACCGAACAGATGGAACGTGAGCTGACGATGTGCGCCGCCGAAGATGTCCCACTCTTCCATCGACATCACGGGCATACCCTCGTCGTCGACCACGCAGGCGTGAAGCATGCGAGGAACAACCAGCTTGCCGGCGCGCGTGCGCGCTTCCTCTTCGGTTTCCCCATCGGCCGGCTTCGCCGCCTTCTCGTTGAGGTCGTCGATTGCCATGCGCTCCGACATCAGCAGGCCCCGCACGACGACATCGCCACCCAGCGGCTCGCACGGTTCGATCTGGTGCGGCAGCACGGGCTTCGGCACCGAATTGCGGTTCACGACCATGGGTCAGGCTCCCGAGTAGGCCTGCAGCCAGCCGCGCACGTTGATCTTGACGGGCGTGGTGACCGCCCCGCCAGCGCTGCCACCCGGCGCCATGCTGGCGCTTGGCAGACCGGCGAAGAGCACCGTTGTGCCGTCGAGGAACTTGAACCGCACCGCCAGGACGCGGCCCTTGCGCGCGCCGGCCTGCAGGGCCAGCAGGGCGGGATCGGCGACGTCCCAGAGGGAGCCGAAGCCGTAGACCAGCGGCGACTCGGCGCCCGGTTTGTTGAAGCCGCGCTTCATATGGATGGTCTGGATCAGGACGTCGCTGGTCTCACCACCCGACGGCGTCACGTCGGTAAAGGTGTTGGCGCTGACGCCGAAGGTGATCTTCGTGGCCGAGCCGGAGACGAAGGTGCCGTTCATGTCCGTGGCGTCGATGCCTTCCGCGACGAACGAGGTGTCCGCGATGACCGTCGCCACGCGCACGACGGCATAGTCGAGATCGCCCATGCCCTTCACGCGCAACAGCACGATGTCCCCGGCCGTGAAGTCGTGATCGGGGGCCGCTACAACCGCGGGGTTTGCCTTGGTGATGCCGGTGATCGCTACCGGCGCGGCCAGTGCAGATTGCACATCGACCTGCACCTCGGACCAAATCTGGAAATCGGACATGTGAATCTCCTGCTAAAGGGGTTGGTCCGGCGCACCGCGCCGGGTGAAATACTGGGTCTGCCAAGCCTGCTCGCGCGCCGCCAGCAGGCGATCGCCTTCACCGCTGAAGCGGATGCGCGAGCTGGTGAGAGCGGTACGCCCTGGCTTGGGCGCAGCGAAGGTCGAAGCGCCAAGCACACGCTCGATCTCGAGCCCGAGAGCGCGCGCCTGCGCCCCATACCCTTCGCTGTGGGCCACCACGGCCGTCACCAGCACCGACAGCACGCGCGACTGCATGCCGTTGACAGTCTGCGGATCGGAACGCTCGCCCTGCTGGTCTTCCTCGATCAAGATCGCCGGCAGATCCTCGACTTCGAGCGGATCAACTCTGTCGAGAAACACGCGAGGACCGGCGGCGGTGTCGGCTGCGACAAGGGCGTTGCGGTAGCCCTCGAGGATCAGTTGCTGCGCGTGAACCATGCTCAGGCCTTCCGCAGTGCGTACACGATGAACCCGGCGCCATCCGGGTCGCCACGGCCCACGAGAAACTCTTCCGAGACGGCGGTGGCGGGATTCACCAGCATCACGACCGTGTTCTGCCGCAGCTTCTGCGAATCGGCCAGCGAAACCGTCAGCCGCGGCTCGGTGGCCTCGGCCAGGCCGTCCAAGGCCTCGACACCCGCGGCCTCGTAGATCCCGTCGAACTCCGCGGCTATCGGCGCCGACACCACCACGCGGCGATTCCCGACGCGGCGCATCACCTTCGCGTTGAGGCGCGACTCCAGGGCGGCGAAGTTCACGGGCACGAGATCCCCGATCAGGCGGCCAGCGTCCCCGGGACGCCGGTCAGACGAACGAGCAGGGTCGTGGTGCCATTGCCGGCTCCGGCGAACGCCACCGCGGCCGCACCCGAGATGTCGCCGGCAGCGGGGACCGCCAGGTTGTCGTCGAAGGCGCCGGCCGACGCATCCCAGACGAGCGACTCGCCCTGTGCGATCACGGCGCCCGCGACCTTCGGCAGACGGTGTACGCCGTCGATGGCCACGGAGCCGGTAGCGCCGATTGCGATATCGGTCAGCGCCACGCCGATGAGCTGGCCGATGCGAACGACGGCGCTGCTCGGGATCTTGGCGCCCGAGTTGTTCGTGTAGTCGAGGACATGCCCCGGCTGGACGTAGGTGGTGGTCATGAGGGTTCCTTTCGAACGGGTAGAAGACGCTCGACGATCAGCCAGCGTTGCGGACCGCGCCGCGGTAGTCGATGCCGGCCACGCCGTAGTCCAGCCGCACCTTCCAACGCGCGCCGTCGGTGTTGAAGGCGGTCTCCAGTTCCAGGTACGGCACATCGTTACCGTCCAGGAACGCGACTTCGAGCACGCGCGCGATGTTCGGGTCCGCGAACATGTACCAGGCAGTGCCGGCCAGCCGCGGCGTGTCGACGATGTCGCGGACCATGCTCGCGGCCACGTTCGCGCGCTGGAGCTTGTTGTTGGCGTCGGGGTCGTAGGTGCTGTTGATCACCACCTTCGCCTGGCCGCTGATGCCCGCCGGGCCCAGCCAGACGTCGGGCGTGAGATCGAGGAAGTCGTTGCCCGAGACGTCCTTTTGCGAGGCGAGCTGCACACGTGCGGCTTCGAAAGTCGCGACGCTCGGCGCGCCGGGCGCCGCCGCGATGTTTCCATGGTCCGCGTGGAACAGCGTCTTGCCGTCCTCGAGCAGCGGGCCAAGGCCTGCGTTGAGCGCGAGAGTGGCATAGACATCGGCTTCCACCGTGCGCTTCGCCGCGCGACCGATGTCCAGCGACAGGCCCGTGAACGCGCTCAGGTCATCGTTGATGATCGTCTCGCGGCTGATGTTGATGATGTTGCCCTTGGTCCCGGCTGCGATGGACGCGCGCTCGCCGTCCGGGATGGTCTTGTTCTTGTATTCGCCCAGCTCGTTCTTCGCATCGAGGTTGCCCAGACTGCCGGTGCGATAGCGCTTGTGCGGGCGGAAGTCGCTGACCGATCCGCGAGCGCAGAAGCGCGTCCAGGTGTCCGGCTGCAGCGCGTAGGCCGACAGCAGCGTTTTGTGCATGACGTTCTCGAGCAGGATCGGGAAGTCGCTGGTCGACTGCGTGAACGCAGCGGCCACGATCTCGCGCGGGTCCATCCCGTCGACGCGCCGGCCGGCCTGGATGAGGCAGGTCTCGGCAATCGCCAACAGGCGCCGACCCCGGTACGGGTTGGAGCCGTCTGCGCGCACGGGACCGGTCTTGTCGATCGCGACGCTCGCGCGGGCCAGCAGGGCCTGGGTCATCGCCGAGCGGAACTTATCGCGCTCGTCCTCGATGGTCAGCACCCGGCCACCGGCGACCGGCGACATGCCGCGGCCGATGTGAGCGAGCAGCCGGGTGCCTGCGGCTTCGGGTGTGACAGCGTGATCGTCCTCGCACGAGGCCTGCAGCGCGCCGACACCTTCGACGCTCAGGTGGTTGGCGAACATCGCGCGAATGCCCTCGCGGCGCTGCTTGTCTGCGGCCAGGATGGCGGCCGCATCGGGCGAGGCCACCGGGGCAGCGACCGGTGCCGGCGCAGGCGCGGCGGCGCTTCCGCCACCGGCCGCCGCAGCGCCGGACGCACCGATGGCGTTCAGCAGCAGGAAAGTACGGAGTTTCATGGGATCCTCATCAGCGGAAGAAGCGGCGGCAGCCGCGGGGGAGCCTGCCGCCTGCAGGGTTGCAGGCAGCGAGCGGTATCGATTCAAGGGAAAGGTGCCGGCGGCCGTCACGGCGGCGCCGACGTTCTCGTCGGTGATGGCGTCGATCAACTTCAGCTCGAGCGCCTGCGCGGCCGTGAAGAAGTGGTCTTTGCCGTCGGTGAGGAAGCCGGCGATCGCGTCCTTGTCTTCGGTGCGCGACGCATAGCTGGTGGACATGGCCGCGGCCCAGATGTCGAGTTCGTCGGCTTTCTCACGCAGCTCGACGCTGTTGCCGCCGGCGTAGGTCCAAGGCGCGTGGATCATCATCACGGCGTTGCTCGCCATGCGGACCGTGTCGCCGCCCATTGCGATCAGGCTGGCGATGGAAAGCGCCATGCCGTCGATCTCCACGGTGATATTGGCGCGGTGCCGGCGCATGGCGTTGTAGATCGCCAGGCCATCGGGCACGCTGCCGCCCAAGCTGTTGATGCGCACGGTGATGTCGTCCACGTCGAGCTCGTTGAGCTCAGTCACGAACTCCGATGCGCTGACCGTCTCTTCCCACCAACTCTCGCCGATGTCGCCGTAGATGAAGATCTCGGCAGCTGCAGCGACACCGAGGGCAGCGGCAGCTAGCGCGGTGCGGCGGTGAAATGCAAACCAGGGCGTCTTGGGCTTGGACATGGACTGAGGGCCTCGAGGAGAAGGCCCTCAGTGTCGAAATTTGTCAGTCCAGTTTTAAGGGGCAAAAGTGGACTTTCTTCATCACCCGTTCTGCCGCGGCAAATCGTCCGGGTTGTTCTGAGGCTCCTGCATGCCCGGCGCGCCGCCGCCCACGTTGCGCGCGTTGCTCGTGAAGACCAGCCCGCGACGATCGGCTTCGGCCCGAAACTCCGAGACCTGCTCGAGCAGATCGCGCGGGCTGTTGCCGCCGGCGCGGATCGCCTGGGCCTCGCTTGCGAAGCCGGCCTGTGTGCGCTTCTCCCAAGCCAGCGCCTCCTTCAGCGGATCGATCCAGGGCATCGACTGGCCGAGATAGAGCGCCTCCGCTTCGGTGCCGGGCTTGAGGTCGATGGGCTTGCGAACGACGCCACTCATATGCGCGATCTCCACGAAGCGCTCGTAGTTGGGCTGGACATACATACCCACGAATTCATCGGAGAGCACTGCGTAGTGCACGAATTGCTCCACCAGTTCTTGGCGCTGTGAACTGTAGGTACCGTCGTAGTTTCTGCTGATGCTCGAGTAGCTTCCACCGATGCCGGCGGCAAAGGCCTTGAGCTGCCCTGAACGCCATGCCACCAGATTCGGGTTTGGCCGCTTGCTGTCCAACAGGCTGATCTCTTCGCCCACCAACAGGCTGTCGATAATCATGCCGGGCTGCATCCGGATGTCGCGCGGCAAGGGGTTGCCGTCGCTATCGCGTGCACCGCCCTCCCCGTCGTAGCCCTCGGGCGCGGTCCGCTTGACGTAGGCCGTCAGCGAGGCAGCGATCTTCGCCGCAACGCGCTCGGACTCCTCATAGTCTTTGAGATCCTCGGCGCGCGTGAGGACGCTGGCAGCCTCCGAGACGCCGCGCAACTGGTGAAGCCGATCGAAGGTGGCCACATGGCAGACCCGCTCGGCCGGCACGCTCTTCAGATCGGCCTGCGTGAGCCAGCTCCCACCTTCGCGCGGATCGCTCTTGTACACGTTGTACGCCACCGGCTGTCCCCAGGCGTTTGTCTGAATGCCCTGCGTGATGCGGCGACCAGGATCGTTGTAGTCCAGCGGCACGAAGTCGGGCTCGAACAGCTCCACCGAGAACGGTACCGGGCTGCCGTGCGTGAGGTAGGGAACGTCGCCGAACACCTGTTGAGAGAAGCATTCGCCGTCCCGGAACCATGTGTACCCCACCATGCGCTGCGACAGCGACTCGCTCAGACGACGCGTCACCTCGGGTCGACGGCAATGCCGCTTGTATGCCGCGCTCAACTCCTCCGCGTAGGCGGTATGGATCGTGCCGTCCTTGCGACGCGGCTGCGGCTCCACGCCGATGCCTGTCGGGCCGATGGTGTTGTTGACGAGGACGCGCAACGCGCCCCGGAAGATGTCGTGATTGCGCTCGAGGTAGCGAGCCTGCGCACGGATCGCAGCTGCGCCCTGCTGAACCAGCGCGTTGGGTGCGCGGTTGTCGCTCCGCCGCTTTCGCACCGGACTCGGCTTCGCTGCCTCGTAGTGGGCCAGGGCAGTCTTACCCTGGGCCCGCTTCAGGCGCTCGACCGGGTCGGTGAGGTACACCCAGAAGTCGAAGATGCTCATCGAGGTGTCGCGCATGGTGCTACTCCTGGTCGAAGCGAGCGACGCTGTAGCCCAGGCCCGCGAACCGCGGCGCGCTCGGAGCGTTCTCTGCTGCAACGCGGCGCTCCCATTCCTGGCGCCCCTCGCGGATCTCGGAGAGGTTCTCCATGGTCAACTGCCGGCCAGCGAAGGCAACGCTCTTGCCCTCGAGGAGCTCGGTCTCGGCGGCCAGGTACTTGGCCAACATGTCGGTTGCGATGGTCATGCCCGCCACACTATTCCGCCACGCGTCCAGTTTGAAGGCCGGGAACTGGATTTTTCGGCGACGACACGCCGATGCGAACCTCGATGGGCTCCCGCATGCCGACGATCTGGTAGACCCGCGAGCGGCTGATGCCGTACTTCGCCATGATCTCCTTCAGGTTCCGCGCGCCCATGAACTCTCGCCGGATCGCCGCATCGCGCTGCGACTTGTCGGGCGCCGGGATCCAGATGCTCTGTCCGCCATTGCGGCGACGCAGCCCGCGCACCAGCGCCTGGGCCACGATCGCAGCAAGCGCCTCGTGCATGCCGATCTCCTCGCGCACGATGGCGATGAAGTCATGCTCGAGCTGCACTGCGGCATCGTCGGCCTGTGCTTCGGACTGGTGGTGCTTCTGAAAAGTCGGTTCGGTCATAGGCGGCTGCTCCAGTCATCGGAGGCGAATGGATTGGGGGGAGGAACACGCGCCGGCGCACGCGGGTGGCTGCGCTCGATGGGTGGTGGCGGCCGCGGCGGTGCGGGCGCCGCGGCGCTCGGGGCAGGCACCGGCGGCGGTACCGGTGCACTGACCGGCACCACAGGAGGCTCGATCGCTGGCGCCGGAGTGGGCCCAGGCGGCGGTGCAGACGTCTGCACGCCGTCAACGTCATCATCCGCAAGCAAAGGCGCCTGGCGCACGCGCACCTCGGCGAGGTCCCATTGCTGCTTTTTGCGGAGGTGCAGTCGCAGCGCCCGCGAGAGCCACAGGGCATAGACCGTGCAATCGAGCGCTTCGTTGCGACGATCCGTCCTGGGCTTCCACTCGCGCCGCAGCTTGTTGCGACGCCCCGGGATCTTGATCTCGCTGAGCAGTTGCTCGTAGAAGTCGTCCCGCACGCCCTCGTACCAATGCATGCGCGCAGGCCCGTTGCCCTCGAGCCGCACGCGCCCGGCCTGCTCCGACCAGCCCAGGATCAGATCCTTGGCCTTTGCGGTTCCGACCTGGTTGGACTTCACGCCGGCGCGCGAGGCTTTCGTCGATTTATTGTTCGGATCGATCGCCTTCGGTGGGGTCCAGATCTCGACGGTACCGACCGCATCGGGTGCGCCCTTGACCGCGTACACGGGGCGATCGCGGCGGTCGTGCTTGCGGACGAACTCGTAGACCGCATCCGCCGTCTGGCCGTCCGACGAGTCGATCGCCACCGCGGCAATGCCAAGGCCTGCCCCGGTCGCATGCTTGACCTGGCGGCCCATCGTTTGCTCGAGCTCGATCCACGCGCCGGCGTGGGCCACGACGGTCTTGCCGTAGAACTCGCCCCAGTAGGCGAGCCACATCTCCTCACCACGGCCGAACACCCAGACGGTCACGGCCAGTCGGTCGTGCTGGACGTCGACGGACATCAGTGCGACCAGGCCACCAACAGGGCAGCTCCACTCCGCGTACTTCTCGGCGCGCTCGCGCAGCGTGTCTTCTTCGGGCAGCTCGCCACGGTACTCCCAGGTCCGGCCCAGCGTGCTGTTCCAGAACGCGATCATGTCTGTCGGATCGCCCTTGTCGAGCTCGGCCTTGGCCTCGAGGTACTTGCGAGCCAGCACAGGCACGCGCGAGCCGTCGAAGGTGCTGAGCAGCTCGTTGAGGTAGTAACCCGGAATGCGGCTGTCCGCCGTCGGCGCCCATCCGCCGCCATCGCGCTCGGCACGCCGAAGGTTCGCGATGCGCTCATCGTCGGTCCAGATCTGGCCGCAGTGCGGGCAGGTGTAGTAGGCCTGGTCGGGCAGGAACTGGCCGTACACCTCGTGCACGGGCGCTTCCTTGTCCTCGGGAATGGTGACATGCTCCCAGTCCGGTGCATGGAGCTCGCCGCACGAATGGCAGGGCACGTGAAAGTAGCGCTTGTCGGTGGTGCGCATCTCGGCTTCGACTGCGCTCGCGTCCTTGGCCGTGGGCGTGCCGCCGATCAGGATCAGGTGCCGTGGATCCGTCTTCACCCGCTCGCCGAGCAGCTTGAGCGAGTTGCCCTGGCCCTTCACGTTGGCGGCGGCGTCGTCGGGCTCTTCCACGATGACCACGCGCGCACTCGTGGACTTCACATCGCTCGGGCTGTTCGTGCCGACCAGCTTGATCAGACCGCCCGCGAAGCGCTTGCGCAGCGCGCTGTTGCCTTGGGCCCTGCTGTTGAGGGTTATGCGACGGGCCAGGACCGGCGTGCTGCGGATCATCGGATCGAGCTTCTCGCTCGCGAAGTCCTTCGCAGCCATTGACCGCGGAAACGCGACGACGATGACGCTCGGCCGGTGGTGCACGTGATACCCAATGACGTTGCACACGATGCCCGCGGTGTAGCCGACCTGCGCGCTCTTCTGCACCACGAGCTTGCGTACCGCAGCGGCCGTGGCCGTCTCCGCGATCTCGCGAAGCGCCGGAGAAACGCGCCAGCTGAAGCGCCCCTTGAGTGCGGATTCTTCGTTGCTGAGCACGCGATACTTCTCGCTCCACTCCGCGCAGGTGACTGCAGGGGGAGGATTGAGCTTCTTCCACACACGCGCATGCGTCGCGCGCAGCGCTCGACGCGCGCGCAACACATGAGACCCGCTAGGACCCGTCTCGTTCGTCATTCGAGATCGGCCTCCGTCCCGTCCTCGTCCTCGTCCTGGTCGTCGCTGTCCTGGGCCTTCCAGTTCGCCAGCCGGCGCAGGAAGTCGTCGAAGGTGCGGGCGAGCAGTTCCTCGACGGCCGACTTCTCCATGCCGATGATCAGCGACGCGAGGCGCAGCGGCTCGCCCACGAGGAACTCCCTCGCGTTGAGGACGGCACTCGACCAAAGCGGCTCGACCTCCTCTGCCGGGATCAGCGCGCGGCTGTCGCGCAGCATCTCTTGCTCGATCTTGTCGCCCTGCAGCCGCGAGAGCCGATCCTTCGGCGACTCGGCCTGCACCTTGCGCACTTCGCGCTCCACCAGCCAGGCAATGCACTGCGCCGCGTCGTACTCGCTCGGCACGCCGGGCCCGCCCTGCACGGCGACCGGGAAGCCGAGCACCTGCCACTCGGTAATGGTCTTCGGTGCGACGCCGAACATGGCGGCGATCTGCTCCTGCCCCTTGACTCTCATGCTTACTTACCTCGTGGCCGAAGCCAGAACTAGCGCGGCAACGGGGTCCGAATTACCCGCATCCGGCCGTTTTTGGGAGGACCCGTCGTGGGGGGGGTGGGATGCCCCACCCTGGTGCAGGGCGCGGTCGGTCATCGCGTCCCCTTCGCTGGTCGAGCCGTGCGCAGGGCCTGGGCCACTGCATCGCGTGCATGGCCCGGGTAGACCCGCGCGACGGTTGCCTGGGCCACCTCGTCGAAGCGATAACGCGACCGATACTTCGCGCCCTTCACGAAGATCAGGACGGGCGACACCTTCGAGCCCATCACACCATCGGGGCGCCGCACCCACACGCCCCTCGGCAGGGTCTGCTGCATGCGCCCTCGCTTCCATGAGCGCTTGCCGAACGGATGCGTGCCCACGCCGGTGCTGACGAAGTACGCCTCACGCCGGCGCTTGCTCGTGCTGCGCTTGCTGCCCGTGGCATTGGCATCGGACCCTGCCAGGTAGAACGCCTGCAGCTGGCTCAGGATCTTCACAATCTGTCCGCGGCTCATGTTGCCGTAGCTGTCCAGCTTGGCGCCCTCGCCCGGCACGGCGCGCTCGGAGGGCAGCATCCAACCGCGGCGCACCAGCATCTCCTCGAAGCGCTTCAACGGCCGGTTGCCACCCGAGATCTGCGGCAGGAGGTAGTGCGTGGGCCGCTCGCTGTCCTTGACCCACACGCGGGCGACCAGATCGTGCTTGACCGCGGGCCGCACGTACAAGCTGTTGAGCGTGAAGCGTGTCGGCCGATCGAACACGGCGGCCATCTCTGCCTGCTGATCGGTCTTCACGTCCTTGGCCGTACGCGTGAGGGCCAGCGCGAGGGCATAGGGCATCTGGGCCTGCTGCTCGCCCAGCTCCCGCTTGACGTCCGGGAAGTTGTGCCGCACGTCGATGGTCAGCATGGGGCACGCTCCTGTGCAGGCGTCTGCACGACCGCCGGCTCGGCGATGAAGGCCGCGAAGGCGACGCCGTTGACGACGGCGTATTGCTGCCACTGGTCGACCGGCGAGGTCGGCGGGAAGGGCGTGCCCAGGACATGCCCGCCCTCGAGGGCATAGAAGCGGCCCGGTTCGCCCGCGATCGCGCGCCGCAGGCAGTCGTTGACGTGGGCCTTTCCCATGTCGAGGCGCTTGCGCTCGATCCACGCCGCCGTCATCGGCATCGCGGTGCGCATATCGGGCTGCTTCGCTGCTGGCTGGCTCATGGTGCTGACCTCCGAAAGTGAAAGGGATGGACGGGGGGCGGACGGCACAAACCCGCGTGGTTGCTTGATCCGTCCATCTGTCCAACCTGTCCAAGGTGTGTGAGTGAGCTGCGCCCCCGCGTGCGGGCGCAGACACGCGCCCGCCTGTCTGCGCGCCTGCACATGTGAGGGAGGGAAGGCCCTGGAGGGTGGACGGGTGGACGGATCGGTATTTTTTCAATAGTGACAAGGACTTGCGCCGTCCACCCCTGGGCGGACGGATGGTGTCCGAGGCTGGACGGCGGAGGCGTCAGGACCGAGCACGCAGACGCATGCGCGGGGCGAGACCTGCCGCGAGGCATCCAGCCAGGCGCACGAGGGTTGTCAGAACGGAAGGTCATCGCCCTCCTCTCGAAAGTCATCCGCCGGCGGCGGCGACGATGCGTCGGGCTGCGCTGGCAAGTCCTGCTTCGCACGACGCCAACCACGCAGGCGCCGGCCCGTCGTCGGGCGCTCCCTCACGAAGCCGAGCAGCTTCATGCAGTTGGACACGCGCGTGTCCATCTGCCCATTGCCGTCGATCCGGTCGGCCTTGATCAGGAGGGCCTTCTCGTACAGCTCATTGGTCGTGAAGAAGTCGCGCTCGACACGGGGCATCTCGGCCGCGTTCGGCCGGTGCGGGTCGTTGACGTAGGCGCTGAGCATGTCCTCCCACGGGTCGGAGCGCTTGAACGGCTCCTGCTCGGGAAACACCAGCGTGCGTTCCTCCTCACGCGTCGGCCAATACTGCTCGCCGGCCTGGACGCGATGCAGCGCTTCCGCGAGCAGCTGCAGTCGGGCGGCCTTGAGGACGTCGACGTTGACCGCCTTCACCTCGAGCGGCCAGAAGCGGCGGTCACCCGTCGCATCCTTGAGGAAGGTGTCCGCGTTGGTCGTTCCGACGTTCACCGAGTGCCGCGGTGCCTTCACCATCTGCGACCCGTAGGGGGGCCGGTACCAGTCCTCCTGCGCAGAGAGGTACTGCTTGATCAGCGTGGTCTCGGACTTGTTGAGCGACTCGAGCTCGGCCGACTCGACGATCCAGGCAAGCTGCATCGCCATCTGCGAGTCCTTGTCCCCGACCCGGATCGCGTTGTCGGTGAAGTACGGGAACGACAGCGCGCGGAAGGCGGTCGACTTGTTCAGCCCCTGCTCACCCTTGATGATGAGCATGTAGTCGAACTTGCAGCCGGGATCGATGGCTCGTTTGACCAGGCCCATCATGAAGCACCGGGCAATCAGCCGGACGTAGGGCCGATCCTGCACCTCGAAGACGTCCGTCAGCCAGTGGTCGATGCGGGGGGTTTCATCCCACTTCTCGGCCTTGATCCAGTCGACGATCGGGTTGTAGCGGTTCAGGCGCGCGGTCATGAGCACGCCATCGCGCAAGGTGCCCTTGCCCTTGATGCCGAGGCCGTAGACCTGCAGCAAGTACTCGCCGAGCATGAGGTCGTCTTCCTCGTCCCAATCGCCGGCTGGGCGTCCCCACGGTGCATGAGGGCCGCGCTCGAGCAGAAGGGAAAAGTCGTTGCGGCGCACGAGGTGCTTGAGCCGGGGATCGTCGCGCATGGCATAGAAGACGTTCTCGCGGCAGTCCTCTGGCTTGCCTCGGCGCCCCTTTACCAGGGCGCCCGCAACGCGATCGAATGCCTCGTCGTCATCCTCGCCGGGCGGATGCTCAGCGGGCGGCCCACCGCCGCTCCCTCCACCCTGACCGCCCCCAGCGGGAGCCGGCGGCACGCGAATTTTTTCCCGCGGCTTGCTGACGGCCACGCCGACCAGGGGGGCGAGCCAATGCAGGGCGTCGGCCGGTTTCTGCGCGGGAAGGAACTCGAGCACCAGGTCCAGCGGTGTGCGAGAGCCGCCCTTCGAATCGCCCATGTCCGCCACACCGAAATCGCAGATGCCCAGCGGATCGATCGACAGATCCTCCTGAAGGTCGCGACCCAGTGCCTTGGAGGTGACGCGATAGCCTGCTCCACGAGGTGTCTCGCGACCGCCGAAAAGGGCCGGGACCCACGCAGTGAAATTGGCCATCGCAGCGTCGTTGACCCTGCGGAAATCGTTGGTGCCGCCATCCTCGTGCTGCGCTGGCGGTCCAACGGGTCCGGGCGTGGTGGGAGGCTTTGGTGCCGGCCGCTTCGCTTCCTTGGCTGCGGCCTTGGCGTCATCGATCGTTCGGTGCAACCGCCTGAGCGCCGTATCGGCGATTGGGTTCACCTCGCCCGGTGTGTTCGGGAATCGGTTGGCAGTGACCGTAAAGAACTGGCTGTTGGCGAAGACTTCGACCCCGATGTCATTGCTCTTGTTGGTCGACGTCTCACCACGCACGAAGATGTGCACGCCCTTGCCGCTGGGCGAGATCTCGGTGAAGCTGTCGCACGCGGCAACGATGTTCTTGCATCGGTCCGACCACTGCCCGTCCGCCTCGAGCTGGCCATCGAGGTCGATGCCGATAAGCCCATCGCCTGGCAGGAAAGCGAAACCCACTCCGTGCCAGCCGCCGCCCGGCCGCTCGAACGCGCGGCGAGCGACCTCCAGCGTTGCCAGGCGCTGCCGGTCACGGTCATCGCCCTGCCCGCCAGTGCGACGCCCTCCGCCCACGTAGTACGGCATCTTCGCGGGCTTGGTATCGCTCTCGCGCTTGAACTCGAATTTCCACAGCAGCCACTGCTGCTGTGTTGCTAGGGAGGCAGGTATGCCTTCCCACACCGGTGGGACGATCGGTGGTATCTGTTGCGCGTCGGACATCCGCTACGCCGCCGGCTTGCCCGACTGGTGGCGCCGCGTGGCGGCCGCGACCAGTGCATTGATCGCTGCGATCGCCTGGCCTGCCTCGGTCTGCAACTGCAGCAGTTCGTTTGCCGAGAACTGGCCGTCGTCGGCCAGCGACGCACAGGTCGCAGCCACCAACTCGCTGTACTCGCGCGAGGAGTCGGCGAGCGCACGCATGCAGTCATCGCCTTCGACATCGAGCATCTCCGGCAGAGGGATGCACATGCGGCCGCATACGGTCGCGAAGGCATCGAGGATCCGGTAATCCTTGGCTCGAACGGTCATCTTGACTGCATCGGCCAGGCCGAGCTTGGCGCTACCGATGCCTGCGAGCTCCGCATTGAGCGTGTTGGCGTTCTTGCCGATCGACGGGGCCAGCGCGACCACGCCTCCCTCGAAGTCGTGCCCGACGTTGAACGCAGCGGTCTTTACATCCATGGCCATTGCGATGGCTCTCTTTCATCGTTACTGACAGCAATGCTGTGGCGCGACAAACTGCGCCCCACATGACGACAAGACAAAGACCCCGCCGCCTCGTCGCGCCAAAGCAAGTGCACCTGCCCGCGCACAGCCAAAGGAGGAGAAAACAGAAAAGAACATGCGCGCCGATCGTGGCGGCGGCGGGGGTAAAGGTTGGTGGGTGGCAGCCCTCCGTCGGATTGCCGGGATGAAGGTGGTGGTGCGCACATCAGATCTCCTCGGGCGACGCCGCCGCACGCGCCTTGCTCACCTCGGGCGAAAACTCAGGGGCGATGGAGGGTTCGGACAACAGTTCCAGCAACCTGCAGAGGGTCGCGTATCCAGGATTAGGGATCCGTCCGTTCACAAACTTCGAAATCCAGGAGTAGCTCACGCCTGCCTTCGCCGCTATGGATAGCCAAGACCCTCGGCTTGCCTCAAGCAGCCTGCGCACGTCGACGTCCAAGGAGGGTTTCATCGGCGGCAGCGTAGCAAAGTTTTGCTATGCAGACAAGCAATACTTTGCTTGGCCTCTCGCCCAGACTTCAGCGGTGCACGCGAAATCAATCAACCAGGTCTTTGCTGAAAACCTCCGTCGTCGAATGGAGGCGCAGGGACACACGCAAAGCTCGCTCGCAAAGAAGGCGGGCGTCGTTCAGCGCACCCTTGGCAACTATCTCAATCCGAAAGAACGTGAACTTGGGGCCAAAGGAAAAGAGCCTTCAGCGAAACTTACCGAGATGGCCATGGTTGCCGAAGCCTTGGGCATCGAGCCTTGGGAGTTGTTGATCCCATATGTGGCCACGACCGACGCGGAAACTGAAAAGCTCGCCGTTGAGCTCGATGCCCTGTTTAGAGCACTGCCGAAGGGCGCCCAGGCGGCGTTGATCGAAAGCGCGCGTCTGGTAAGTAGAGCCACCAAGCCCGAGGGGCACCTCGAGGAGACCACACGCTCGAAACCCGCGACACGCGAAGAAGAGAAGCAGACTCACTGATCATGCGGCAACGATCGCTGCTGTTTCTCCTGATTGCGTGCGTAGCCGGGTGCGCTGGCCCGCAGTTTGTATTCGTCCCGATATCGAGCGACTCGGGCAGCATCCATCAAGCGGAAGCTAAATGCGACTACGAAACCAGCGCTGCTACTCAAGCGCCGAACTATGCGTTTCGCACCGCCCTCGGCCAGGAACTTGATCGCACCATGCGACAGGCGTCCTTGATGGAAAAGTGCATGCTTGCGCAGGGCTTCCGGAAGGTTTCGGTGAACCAAGTCGCAAAGCCAACCCAAGCTGACGCGCGATGGAAAGTTCTCGAAGACGACTGGGATGCATCGGTTGCTCGTCGACAGGCCCTCAGCACTGACCCAGCGCTGAGAGGGGCGGACTCCGTTCGCTCGGAGGAAATCAAAGAGGAGATTCGAGCGCTGAACAATAGAATCCGCGAGCTCGAACGCCGGCTGTCCTATGCACCGAGCCAGCCGGTTCAAGTGGATTAACTAGGTCGGCCCGCGGCAACATCTCGTGACTGGATTCCGCCCGATGGAGGAAGTCGGACGGCTGGCGAGGCGCAACCGGGCCTAAGCGACGCTCCGCAGATTTCTTGGATGACACCCTTCGCCGCCATTTCGCCAAGGAGCAAATCGTTAGGCGGAGCGCCATAGATCACGCACAAGTCGACCAGCAACTCGAGAGGTGGCAGCGAGCGCCCAGACTCCCAACTAGCTATCGTCTGCTGAGCCACACCAGTCTGCCCGGCCGCATCGGCTTGGCTGAGGCCCACCGAAAGTCGGGCCGCGCGTAGTCGTCCTCCGATCAACCGTCTCCGCTCCTCATGTTTCATCGTGAAACGATTCTGACGGTTGACAGGAATATCACGTACCCCTTCGTTATAGGCAATAACCCGCAGGGGGCCTCTGACCACCGCGGGTGGTAAGCGCACCGCGCCTTCACCACTGCACGTGGTATTCGCCCTTTTCCCGCCCCCTTACCACCCCGCGTTGTGAGGGTGTTCCCGCAATCAAGCAAAGTTTTGCTTGCTCATCTAGCAAAGTATTGCTAGCCTACGGCCCAATCTGCCCTTCCTGCAGAGATGGAGGTCGAAATGGTTCTTTCCTTCCCCGCCGCGAAAGCGGCACCCCAGCTAGCCCCGCTACTCGCGGGGCTAGCCAGCTTCCTCACATGCTTCGAGGCTGATCCCGATCGGCCCCAGGTCCCCCACCTGCTGCGCGGCATTCGCCACGCGCAAGACAGTGAACTGGTCGCACTGCCAGCCCCTGCACCTTCCCCGTTTCGCTACTGGGACGAGATGGGCTACGTCACCAATCAAAGGAGAGGGTATGGCGGCTACTCCCTCTTCCGCCACGATCCCCTCGTCGAAAAGCAATCCGGGCGGTGGCGTTGGAACGCGACCCGCTACGACGACGAAGGCCGCGCCTGGCACACCAGCGGCATTGCTGTCGTGGACGATTTCGGCAACCTGGTCGAGGTGCCGGAATGAACACCGGCCACCCTGAGGAACGGGCAGGCTCTGGTGAAGCGATCACCGCCCTCCTGCGCCGAGCCGACACGCTAGGTGCGAACGCCTCGTTGACCGAGCCAACTAGGCAGTTCTGGCGCGGCTACGCAAAAGGCTTGCGCGACCTCGACGCCGGTGTTGGCGCCATGCTCGCAACAAAGGACCTAGCCCTGCAACAGCGCACGGGCTTGAGCAGCACTGCAGGGGCCGCTCTGGCCGTATGCCTCGAACCGCTCACCGGTGCGCGAATGGACAAGCTCCTCGCTGCCGAGAGCATCGAGATCACCGGCGATGGTGTCACCCATCTCAAGGTCGACGCTGTCGAGGAGCTCGAAAACGGCGAACGAGCCCTCCTCGGTCTGGATTGCGAACATCCCGTTGCCCGGGTTGATTCCAACGATGGTTCCTCGCGCCATGGCCGCTCCGATGAAGTTTTCCGGAGTATGACGCAGCGTCCCCCGGGCTCCGGCATCGAGGTCTCGCTGCGCATCGGCCAGCACGTGCGTCATGGCGAGTACAAGGGCCAGCGCGTCACGGGCGTCATTCGCGGGCTGTCGATCGACAGCGACCGCGTGCTCCAAGCGGACATCGCACTCGACGCTCCGATCATCATCCCTGCGAGCGCTGCGGGTGACCGAGAAATCCGGCTTTGGAGTCAGCTCGTGCCCGCGCACGAACTGGCTCCGTTCGATGACCGCGACGACCTGATCGCAGAGCTTCGCCTGGCCTGCGAAGGGCTGCTGTCAGTCGCGGAGTCCGGCATCACCAGCCTCGGAGCCCTGCGTGCGGCGCAGGCGGTCCTAGTCAAGACCACCGGGAGCGCGGCATGAATCAGGCACTCGCTACGGCGGTGCGCGCGCAAGCCAACGCACTTCTCGCCCGCTCCTACGATCTTCAAGAGGAGATCCCGGCCGACCTGCACCGACTCAACAAAGACGTCGCAGAACTCGCACTCGTGCTGGCGCGCCTCCTGGACGGAAAGCCCGCCCTGCGCGCCTTCGGCGCCCCTGGGGACTGGGGATATGACACCCCGATGGGAGAGGCCGTCCGTACAGCCCTCGCCGAGACCACCGGGAGCTCGGCATGAGCTGGCTCCAAGGAATTCTCGTCGCAGGCGCGATCCTCGCGCTCTACGGCGTCGCCGAGTACCTTGGCGTTGCCGACAAGGTCACGCCCGGCACGTCAAGCGAGATGATCTACACGACCTGCAGGGGTGTGAAGTCATGAGGCGCCACCTCGACCCGCTGCAGCTCGAGCAGTTGCACAGCGAGCACCAGCCCAGGAAGACGCCTGTCGAGTGGATCGCAGACGTCGCGGTCACGCTCTGCCTGGCATCGTTCATCTCGGCCGTGTGCATTGCCCTCGTGGCCTATGCAGTGGGCCAGTTGCCGGGCCCCACGCCATGAACGCGCCCGCCGTACAGACGTCTGCACCGACTGCCAAAGTCGATCTGTTCGACACGGAAGGCGAGCCGCTTTACTTCGATCTTCATGGCGTCCTGCTGCAGGACGCGCAGGTCCGCGCGGTGCTCGTGGGCGAAGACAAGCACCCGGTGCCTGTGCTCTGGCTCGAAATCCACCCGCTCCACGCGATGGTCGGCAGCGGCAGAACCATCCACGCCGAGCAGATCTACAGCGAGGCCAGCCGCAAGCAGGCCGAGCACAAAGCCGCGTCCCTGAAAAAGGGCGCGCGCGTCCGCATCACCACCACCTTCCACGGCATGCAGACGATCCTCCCGGACGTCCAGGCCGTGGCCCTCATCTCTTGACCGGGGTGCCACCATGTCTTCCGTCACCATCACATTCATCGATCTGGGCGACGACCAGGTCAGCGTCCGCACGGACGCGGTTCCTCCCGCCATCGGTCGGCGCCTCACTCGCGCGGAAGCGTTGGCCATGGAGTTTCTCGGGACGTCATTCCGCCGCGGGGCGGAGGTGATCTACGACCGCAACCAGGTGCCGGCCATCTCGCTGGCGCTCGAGCTCAACGATCCCGAAGGTCTCGGGCATGCCGCCACGCCTTGCATTCGCGATCGCGCCCGCGACGTCGTCTCCAGCATCAGCACGCACTCGCCCGGCGCCGGCGTCAACATCGACCAGGTCCACTACACGAGGCGGGCATCGTGAGTGCGCTCTACCTGCTCGCCAGCACTTTCGGCCTGGTCTTCGCCCTTGGCCTGCAGAGCCAGCTGGTCAACAACGGCCATTTCGTCGCGGCCTTCTTCAACAGTGCCGCAATCGGCAGCTGCAACCTGGTGCTGTTCAAGCTCGCACCGGACGCCAGCGGCTTCGAGATCGCCGGGTATCTGGCCGGCGGCCCCTTCGGCATCGTTGCCAGCATGTGGGTGTACCGGCGCACCCGTGAGGGCTCGCTGCTCCTGCAGGATCTCCCGCTGATCGGCCGCATGTTTTCGGAGCGTCGGTCATGAGCGGCAGCATCGCTACACCTCGGACCGCGGCTCCGCATGGGACCTACACCGGCGAGGACTTGCGCCGCACGTCTCCGCGACCGGGCGCCTACGACGCCTACGCCATTCCCAGCCGAATGGGCGATCGCCTGGTCACTCGCGAGCAACAGAAGGACGAGCTGCTCGCACCGCTTCCGCCGGCACCGCCCGTGCCGATCTCCCGCGGTACGTCTCGCGTCGCCGAACCCGAACCGGCGCCGCTCGGCGAGCCGCCGGCGTCCCCGCCACCAGCGCCCGAGCCCGTGCAGGCCCCGCCCGTAGTCTCCTACGTCAGGCGAGCGTCTGAACCCGTTCAAGCACCGAATGTCAGGGCCTACACCCCCCGCGGTGGCAGCTTCCCGGACCTCGTGCTAACGCATTTGCGGGAGCACGGCGGGCATCTCCTCTACAGCGAGATTGCAGAGCGCTATGGCGTCCAGCCGACGTCCATGACCACCATCTTCAAACCTGCGCTTTTTCGCGGTGCGTTGATCCGCCTGCGGATCGGCAAGCACTCTGCACTCGCGCTTCCCGGCTACGCACCGCCCGGACAACCGCCGGCCCCGGCGAGCACGACCGCCCCAGTGCGCCGCGTTGTCTCGACGGCGAGGCCTGCCCCGTCAATGGCCGAACTCGGCCGCGTCCTTGAAGGCGCCGCCCACCTGCTGATGCAAGCCGCAGCGCTGCTCCAGCTCGGCGGGGCCACCGATCACGTTCTCACCAATCTCGCTGGAGAAACCCATGCCCATGACTGAATTCGCCGCGGCGAATGGCGAAGCTATTGCCGACGCCCCGGACGCGCTGCCGCAGATGCTCGACGCGCGCAGCTTCGCCGATCTAGATCTCGAACTGATCGTCGAGCGCCGCTACCAGCCTCGTACGATCTTCGACGAAGGAGCGCTGCAAGAGCTCGCGGACGACATCGCGCGCCGCGGCGTGCTGCAGCCCATCCTGGTTCGGCCACTGCCGCCCGATCGCCTTCAGGACACGTTCGAGAACCGCCCCGCCGGCCAGCGGCTACCCGAGTTCGAGATCGTGGCCGGTGCTCGTCGCTTCCGAGCCAGCCGCCTCGCCGGCCTCAAGTCCATTCCGGTGCTGATCAGGACCCTGGACAACCAGCAGGCCGCCGAGGCGTGCCTTGTCGAGAATCTTCAGAGGGAGGGCCTCACCGAGCTCGAGGAAGCCGAGGGCTACGCCGAGCTCGTGGAGACCACCGGCGTGGCCAAGGAGGAGATCGGCGCCAAGATCCACAAGAGCCGCAGCTACGTCTATGGGCGGATGAAGCTGTTGGACTTGACCGTGGCGCCACGAGAAGCGTTGCGCACGGGAGAAATCGATGCGAGCCGTGCGCTGCTGATCGCGCGCATCCCGAACGAGAAGCTGCAGATGGACGCGCTGAAAGAGGCCACCCAGAAGGACCACCAAGGCTCGCCACGCCTGAGCTACCGCGCCTTCCAGGCATGGGTGCAGCAGAACGTCATGCTCAAGCTGGCGACGGCGATCTTCCCTATCGACGACACCACCCTGGTGCCGGCGGCAGGCGCCTGCCCGGCATGTCCGAAGCGCACCGGGGCCTCGCCGGATCTCTTCTCCGACGTCGACGGTCCAGACGTCTGCACAGACCCCCCCTGTTTCCAGGAAAAGCGCGCGGCTCACTCAGCCAGGCTGGCCGATGAGGCGCGCGCGCGTGGTGTTGAAGTGGTCGAGGGTAAAGAAGCACTCGAGCTCAAACCCCACCAGTGGGCCAACTGGCTACATGGGTACAGCGATCTCACCGGCGATCTGCGAGAGGTTCTTTCCGAACGAGACCTCAAAGGCAAGGTGAAGCTGTTCATTGACCCGCACACCCAGGAGGCGCGCGAGATCATTCCCGACGACCTCGAAACGAAGGGTCGGCACAAGATCGCCGAAAAGGCCGCCAAGGCCGATCCCTCGGCCGCCAAGGAGCTCAAGAAGGACCTCGAGCGGCAGGCCGAGTTCGATGCCGCCAGAGAGAAGCGGAAACTTGCCGAGGATTACCAAGTACGTTGGCGCGCGGCCGCGGCCAACCAGATTCGCCCCCGCATCCTGGCGGGCGAGATCACCACGCTGAGCGCTCAACTGCTGCGGCGCGTGCTTCTCGAGATCTCGGCAACGGATGCGCGGTGCCACAGCGAGGGCCTGGCCGACGTGCTCGGCATCGCGCCCTACGATGAGGCATTGCTTGCGTCATCGGTCCGTTCGATTGACGACACCGACGTAGGCTTCACCCTGCTGCGTGTCCTGTTGGAGGCCGATCTCGACCCTCCCGTGGACTATGTCAATGGGGAGCACGTCTACGACGACTCAGCGCCTGCGATCGAAGAATTTGCACGACTCCTGTCAATCGATCTGCAGGGTGTCAAGGTGGAGGTTCAGGAACAGATCCGGGCCGAGCGCGTCGCGAATGCTTCCGCCGCCGAGGACCTGGCTGCGCAGCCGGAGGGAAGTGCGAAGGGCAAAAAATCGAAGGCTCGGCCTGCGGCGCCGGCGAACAAGCCGTCGAAGGAAGAAGTTCAAGCGAGCATCGCTACCGCGATGCAAGAACTCGATGCTGGGCCAGAGGGGGCGGTGGGCGACGAAGCACTCGCAACGCCCGAAACGCCGGCCGCAACCAACGCCGATTCCGGAGCCGAGACCGAGATCTCCATCTCCGATCGCGTCACGGTATCCGACGTGAAGTACTCGCAGCACGGCAAGGAAGGCACGGTGACGCGCCTCGAAGCCAAGGGAAGGCTCCGCATCACCTTCGACGACGAAAGCGACGCGGTCCTTCCGCTCAGCGCCCTCGCGCTCGTTGCCAAGTCGCTGTGGCCGTTCCCGGATGCAGGCGCGCCACGGCCGCCAGCCAAGCCTCAGCTCGAGCCCGGCCAGCGCGTGAGGGTGCGGGGAGCTCTCAGCGGCTATGCGGCCGAGTACCACGACAAGGAAGGCAAGCTCAAGGAGCCCGTCGACGGCACCACCAGATGGGTGGTGAACCTGGCCAGGCCGAAGAAGGCGCCCAAGTTGGTTGAGCTCGAGGCTGACGTACTGGAGGCACTGGCATGAAGCCCGTCAGCCACCCCTCCAACGCGGGGACGCTGCAGACGCCTGCACGCCTGGCCGATGACGCTGAGAAGGAACTGTCCGAAGCGAGGAAGTTGGCCGAGGACGAAGGCGCGAGGGCAGTCAAGTATCTAAGCCGTGCTCGCAAGGCCGAGAGCGTGGTCGATGCCGCCAAGCGCCTGGAGCGTCGAGGCTTTTTTGCACCGAGTACATGTGCTGATGCCGAAACGGCTGCAGATATGGCCTCAATGTGCAGCGCACTCGCGCAGGCCGATTCACCTCAATGCACTGAGCCCGGACCGGTTACTCAAACCTGGGTCCACGGAATCCCCATGATGCAACAGAGCGTGCTGCTGGCGGCAATTCGCGGGCCAGACGGCCTCGCAAAGTATGGTGGTGGCGCCAAGATGTTGCTGCGCTGGTACCGGCGCTGCATCCTGTTATCTGCGATGGACAAGCGCGTGCTTGCCAATCCGATCGAGCCGAACGGCGGCTCCTTCACCGGGCCCTCGCTTGACGGCCCCGACGACGTCGATCACTGGAGCGAACGCATGCAGGTCCATGTGAACGACTACCTGCGCCAGGTCGACGCCCTGCCCCATCACTACCAGCTCCACTTTCTGCACGCAGTTGAGATCCTGGGCTACAAGCACCCCGACGCAGAAATCCGCTTCTTCTGGAATCGGTTGTATGAGCGCCTGGTCCACGACTTCCACCTCTGGCCCGAAACAGAGGAGCAACTGGATAGCCGCCTCGGCGACACGCGAAGCGGCTGGCTGAAGCGGGCCGACCCCGCGACCACAGCATGAAGCGCGGCACTACCCTCCTCACGCCGGCCGAGGTCGAGACCTCGCTCGAGCCTCTGCGCGAGGCCGCCACTGCCCTGCGGGTCGGCGTAGCCACCGAACTGCAGTGGGCGACCATCACCGGCGCCATAGAGGCCGCGGTGCTGCTCGAGCAGCGCCTTTTACCTCGCGGCCTGGCCGAGCACCCGCAGAGCGCCGTGATGGCTTTGCAGGAGATCCGTCGTCGTGCGATGGCCAGCGGTACCTGGCTGCCGGTCGAGATCTATCTGCAGGAGATGGAGCACGTCGACACGGCCGTCGACCTGCACGAGTGGCAACTGCTGCAACTCAGCGCGGCCGAGGCCGGCGCGTGCCTCGCCCCCGTGTGGGCAGCGCAGCCTCCGCCGGCGACCGTCGACCAGGCACAGGGGGTACTCGCATGATCGGCGACCAGAAGACCGGCGCCATCGAGGGCGTCGTGATCAGTGCCGTGTCTCACGAAGGCCTGTCGGTCACAGTGGACGGCAGGCCGGCCAAGCTAGCTGTGGTAACAGACGACGGCCAGGTCATTGCTGTCGGCAAGGAAGTCGCTCGAGAGGCGGCCGCCGTGGCGGTCAACAACTATCGTGGTTTTTTAAAGGGCCAAGGCTTTCTACGAGTTTTTAGTGCGGGGATCGCAAAAAAAAATTAAACATTACCAATCGCGTGATATTGCAATTTGATCGCGTTCCGCCTCTACTTTAATAACAAGATCTTCCAAAGCCGGCAATAGGGCGGCGTGATTATTCTTTGAATCGTACGCTAAAACCTGCAAATTTAATGTGCGTCTATACGCCCTGAGAAGATCGTCATTCAATTTACCGCCCATGACGATGTAGTGAGGGACCGTAGATGGATGCAAATGAACAGCGCGCTCCAGCATCATCGCAATATCGGGATCACTTGTTCCGCACCCAAGGAACACGCACGTGTGGGTAAGAATAAGCCCGTCCAACAATGCGTAAAATCCCGCGTGCGCATGTCTTGCCCGGGCATAGTCACCTTTAGTGAACACCATATCGTTCGGCGCGTCGATTGAGCCATGAGCCTTCAGCACAACACGGCGGCGCCGGCGGATGAATTCCGCAGTGTCGTGCTCGTCATACGACTTAACGTAAATGGTCCCTTGAGAAAGTGCCGCAGCGTGAACATCATAGATGCGATCGAAATTTTGCGTCACGACCAGCCTCGCATCCAATCTAAAAATCAATTCATGAATTTTTGATGGAGTGTATTGAGGCGTTACGAACTCGGAGTTAATTAGCTCTTGCCACTGTGGACCCAGAGCGTCTTTTAACAACTCGCAAGCAGTGAGCAGGTCACCATCCTTTACGTGGCGAATCACCTCGCGGGCGCGACGCTTTTCGCATCTAACTGCGCCTTGCTCTAAAAACTCTTTCCACAGCGGGGGCCGCTTGCCGCCAATTCCAACAGAATTCTTTGACACGCCAGAACCCAAAAAAACGATCGCGCGGCGCCTGGCTAGATCCTGCGTAAGAATTTCAGGCCACTGAATCATGCCAGGGCCTCATTGTTCGCGACGAGCGCCTTGGCTATTCCAGAAATAGTTTTTCGATAATCAGCCACCTTTGCAAAATGTGCGCCAACTACACCATCAGCGGCTCTAAGCCCAAAAATTGGCCGCCGACTTGTCTGACTAAGAGGAATCAGGCTATGCAAAGTCGGAATCGTGCCTAGCAGATAATCCAGCTCGTCAAACTCAGGCTGGAGGGGATTGACGAGTTCCCGAGCAACAACGGCAGGGACTTTTTTGAGAAGATGTTCAAATGCCTTCACCGCCCGTGGCTCACCATCTCCGTCCCTTTTGGCAGTGTATTGCTGCGTGACATAACCAATAAAACGAAGCCGCCACCCTATATCGGCAACATCGATATCCTCGGCCTCATCGACCGAATCCAAGCCGTTCTTATACTGGCGCTTCCATTTGATCAATGACTGCGAGATATTTTCCAGTGCTTTGAGACTAAAAATGTCTGATGACATCGGCGTCAGAAAGAAGTCGGCGGCTAGCAGGACGGAGCGATTTATTGCTCCTAATGAGGGTCCCACATCAAAAAAAACAAAGTCGTAGTCATCGGCAAACTCTAGGAGTTGTCTGAACAACAGCGTTGTGCGCAAGCCGCGCACATTGCCCGCCGTGGCCTGCCCCCAATCGGTGGCGAGCAGATCCTCCATCAACGCCAAGCGAGGATCGCCAACCAAGACGTCGACTCCGAATGCTCGACTTTCTCGAGGCTCAAAAACGCTAGTAAAGCCTTTGCCCACGGAGAGCGGCCTAACCACGCTGTCGATGGTGAAAGACTTTTTTTCGTAGATCCTGCTCAGAACATCGTCGCTGAACATGCTCTGCGTAGCATTGCACTGGGGATCCGCGTCGACCACCAGAATCTTTTTACGCATCTCGAGCGCCAGATACCCAGCGAGGTTGCAAAGAAGAGTCGTTTTTCCAACCCCCCCCTTGTTGTTGAAAAAGGCAATGCTCTTCATGACTCTCCGACTCTCCTCACAGTCCCGACTACTCTGCCGCCGGCATCGGTTGCGTGGTTTATATTAACTAGCGCTCGCGCAGCCCAGGCTCACGAAGCCGACCTTGGGGGCGGCCATCGTGGCTGTTTTTTCGTGGGAGGCAACTTCGCTCATAGCCTCCTATTGTCCCAGCTATCCGGGGCCACCGGTATTTCAGGGACGCTTGATGCCAAAGGCGCCCAATACCTGCTCGGTGCTTTTCTGCATCTGCTCCTGCATCTGCAGGAAGACGTTCTTCGATTGCTCCACGTAGTTGCCCATCAGGCCCTGCAGCATCGGCGACTGCATGCTCATGAAGCGCGACCACATCTCGGGCGTCAGGCCCTCGGCCTTCTCGGCGAGCTGCGCCTGCACCTCGGTCATGGCCTGGATGTTCTTCTCGAGGTAGGGCGCCATGTAGCTCTGCATGGCCTGGCCGTAGAAGCGGATGATGTTGGCCAGCACCTGCTCGGTGAACATCGGCGCACCGCCCGCCTCTTCTTCGAGAATGATCTGCAGCAGGATGCTGCGCGTGAGGTCGTCGCCGGTCTTGGCGTCGCGCACCACGAACTGGGCGCGCTCGATCACCAGCTGCTTGACCTCGGTGAGCGTGATGTAGGTGGACGTCTCGGTGTCGTAGAGCCTTCGGTTCGGGTACTTCTTGATCACACGCTGTACCGGCTTGACCCCGGACTTCTTGCTCTGCACTGCGGACTCCTTCACATGGACGCCCATGTCATCGGATGATTCTAGGGAGCGGTTTTGCTGCATCGCGACAAGGTTTACCCTGACCGCGTGCGCCCGCCGGCCGCGCGCTCACTCGGCGGCGGTGGCGTATTCCGCGCCGCAAGCCGCGCAGGCGGCCGATTCGGGCCGCTCCGCCGCCTCCTCGCGGAAGCGCAAGGGGCTCTTGTGACCATAGACGACCCAGCAACGCGGGCAGTGCTCATGGCCCGCCGTCGGCAGGTAGGCACGGGCGCGCTGCTCGGCGCGCTCCTGCGTGACCGGCATGCCCTGCCGCGCCGCGCGCTCGACCTCGCGTGCCGCCATGGTGTCGAGGCGGCCGCTCGCACGATCGTTGATGCCGTAGACGGCCCGCGCGAACTCGATCGGCGCCTCCTTCATCAACGCGGCCAGGCGTGCCTGCGCGCGCTCGCGATCCATCGCGATCGATCGCGCGTTCATCGAGCGATCCCCAGGGAGAAATGAAAAGAAAAAAGGCTCTGCACGACAGCCAAGTTAGCACAAGAAAATGGCCCGGCGGTGGCCCGCGGCGGACATCCAAATGGACGATTGCCACCACGGGAATCCGGCCGAAGGTCAGGCCGCCAATCCAGCGGACGGCCGATCGGGGGAATGGCACCCGGACGAGGCCCGGACAGATCGATGGAAATAATTCTACCCACGGGTAGGATCTTCCTTCCCTCTCGCAAAGCCGGTCGCCTGGAGGCGACGCATCGGCGTCACGCCACACCAGAATCACCGGTTGGATAAAGAGACGGGAGACGAAGCTTCGAGCTTCATTGCAAGGGAGAGGAATCTCCCCGAAATCTCCCGTTGGGCCTGAAGACTGGTCTTCTTCAGAGGGAGATTTGGTAGGCGCGA
>JAESGW010000312.1_pt1 | contig 69038 bp, 69 predicted proteins | sample 9269791 | NCBI WGS metagenome assembly JAESGW01 (sample SAMN16773120, study PRJNA677053) | algae metagenome | isolation source: Aphanocapsa lilacina HA4352-LM1 and co-occurring heterotrophs from near cave... | place: USA: Maniniholo cave, near Haena, Kauai, HI | collected 2009-07-28
GCGTACGCAGGTCAGCGGAATAGGGCTTCGCCATGCGTGCTGGCCTCCAGCTCCAGCACGCATCTTGAATCAGAAGCCGACTGATTTGGGAATCCCCAGATTCCAACTTACGCTGAATGGCTCTAGGACACTGAGGCGCCCTTCATTTCTCGAACACCCTGAAAATTCCGGTGGCCGTCGCGAGGAGCTTGCCGTCCGCGCTCGCTTCCCCGTCAACGAACGCGATCGTGCGTGCGCGGCGCCTGATCGTGACGCTGCCCTCGATCCATGCTCCCGGCGCCATGCCTGCGATGAAGCGGCTGTCGAGGCCAATGGTCGCGGTGGGGCACTGAACCACACTCGCGAGGTAGTGGCCCATCATGTGGTCGAGGAACAAGACGAGCGCGCCGCCGTGCAGGACGCCATTCGAATTGCCATGGCGCGCGTCGCTGTGGAAGCCGTAGGTGGCTGAGCCATCGCTTGCCATGCGTCGATAGAAAGGACCGTTCAATCGTTCGAAGTTGTCTTCGGGGAAGAGGTGCTCGAAGCCAGGAGGTGGAGCAGACAGTGGACGTGCGGACATGCCGAGTGCCGATCACAAACAGTTCAAGGGCGGTGAAGTGATTCTCACCTTGTCGACGATCCCAGTGCCTGTCCACCGCACGCGCGCCCGTTTTTCGGCCATTTTGCGCGACGGATGTCCACAGCCGCGCGCGCTGTGACAGCGCTATCCAGAGCTTATCCCTCGTCGTGCAGTGCAGCGTCCCGTTGTCGCGATGAGGGGGCGCTCCTACCTTCAAAGTGCTGCGGGGAGAGGAGCACTTCTATGACCCTTCACTACAAGTCCAACGGTGCCGCGATGGCGCTCGCCGGTGCGCTGGGTTTGCTCGCGTTCGACGTTGCGCCGGCCTCGGCGCAGTCGCTTGTCGGCTCGTGGGCCGGCGGCGGTACGATCATCTACCCGTCGGGTGAGCAGGAGCGGGCACGCTGCCGCGCGACCTTCCGACAGTCCGGCGGCGGTGGTGTCGCCATGCACGCCGTTTGCGCAACGGCATCCGCGCGCGTCACCCAGAGTGCGGCGCTCGCACAGCTCACGAGCAGCACTTATTCAGGAGAATTCACCAACACTGAATACGGCATTCAGGGATCGATCCGCATCAAGATGCACAGCAGCAGCAGGATGAGCGCGTCGCTCAACGGCGGCGGCGGTAGAGCGCATTTCAGCCTCAATCGTTAATGGCTTATCCACAAGTGCCGCGCGCGAGCCACATATTAGCGCCAATTACGAGAGAGCTTTGTTAACCGGCAGCTGCGATGTTCCCAGCGAACAAGGTTGCTGATAGGTTGAAAGCTGTGTCGAGTTCTGTTGTGGTGGGTCCCATGGTGCGTAGCGTCGCTTCGAATGCCGGCAACGGCGAAACAGTCTCGTTTGCCGAGCGTTTCACCGCTTCCGATCAGTTCGACCAGATTTTCAAGGATGGCATGGCACTCGTCGAGCGCACCGCCACCTATCTCGACGGCGCCGGCCGGCAGGAAGCCAAGGCGCTGACCGCTTCACTCAACGTCGTTTATGCAACCGAGAGCATGCGCCTGACGACGCGGCTGCTCGAGCTTGCCTCGTGGCTGCTCATGCGCCGTGCGCTCAAGCTCGGCGAGATCACGCCGGAGGAAGCCCACGTGAAGCGCCGCCGTATCCGCCTTGGTGTTGCGCGGCCGCAGCACGTGAAGGACTACGGCGGACTGCCGCGCACGATCCGCGCGCTCATCGAGGAGAGCTTCGCGCTCCAGGATCGCGTCGTGCGCATCGACCGGGCGCTCGAGGCTTCGCGCGCATCTCGTTTCGAGGCGCAGGAAAATCCGGTCAGCCAGCAGATCGCCAGCATCGAGGCGGCCTTCGGCTCGAATTCAGCGCGCCCGCACTGATCGGCGGCTTGCTGAACCAACCAATCCGCGATTTCTTGTCAGCTGGCGGCGTGCATGGCACACCGCCGGCTTACTCTTGTTCGTCAGCGCGGAAGGGCTCAGGTTGTGACTTCGATCCGCTATCTCTCGACGGCCGACGTGACATCGCTCATGGAACCAAGTGCCGTGCTTGCGACACTGGCCGAGGGCTTCAAGGCACTGAGCGCCGGCACGGTTCAGGCGCCGCCGCGCCCGAAAGTCGATGTCCCGCACAAGGGTTTCGCGCTGGCTATGCTGGCCTGGATGCCGGGCCGGCACATCGCGCTCAAGGCGGTGAACGTCTTCGAGGGCAATCACGCCCACCACCTGCCGAGCCATGTGGGCCTCATCAGTCTATTCGACAGTGAGACCGGTGCGCCGCTCGCCATTATGGATGCGGCGGCGATCACCGGCGTACGCACGGCCGGTGGCGCCATTCTCTCGATTGATCCGCTGGCGCGGCGGGATGCGAAGATTGCAACGGTCGTCGGCGGCGGCGTGCAGGCCCGCGAACATGTGCGCCTGCTCGCCAAACTGCTGAACATTTCGGAAGTTCGCGTCGTTGCGCGGCGGCACGACGTGGCCAACGCCATCGCTGGCGAAAGCCCGCTCGCGACCGTAGTGACGGACCTCGAGTCTGCCGTCCGAACTTCCGACATCGTCTGCCTCACGACATCCTCGTCTACACCGGTCATCGACGACGCCTGGATCAAGCCCGGCACGCACGTAACATCGGTCGGCTTTGCGCCGCCGGGAAGCGAGGTGCCGTCGGCGCTGATCGACCGTGCGCACATCTGTGTTGAGACGCGCAATGCCTTCAGCCCGGCGCCCGTCGGCTGCGCGGAACTCGCCGGTCGCGATTCATCGAGGGCCGTGGAACTTGGTGAGGTGCTCGCCGGCACCAAGCCGGGCCGCACCAGCGCCGATGAGGTCACGCTCTACAAGTCCATGGGCAGTGCCATGGAGGACATGGTCGTCGCCAATCTCGTGTACGAGACGGCGCTTTCGGTCGGCGCCGGTGTGGAGCTGCCGCGTTAGTCCAGGCACTCGCGCCTGTGGCGCGTCGGGGCTTTCGCCCCTGGCCCCAACCGGGAGGGACACCCTCCCGGACCCACCCGCCTTTAAAATTCGACCGCTTGGGGCGAGCGCTCCTTAGTCCCTTCTCCCCGTCCTCACGGGGAGAAGGTTAGGATTAGGGGCGGGAGCTTGTGCGACGTTGGCGTATGCCGCCGCCCCTCACCCTGGCCCTCTCCCCGCTCGCGGGGAGAGGGGATGACAAAAGAAAACGGGCCCGGATTTCTCCAGGCCCGCTGCAATTGGTTCGCGTGGCGTCCGCGCTTAAGCGACGGCCTTGATCACCGCGGCGATCTTGTCGCGGATCTCGCCGATCTGGCTCTCACTGACGATGAGCGGCGGCGAGGGCGCGATAGTGTCGGCCGTGACGCGCACATAGAGGTCATGATCGGCGTACATGCGCTCGATGGCATTATAGCCGCGCAGGCCGGGCTTGCCGGGCACCGGATCGAGATCGATTGCCGCGAGAAGACCACACGAGCGGATATCGGCGACATTGGGCAGCCCCTTGAGGCTGTGCATGGCATCGGCGAAAACCGGTTCCAGCGCCTTCGCGCGCTCGAAGAGACCCTCGTCTCGGTACAGCTGGAGGGTTGCGAGGCCGGCCGCCACGGCGAGCGGATGACCCGAGTAGGTGTAGCCGTGGAAGAGCTCCGGCAGATGCTCGGCGCCTGTCATGTGAGTCTCGTACACACCCTTGCGCACAAGCACACCCGACATCGGCACGGCGCCGTTCGTCACACCCTTGGCGAACGTGATCATGTCCGGCACGACTCCGTAGCGCTCGGACGCGAAGGCGTGGCCGAGGCGCCCGAAGCCGGTGATGACCTCGTCGAGGATGAGCAGGATGCCGTGCTGCTCCGTGATCTGGCGCAGCTTCTCGAGGTAGCCCTTCGGCGGCGGCAGGCAACCCGTCGAACCTGCGACGGGCTCGACGATGACCGCGGCGATCGTCGAGGCATCATGCAGGCCGATCATACGGTTCAGCTCGTCGAGCGTCTCCGTGCCCCACTCGGGCTCACCCTTGGTGTAGGCCTGCTTCGCGCGGTTGTACGTCGTGGGGAGATGGTCGACGCCGGCGAGCATGTTGCCGAACATCTTGCGGTTGGCGACCATGCCGCCAACCGAGATGCCGCCGAAGCCCACGCCGTGATAGCCGCGCTCGCGGCCGATGAAGCGCGTGCGGCTCCCTTCACCGCGCGAGCGGTGATACGCGAGCGCGACCTTGAGCGCGGTGTCGACGGCCTCGCTGCCTGAGTTGGCATAGAGCACGTAGTCGAGATCGCCCGGCGCCATCATCGTGAGCTGAGACGAGAGCTGGAACTGCTGCGGGTGGCCGTACTGGAATGGCGGCGCATAGTCGAGCGTCGCCGCGGCCTGCTGGATCGCCTTCGTTATCGGCTCGCGACCATGGCCCGCGTTTACGCAAAAGAGACCCGCTGAGCCGTCGATGACTTTGCGTCCGTCCGGCGTGAAGAAGTGCATGTCCTTGGCGCCGGAGAAGAGGCGCGGATTCTTCTTGAATGACCGGTTGGGCGTGAATGGTACCCAATAGGACTCGAGCTCATTGGGCTTCATGTCGAGCGGGGCCATGGGAATCCTCCTGGCTGGATGGGCTCACGATCACTAGTGTGATGATCGAGAAACTCGCCACTATTTGCGGCTGGGTCCCGAGCGAGTTTCTCGACCTGAATCACACTAGTTAGTCTAAGTCGCTAGTGTCCCCTTTGATTTCGAAGTTCGCTCGGGACGCAAGCAGCGAAGTCGGGCGAACTTCGAAATCGGGACACTAGTGGAATATCTGGATCCGTCGGACGATATCAGCGGGCCTTGATATTTCAAAGGCGTGTCGTGCTTGCGGGGGCATAGGTCCCCTGCAATAAGGGACGCTTAGCGGCAGCGCAAAAGCTCACGTCCGGACATATCGATGGCCAACTTCGCTCTCGTGTTGATCGCCAGGCGTGGAGAGATCCAGGCGCTCGCGGAGGCCGTGGGGGTTGTCCGCGCGAGGACCGACGCAGGCGATCTCGTCTGGCTCGCGCGCGACGAAGCCTGCGAGATTGCGCTTGATGTGGCAGACATCGCTGCCGCGCGCGCTGCGCGTGATCCGATCGCCACCCGGCTCAGTGGCTTGCCGGTCGACGTCTGCGTCGTGCCCGCCACGGGCCGTCGCAAGGGGCTGCTGATCGCCGACATGGATTCGACGATCATTCAGCAGGAGTGCATCGACGAGATGGCCGACATGCTCGGGCTCAAGGCTCGCATAGCGGCGATCACGGAGCGGGCCATGCGCGGCGAGCTTCCCTTCGAGGCAGCACTGCGCGAGCGGCTCGGGCTGCTCGCCGGCCTCGAGGTAAGCGCGTTGCAGCGGGTGTTCGACGAGCGGATTACGCTCATGCCGGGTGCGCGTACGCTCGTCGCGACCATGCGGGCGAACGGTGCCTTCACGGCGCTCGTTTCCGGCGGGTTCAGCTTCTTCACCTCGCGCGTGGCGGCCGCCGTCGGGTTCGATGTGAACCGCGCGAACGAACTCGAAATAGCTGACGAGAAGCTGACTGGTGGCGTTGTCGGGCCTATTCTCGGACGGGAAGCCAAGCTGGAGGCCCTGATCCACTATCGCGGCATGCGAGGCCTTGCCCCCGACGCGACGTTGGCCGTCGGCGATGGCGCCAATGACCTCGCGATGATCGGAGCGGCAGGACTGGGGGTCGCGTATCGCGCCAAGCCCGTCGTTGCGGCCGAGGCCGATGCCGGCATCACGTACGGCGACCTCACCGCACTGCTGTTCCTGCAGGGTTATCGCAGGGCGGAATTCATCGCGGCGGGCTGAGCCGGGCGGCGCTCACTTGAAGCAGGCGAGCGGATCGGCACCCTTGAGGATGACCTGGAGGTTGACGAGCTCATTCGGGATCGCGGACGGACTCTTGCCCTCGGAACAGCCGTTGAGCACGGTTGGTGCCTCGATAACGAGTCTCAGATAGTTGGCCTTAGGGTCGGCGGGCTTGGTCGGCAGTGCCTCGGCGCGGAACTTCCCAAGGACTTTGTCGCCGCACTTCATGGTGCAGGTGAAAGCAAGGCCTTCGCCGGTGCAGGGCGCGGATACATCGTTCGGGATAGGTCCATTCTGGTTTTTGGGCAGAACACCGATCCGGAGCCGCGTCTCCGGTAGGGGCTTGTTTTCGACCTTGTACTGGAGCGGCTGCACGTCGACGCGGCTCACGTACGCCGCGGCCGGATCCTTCTCGACGCCGGTCTCGTCAGAAATTGTGTAAGTAAAACATGTGCCTGGAGCAGGTGCTGCCTGTTTCGGAAGATCATCGGCAGCGCTGAGGGGATGCATGAACAGCAAGAGCGCAGGCACGGACAAGGAAAAGCGGCGCGTCATCAGGAATCCAACTACTGCAGGGGTGGCCTCAATCGATCATGCCAACAGAGTGCAGCCTCGCGATGGCAGCAATCAAGCACCATGACGCGCATGAACGAACAATTCGATGTCAGGTCGTAATATTTCATTCGAGGCGTGCTGCCGACGCCGCGCGCGACACGATTTGTCGCAGGTCACGCAAGCGCGCTGGCTCAGCGCGACGTCGCGCGCCGGCTCCACAGCCAGATGACGATGACAATGCCAAGCAGGCCGCTAAAGCAACGGACTTGAAATTCACCTCGCTTCGAGGCCAGGCGGAGAGTGAATTTCAAGTCAAAAGTTGCTTTAGAACACTATGCCTCTAAAGCGTCTTTGGACCTTAAATGCGCCTCTGAGACCGGCCCAGGTGTGGGTCGCATTTAAGGTCCGACGCTTTAGCCGGACCGATGGCAAAGAAGGCGAGCATGGCGCGCGCGCCTTCGAAGTCGCTGAGCCCGAACGCACTTCCGAGCACCAGCGTGCCGAATGCGGCGACAAGCCAACCGAAGATCAGTCCGACAATGCCGATGAGGACGGCCAGGACGTATCTCACGCGCGCCTCGTGACCGGCGTTGCGGCGCTCAGGCCTGGCCTTCGGTCTCGAACATGGTGGAAGCGAGGGCCTCGCGGCTGTCCTTGCCGGCCCACACAACGAACTGGAAGGCTTGGTAGTAACGCTCGCAAGCCTCGAGCGCGGCGCGGAGCAGGGCCTCGCACTGGCTCTGGGTGGCGATGGCGCCGTTGAGCATGAGACCCTGGCGGAACATGATCAGTCCCTCGCGGGTCCAGATGTCGAAGTGGCCGAGCCAGAGCTGCTCGTTGATCTGCGCGACGAGGCGGTAGACTTCCGAGAGCCGGTTGTCCGGCACCTTGAAGTCGAACGCGCAGGCGATATGCAACGATTCAAGATCCTCGCGCCAATTGAGCGAGAGCTGATAGTCCGTCCAGTTTCCCGCAACGACGAGGGTGAGCTCGTCCTCATGCGTGCGGTCGCAGGCCCAATCGTGTGCCCCGGCGACCTGCTCGATCAGGTCGACCGGATTTCTGGCACGCGTAAAGCCCGTCTCTGCCATGGCCATGCGATTTCCTCGTTTGGCGCGTCGCCATCCCCCTGAGCGCGACGAAGCACGCGGCGAACCGTGTGCAGCCCGGAGCTAATAGGAGCCGTCCCGTGCCCGCAAGGCGCCCGCCGCCTTCTCCACGATCAAAGTAAACGAGGGTGGCAAAATGAAGGGCGCAGGGCCGTTTGCACACAGAGTCCGTGGACAAACTGTGGGCGGGACCAGAAACCCGGGGAATGTCGAGGAGCGGGACTGGTCCTCGCGAGGCCACGCGATTCAGCGCGGCCTCATTCGCCGATCGTCTGCTCACCGCGAAGGCGGCTCTCGAGCGCGGCGAGCCTCGCTGAAAGCGCGTCGTTCTCTTCGCGCGCCTTTTGCGCCATGGCTTTCACGGCCTCGAACTCCTCTCGCGAAACGAGATCCATCTCGCGCACGATCCGCTCGCCCTGGGCCTTGAAGAGGTTGGCGGCCTCGCGCTGGACGCCTTGGGCAGCGCCGGCGGCGTCCGTCAGCAGCTTGGCCAGCTCGTCGAGCAGGCGATTGTTGGTCTGGGTCATGACAATTCCTCCGCGCGTCATTGGCGGCCATCTGGCCCCCTGCTAGCACGGTGCGATCCAGTTCGGGGGGCTTTTTTGGTCGCAATTGTCGGATCGATAGCCCCATGGACGTCTTGAATGCTGAGGCCCCCCGGCCGGCACCCAACAGGAGGACACTCCCATGAAAGTCATGGTCATCGTCAAGGCGAGCAAGGCATCCGAGGCCGGCGAGATGCCGAGCGAGCAGCTTCTCACCGAGATGGGCAACTACAACGAGGCGCTGGTCAAAGCGGGTATCATGCTCGCGGGCGAGGGGCTGCATCCGACATCCAAAGCCAAGCGCGTGCGCTTCTCGGGCAAGGAGCGCATGGTCATCGACGGCCCATTCGCAGAGACCAAGGAGCAGATCGCCGGCTACTGGCTCTGGAAGGTCAAGGACATGGACGACGCCGTGGCCTGGCTGAAGAAGTGCCCGAACCCTCATATGGAAGAGTGCGAGGTTGAAATCCGCCCCGTCTTCGAGATGGAGGATTTCGGCGAGGCCATGACGCCGGAGCTCCGCGCCCAGGAAGAGCGCCTCATGGCCGACGCCAAGAGGAATGCCGGCGGCTGAGGAATGGGCTGCGACCAAATCGACCGCGACGTATATCGCGGTCGGTCCGCCATTTTGGACGGTAGACACCGATCGCTTGCAGGGTGGCCTGCCTTGACAGTGTCATGTCGCTCGCCGAAAGGTCCCGGCAGCCTTTGTTGAGGAGCCGCCGGCCATCTCATGAGCCCGTTTGCCAGCCTGCTCGCCATTCCTTTCCCGGCGATCGACCCCATCGCACTCCAGATCGGCCCGATCGCCATCCGCTGGTATGGACTCGCCTATGTTGCGGGCCTATTGCTCGGCTGGCTCTATCTGAAGCGGCTAGTCTCCACGCCTCGGCTTTGGCGCGACGAGAAGCCACCCTTCTCTCCCGAGCTTGCCGACGATCTCTTCATCTGGGTCGCCATCGGCGTCATCGTCGGCGGGCGGCTCGGGCACGTGCTGCTCTATGAGCCCGGCTATTACCTCTCGAACCCCCTTCAGATTCTCTATGTCTGGCAGGGCGGCATGGCCTTCCACGGGGGCATGCTCGGCACGATCCTCGCCATGTACCTCTTCGCGCGCCGCCAGGGTGTTCCGGCACTGAGCGTCATGGATACGGTCTCGGCGGCCGTGCCGATCGGGCTCTTCTTCGGTCGCATCGCGAACTTCATCAATGCCGAGGTCGTAGGGCGCGAGACGAACGTGCCTTGGGGCATTGTCTTTCCCGGATGGGGTGACGTGGCGCGCCATCCCGCCCAGCTGTACGAGGCCGCGCTCGAAGGTGCAGCGCTGTTCCTTATCCTGCGCTACCTCATCTATCGCCATCGTGCGCTCGCGACGCCTGGCCTGATCGGCGCGGCCTTTCTCGCCGGCTATGGCGGCTTCCGCATCATCTGCGAGTTCTTCAAGTACGACGAGTACCGCACCATCGTCTCCGAAGGCTGGCTCACGACCGGCATGATCTACTCAATCCCGATGGCGCTCTTTGGCCTAGTCGCATACCTCGTTCTTCGGCCTAGGACCGCTTCATGATGGATGAGGCGGAGCCGACACCCCTCGCGCTCCATCTTGTCGAGCGCATTGGCCGCGAGGGGCCGATCTCGGTCCGCGACTACATGGATGCCTGTCTCAATCACCCCGAGCACGGCTATTACCGCGCGCGCGGTGCCATTGGTGCCAAGGAAGACTTCGTCACCGCACCCGAGATCTCGCAGGTCTTCGGCGAGCTGATCGGCATCTGGGCCGGCGTTGTCTGGCAGCAGATGGGCGCGCCGGATCGCGTGCGCCTCGTCGAGATGGGCCCCGGTCGGGGTACGCTGATGAGCGATGCGCTCAGGGCCGCACGGAAGGTACCAGGCTTCTGCGATGCGCTCGAGGTCTTGCTCGTCGAGCAGAACGCAACCTTGCAGGCCGTGCAACGCGAGACGCTGCGCGACTCCGAGGTTCCCATCAGATGGCAGGGAAATCTCACGGCGATTGCGGACGTGGCCGCAGGTGGCGCGACGATCGTCGTCGCCAACGAATTCCTCGACGTGATTCCGGTCGATCAGTTGCAGTTCACCGACCATGGCTGGGTCCAGCGCGCTGTCACGGTCGTCGGCACAAACCGGTTTGCATTCACCGAACGCGGCGATCCAATCATGCCGCCGCGCCTGGGCGTTTTCGAGATCGGTACCATCATCGAGCAGCGCGATCTCGCGCCGCTCACGGCCGCGCTGCGCCGCCTCGCGGAGGCAGGCCCGCTCGCCGGGCTCTTCATCGACTATGGCTATGAGCGCGCTGCCGCGGGGAGCACTCTGCAGGCGATCCGCAATCAGAATTACCATGACGTTTTCGCCCAGCCTGGTGAGACGGATCTGACGGCGCACGTCGACTTTGCGGCCGCGGCCAGCGACTTTCGCGCAGCGGGGCTTGCCGTCGATGGGCCGTGCGATCAGTCGACATTCCTGAGTACGCTCGGCATCGCCCAGCGCACGTCGCGCCTGATGGCCGCCAATCCCGTCGCTGCGGGCACTCTAGAAGCGGCGACGGCCCGCCTCATTTCTCCGACCGGGATGGGCACGCTCTTCAAGGCGATCGGCGTGCGATCGAGCGGCCTGCCGCCACTGCCGGGGCTTTGAACCGCGATGTGGAAGCTCGTCACATGGGCGCTGGGCATCGCCATGAGCCTGCTGCCGATAACTACCGCCAACGCCTGGATCGAGCGCGAGGTGAGCCAGTCCGGACTTTACGGGACGCTTGTGTTTCCCGAGGGCGCAAGTCCCGTGCGTGCCGTGCTCATTCTTGCCGGTTCCGGACCGACCGATCGCGATGGCAATACTCCCGGCGGGTCGAACGACAGCCTGAAGCTCATCGCTCATGGCCTGGCTGCCGAAGGCATTGCTTCGTTGCGTGTCGACAAGCGCGGCATTGCCGCAAGTGCCATCGCTGCCGTCCGCGAGGAGGATCTGCGGATCGAGACATATGTGACGGACGCCCTCACATGGCTCGACTATCTGCGTGGCGAGATGACTCAATCGCGTCTCTTCGTGCTCGGCCACAGCGAGGGCGGGCTGATCGCAACGCTCGCAGCACGCCGAACCGAGGTTACGGGCCTGATCCTGGTCGCAGGCGCGGGCGACAGCGCCGATCGCATCATTGCGCGCCAACTCGCGGCGGGCGGCGTGCCTGAAGAGCTGCAGGCTGCCTCTAAGCGCATTGCCGAGAGCTTGCGTGCGCGCCAGCCAGTGGCGGATGTGCCGGCAGGGCTGTTCGCGCTCTACCGTCCGAGCGTGCAGAACTATCTCATGTCATGGCTTCCGCTCGATCCAGCTAAAGAGCTTGCGGCAACGCGAATTCCCGCGCTGATCGTGCAGGGCACACACGATCTGCAAATCCTGACCGAGGATGCGCGACGTCTGGCCTCGGCGCGGCCGGGGACTAAGCTCGTCCTGATCGACGGCATGAACCACGTGCTGAAAAACGCGCCGCTCGAGCGCAACGCGAACCTCAGCACGTACGTCAGGCCGGATCTCCCGCTAGCGCCCACGCTGATGCCGGCGATTGTCGAGTTCATCGGTGGTTTGTGACCTCAGCCCGATGCAGGGCTGCTCGTGCACCGTGCGCGTGCAAGCATCGCCGCCGTGCGCTCCTCGAAGGCTTGGCCGTGCCTCGGCGCCCGCACCACGATGAGGCCGCGGCTCTCGGGCGCCTGGATGCGCGAGGGATCGAAGTTCGGCGCCGTACCGATGCCGAAGAGATTGAGCAGCGTCGCCTTCGTGGGCTCGAGCACCAGTGTCACTTCCGGCTGGCGAAGCCCGGCAGCGGCAACGGCGTAGAAGTTGTCGCCATGAGACGTGTAGATCGCGAGGCTCCAGCCGGGGTCGGGCAGCGTCGCCGTCACCGTTACGAGGCCGTCGTCGAGATCGAAGGGGCACACGGCGAGTTGTTGCGCCGGATCATTGAAGGGCAGCAGCTCGTTCCCCGGCGTCGCCGGTTGCATGATGCGCATGGTGTGGAGCGGCAGGCCCGCACTCACGCGGTCGAAGGCTGTGGCCGCGCCCATGTAAGGAATCGCCAGCGTCGAGGCGATATGGATGATGCCGCCAGTGACGAGCGCCACGAGAAGCGTGTGCAGGCTCAGGGGGGGCAGGAAGCGTCCGGCGCCGTTCAGCATGACACCTTCCGTACGGCAGGGAGCTGAACCTGTGCGTCATCACCGCCCCCGCCCGATGTCGCGTCGTGCGGGTCCTCGGCTTGAAGCACGAGCGTCAGACGTCCCGCACCGCCCGTCGGCAGCCAGTTGCCGGGACGGGCTGAGCGCGCGAGATGGATGGCGACGCGCCCCGACGGCGTGCGCATGGCCGTGTCTGTGCTGAAGGAGTGGCGTCCCGCATCATTGCGGATGAGCTTGCCGCTCGCGTCGAACACGGCGACGCTCCACCAGCCGCGCGAGGGCTCGGGCCCCTCCAGCACATACTCGCAGGAGGAGTGCAGCGGCTGGCCGTCACTGTCCGTGCTGGCGTGATAGCGGGCAATGAGCGAGGTCGAGACCGGCAGCAGCGCGCGGCGAACGAAGTGCGCACGCGTGTAGGGGTCCGCATCGAGGCGACCGGCGACTGTCCAGTGTGACCAGGGGCCGACCACCTCCGTCGTAAGTGCCGAGCCGCGCTCGACCATCATCCACGTGGCGCTAAGTCCGCCGCCGACGGCGATCACCACGAAGAGCAGCATGTTCAGCATGGGCGACGGCTCATGACGTCCTCTGCCATCCTACCGCTGGCGCTCTGCGGGCGGGCGGACGGCACTTGCGGGCTCGAAGAGGCGTTCGGCGGGCGCGGGCTCCGCGCGCCGACCGGGGGCGGAGGCCGGCTTCGTACCTCCAGGCGCTGGTGCGCCGCCCGGTCTGCTGGAACCGAGACCATCCGGACGTTCGTTCGCGGTGCGCATATCCTCGGCGAGCTGGCGCAATGTCGAGCGCGTGCGGTCGGACATCGTGCTGCGCGTGGCCGCTGTGTCTGCGCTCGTCGCGCCGCCGCCCTGCGGATCGAGCTGGCGAAGCGCGGCGACTCGCCGGCGCTCCTCGAGCTGGGCGGGATGCGGTTCGAGACCGTCGATCGTCGGGATGTCGGGGTTGCTCGTCGCCACCGACATGAACGAATGCCAAGTCATGGCGGGCAGATTGCCACCCGTGACATCCCGCATGGGTCGGAAATCGTCATTGCCGATCCACACGCCCGTCACGTATTGGCCGGTGAAACCGATGAACCAGGCATCGCGGTAGCCCGAGCTCGTCCCCGTCTTGCCGGCCGCGTGCGCGTTTTCGAGGAGGGCCCGCCGCCCCGTACCCTCAGTGACGACGGCGTGCATCATGCGGTTCATGTTCTCGACGACACGCGGTTCCAACACCTGCTTTGCCGGCGACTCATCCTTGTCGCGGGAGTAGATGACGTCGCCGCGCGAATTCATGATCTCGAGAATGGCATAGGGCTTCACCGCTTTGCCATGGTTGGCGAAGTGGGCATAGGCGGCCGTGTGCTCCAGCGGCGTGATGCCCTGGTCGCCGAGCGCCATGGAACAGGTCTTCTTGATGCCATGCACGCCGAGCCGCTGGGTCATCGCGACGACATTGTCGCGCTCGTATTTGAACGAGAGATCGACGGCGGTCGTGTTGAGTGAGCGGGCGAAGGCGCTGGTCATGGTGATGCGGGCGCCGCTCCCCGAGCCTCCGTCGTAGTTCTTGGGCGCCCAGTTGCCGCAGCCCGGAGAGGCATCGCGCACGATGGATGTGCCGGTCAGGTTCCCCTGCTCGACGGCATTGGCATAAACATAAACCTTGAAGGACGAGCCGGGCTGGCGGCGGGCAGCGCTCGCGCGGTTGAACTGGCTCTCGCCGTAGTCGACGCCGCCGACGAGTGCGCGCACGGCACCGTCCGGCTCCATGGCAACGAGAGCGCCGGACGTCGCATTCTTGATCCGGCCGTGCTGGCGGATGGTCGAGACGAGTGCCTGATCCGCCGCCTGCTGGAGGCTCACGTCGAGCGTCGTGCGCGCCGTCAGCACGAATTGGCCACGCCCTTCGGCGACGCGCTGGATCTCCTCAAAAGCCCAGTCCAGATACCAGTCGGGGCTGTAAGTCGAGCGCGTCTCGATCGGCCGGGCCGGATTGAGGCGGGCGCCGTGCACCTGTCCCGCGGTCATGAAGCCGGCATCGACGAGGTTGGTCAGCACGACATTGGCGCGGGCACGCGAGGCGGGAAGGTCGATGTGGGGCGCGAATTTGGTCGGTGCCTTGAACAGACCGACGAGCATCGCTGACTCGGCGAGCGTGATCTCGCGCACAGATTTGCCGAAGTAGAACTGCGATGCCGCCTCGACGCCGAAGGCGCCGCCGCCCATGTAGGCGCGATCGAAGTAGAGCTTCAGGATATCCCGCTTCGAGAAGCGCGCCTCGAGCCAGAAGGCGAGGAAGAGCTCCTTGAGCTTGCGGTCGAATGAGCGCTCGAAGGAGAGGAAGAGGTTCTTGGCGAGCTGCTGGGTCAGCGTCGAGCCACCTTGCACGGTCTCGCCGGCGCGCACGTTCTCGATGAGGGCGCGCGCCGTGCCAAGAAAATCGACGCCGATGTGCTCGAAGAAACGCCGGTCCTCGGTCGCGAGCGTCGCTTTGATCAGATGATCGGGAATTTCCTCGAGCGGCACGGCGTCGTTGTGCAGGATGCCACGCTGGCCGATCTCGCGGCCTTCGCGGTCGAGGAATTTCACGCTATAGCGGCCGGTCGAGAAGATCTTGGCCTCGTCCATTTCCTCGAAGGCGGGGATGGCGAGCATGTACATGAGGACGAGACCGCCGCACGCGAGCGTCAGCCCCTCCGACATCAGCTCGTTGGCGACCTTGCGCCATCCGTAGAGGCGGAAGCGGGCGAAGAAGCTCGAAGCCGCATTCCAGCGGTCCTGAAAGGACTCCCAGCCATTGGAAAGGCTCGAGTCGATCCAGCTGTCGACGCGCAGCCAATCGATGCGGCCACGGCGTTCTTTTCCAAGCCTGGTCAGCCAGTCGCTCAACGCGAACTCCCAAGGATGAGCGCCGAAGTGGTCCGCAGCGAACGCAGACCAGTCCGGACACCTTGAACATTCCGCCCGATTCTGGCGTTGATATGCTGAATCGATACCAACCCGCAAATATGATAGCTGTACAATTAATCGATTCTGGAGCTCCGTGTGCCGCCCCAAGAGCCGCCGCCATACTGGAAAACTAAAACCCTCGACGAGATGTCAGCGAGCGAGTGGGAGCAGCTGTGCGACGGCTGTGGCCGGTGCTGTCTTGTCAAGCTCGAGGACGAGGATACTGGCGACATCTACCTGACACGACTTGCCTGTGGTCTCCTCGACATCAAGACCTGTCGCTGCCGCGACTATGCCGCCCGGCACGAGAAGATGCCGGATTGCATCTCGATCACGCCGGAGAAGGTGCGCACGCTCGGGTGGCTGCCGCCGACGTGTGGTTACCGCCGTGTCGAGGAGGGAAAGGACCTCCTTTGGTGGCACCCATTGATCTCGGGGTCGCCCGACACGATCCACCAAGCCGGGATCTCGGTGAAGAAGCTCGCCCGTACCGAGGTCGGCATCAAGCCGGGTTGGATCCCGCACTACATCATCGACGATTTCGTGGATGAAGCCCCTGCGGCTGCTCCTGAGGCTCGCAAGAAGCGCGCGGCCGGCAAGCGCTAAAATTTCAGTACTCTTATCCAGCGCATGACGTCGAGCAGGCTGACGGCTGCGGCTGCGACGTACGTGAAGGCGGCAGCGCGCAGGAGCTGGCGGGCCGAGCGCATGTCGCGCGCCGAAATGTAGTTGCCGGCCTTGAGGAGCGGGAGCGCGCGGCGGAAGCTCGCGTCGAACTCCACGGGCAGCGTCACGGCGTGCATGAATATCGTCGATCCCAGAATGAGAACGCCGATGCCCATCTGCATGAGCATGATGTGGGGCGACTTCGAGAGAATCATCATGATGGGCGCGGCGATCATCACGATCGAGCCGAACTTTTCGACCTTGTGCGCCTGACGCGCCATACGCGTTCGCGCGGTGAGGGGCCCATAGGCTGTCGCATCCTGCATGGCATGGCCGACCTCGTGGGCCGCGATTACCACCGCCGCGAGCGAGCGCTTACCGAAGTGCTGGGGCATGAGGCGCACGGCCTTGGCTTCGGGATCATAATGATCGCCGGCTTGCGTTTCCTCGACGACAACATGATGGAGCCCCATGCCATCGAGGACGTGGCGCGCGAATTCGCCACCCGTGCCGGCAAGGTCGGGGCGCTCGTTGGAATGGCGGGCGATCACGCCCCTGATCCACAACTGCGGCAGGAAGGCGAGCCCAAAGGCCAGGGCGAGGACAATCAGTGCGAGGGTCAACCAGGGCTCCTCAAGACAGCGAACTGCAGTCTATCACGAGTAGGGCTCGGAAATTTCGTTGCCGGATCAGAGTACGCGCCCGATGGCATAGCGTGACTGGACAAAGCCCGAGGGGTAAGCCGTCGTCTCGAAGTGGGTGAGCACGATGTCCTGGGCAAGGGTGCCGAACAGAGGCCGCCCCGCTCCGAGCAGAATGGGAATGCGCGTGATGGTCAGGTCCTCGATCAGACCGGCGGCCAGAAAGGACTGGATGAGTCGCCCGCCGTCGACGTAGGCGCGCGTCCAGCCCTCGCGCCGCAGCATGTCGATCGTCTCCTGGGGCTCCAGCGCCAGGATGCGCACGCGGTCGGCACGGTCTGCCGGCACGGCATCGGGATCGAGCGTGCGGCTCAGAACCACGACCGGCTTGTCGTAGGGCCATCTGCCGAAAGAGAGGATCTTCTCGAACGTCCCCCGGCCGATGATCAGCCCGTCGACAGAGTTCATGAAAGCGCCATAGCCGTAGTCGTCGCCGATATCTGGCCACTGGTGCAGCCACTCGATATCGCCATCCGGGCGCGCGATGAAGCCATCGAGGCTGGTCGCGATGTAAACGTGGCAGGTGGGCATGGGATAGGGAGCGTCTCGGGCTGGCAGTGCAGATCTTCTATCACATCGCGGCGCTTGCGCTCGCCCACCCGGTCGGGGGATGATGGGCGATCGGCGGTGCCGGCAGGCTGAGCCGCCGCACGCCTCAGCGACGCCCATCATAGAGACAGAAGCAAAGAATTTCCGGGAGGATACCCTATGGTCGCGATCGCGATCCTGGACGACTACCAGAATGTGGCCTTTTCCTTCGCCGACTGGTCGCGCCTCAAGGCGAGCCACCAGGTGAAGGTTTTCGACTATGCCTTCGAGAGCGAGGAGGCGGCGCGGCGGGAGCTTCAGGGCTTCGACGTTGTCTGCTGCATGCGCGAGCGCACGTCTTTCCCACGCTCCCTCATCGAGGCGCTGCCCAACCTGAAGCTCATCGTTACGGCCGGCATGCGCAATGCCGCCATCGACATGGAGGCGGCAGCCGCGCGCGGCATCAAGGTCTGCGGCTCGGAGAGCGGCGGCCACGCTACGGCCGAACTCACCATGGGCCTCATCGTGGCGCTCGCCCGCAATCTGCACATCGAGTTCGCCAACATGCGTGAGGGTCGCTGGCAGACGACCATCGGGCGTGATCTCAGATGCCGCACGCTCGGCCTTGTCGGCCTCGGCCGGCTCGGCGGGCACGTGGCCCGCATGGCGCAGGCCTTCGGCATGAAGGTCATTGCCTGGAGCCCGAATCTCACGGACGAGCGCGCCGCGGAGCACGGCGCCAAGCGCGTCGCAAAGGACGTACTTTTCCGCGAGGCTGACGTGATCTCCGTGCACATGGTGCTTTCGGCGCGGAGCCGCGGCATCGTGTCGGCGGAGGACATCGCGCTCATGAAACCCACGGCCTTCTTCGTGAACACCTCACGGGCGCCGCTCGTCGATAATGCGGCACTGAGCAAGGCGCTTTCTGCTGGCAAGATCGCGGGCGCTGCACTCGATGTGTACGAGGTCGAGCCGGTCCCCGCAGCCGAGGCCTTGCGTCGTGAGCCGCGCGCCGTTCTCACGCCGCACATCGGCTACGTGACGGAAGAAACCTATCAGCTCTTCTATCCCGGCATGGTCGAGGATATCGAAGCCTGGCTCGCCGGCAAGCCCGTGCGCGTCATCGCAGGCTGAGCCATAGCGTCATTGGAGTGGGGATTGATCCGATGATCATCGAGATCCTGTGCACGGGCGACGAGATCCTGACCGGTAAGACCATCAACACAAACTTCAGCCACATCTCATCCCGGCTTAATGAGCTCGGGCTTACTGTGCGCTGGGGAACGACCGTCGGTGACGACCGCGAGACGCTCATGGAGGCCTTGCGCCTCGCCGCCTCGCGCGCTGATGCCGTGATCGTCAACGGTGGTCTTGGGCCGACCGTCGATGATCTCTCGCAGGAGATCGCGGCAAAAGCGGCCGGCGTCGAGCTGGTACTGAGCGAGGAATGGCTCGCGCGCATCGAGAGTTTCTATGCGCGGCGCAACCGGGTCATGCCGCCCAACAACAAGAAGCAGGCCTTGCTGCCCGCGGGCTCCGAGCTGATCGACAACCCTATCGGCACGGCTTGCGGTTTTGCGGTGACAATCGGCAAGGCGCGCTTCTTCTTCACGCCGGGCGTGCCGCGCGAGATGCGACGGATGCTCGACGAGCAGCTCATTCCGCGACTTCTCGCCATGAGCGGGCTCAAGGGCGTCACGCGCCTGAAGCGCTTTCATTCCTTCGGCATTGGCGAGTCGCGCGCGGACGAGATGCTGGCCGGCATTCCCGGTCTCGAAGATGGTAGCAGCGTCAAGCTCGGCTTCCAGTCGCACTATCCGCAACTCGAGACCAAGCTCGCCATCCGCGCCGATGACGAGGCCGCGCTCGCGCGCACGCTCGAACCCATCGAAGCGGAGGTCCGCCGCCGGCTCGGCAATTTCATCATCGCCGAAGACGATCAGCGCCTCGAAAGCGTGATCCTCGATCGACTCACGGCAGGCGGACACACGCTCGCCATTGCCGAGATGGTGACCGGCGGCGGCGTTGCCGCGCGCATTGCGCCGCAGGTTGCGGCACAGCCCGTGTTTCGTCGCGGCATTGTCGGCCGCGATCTCGCGCAAGTTATGAGCGCCGTCGGGCTCGATACAGGATTGGCTGCGGCGGGCATCACGGAGGATGCTGCAATTGCCGTCGCTCAGGGCCTGCGTCAGGTAAGTGGTGCTTCACACGCTCTTGTCGTGCTCATGGAACTCGACGAGGGCGAGGACCGCCTGGAGCTCGGCGGCAATATCCGCATTGGTCTTGCCGATCCGATGGGTGCGCTTGCGCGTCCGGCGCGTATGCTCGGCGGCCGCGAGTGGGTGCGCATGGGGGCGATCGAGCTGGCGCTCGATGCTCTGCGCCGCCGACTTCTTGGCTTGGAGGTCGACGAGCGCATCGATTTCGAGAGAAGATAAAGGCGTCGATACAAGCTGAAATTCTGTTGTCTTCCATTCAGCCAAAAGCCGCGGAAGGGCCGCCGTTCAGCCCACCGCCTCGCACAATCGTGCGGTACACCGACAAAGCTCGATCTCCGCGTCTCGTATCTCGTTTCATCACGGAGCGTGCCTTCCTGAAGGCATTGCACCACGGCCGTCCGGCCGAGGGACGATGTTGTTTGCCCTGCAGCACCTGGAGTGCATTCCGTGCCGATGTTTCGCCCGCCTTTCGCACTTGGAGATGGGGAGAACACCGCAGCGGCGCGCTCTCCTTAACGGCCGGTTAACCAGTTCAAGGTTAACTGAGTGCACGTAGAGGGGTGTACCACATGTTGCGTATTGTGCGTTTGTGTGAGCGTCTTCCGAGGCCCGCCACCGCATGCCGGAGCGCGGCCGTTCTTGCTTTGGCGATGGCGACCGGCGGATGCAGTGCCGGTTTCGAGATGCCCTCGCTCAGCTATAGCGGGGGCCCGTCGGCGACGAGCAGCGCCCCCATTCCTCGCGAACCGGTTTATCAGAATCGCTCCGGCTCGCTCGGAGATGCCAGTGCTTACGGCCAGTCTTCTGGTCCGCCCTCCGGGCAGCCCTATGGACAGCCGTACGGTCAACCCTATGGTCAGCCATACGGGGCGCCGAACGATGGCGGTGGTGCTTATAGCCCGCCGTACGACCGCCAGGCCGCGAGCCAGTCTCCGTACCAGCCTCCCAATTCTGCACCCCGCCAGGCTCCCGAGCAGCGGTGGCGCGAGAGCAATCGCGGGACGCCCGTCTCGCCCGAAGGTGAGCGCGGTGTTCGCGTCGCGAGCCTGCCCGATGATCGCGGCACCGGCTCCACGCCCACACCGCGATCCCACGATGTGCCGCCGGCCGTCGTGCCCTATCGAAGCGTTGCAACCACGCCCGTAACGGCGCCTGTACCGCCGCGCGCCGCATACGAGCCGTCGCAGCCGTCCGTGGATCCGGCTAACGGCCAGACGATCGAGGTCGTCTCGGGCGATACGCTCTTCGCGCTCTCGAAGAAGCATGGCGTTCCCGTGTCGGAGCTTATGCGGGCAAATAATTTAAAGGGTCCCCAGCTCCGCATCGGCCAGAAGCTCGTCGTGCCGTCATCCAGCGGTGGTCCGGCGCTTCGCCGCGTCGCGTCATTGCCGGGGGCGCCAATTGCCGAGCCGGCGCCGCCGCCTGCTGCGCTGCCGCCTCCGGTGGCGCCGTCTCATACGATTTCACGGCCCGAGCCGCGTCTGCCTCATCATGAGGCCGGTCCCATCGTGCCGCCGCTCGTCGAGAGCGATCCGTCAACGCCGGCTGCCACACCGGCACCCGCTCCAGCCGCGAATTCGGCACCAGCACCGCGCATCCCCGCGGCTGGCGACGAGTCCGGCTGGACGGGTACCTATACCGTCGCGCAGGGTGACAGTCTCTACGCGGTTGCACGCAAGCACAGCGTCCGCCTCAACGAGCTCGAGCGCGTCAACAAGATCACCGACCCGCGCCGCGTGAAACCCGGCACGGTGCTGAAGGTGCCGCGCGCAGGGGAAGTGCCGGGATTGGCCGCAGCAGCGCCGTCTGCGCCGTCCGTTCCGACTGCGAGCGCGCCTAGTGATGCGCCGTCCGTCGCGCCTACTATCATCAACACGCGGACACGCACTGCGGCACTCACGCCTGATGCAGGCGCGCCGACAGCAGGTGCTGCCACCGATGCATCACCAATACCGGCACCACCTACTCGTTCCGAGCCACCGGCTCGTGATGCGGCTGTGGCTGCGCCGCAGGCTGCGGCATCCGTCACCAAGTTCCGCTGGCCGGCGCGCGGCAAGATCATCTCTAACTTTGGGCCGAGCAGTAGTGGCCAGAACGACGGCATCAATATCGCGCTGCCGCGTGGTGCCGACGTGCACGCCGCCGAGGCCGGTATTGTGACCTACGCGGGTGATGGCGTGCAGGGCTATGGCAATCTGCTGCTCATCCGTCACGACGGTGGTTGGATCACCGCCTATGCGCACAACGACTCCCTGAATGTGAAGTCAGGCGAGGCCGTGAAGCGCGGGCAGGTCATTGCCAAGGCCGGCGCCACGGGCAGTGTCGACACGCCCCAGCTTCGCTTCGAGATCCGCCAGGGCGTGAAGCCCGTGGATCCCGTCCAGCACCTCGAGCGCTAGCGGGTGGGATGATCGAGGAATTCGCCTGAGCCTGCGGCTTGGTACGAGCGAATTTCTCGATCTGAATCGCACTCGTAAACATCGATGCGCAGTGTCCAACCGAGAGCGAAGTTCGCTCGGGACGGCGCATCGAGGTCAAGTCGAACTTCGCACTCCGGACACTGCGCGGACGGGCGTCCGGGTGCCGTATCGGGGCAGGGCCGTCCGGTCCTGCCCCGAAGCTTTTGGGTAAACGCCTCTGCAACTCGGGGTAAAGCCCGGCGCTCGGCGCGCCCCGAGCCTCTTTCTGCGCATGGTCGGCGGGTTGCGCCCGCGGCGTCGATTTGCGACGCTTGTCCAACTTCATTTGGAATGCGGCCATGACCGACATCGCGACCCGGGTCTACAATCACGCCTGGAAGATCGATCCGATCGTCCGCTCGGTGCTCGACACGGATTTCTACAAACTATTGATGGCGCAGATGATCTATCGGCGTCACCGCGATACGCGGGTGACCTTCGGGATCATCAACCGTACGGCAAGCGTGCCGCTCGCCAACCTCATCGACGAGGGGGCGCTGCGCGAGCAGCTCGATCACATCCGCTCGCTCTCGCTGAGCCGTGGCGAGTCGACTTGGCTGCGCGGCAACATGTTCTACGGCAAGCGGCAGATGTTCTCGCCGGACTTCATCGAGTGGCTCGAGGAGTTCCGCTTTCCGGCCTACCACCTCGAGCGGCGTGGCAATCAGTATGAGCTGATCTTCGAGGGCCCGTGGATCGAGACCACTATGTGGGAGATCCCGGCACTCGCCGTTATCATGGAGCTGCACAGCCGTGCGGTCACCAAGGGGCTCGGCAAGTTCGAGCTGCAGGTGCTTTACGCGCGCGCCATGACGCGGGTGTGGGAAAATCTTCAGCGCCTCAGCACGCTGCCCAACCTCAACATCGCGGACTTCGGCACGAGACGGCGTCACGGCTTTCTCTGGCAGGACTGGTGCGTGCAGGCGATGATCGAGGGGCTCGGTAAATCCTTTCTCGGCACGTCGAACTGCCTCATTGCCATGCGCCGCGAGGTCGAGGCGACCGGCACCAACGCACACGAGCTGCCCATGGTCTATGCGGCGCTCGCTGATGGCGACCGCGCGCTCGCCGAGGCGCCTTATGCCATCCTCGCCGACTGGCAGGACGCCTACGATGGCAACCTTCGCATCGTGCTCCCCGATACCTACGGCACGGAGAACTTCTTCGAGCGGGCGCCTGACTGGGTGGCGAAGTGGACGGGCGTGCGCGTTGACTCGGGCGATCCGATCGAGGGTGGCGAGATGGCCATCGCCTGGTGGAAGCGGCATGGCCAGGATCCCACCAAGAAGCTCGCGATCTTCTCCGACGGCCTCGACGTCGATCTCATGCACAAGATCCATCGCCACTTCCACGGCCGCATTCGCATCGGCTATGGCTGGGGTACGCTGCTCACGAACGATTTCCGCGGCCTCGGTCCCAATGGCGGACTGGACCCCTTCTCGATCGTCTGCAAGGTGATCTCGGCCAACGGCCGGCCGGCGGTGAAGATCTCCGACAACCCGACCAAGGCCGTCGGGCCGCCCGAGGAGATCGCGCGCTACCGCCGCGTATTCCGCGTCGGCACACAGGTCGCGACGCCAGTCGTCGTGTGAGCTGCGCCGGGCGCGCCGCGACCGGTTATTTCGGGCCAGCTACTTCGGGAATTTCTTGAGATAGGCGATCAGGTCCTTGCGGTCCTGCTCGTCACGAATGCCGGCAAAGGCCATCTTGTTGCCAGGCATGGCGGTGCGCGGATTGAGCAGATATTCCATCATCTTCTCGTCGGTCCACACCCAGCCGTCCGCACCCGCCTTCTTGTTGGCCTCGGAGTAGGCGAAGCCCTCGATGGTGCCCGCCTTGCGCCCGACGATCCCATTGAGAATCGGGCCGACCTTGTTTTTTGCGCCCTCGCCCACATCATGGCAGGCGCGGCAGCGCTTGAAGACTTCGGCGCCGTTCTCGACATCCTGCGCCGAGACCATGCTCGTGCCGAGAAGTGCGGTCGCAGCAATGGCAGACAATAGAACGGCCCGGTTCATCCTCAGCTCCCTATGGCGACCATCAGCGTGGCCTTGAGCCTCGCACACGTTTGCGCGACGCATCATATACGCCTTGGGAGGCGCGTGCCGGGCTACGCGACCAAATGTTGCACGCGGAAAAGGGGAAGTTCAGGCGCGGCCATCGGCCTCGCGGGCTTGCGCTGTCGGTCTGCGCTTCGGGCGGCTCGGCGCGACGGCCGCTTCCTTCTTGGTGGAGGCGCTGGGGTTCAGGCACGGCTTCAGTAGCCGGTCGAGATCGAGGCGCTGGTTCCAGTAAGGTTCGGGGCCGTAGATCTCGCTCAGGAACTCGATAAAGACGTTGACCTTCTCGGGCATGAAGTCGCGGCAGGGATAGACGGCGTGGATCGCCACGCTGTCCGAGCCGGAGTACTGCGGCAGCAGAATTTTCAGCGCGCCACTCTCGAGCTCGGGTCCAATGTCCCACGTCGAGCGCAGGCCGATGCCGAGCCCCGCAATCAACGCCTCGCGCACGAACTCGAGGGAGTTCGAGCGGATATTGCCCTTGACCTTGAGCTGGTGCTCGCCGTCCGGACCATGCAGGCGCCAGTAGTCCTGGGCGCCGGCGGAGAGGCAGTTGTGGAAATCCAGATCGGCGAGGGCTGCCGGCGCGCCAAACGTCTCGATATACTTCGGCGCCGCACAAATGACGCGACGGTCGCTCGCGAGCTTGCGCTGGACGAGCGAGCTGTCGCGCAACTCGCCGATGCGTACGGCTAAGTCGAAGCCTTCGCGGATGATGTCGACGAAGTTGTCGGTGAGGTGGAAGTCGAGCTCGATCTCGGGATACTTGGCGAGGAACTGCGGCAAGTAGGGTGCGATATGGAGCCGGCTGAAGGCCGTCGGCGCCGTGACCTTGAGCACGCCACGCGGCTTCGTGTTGCGGCGGCTGACGAAATCTTCCGCCTCGGCAATCAGGCTCAGGATGTCTACGACCCGTTTGAAATAGCCTTCACCGGTTTCGGTCAGTGTCAGCTGGCGCGTGGTGCGCTGGAAGAGGCGCGTGCCGAGTCGCTCCTCGAGAAGGCTGACGCGCTTCGACACGACGGCGGGAGAGAGGCCCATTTCCCTTCCGGCAGCCGACATGTTGCCGGTGCGTGCGACGCGGGCAAAAATTTCGAGATCCGTAATGGCTGTCACTGCGTTGTCCCCTTAAACGCGCATCCGAGCCGCAGGATGCTCTCCCTACAGAAGAGTCCATTGGGCCCGGCAATGACCAAAGTGTGTCGGCTGAAAGAACCCATTAGAAGGAGTATTGTTCCCTAGTATTGAAAATTCGCCGGACCCGGTATTCCTGAGCTCGGCGGGGGTGCATCTTAGCGCGCAATCCGAGATCCATGCACGCGCGTTGCAGGGTCCGCATGGCCCAGTGCTATGATCAGATCTGCCGAATCTTGCTACCTCGGCGCGCTATTTGCCCTATGAGAATTCAGTCCTATTCGCGCGCCGTCCCCTGCCGAAAGGCGAAGGTCCAATGTCGATCAATGTCCTGCCGCCGCCCGATCGCACAATTACTGCGCGCCGCGACGCGATCGCCGAGGATCTCGCGCGTCTCGTAGGCACCGGCGGCGTGATCGCCGACGAGGATGGTCGGCGCGCGTTCGAGACCGATGGCCTCTCGGCCTATCGCTGCATGCCGCTTGCCGTCGTCCTCCCGCGCTCGACCGAGGAAGTCTCGCGTGTGCTCAAGTACGCGCACGAGAATAGCATCACGGTCATTCCGCGCGGCGCCGGCACGTCGCTTTGCGGCGGCGCACTGCCGTCAGAAGACGCCATTGTCATCGGCGTGTCGCGCATGAACCGCGTTCTCGACATCGATCTCGAGAACCGCACCGCGCGCGTTGAAACAGGGATCACAAATCTCGGCATCTCTGGCGCCGTGCAGCCGCACGGCTTTTTCTACGCGCCGGATCCGTCGAGCCAGCTTGCGTGCACGCTCGCCGGCAACATCGCCATGAACTCGGGCGGCGCCCATTGCCTCAAGTATGGCGTGACGACCAACAACGTGCTCGGCATGAAGATGGTGCTCATCGACGGGCGCGTCGTCGAGATCGGCGGCGCGCATCTCGATGCCTCCGGCTATGATCTGCTCGGCTTGATCGTCGGCTCGGAGGGGCAGTTCGGCATCGTCACCGAGGCGACAGTGCGCATTCTGCGCGCTGCGGAAGCGGCGCGACCCATGCTGCTCGGCTTCGAGTCGAGCGAGGTCGCGGGGCGCTGCGTTTCGGCGATCATCGCCTCGGGCATTATTCCCGTGGCAATCGAGTTCATGGACAAGCCGGCCATCCACGTCTGCGAGGCCTTTGCCAAGGCTGGCTATCCGCTCGATGTCGAGGCTTTGCTGATCATCGAGGTCGAAGGTTCGGAGGAGGAAATCTCGACGCTGCTCGCGCGCATCGTCGACATCGCCAAGCCCTTCAAGCCCAAGGGCGTGCGCGTCAGCCAGAGCGCAGAGGAAAGCGCTGCCATCTGGCGCGGACGCAAATCCGCCTTTGGCGCGCTCGGGCGCATCTCCGACTACTTCTGCATGGATGGCACCATACCGCTCGGACGTCTGCCCGAAGTGCTTGTCCGCATTGGCGAGATCTGCGCGGGGCACGGCCTCAAGGTCGCGAACATCTTTCATGCCGGAGACGGCAACCTGCATCCGCTGATCCTGTTCGATGCGAATGATGCTGGACAGATGCGCCGCGCCGAGGAGGCGGGCGCGGACATTCTCAAGCTGTGCGTGGAAGTCGGCGGTTGTCTCACGGGCGAGCACGGCGTGGGCGTCGAGAAGCGCGATCTCATGCCGTGCCAGTTCACGTCCGGCGAGCTGGCGCTGCAGATGCGCATCAAGACCGTGTTCGATCCGCAGTGGCTGCTCAATCCGCACAAAGTCTTCCCGCTCGGGGGCCGCGAGATCGAGCATCAGGCCTGGGAGCATTGAAAGTGTCGCAGAACGCCCGCCCGGGGAGCGAGCGCGAGCTTCAGCGCCTGATCGCGGATGCCGCCCGCGCCGAGATGCCTGTCGAGGTGCTCGGTTCCGGCACCAAGCGTGCCGTCGGCCGTCCGACGAATTCGGGGCTGACGATTACAACCGCCTCGCTCAGCGGCGTCACGCTCTACGAGCCGACCGAGCTCGTGATGGGCGCGCGCGCGGGTACGCCGCTTGCCGATATTGAGCAGCGGCTCGCGGACAAGGGCCAGATGCTCGCGTTCGAGCCGATCGATCTCGGTCCAGTGCTCGGCGCACCGGCGAAGAACGGCACGATCGGTGCCGTCTTCGCGACGAATCTCTCCGGCAGCCGCCGCGTCATCGCGGGCGGTGCGCGCGACCACCTGCTCGGGATCGAGGCCATCACCGGCGCCGGCCAATCTTTCCGCGGCGGCGGGCGCGTGATGAAGAATGTCACGGGCTACGATCTCTGCCGCGCCGTGTGCGGGAGCTGGGGCACGCTTGCGGTCATGACAGGCGTCACCTTCAAGGTTCTGCCGCGACCCGAGCGCACGGGTACACTCGTTTTTCTCGGTCTCGACGATACTTCTGCGATCGAGGCGCTGTGTGCGGCGCTCGGTACGCCTTTCGAGGTCTCAGGCGCCGTCCATTTGCAGGCGTCGCTCGCCGCGCGGTTGCGCCACGCGGGCCTTGCGGCGGCGCAGAAAGGCGTCACCGCCGTTCGCATCGAGACTTTTGCAAGCTCGCTCCGCTATCGCCTCGATCGCCTGAAGGAGGCGCTGGGGGCCTTTGGCGAGATCCACGAGCTCGATGACGAGAACGCGCTGGCCTTCTGGGACGAGCTGCGTCAGCTCTCGCCATTGCAGGGCGGTGCCGCGCCGCTCTGGCGCATCTCAACGGCGCCACGCTCGGGGCCGGCCGTTGTCGCGGCGATCGCACGCTACATGGAATGCCGTGCGTATTACGACTGGTCCGGTGGTCTCATCTGGGCGGAAGTGCTCGATACGGCCGATGCCGGCGCGGCCGATATTCGCCGCGTGATCGCCCACCACGGAGGTCATGCGACGCTCATTCGCGCGGCGCCGGCCGTGCGCGCGTCGATCGACGTGTTTCAGCCGTTCGAGCCTGACCTCGCTGCGATCACGCGCGGCATCAAAGCGGTCTTTGATCCGGCCGACATCCTCAACCGCGGGCGCATGCTCGCTGATCTCTAGGTGCTGCGCGACCATGCAAACCAACTTCACGGCCGAGCAGCTCCAGGATCCGCGCATCGCGGAAGCGGACAGCATCCTCAAGCGCTGCGTACACTGCGGCCTCTGCACGGCGACGTGCTCGACCTACGTGATGCTGGGCGACGAACGCGATTCGCCGCGTGGGCGCATCTATCTCATGAAGGACATGTTCGAGCGCGATCGCGACGCCAGTCCCGAGGTGCAATTCCACGTCGACCGCTGTCTCTCCTGCCTCTCGTGCATGACGACCTGTCCGGGCGGCGTCGACTACATGCATCTCGTCGATCTCGCGCGCGCCCACATCGAACAGACTGGTAAGCGCACGCTCAAGGAGCGTCTCATACGCGGTCTGCTCGCGCGCCTGATCCCTTATCCCGAGCGCTTTCGCAAGGCGCTCGCCTTTGCCCCGCTTGGCCGGCCGTTTGTCGGTCTGATGAAGCGCGCGGGGCTTCCCGAAGTCGCGGCCATGCTGGCACTGGCGCCGCGCGAGCGACTGCCTGAGGCGCGCTTCGATGGTCCAGGCACGGCTACGACGAGCGACAAGCGCCTGAAGCGTGTACTGCTGCTGGCTGGCTGCGCGCAGCAGGTCCTGCGACCTGAGATCAATGACGCGACGATTCGCCTGCTCGCGCGCAACGGCGTCGATGTGGTCGTGCCGGCGGGCGCAGGATGCTGCGGCGCGCTCGTCCACCACATGGGTCGCGAGGCCGAGGCGATCGCGCAGGCCAAGCAGAATGTGGATGCCTGGTGGAAAGTGATGGAGCGCGAGCCCGTCGATGCCATCATCATCAATGCCTCCGGCTGCGGCACGACCGTCAAGGACTATGGCCATCTTCTGCGGTACGAGCCGGCCTATGCCGAGAAGGCGGCGAAGCTCGCCGCGCTCGCGCTCGACATCACGGAATTCCTGACGCGTTTCGATCTCGGTGCGCCGCGCCGCTGGTCGAGCCTGCGCGTCGCCTACCATTCCGCGTGCTCCATGCAGCATGGCCAGCGCATCACTGGCGAGCCGAAGATCCTGCTGCGCAAGGCGGGCTTCACGGTGCTCGAGCCGCCCGAGGGACACATCTGCTGCGGCTCGGCGGGCGTCTACAACATCCTGCAGCCCGAGCTTGCTGGTGAGCTGCGTACGCGCAAGGTCGCGAACATCGAGAGTGTGCGGCCGGATCTCGTTGCTGCCGGCAATCTCGGCTGCATCACTCAGATCGGGCTCGGCACGCATCTGCCGATCGTGCACACCGTCGAGCTGCTCGACTGGGCTTATGGTGGCCCGGTGCCGCGCGGGCTCGAGAATTTCAAAGGCTTTGTTTCGGACGTGCCGGGCCACGTTGCGGCGTGACATCTTTCCTACTATCGTGTGCGCGAGGGAGCTGCCTCGCGCACCGCGGTTCTGAGAGTTCTATGCGTCCGTGTGCGCAGGCTTGAGGCGCGCCATCATGATCTCGTCGAAATAGGTTTCTCCGATCCGCACCGATCGGTTCTTGATGCCTTCTTCGACGAAGTCGAATTTTCGATAGAGAGCCGCAGCACGAGGGTTGCTCGTGAGCACAGTCAGCTCGATGCGCGTGAATCCAAAGACATCCGCGTTGCCGAGCGCCGTTTGCATCAGTCTGGTGCCCCACCCCTGATCGCGCCACTCTGGTCTCAGCCCCATTGCGACTACCCCGACGTGGGCCTGTACGGCGCGTGGCAGAGAGAAAATGTTGCACCACCCGACGACATCGCCGCCATCGCTCAACACGATCAGCGGTGTGCCTTTGGCGAGCACGCCGCGCACCATCGTCTGAAGCTCTTCAAGCGGCGGTGCCTCGGTCAGGTAGAGATACTGCCGCTCGCGCGCAACGACGTCGACAGCACTGCGAAAGCTGCCGATATCCTCCTCGCGAATCTGACGGATCTCGGGCGACATGATCTGCTCTCCATACGACTGCGGGGCGGATCGTGCGATCCGCCCCGCAGTCAACGAGCGATGTCGCAAACGTCAGTTCTTGCTCTTGTCGACCAGCGCGCCGGCCTTGATCCAGGGCATCATGGCACGCAGCTTCGCGCCGACTTCCTCGATCTGGTGCGCGTCGTTGAGACGGCGCGTCGCCTTGAACTTCGGCTGGCCGGCCTTGCACTCGCGGATCCACTCGGACGCGAACACGCCGGTCTGGATGTCGTTGAGCACCTTCTTCATCTCGGCGCGCGTCTCGTCGGTGATGATGCGCTTGCCCGTCGCGTACTCGCCGAACTCAGCTGTGTTCGAGATCGAGTAGTTCATGTTCGCGATGCCGCCCTCATAGATGAGGTCGACGATGAGCTTCACCTCGTGCAGGCACTCGAAGTAGGCCATCTCCGGCGCATAGCCGGCGTCGACCAGCGTCTCGAAGCCGGCGCGGATCAGCTCGACGAGACCGCCGCAGAGCACGACCTGCTCGCCGAAGAGATCGGTCTCGCACTCTTCCTTGAAGGTCGTCTCGATGATGCCGGCCTTGCCGCCGCCGATCGCCGAAGCGTACGACAGGAAGAGGTCATGCGCGTTGCCGCTGCGGTCCTTGTCGATGGCAATGAGGCAGGGCACGCCACCGCCGCGCAGATACTCCGAGCGCACGGTGTGGCCGGGACCCTTGGGTGCGACCATGCCGACGTCGATGTCGTCGCGTGGCTCGATGAGGTTGAAGTGCACGTTGAGGCCGTGCGCGAACATGATCGCGGCACCCTCTTTCATGTTCTTGTGCAGGTGGTCGCGATAGATGTCCGCCTGGAGCTCGTCTGGCGTCAGCATCATCATGACGTCGGCCCACTTGGCGGCCTCGGCGACTTCCATCACCTTGAGATTCTCGGCCTCGGCCTTCTTGGCGCTGGCAGAGCCCTTGCGCAGCGCCACCACGAGGTTCTTGGCGCCGGAATCGCGAAGGTTGAGCGTATGGGCATGGCCCTGGCTGCCGTAGCCAATGATGGCGACCTTCTTGCTCTTGATGAGGTTGATGTCGGCATCACGATCGTAATAGACGCGCATGGGTGCTTCCCCTGGACGAGACTGGGCTTTTCGGGTTGGGTTCGAATGATGGAATTCGATGGCCCGAACGCCTAGCGGCTAAAGCGGCCCTGTTGCAAGCAAAAAGGCGCCCTCCGGCGCGCGGGACGGGCCCGCATTTCGCAGTTTACCAGAAAGAAGCCGATCCGTACGCGGCTTGTTCGTCCCCCAGCGCTGGGCCTTGACGCTTAGCCTCAGCGCTTGAGGAAATAGCCGATCGCGGCGCCGATCAGGGGCCAGAGCAGAATCTCGAGCTGCGGAATGAGTTGGGCCGCGGCCTGGGTGACCGGCGGCACGAACGTGAGCGCCGCGAACATCAACGCCAGAATGAGGGAGACCGTCAGCGTCCCGGGCCCTGGCGTCCGCACCCCCTTCAGGACGAGCGAGCCGACGAAGCCGATCACGAAGACGATGACGGCGAAAAGGACCGCCCAGACGAAGATCTCGACGTTATAGCCGCCAAACTGCGGGATGGCGGGAAGGTAGCGCTTGATCTGAGGCGCAAGCACCCACGCGCCCCCGATCTGGAGAATCATGAGGATGATGTATCCGAGCATGCCGCTTTCCCCTCGATTGGGCCCTGTACCCCGGGCCGCAGACCTCGCCACTGGCGCTCGACGCTAGGGGCGTCGCCCCAACTGCCTCTCTAGTGTGATGATCGAGAAATTCGCCATATCAGGCGGCACGGTACCGAGCGAATTTCTCGATCTGTATCGCACTAGCAAGACTATGATTCTAGTGTCCCTTTTGATTTCGAAGTTCGCTCGCGACACGAGTATCGAGGTATGGCGAACTTCGAAATTGGGACACTAGCAGGCAGCTAGTGGGCGCGCGAGTGGGGCCCGACGATCGCTCGTGAAGTGTGGCTCGGAGGGCGCGCGATGCTGCCGAGGCGCGAGAATGGGCAGTGCAAAAAACAGAAAGGCTGGAGCAAGCGGCTGCTCCAGCCTTTCCATGCGGATGTGAGGACTACGGATACGCGGAGCAGCGGAACGATGCTCAGTCGCTCGACTGCCTCGACGCCCGACGCCGTCCTATGACGCAGTACGATGTGAACACTACGGTTCGGCGGCTATTGAGAATGGATCTCGCGAGCCTCAAACCTCGGACACGAGCGATAGTGCATCGCTCGTCAGTCCTGCAGCGTTGTCTAAGTGTGTCCTGAAGCGATTGCGGGCCATCGGCACCTTGGCCGTGTGGCCGCACAATCAGGCACACCACCACACGACACGCAATACGAGATGCGCACGTTGCAGTGCCCACCTACATGAATTGCGTGACGGCAGAATCACACGCAGCACTGCACGTTCATAGTCCGTGCGCGTTCAGCTTGTCACGAACTGAGTGCGTCGGGGGCGGGGATTGCCTCAACGTCCGCTGCGATTGAGCCGGTCGCGCAGGTTCCTGAGTGCATTGGAGCCCTGGGCCGAAGATGCCGGCGCCGCCGCAGGCGCCATGTTTCCATGGACGGCGGGCTCGGCGAGGCGCGGGCGCTGGCTGGCGCTGTCCGGCGCGGAAGGCGCCGACGCATAGCGGCGTGGCTCCACGGGTGCTGCTGGAGCGGGGCTGCGCGCCGGGGCCGCGACCTCAGGTGTGCCGGTCAGGCCCATGGCGTCGGCGAAGAGCGCTGTCTGGCTGGTCTCGGTCGCTGCCGAGCCGCTGACCGAGAGGCGCCACTTTTCCACGATCTGCTCGAGGAAGCCGGTGTCGGTGCTCGCCTGCTGCCACATGGTGGTGAACATGGCCGATGAGCTGCGCGGCATGGCGTGCTTCGGCAGGTCGTCGAAGCGGATGCGGACCGGCAGCGTCACGCCATCGCCGAAGGCTATGGCCTCGCGCTGGCCGAGCGCCGAAAGGAAGTCGAGCAGGCCGGAGCCCGTGTCCGAGATGGCCGATTTCACGATCTCCTGGTCGCGGTCATTCGACATGCGCAGCGCGAAGACGGTGTTGCACTGGGAGAGGATCGTCGGATCGATCTCAGCCGGGCGCTGGGTGACGATGCAAAGGGAGGCGCCATACTTGCGGCCTTCCTTGGCGATCTTGGCAATGGCGCGCTTGCACGGCTCGAATCCGAGCGCGGGATTGGCCGGTACATAGCGATGTGCCTCTTCGCACACGATGGTCACCGGCACCTTGCCCTCGCCCCAGAGCGCGAAGTCGAAGGTCATGCGGCACAGCACCGAGACGACCACGTTGACGATCTCGGTCGGCAGGCCGGTCAGTTCGAGGATGGTGATCGGTTTGCTCTCGACGGGCACGCGGAATATGCGCCCGAGGATCTGTGCCATGCCGTCATAGACGGTGAGTGAGCCGAACATGAAAGAATAGCGTGGATCGAGCGAGAGCGTCTCGATGCGTGTCTTGAGATTGCGGTAGGGGGCGATGTCGCGCTTGTTCTCGAGCTTGCCCATGCGCTCGTCGAGGAGCGAGGTGAGGTCCGAGAGGCGGTAGGGGACGGGCGTGTCGATGGTGAAGCGGCCGGCATCGAGGCGGGTCCGCGCGCTCTGGCCTTCCTTGCTGCGTCCTGAGTTATAGCGGCTCTTGGCGACCGGAATGAGCTCCTGAAGGATTTCGACCTCGTGCTTCCTCTCGGAGGGATCGCCGATCAGAACCTCGATGAGCTCCTCAAACGTGAGCAGCCAGAAGGGAAGCTGCATGTTGCGTGGCGAGATCACCTCGCCCCACTCGGGGAATGCTGGTGCGTACTCGTTATGCGGATCGAGCAGCACGATGTGGGCCTGCGGGTTCTTCTCGAGGATGGAGCGCAGGATGAGCGCGGTCGTGCAGGACTTGCCGGTGCCGGTCGTGCCGAGCACGGCGAAGTGTTTGCCGAGCAGATCGTCGACGCGCACCATGGCCGGAATGGAGTTGTCCTGGCGCAGACAGCCGACGCGCACCGAGCGGTCGATATCGCCGCAGAAGGCCTGGTGAAGCTCCATCTTCGAGGCAACACGGACGCGGTCGCCGAGGCCCGGATACATGCTCACGCCGCGATTGAAGTTGCCGGGCGTGCCATCGTTGCCGCGCCGGAGCTCACCGACAAGGCCGAGCTCTGCGATGCGGATTTCGTTCTCGCCTTCCCGCTGCGCCGGCACCGGTACGCTGAGAGCCGAGACGATCGCGAGCACGATGGTCTCAGCCGTCTCGATGGCGAGCAGCGTGCCCATGTCCGGGCGCGTCGCCGAATCGCGCATGCGTCCGTCGCTATCGAGCAGGACAATCGCCTTGGCGCCGGTAACCGACACGATCCGGCCGATCGAGGCGTCCGCGGTCGGCGCCATCTGCTCTGTGATCTGGGACATCAGGGCCATATATTTTGCCTCGGCTGGTGCGCTTGTGGTCGGTGCTGTCTTGTTGCTGTCGCGTCGGCGACGTCAGTAGCGGTCGAGTACGAGCGGTTTGGTCGGCAGACTGACCTTCACCTCAGTTCCTTGTCCCTTTGCACTGCGGATCTCGATCGTGCCGCCGTGGAGGTCGACGAGCGCCTTGGCGATTGGCAACCCGAGGCCGGAGCCTTCGCGCCAGCGCGTGCGACTGGCATCCGCCTGGCCGAAGGGGGCGAGAGCGACACGGATTTCCTCCTCGCTCATGCCGACGCCGGTGTCGTGGATGCTGACGACGATGTCGCTGTTCGGCGCATTGGCGGCTACAACCTCGATCGTACCGCCGGGCGGCGTGAACTTGATCGCGTTGCCGAGCAGGTTGCCGAAAGTCTGGCGCAGCTTCTGCTCGTCGCCCTGGATGATCGGCAAGTCCGTGGCGATCCGGCACACGAGATTGAGCCCGTGGTCCTTGATCAACTTGTCGAGGCTCGCGAGCGTGTCCTCGAGTGCATCGGCGACCTGGACGTCCGCGGGATCGAGCATGAAGCTGCCGCTATGCAGCTTCGAGATGTCGAGGATGTTGTTTATGACCGTGAGCAGATGGGTGGCTGCATCCTGGACGAGACGTGCGTACTCGACGACGTCCTCGTCGGAGAGCTTGCGGTGCTCGTGCTCGGTCAGGAGTTTGGAGAAGCCGAGCACGGAGTTGAGCGGCGTACGCAGCTCATGGCTCATGTTCGCAATGAACTCGGACTTGATCTTGTTGGCGAGCTGCGCTTCGAGCTTCGCCGAGCGCTCAGCCTCACGGGTTCGCTGACGCAGCACCGCCTCACTGAGGCTGATGGCGTAACTGCCCATCAGGGAACTGCCCTGGCCCACTCCAATAACCGCGTTCAGCATCGCGGACGTACCCCTGAAGCATGAATGAATGCGTCGAGAATAGGACTGAGAGCATAAGCATCGGTTAACGGAATAGGCAGAACACCGCAGAACCTCGCCGCACCCATATCCCTGAACCGTAACGATTTATTAGGGATTGCCTGCGCATCGCTGAACCACTAGGAATAGGACGAAACTGCCGGTCTGTATGCCCAGAGTATGCCCAGGTGCGACTCAACGATTACGCGATCAAGGCACTGCCGCACAAAGACGCCAGGTACGACGTCTGGGACGATGCACTCCCGCGTTTCGGCATCCGAGTCGGCGCGCGGCGCAAGACCTTCATCGTCAATATAGGCCGCACCCGAAAATCTCTCGGCGTCTACCCGCACACCACGCTCAAGGATGCTCGCGATAAGGCTCGCCAGCTCCTGTATTCGAAGTATCTCCCGGCTACGTCACTCAAAGCTCAGGCCGCCGCAGAAGCGTACCTCCGCGCGATAGCGGCGGAGAAACGCCCGAACACTATCTCCGCCTACACCATTTATCTCAAAAGACTTCCTAATGAACCGTTACACCAACTGACAGCACACAAGCTCTACAGCGTTCTCCCGGAAGGGAAAGGCGCGGCCAACCTCTGCTTCAATGTCTTCAAGGCTTTTTTGACGTGGTGCTTGCAGCAGGATTATCTGCAACATAATCCGCTCGCGAGCCGTCGCCAGCCCAACAAAGCGAATTCTCGAGATCGCTTACTTTCAGATCTGGAGGTAAGCCAGATTTGGCGAGAGAGCTTCAATCATGGCAATTACGGAACCCTTCTGAGGGCACTCCTCCTCTCTGGCCAGCGCTATAACCAATTTGCTTCTTTAGACCCGTCTTGGGTTTCTGCGGATACGATCACCTGGCCTCCGCACATGATGAAAAGCGGCCTCGAACATTCAATTCCCCTCTTACCTCTTCTCAAAGCCAATCTCCCTATTGGGCCGGTCCGAAACGGCACAACCGCAATAGTCAGGGTGCGCGCCGCAATCAACATGCCTCCGTGGACACCGCACGATGCACGAAGGTTCCTCTCTTCAACGATGAGCAAACTCGGCATTCCGATCGACATCACCGAGGCCATCCTCGCCCACATGTCCGGCTCTCGCTCGCAGATACAGAGGACTTACGACCGCGACAAGCGACTGCCGCAGATGCGCGACGCTCTCACTAAGTACGAAGCCCATCTGAAGCAGATTCTGGGTCAGGCCTTTCGCACACTAGACAAGCGCCTATGAAGCCTGCCTTCGAGAATGTTCTTATTTGATCCGTTAGCCGCGATTATTGCCACCCCTCTCTTGTCCGCCCTTCTCCCCGGCTTCAGAAGCTTAGTCCGGATCCTGCGAGAAAGAGCGCTTCTCGCGGCCAAGCTACCGAACCCTTTTCTATTTCATCGAAATCGAAGATTTGTCACTGAACAGACGTTGCTATTCGTTCGTGCGCAAGGACGTCAGGTACCACGTGTCTGCGTCGCAAAGCGCGAGCACGCTGAGCGCTTTCAGGCGAAGTTCGGGGGCGAGTGGATGGACCCGAAGACGCGGCCACGGTGGGAAGGCCAAAAGCGAAGGTGCTGAAACCGAAGCGCCGCGGTAGAGTTGATTGCATTAGCGCCATCCTCGTCGGTACTCGCCATGCACCAGGACAACACCCCTCTCGTACGCGCATTCCAGCTGGCCCAATCCGGACGGTTCTCTACTATCGAGGATGTCCTGAACGCGCTCAAGGGCGAGGGTTTTGCTATTGCGCAGGTGAACGGTCCCTCGCTGCGCAAGCAACTGAAGTCGATAATTGACAACGCCAAGGCACCCAAGGCTGCGAAGTAAGCGACTCAGAATATTACTACTTCTCGTAATTCGTGCGATATAATATCCGCTCATGACCGTCCTGAAAACGAGGCAAGCCTCCGAGGTCGCCGATCTGCTGCCGCGTCCACGTCACTCTCAGAACGTCTATCGGTGGGCTGGTAAGTGTCGCTCAGTCCGATTATCTAGACGGCAGAATGTTCTGGTACAACGAACACTTCGATCGGAAAATGAACCGCGTGCTGTTGGACGAGCGTTTCCCGCGCGTACTGGAGCCGCAATCCGCATCCGTGGCCGCCCGTTTTATCTCCAAGCTAAAGCAAATCCATTACTATCGGTAGGTAAAGGGCGACGCTGAGCACCCCCTCGTCGCCGATAATGCGCAACATTCGCTTGATCTGAACAGCTCGATCCCGATTTGATGCTTGCGGCGCTGATCACGAGTTTCAGCACGGACCAAAAGCCGCCAACAGTGGTGATATGCCGACACATCGCGTGATCCCCTGCTGACGTCTTCATCGCAGAGCAGTCATCGGCCCTGGCTTATCATTCCTGTCGCTCCGGTTGTTGACCAGACCTATCTCGCTCGAAAATGCGCGCCGCCACCCATTCTTCTATCTCCGACAAGAGCCATGCGACGCGGTTTGGGCCGACTTGGATCCGGCGTGGAAATAATCCGCGCTTCTCAAGGCGCAAGATATGCTGAGGCGTATAGGGCACTATCGCAAGCAACTCAGTCCTCGTGATGAGCCGAAGCGATCGCGCGGTTAGCGACAGATCGTTTGTTTGGTCGGATTGGAGAGCCGGCCGCCCCAACGGGTGGTCATTTGAGGTTCGCTTCATCATAGAGTCTCGATGCTCTCGCTGAATGACTGGTTTTCAACTTCGTTACCCGACGGGGCGCCTCGATACGCCGGAGCGGGAATGCTCAAAGGGCCTTCGCAGGCAAGTGGCGCTGGAAGATATGTTCGACCGTTAGCAAAGAGCACGGTGATCGACGCGATGCACACAAGTTGTCGACTCAGCGGATTGAATCGAGACGGCGAGGTGACGGTCATGCCGACGTGCTCAGCGAGGCTTTGCTTATGACCGCGCTGCCATTCCCCTCCCGGTTCAACTTGCGACTGAGGCAGCTGGGGTAACGCCAACGACGTAGGAAGCGACATAGCGAGCGTCGCCCCCATCGTGGCGATGATTGCGACCGCAACGAGCGCCACCGAGCGCCATGCCGATACTTGGCGGCATGCGATCATCTGTCGGAGGCGCCAGTCCCGCCGCGCCTGAAGGTAGCGAAAGGCGTCCGCTACCGGCACGCCGAGCGATGTGGCGAGTTCGTGGGTGGGATGAGCGGACAGTTTCTTGGCGAGGACTCCGCGCCGATTCGGCCGTACGAACCATAGAAACGCCGTTGCTTGCAGCGCCAGGCTGATGCCGAGCGCGGTCTGGTAGGCCATTGGTGGATGGCGCCCAGCCTCGATGGGCCAAAGATCTAGGACGAAGCCAGTGCCAAGCTGCACCGCGAAGGCAGCGCTGATATGGAGAAGATTGAGGGCGGCACTGGCGCGCCCGGATGCCGATTTGGGGAATAGCTGTGACACGATGGCGAAGCTCAATACGGTGCCGGCACCAACTCCTGCAACCACCATCCACGGTAGCCACGCCGGAATGGGCAAGCGTAGTACGAGTGAAAGCTGCGCCAAAAAAGCAAACCCGGAGGCAAAAGCAAATATCGTCGACAGAGAGATGCTGCGTCTGCGCAGCCGATCGCCGGCAGCTCCGAGAACGAGCGCGGATGCGCAGAGCACGATTGCCATCCACAGCAGGTGCATTACGACATCGTGGCGTGCCAGCCCCTCTACATCGGCAAGCCACGGTGCCGCCCATAGGCCCTGCAGTGCCCAGGCTGAGCCGATGGTGGTCGCGGAGAGCGGTGCGAGACGCCAGAACCTCGCATCCCGATAGATGGTGCGAATGGTCGTGTCCGCACCGATGGCCTCGTCTAAACCTCGCGCAGGCCGCTCCGGCACAAAACGCTGAATCAGCACGGCAGCGATGGCCGCGAGGGCTGCCAGGAGCAGGAACAGTCCGCGCCACCCGATCGACGCGATCAGCATCTCGGCCGGCGCTGTCGCCGTGACAGCGCCGAGTGCGCCCAGTGTGATGAGCCAGCCGTTGGCAATAGCAACACGTTCGGCCGGCCACCACAGAACGATAGCCTTCAACCCTCCCATCAGTGCGCCGGCAACACCGAGGCCGATTAAAGCTCTCCCGAGGATCAACCATAGGAGACTTGGCGCGCAGGCGAAGATGGTGGCGCCAATCGCCGCGATGGAGAGGAGCACCGCTTGTACTCGCCGCGGCCCGAAGCGATCGAGCCAGGCGCCGAGCGGCAGCTGAACGGCACCGAACGTCAGGAAGAGAACGGCCGTGAGTAAGCCGAGATCGGCGGCTGAGAGGCCGAACTCGGTGGCGAGTGGGCCGGAGATCAGGGCATTGATGGTGCGAAAGACATAGCTGAGATAGTAGCCGGCCGCGAAGGGAAGCAGGACGGTGGCGATGAAACGCCAGGCGGGATCCCCATCGGCTGGCTTTGCTCGAACGGCTGCCGGCTTGCTCAGGATGCGCGGCAACACGCCGTCCAGATGAGCGGCGTGCCCGTAAAAGGGGTCAAGGTATGAGGCGTGCGCCGGAGAGATCGATATGGCCATGCCAAACTACTCCTCTGGTCCCGGCCAGTGCGACTGCAGCGCCCCATTGCTCTTCGGAGGCGCGCAGAACCCGCGTAGCGCAAGGGCCGTCTCCGGCGGCAGAGGTGCCGCGCGCCGCGTCGCGCGATCCATGAGGACGACCGTCGATCTGGCATTCGCGGCACAACGCCCATCGACGAAGAGCGCCTGGGTCATCAGCAGCGAGGATCGACCGACATGGTCACATCGTGATCCAATCACGACTTCGCCCGGCCAATGCATCTCGCCGAGAAAATCGATCTCGAGACGAGCAATCACGAACTGCGCGTTGATCGGCATTGGGATCCGGCTCGGATCGTGCAGGAGCTCCATGCGCGCGTTCTGGCAACAGACCGCGAACACGGCATTGGAGATGTGACCATTGCAGTCGGTGTCGGCGAAGCGCAGCTTCTCCGACGTGTGCAAAGGATAGTCCTCCAGGTGAGGACGCCGGTGGTTGCGCGAGCCGTCCGGCAATGTCCGGTGAAAGTCGCGATTGAGTGCATCGGGGGACGACATCGGCTCAGGCACCCTCCGCCTTATCGCGGCGCCAGATCAGCCGGACAGTGCCATCCTCCGCGGCCTCCGTCAGATTGGCCCATATGGGCTGCGGCCATCCTGGATCGTCGAGACGAACGCGCAGATAGCTCTGGTCCGTGCCCTGCTTGATCCGACGCCACGCGGCGCCGACCTCGGTCGCGCTCAGCATCACGCGGAAGTCCGGTGCGCTTTCCGTCTCCTTGCGGTCATTGGCGACAATCTTCACCCGCGCATTCATTGTGATCGTGCGGAGGATGCCGGCGTAACCGTCGTTGACGGCCGAGAAAATTCCGATGACGGCCATGACTTTCGTTCTCCTTTATCAGTTGGCGGTAGCGTGGTCGCCCCGCGGTACGGGCGCAGGATGATGTCCTTGTGGACAATGACGCGCAGTGGCCAGCCGGGACGCACAGTGATGGTCGGCTGGACGTTGAGGTGGCGTTCGACGAGGCGCTGGCCGGCGCGGTTGGTCGTCGATTGCGTCGAGAGCTGGAGCGCGCGGATGAGATCGCTGTCGCCAGAACCGCTGAAGACAAGCTCACTGCCGACGCCAAGCACGGTCGCTAGCGCGACACCCTTCAGCAATTGCCAGGTGTGAAGGTCGACTTGATCGGCGAGGCCGGCATAGCCTCCCGCGTCCGTGGCCGGCAGGCTGTCGATGACCACGGACGAGCCATCAGGAAGGATGATGCGCTGCCAAACGACGAGTGCGCGCTTCTGGCCGAACGCGATGACATTGTCGTACTTGCCGATCAGGCGCGAACCTTGCGGCAACAACAGGAACCGACCGGAGACGGTATCAAAAATGTTCTCCGTGACCTGGGCGATGACGAAGCCCGGTAGATCGGAGTTGACGCCGGTCACGAGGCTCGCGGCGATGACCGTCCCGGCCATCAGCTGATACGGTGAAGCCGGCGTCTGCAGCCCGTGCGGATTGTAGATTTCCTTCTCGGGTCCGGAGCGGAAGAACGTCAGCTTGCGCAGGCTCTCCGTCGCGTCCGTGCCGGTAGGCTCGAGGTTGCCTGCGGCGATCGCGCGGGCCTGGTCTGCCGTGCGCAAGGCAGTCAGCGCACCTGTGTCGCCGACGCTTTGTGCCGGCCGCGATTGCGAGCTGGGCTCGGTACGCGTCGTGCTCTCCTGCGGGGGTGCCTTCAATTGAAGGCGGAAGAAGACTTGGGATTGCCTTGCCTGCCCCGCCATGCGGGCGAGCCGAGCGCGTTCCATCTGTTCCGTCTGGTCAATCGGATCGGCGTCAGTCTCTGTCAGTTGTGGAATTCCTGATGGCGGACGTACCGGCTCGGGTGGGCGCTCCGTGCGCACGCCGTGGTACGTCGCCGGCAGCCGGGCGAGGCGCTCGGTGATCGATTTGCTGTCGACATTGATGAGCTCACGCGGCGTGCCGACCTGGAGTTTCGGCGGCTGCAGGGCGACCAGTACCAGGACGGCGACGAACACAAGTATGATGGCTGCACCGCCGATCAACACTTTGCGGTTAATGCGCGTCACCGGCTGAGGCCGCGCGCGCAGCTCGAGCGTCTCCGGCGCTACCTTCTCGCTTTCGGCCTTTTTTCCAGGTTCGGTCTCGGTCATGAGCGTGTCTCCCGCAAAACCGCGTCCGTGCGGACGATGCGCACGACCCGCTGTGGTGCTGTGCCGAGGCGGAGCTCGGCGGCGGCGAACAGGCGATCGACGATGTAGGTCGTGCCGCGCACGCGGTAGTTGACGAGCGCGGACTTGCCGTCGGGGCCGATGACAAACAGGGGAGGAGCTTCGCTCTGCGCGAGTCCCGACGGGAACTGGATATAGACCTTGGCGCCATCATCGAAGACCTGGCGCGGCTTCCAGGGCGCGTCGCCCTCGATGCGGTAGCGGAAGCGCAGCTGATCGATGTTGACGCCGCTGTCGGCGATCGACGCGATTGGGGCCGCAGCCTCGTCGCGCTGCTTGCGCAGTGACACGAGTTCGGCCGCGGGATACGTCCACGACACCGACGCCATGTAGGTCCTGTCGCTGGAGCGCATCTCGAGGTGGTAGGTGCGCCGGTCGGTGGTGATGACGAGATTGGTCTCGAGGTCGGCGCCGACCGGTTTCACCAGGATGTGGACTTGCGCATCCTTGCCGTCGCCACTCGTCGTGTCGCCGACCACCCATCGCACGGTGTCGCCGGCTGAGACCGAGACAAGCCTCTCGCCTGGCTCGAGCGCGACGTCGGTCACTTGATTGATGGCGGCATAGAGCTGGTAGAGCGCGCCTTTGGTATAGGGATAAACCTGGATGGCATTGATGTAGCCGTCCTTGACCGGCTCAAGACGCGCCGCGGCGTTGGCTCCCGCGACACGTTCCGACGGCGGGCGGGCATCCTTCTTCTTGTCGGCCTCCTTTCCGACGGGCTTGAGCTGGCCGGGAAGAGGAAGCGGCGTTGGCACCTCGACATAGCGGACGGGCGGCTTCGGTTCCGGCTCGCGACGGGCGGCGAGGGCCGGACTGTCAAGGATTGGGATCTCCGGCACCTTGATGCTGGTGGCGCAGGCACCGAGACCGCCCGACGTCATCAGCACAATCGCAAAGCTACTCAGCTTGCTCATTTGGACTCTCCGGTGGTGACGTCCTGCGACCAGTTGAAGGCGTGCACGTAGATGCCGAGCGGGTTCTTGCGCACCGCGTCGACAGTTCGGGGTGGGGTGATGACGATCGAAAAAAGACCCGTCAGGCGCTTTGTTTCCCTCACCGCGCCGCCCTCGAACGTGCGTTCCAACCAGCGCACTTGGAAGGACGAGTCCGACGCGCGCACGACGCTCGTCACGTCGACGGCGACGGTCTGCCGGCCGATGCGCGAGAAGGGATCGATCTCACGGGCGTATTCGTTGAGCGTGACCGCGGCCGTATTGGTCACGACGTCGTAGGCCTTGAGCCAGTTCTGGCGGACGACGACCGGATCGATGGACAGCGCTCGCACATGTTCGACGAAGCGGGACAGGTGAAAGGCGATATGCGCGTCACTCGGCGTGTAGGTCTCGACGGCCGGGCCGACGGCGCGCGTCCCGCCACGAGAATCGATCTCGACGATGTAGGGCACGACCGCGCTGGTTCGCCCGATCCATAGAAGGATCGCCGCCAACAGGAGGGAGAGCCCAAGGCTGCCGACCGCCACGAGCCGCCAGTTGTGCGCTTGCACGCGCGCACTGCCCATGCGCTCGTCCCACGCTTGCGCAGCCTTTTGGTAAGGCGTCACGGGTTCCGGCGTCTCGCCATAGCGCAAGGTCGATCGCTTGAAGGCCATGATCTTTCTCCCCTACGTCTTGTTCTTGAGATCGGGGCCGCTGCTGCTACCGGCGCGATCGCCGTCGCGCAGCGCGTGCGCAGCCATCATGCCGGCCTGGGTCATGCGCTGGCGGCGGGCGAGGCTCTGTGCCCAAGTGGGCGGACTGGATGCCGGCGCGCCGCCGGTCGATCCACCGGCATCGGGGTCATTGCTGCCGGCATCTCCCGACGGCGCCGCGTCGCGGTATCCCTGCGCGGCACCGTGGCGGTATGCAGTGCGCACCGGCGCCGCTCCTGATGCCGCCATGCGTGATGCCGGGCCGGAGATGGTCGTTCGCGCGACGCCGGCTATGCCGCCCGCCTCATAGGCCGCACCGGTGCGGCCTGAGAGCGACGCAGCCGACTTGATCGCACCACCGGCCGCGCGCCCGGCCATGCGGGCCGCACCTGCTGTTGCAATGCCGCCCGCAACTGCTGTGCCTCCCAGTGCCGCGGTCGTTGCAACCGCGGCGCCGGCACCGAGCTGCGGTGCGCCGGTGATCAGACCAGCAGCAATACCAGGAACGAAGATGGCGAGCCCGAACACGGCGATGGCGCCGAGGATGCACGAGGCCGCCTGCGTCAGCGTCACCTCGCCGGTCGGGCGCATGACCGTGCCGAAGATCGACGAGCCAATACCCACCACGATCGCCAGCACCATGAGCTTGATGCCCGACGCGATGACATTGCCGAGCACCCGCTCCGCCAGGAACGCTGTCTGTCCGAACAGCGCGAACGGCACCAGTACGAAGCCCGCCAGCACCGTCAGCTTGAATTCGATGATGGTGATGAAGAGCTGCACCGACAGCACAAAGAAGGCGAGCAGCACGATCACCCAAGCCAGCATCAGAACGGCAATGGTCACGAAGTTCGAAAAGAACGTCGTGATGCCGATCAACTCGCCGGCCTTCTCCAGCAGCGGCTTCGACGCTGTGAATCCGGTCGACGCCACAAACCCAGGCCGCATCAGATCGGCCGACGTCAGCGACGTCCCCGTGGCCTTCAGACCAAGTCCCGCGAACGACTGGAAGATGATGTCGGCCAGGCTCTGAAAATTCGAGAGCAACAGCGCAAAGAAGCCGACATACAACACCTTGCGAATGAGCTGAGCGACAACGTTGTCCTCGCCCATCAACGCCCAGAACAATCCAGCAAGTGTTATGTCGATCGCCACGAGGATACTCGTCAGGAACGCGACATCGCCGGCAAGCAACCCGAAGCCGCTGTCGATGTAACGGCTGAACGTCGCCGTGAACTGGTCAATGATGGCGAGATCGTCCATGTGTTCCTCAAGCTCCAGGCATGGCTCCGCCGTCGGCAAAAAATCGGCTTCGCCATTGGTCGTGTCAGGGGAGAGGTCTCAGGCTTCGACTATTATCGTCGTCGGCGTCGGCCACGGTGGCGTCGCTGCGCGAGTGGGCTATTGCCCACACCCATTCGGCGAGACCCCGAACCCCCTCCTTTTTGATGCTTCAAAAGACGGGTGGTCCGGCGGGTGTCCCGCCGGCTGGGGTGCGGGCCATGCTGGAAGCATGTCTCCGACATGACCCCCGCTCGCGAAGCGACTATTGGTACTCTCATCCCGCTTCCTCCTGCTCATCGACGCCCCGAGTACGCAGATCCTGCGCCGACGAAGGATTTGAAGCGTTGGCGGGCTTCATCCTCGGTAGCGAGGCTGCGGGCTCGGCTAACAGTTTCGGCACGATGTTGTGCGGCGAGCAGACTTTGCAGTGAGAGTGACTGCTTGACGGAGAGGCTGGTGAGTTCGTTGCCGGCTTGGGTGGCGTCGAGCGCACCGGCGGCGTTGCGTGATCGGGTCATGGCATCGCCGAGCAGGCGTGTGTCGGTTTCGATGCCGTCGGCGATTTGGCCTTGCAGGAGGGCGGCGCGTTTGAGGCCGGCGTATTCCTCGTCCCATCGTGTCTTGGCATTGCGTAGCACGTCGTCTGATGAGAGTGCGGCCGAGACCTGGGACGGGAAGAGGCGTTCATAGGTGGATTGTGTTTGCTGGAGCTTTAGCGCGATGCCCTGGCCAGAGCGGAGTTGGGTTTGGATGCCGGTTAGTGTGCGCTGGAGGTCGGGTGACAGGGTGCCTCGGAGCTGCGTCAGGTTTTGATCCATGCGCAGGATCATCTGTGCCTGATTTTGCAGGGCACGCACCTGAGTGTTGATCTGCTCCAGGGCTCGGACTGCCGACAACAGGTTTTGCTGGTAGTTCAGGGGATCGAACACGGTCAGCGCGTGCGCACGGGGCGGAATGGTGGTGCTCGTCAGGAGTGTCAGAGCAACCGCGGCGAGGACGCCGCGTGTGGCGCGACGGCGGGCGGCGCGGTTGGGTTTGGCCGTCAAGGGGAATAGTGCCAAGCGTTCTGGCAGAGCGTCGCCTTGGGAGACGTTGGCCGCCGGCTCGGGATCTGCCATCACCTCCGGGTTGCCGGACTCTGATGTGGGCGCCGTCTCCAGGTTACGCGGCAACGGCGGCGGCGTGGTCCGCGGGCGCATTGTGCCCGGGAATGACGCCAAAAGATCGGCCGCCCAGGGAAGCCCCTTGGCGCGGAGGAACGCATCGGCGAAGCCGGTCTCTGTTGCCTCGGCGATCGTGCGATCGATGAGTTTTTGGTCATCGGGCGACGAGGCGGCCGTGAATGCCAGTGCCACCGGACCGAGCCCGAGCTCGAAGAGCCGATTACCTTGCGCGGACTGCACGTAGTAGTCCCGCTTCGGCGTGGCGAGGCCAAGAATCTCGATCTGGCGGCCATTCAGGCCGAAGCGCTCGTAGACGGCGCGCATCTGCGGCTCGAGCGCGCGATCATTGGGCAGGAAGATGCGCGTCGGGCAGCTCTCGATGAGGGCTGGCGCGATCGCCGATCGCTCGATGTCGGCGAGTGACTGGGTGGCAAAGAGCACAGCGACGTTCTTCTTGCGCAGGGTTTTCAGCCATTCGCGGATGCGTGCGGCGAACATTGGCTCGTCGAGGAAGGTCCAGGCTTCGTCGAGCACCAGCAATGTCGGCCGGCCATCGAAGCGCGCCTCAATGCGATGGAATAGATAGGTGAGTACCGGCGGGATCAGCCGCTTGTGCTGCATGAGCGGCTCCATTTCCACATGCAACACGTCGGTGAGCGTCAGGTTTTCGGCCGCGCCATCGAGCAGGTGGCCGTAGGGACCTTCGAGCGAGTACGGCGCTAGCGCCTGGCTCAGCGCCGTGGATTGCACGAGCACGGCGAGGCCGGTCAATGTGCGCTCGGCCTTGGGCGCGGAGGCAAGGCTCTTGAGGGCCGTCCACAGCGCATCCTTGATCTCGGGTGTGATCGTCACGCTCTCGTTGATGATGAGGCCGCTCACCCATTCGAGCGCGAAGGCAAGCTCGCCGGGTTCGTCGATGCGCACGAGCGGCTGCAATGACAGCGTGCCCTCGAGGCCAAGCTCGATGCTCTCGCCGCCCATGGCGAGAGATGCCGCGCGTGCCGAACGGCCACGATCGAAGATGGCGACCTGGGAGCCGATGAAGCGGCGGAACTGGAGGGCGAGCAGAGACAAGAGCACGGACTTGCCGGAGCCGGTCGGGCCGACCACGAACGCATGACCGACATCGCCGCTGTGCAGATCGAGCCGGAAGGGGGTGGCGCCGCGCGTCTCCGTCATCATCAGCGGCGGCGCGTCGAGATGCCGGTTTTTCTCCGGTCCGGCCCACACAGCAGAGACCGGCATCATGTGCGCCAGGTTGAGCGTGTGGACGATAGGCTGGCGCACGTTGGCATAGGGGTTACCAGGAATCGAGCCCAGCCAGGCCTCGACGGCGTTGAGCGTCTCGCGGATGGTCGTGAAGCCGCGACCGTTGATGATCCGCTCCAGTGCCAGCAGCTTCTCGTCGGCGCGCTTGGGATCGGCGTCGCCGACGATAAGTGTCGTCGTCAGATAGCCGAAAGCGACATCATCGGCGCCCAGCTCCTGCAGGGCTTCGTCGGCGTCGGCGGCCTTGTTGTCAGCGTCGGAGTCGACAAGTGTCGTCTCGCGATTGAACATGACCTCGCGCAGGATCGCGCCGACAGACTTTCTCTTGGCGAACCATTGACGTCGGAGCTTGGTGAGCTGGCGATTGGCCTGGATCTTGTCGAGGGCGATCCAGCGTGTCGTCCAGCGATAGGCAAAGCCGAGATCGTTGAGCGCATCGAGCAGGCCAGGCGTCGTCGTGTTCGGGAAGCCGGTTACGGTCAGCAGGCGCAGATGTTGACGTCCGAGCTTCGGCTCGACGCCGCCAAGGAAGGACGTGTCGCACAGAATGGCATCAAGGTGGGTAGGGATCGTCGGTACCGCAACTGGATGGCGCTTATCCGAGATGGTGCCGTGCAGATAGGCGAGCGTCTCGGCATCATCAAGAGCCTCTGCCTCCGGCAAGATCGAAGACAGCAGCTCCAGCGCGCGCGTGGTCTCGGTCTCGAACCAGGCAAGTTGGCCCCAGACATCGGCTTCATCGCTATAGCCCTCCTGGCGCTCATAGAGCAGCCGCTCGGCGCGACCCTGATGCTCGGGCGGCGGGAGATAAAGAAGCGTCAGATAGTACCGGCTCTCATGATGAGCGCCGTCGGCCGAGAAGGACGCGTAACGCTCCTGATCCACGAGCCACGATGAGGCATCGGCAAATCGATGGCCCGGATACTGATTGGCCGGCACGCGCTCGGCCTCGAAAAACAAGGCCCAACCTTCACCGAAGCGGCGCAGCACGTTATTGAGGCGCGCCGAGACCGCGACGAGCTCCGCATCCGTTGCGCTGTCGAGGTCGGGGCCGCGATAGCGAATCGTGCGCTGAAACGAGCCATCCTTATTGAGAACGATGCCTGGAGCAACGAGGCAGGCCCACGGCAGGTAGTCGGCAAGACCTGTCGCGGTCTTGCGGTACTCGGCGAGGTTCAGCATGACAGCACTCCTTTGTGGCGGGCGTGGCGGGACAAAACAGTCAGAAACTCCGGGTCTTTGCGCGTGACCCAGACGGCGAAGGCGTGACCGACGAGCCAGATGATGAGCCCGGCAATCCACAGACGCAGCCCAAGCCCGATCGCGGCGGCGAGCGTGCCGTTCAGTATCGCGAAGCTGCGCGGCGCCCCGGCAAGCAGGATCGGCTCCGTCAATGATCGATGCAGCGCAACTTCGAAGCCGGGAAGTGAGGTCGGTTGTCCGAGCATGGTGCGTGGTGCTCCTTGAGCGTCAGTCGATCAGCGCGCCGCCGGCAAACGAGAAGAACGTCAGGAAGAACGACGTGGCAGCGAAGGCGATCGAGAGCCCGAACACGATCTGCAGCAGCCTGCGTAGACCGCCGCCCACATCGCCGAAGGCGAGGCTCAAGCCCGTCACAATGATGATGACGACCGCGATCACCTTGGCGACCGGCCCCTCAATCGACTCAAGAATGCGCTGCAGCGGCGCCTCCCACGGCATGCCGGAACCAGCGGCCATGGCAGGGGTGCAGATCAATATTGTGATAGCGCGGCAGATCAGTCGCTTCGCGAACGGACTGCGGGCCCGTACCCGCTTGGGGGACGTGTCCCCCAAACCCCCTCCTTTCTTTGACTCATAGAAGGCGGGTGGTCTGGCCCGTGCGCGCAAGCGCACAGAGTTGCAGAGTGTCCCGCCCGGCGGGTTGCAGGGCGGCAGCCCTGCCGCGCAGCAATCATCATGTGCACTCACGCGCATCGTCATGCTCCACTCGGTCCGACGGGTCGAAGGATGGGTGTGCCGAGCGGCCTGAGTTGGTAGTCGCCGCTGTCATCGAGCCCGGTGAGCTCGACGAGGCTGTCGAGCCGGCGGTTGCCGCTGCGACCGGCTAGGAAGGCGATGACGTCGATGGCCTCGAGGATGAGATCGCGCGGGACGGTGACGACGGCTTCCTGCACGAGCTGCTCAAGGCGATAGAGGCCGGCTTCGGCGGAGTTGGCGTGCACGGTGGTGATGCCGCCGGGGTGTCCGGTGTTCCAGGCTTTGAGCATGTCGAGCGCTTCGGGCCCGCGCACTTCGCCGACGATGATGCGGTCGGGGCGCAATCGCAGTGTCGAGCGGACGAGATCGGCGAGGGAAGCGACGCCCGGTTTGGTGCGGAGTGCTACGCAATCTGTGGCGGCGCATTTGAGTTCGCGGGTGTCTTCGAGAATGAGGACGCGCTCGTCGCAATCGGCGACTTCGGCGAGGAGCGCGTTGACCAGCGTGGTCTTGCCGGAGGACGTGCCGCCGACGACGAGGATGTTGCGCCGATCGCGTACAGCCATCGCCAGAGCATCGGCCTGCAAGGGTGACATGATGCGGGCTGCCACGTAGTCGGCGAGGCGGTAGAGAAGATCGGCTGGTTTGCGCACGGAAAAACATGGTGCGATCGCGACAGGTGGCATGAGGCCTTCGAAGCGTTCGCCGGTTTCGGGGAGCTCGGCGGAAACAATTGGGGCGCCGGCATGAACCTCGCGGTGAACATGAGCGGCGACGAGGCGGATGATGCGCTCGACCTCGGCACTCCCCATGCGTTCGCCGCTGTCCTGACGTCCGACGCCGGCGCGGTCGATCAACAGACGGCCGTCGGGGTTGACCATCACCTCGATCACGGTCGGATCGGTCAATGCGGCGGCGATGGCGGGGCCGAAAGCGGTGCGCAGCATCTGCCGGCGGCGACCCTGCGCCTCCTGGCTGGCGCGCAGCGACAAGAGATCAGCCATGGCCGTTGTCCTTCTTGGGTTCCGCTGGTGCCGCGTCCGCAGGCATTTCCCGTTGCCCACCATTCCCATTTCCGGCCGTCCGGGCGCGCAATGGCGCGTCATCCATCGCGGTGGCAAAGAGATCGGGATTGTTGCTGGCGATGGTCTCGAGCACCTCGGACACTAGGCGATGGTCGGTGGCGAGACGCCGGCCGACCTGGGCGACGAACACCTGGAAACGTTCCCGTCCAAGCAAGCGGGCTGGTTCCTGCTCGCTTTGCGGCAGCGGCGGTGTGATCGTCAGGAAGTAGCGAACGAACAGCGCCAAGGTCTCGGTGACGATGGCGACGTCGCGATTGATGGTGCCGACCACCTTATGCAGCTGATCAAGGCGGCGGACGAGAACCTCCTCGGCGCCCGGCACCCGCTGGGGCTCGAGGCTCAACCGCAATGCTTCCTCCAGCATGGCCGACTTAGAACCGTGCCGCTGCTGCGCAATCTGATCAAACTTATTGGCGAGCGGCCGCGAGATGTAGAGCGCGTAGCGTTTCTTGGCCATCAGACGCGCACCCCTCCCGGAAACTGGACGATAGTGTCGTCATCGTCGCCGAGCGACCGGCCGACATCTGCTTGGGCCGCGGTATCCGCCTCGATCGGGCGATCGGCGAACAGCGGAAGGTCATGGATCTGGGGCTGCGTCTTGGTCTTGGTGCGCGAGGCCTGTCGTACGCGGGGCGCATCTTCCTCGCCCGTCACCATCTCCGGCCAGGACGTGTCGAGTTTCGGATGTGTCGTGCGCGGCCCGCTCGGCCAGTCGTGGGCACGGGACGGGGGCGTGTCCGCATAACCGCCTGATACGAGCCTTGGCGGTGGCAGACGTCGCGCGATGAAATTGCGGTCGGTAAAGTATTGAAGCTTCTGGGCACGGATCGGCGCCACGCCCGAAACCAGCAGCAGTCCTTCATCCGCCGGCAGCTGCAGGATTTCACCGGGCGTGAGCAATGGCCGCGCCGTCTCCTGCTCCGAGACAGTGACGTGCGACAGCCAGGCTGCGAGACGCCGGCCGGAGAGATTTTTCTGCGCTCGGAGCTCGGTCGCGGTGCCGAGCGCATCCGACAGGCGACGGGCAGTTCGCTCGTCATTCGGCGCGAAGGCGACGCGGACGTGGCAGTTGTCGAGGATGGCGTGATTGGGGCCGTACGCCTTGTCAATCTGGTGGAGGGACTGGGCGACGAGGAAGGCGCGGACGCCATAGCCCGCAAGGAAGGCGAGTGAGGATTCGAAGAAGTCGAGCCGACCGAGGGCGGGGAACTCATCGAGCATGAGCAACAGCCGGCGATCGTCCGCGGTATCGCTGGGCAACCTCTCGGTCAGGCGGCGACCGATCTGGTTGAGGATCAGCCGCACCAGCGGCCGTGTGCGCGAGATGTCCGATGGCGGCACGACGAGGTAGAGCGACACCGGCCGCTCGGCGTTCATGAGGTCGGCAATCGACCAGTCCGAGACCGAGGTCGTCGCGGCGATGATGGGATCGCGGTAGAGACCCAGCAGGCTCATGGCGGTGGAGACCACGCCGGAGCGCTCGTTGTCCGTCTTGTTCAGGAGCTCGCGGGCGACCGAGGCGACAACGGGATGAACAACTGGAGTCGCATCCGTGCCCAGGTGGTTGGTCGTCAGCATGACCGAGAGCGTGCGGCCGATCGAGCGCGCGGGATCAGCGAGGAAGGTGGCGACGCGCGCCAGCGTCTTTTCCTTCTCGGCATAAAGGATGTGCAGAATGGTGCCGACCAGCAGCGCGTGCGCGGTCTTTTCCCAGTGATCGCGCTGTTCGCGTGCGCCGTCGGGATCGACCAGGATGTCGGCGATGTTCTGGACATCCCGGACTTCCATCTCGCCTTTGCGTACTTCGAGGAGAGGATTGAAGCGCGCCGACAACGGGTTGGTCGGATCGAAGAGCAGGCAATGGGAGAAGCGGGAGCGCCAGCCCGCCGTCAGAGCCCAGTTCTCGCCTTTGATGTCATGGATGACGGCGGAATGGCCCCAGGTCAGCAGTGTCGGCACGACGAGGCCGACGCCTTTGCCCGAGCGGGTTGGTGCCACGGCGATGACATGCTCGGGGCCGTCATGGCGAAGGTACTGGCCATACCAAAGGCCGAGGATCAGTCCCTTGCCGCCGAGGAGTTTTGCGTTTTGCACATCCGTGCCGTCCGCCCAGCGGGCCGAGCCATAGGTTGTTATGAGGTTCTTACGGCTGGCCCACCGGGCGGCTCCCCCGACAGCGACGGCGCCGCCGGCAATCCCCCCGAAGGCGGCAACGGCACCGGCGCGTGCAAATACGTCCGGTGCCTGGCTGTCGAAGGCCAGCCACCAGACGAAGAGCTTCCACGGCGCATAGAGTTTGAGACCGAAGAGTTCGCACCATGCCGCGCCGAGTGCCGGGTGATACCCAAGCATCGCGGCGGCCCACTGCGTTGCCATCACGAGGGAAGCTGTAACAAGCGCGAGGGCAATGAGGCCTTGAGTGATCGCAGCTTGAAGCGGAAGCATGAGGAGCGAACCTTTTGAGCGAGAAACTCGTCGCCTTCAAAGGGTCGCAAGAGAGCACGCACGGATTCAATCCGGTAAATTGCGCACGATTGCGCATGATCGTGATGGGTCGCGCAGGTTTTGCGGCGGAAGGGCGGCAGAGCCCCTCGTACGCGCGAGCTGAGATCGAGAATGTCGTCGTCGATCGTGCGCGGGATTTGAATGTACATACGCGCGTGCAGTGAGAGATATCGATCTGTCCGGAAGATTGGACCGGCCACGCGCAGCAGCGCGCGTGCAGCGGAGCTGCCATCGCTCCGATGACAATTATCAATAATGGAGAGCGAAGCGGCGCCTATGCGCCGCCGCGCTTGCGGCAGTCGCACAGCGGAATGCCGCGCACCTTCGCCTTATCGGCGAGGTTGTCGGTGACGCCGGAGCCTGGGAACAGGACGACTCCAATCGGCATGGCATCCAGAAGCTGGTCATTGCGCTTGAAGGGCGCAGCCTTCGCATGGCGTGCCCAATCGGGCTTGAAAACGATCTGCGTCACTTTGCGGCTGTCCGCCCAGCAGGCGGCGATCTTCTCGGCGCCGCGCGGCGCACCACCGTGCAGCAGCACCATATCGGGATGCTTGGTCTGTACCTTGTCGAGGATGGCCCAGATGCCGTGGTGATCATTGCAGTCGACGCCGCCGGCGAAGGCAATTCTGGTGCCCTTCGGGAGCAGCGTCTCGGCGTCGGCATGGCGCCGTGCATTGATGAATTCTCGGCTGTCGATCATCGCGGCGGTCATCGTCGTCCGGTTGACCATCGATCCAGCGCGTGGACGCCATACCGATCCCGTGTGGATGCTGAACAGCTCGGCGGCGCCATCGCGCAAGAATTCCATGCTGTTGCGACGCTCGATCAGCGTCACGCCCTCTCGGATGAGGCGTTCGAGTTCAACGGAGCGGATTTCTGAGCCGTCCTGCTCGCGCTGGCTTGTCCGCTGCGCGGTCTCGTTCTTGTCGAGCTCCTGCTCCATGCGGTCGGCACGTCGGTGGAACACGTTCACGACGGACCACAGCATCGCCTCGAGATCAGGTTCCAGGCGGGTATCCGACAGGGTCGCGACCAGCGCATCGAAGATGTCGGCGAGCGCGCCGTGGAGCTTGGCTGGATCGGGCAGCGGACGGGGATCGGCTTCATCGTCGAAGGGGCGATGGCCGTAGAGTGCGAGCTCGTCGAGCAGATGGGCCGTCGGTGATACCGTGGCGTCGGTGGGGGAAGAGAAGGTCATGGAATAGCTCTCCTGAGCGAGGCCGCGCCCATCGCGGCCTTCCGGCGACGGAAAAGCCGGACCCGGATGTGGCCTGCACCCAAAGGCGCAGCCTGCAGGGCCGGAGCGCAGCGGAGGACGGCAAGCGCGGGCCCCGGCCGCGCGCCGCGGTTGCGGGCCACATCCGGGTCTGGCCCGATCGCCCCTTAGAAGGCCGGGCGCGTCTCGTCTGAGTGCGGTCCGTGCCGCTCGACCACGGACGGCATGGATCACAACCGGGCCGGCGGCGCTCCGAGAAAGAACCGGTCAACGTCCTCCGGCGAGACTTGTCGGCGTACGAGCGTGCGCAGATCGCCCAGGCCGAAGGCGACGAGATCCTCGTTGAAGTCGCCGAGGCGTGGCGACAGCGGGATCGCTTCGATCCCGGCGGCCGCGGCGCGCGCGATCAGAGTCGCCACGGCACCATCGCCGGCGGGATCGACGTCGCGAGCGATGTAGAGCCGCCGGAGCGCGGCCGGAAACACGATGGCGGCGAGATGCGCCGCCGACAGCGCTGCCATCATTGGCATAGTTGGCAGTGCCATGCGGAGCGACAGCATGGTCTCGATCCCTTCGCCAGCCGCCATGACATCGCTAGACGGACCGAACCTCACGGCATGGCCGAGGAGCGCGCCCATGGCTTTGCGCGGCGCCTCGATTGGCGCCTTGCCCGTGCCGGATGGATCAAGCCATGTGCGATGCGCGCCGGTAATGAGGCTGCCCAGGTCCGTGACACTTGCAATCATGGCGGGCCAGTTCTGGCGCGGCGACTTGTCATGGGCACGGTAGTAGCACCGCGGGTGAAAGCGCAGCGCCCCGATATCGTGCAAAGCGTCGATGTGGCGATGGCGCAGATAGGTTTGCACCAATGTGCCGAGCATCGGCTGTGACGCGGCGATGAGACGCCGTGCAGCCTCGGGTGAGCCGGTTGCGGCCGGTACCGTTTGGGGCCGGTGCGGTGGCTCGGGCTCCGGACGCGGCAGGCTAAGAAAGCGGCGCGCCTCGTCGGCAACGTCGCGGAAGTCGATGAGACCTAAGCTCTCACGGATCACGTCGAGCAGATCGCCGTGCTCCCCAGTTGCTGAGTCGGTCCACTTGCCGGCCGCCCCCTTGCCGCTTTCCAGCCCGAACAGGCGGACATACAACGAGCGTCCCGGTGTATTGCGCACGTCGCCGACGAGCCAATAGCGTCCCACACGCCGACCGTTGGAAAGGTACTGACGGCACACGGCCTCGGCCTCGCGCGCGAGGCGATGTGCAAGCTCGGCGGCTGATAAGCGCATGATCACCTCGATATGGGTGTCACAAGCGCCAATACGAGACGATCTCCTGCGCCTCGCGATGGTAGTCGAGCATCTGCCGATAGAAGCGATGCCGGGCCTTTCGCTTTGTCCAATCGCGGCGGGCACACGGTGCGACCTTCTTTGCGGCTGCCCGGGCGACAGCGCGCCAGCCGTCGTGGACCGTAATGTCGAGGCGCAGGTAGGTGCCGTAGGACATGACGACTCTCCGAAAGAAGAATGCCCGGCACGAAGCCGGGCATCGGTGGACTGAATTGTGAGCTGTCCTATTCCGCCGCCATCACATGCGGCGTCTGATCGACCTCCTTGGCAGTAGCACTAACTGCGCCGACAGTTCTCAGGGGCTCGGGCAACCAGCCGGTGCCGTCGAGCAACCGCTCGGCCTCCTTGGCCATCTCCGCCTTCTTGAGATGCCCAATACGCTCGGCGGCCTTCTCGCCCTTGGCCTCGCGCACGGCGTCGAGAATGCGTGCCTTGGTGACGCGCCCGAGGAACGCATCGACGGTCGGCTTCCAGCCGGCCGCGGCCATGTCAAGTGTGACCGCGGATGCGAGACGACCAGCGTGACGCAGCGCCTTTGGTCGCCGGTCATAGGGCTGGTGCACGGCATTGACGGTGAGCCCGACGCAATGCGCGAACAGGGCCTGTCGGCTGTCACTGTCGAGCTCCGCCAGCATGTCCCAGAGATCGCCGGTCTCCTCGGGCATCTGCTCGTCCCAGGCCTTGTGGCGCGCCTCAATCGCCTTGGCTGCCGCGGTGTCGGCGAGCCCGGACGTGTGCCCAAACAGGACGCTCTTTGCCTCGATCTCCAGGCACGAGTCGAAGCCGTAGTGATAGAAGAGTTTTAGGCACAGTGCGTGCAAAGCCGCGCGAAGCGCGATGTCGGGATCATTTGCGATCGCTTCGCGGAGCGCCAACGTGCGGTGCGCCGTCAGTTCGGTCATCAGCCGATCGGACAGGGGGCGATTGCCGTCATCATCTTCCGTCTCATCGACAGCGTCGTGCTCATCCGCGTCGGACTCCTTTCCGGATGACGTCATCCGCCGGCCATCGGATTGATCGCCTTCGGCTTCTTCGTCGTCCGCGATCGGCGGCTCGTCCTCGGGTCGCACATAGCCGCGCTCGACGCGCAGCGTCCCGGTACTGTCGATGCTGACGAAGGCGCCCGCTCGCGCGATGTCACTAGGCTCGCACACCACCGGGCGTTGCTTTAGCGCGTCCAGTGCCGTCTCGATCTCGCCGAGACGCCGGTCGATGTCCTCCGGCATCTCGGGAGCCTCGGCATACTCGGCTTCGATCTGGTCGAACTCGGCCTGTAGCTTGTCGCGGGTGGCCGTCTCTTCGTCGGTCGTGGGCACCTCGCGACCACTGAGCTGGCGGAGACCATGCCCATAGCCGTACGGGAGCTCCGTAACCACCTCGATCCACTTCCAGCCCTCGGCACGGACATTGGCGGCTTCGCGCTCGAGCTTCTCGGCGACGAGTTTCTCGAGCAGCGGGGGTTCCTGCAGCCAGCCGCCATCATCGGGCTCGAAGAGATCGCGCAGGATGGTGCCGCCGGCCTTCTCATAGGCTTCCGAGCCGACGAATTGGGCGCGCTTATCGGAGACGCGTACGGCGCCCTCGGTCAGCAGGCGACGGATATGGAAGGGCTCCTTGTTGTAGGAGTGCTGCAGGGCTTCCCACGCCTGCTCTTGCCGCTCATGATCGGGATTAACGGTGAAGCCCATCAGCTGGTCCAGCGTCATGCTGTCCTCCGCATAGGCGTCGAGCAACTTCGGCGAGACGGCCGCGAGCCGCAGCCGCTGGCGTACGACATTGACCGAGACGAAGAAGGCGGCGGCCATATCCTCTTCGGGCTGGCCCCTGTCGCGCAGGGCCATGAACGCGCGGAACTGATCGAGCGGATGGAGGGGCGCGCGCTGGACATTCTCGGCGAGTGAGTCCTCCTCGGCGGAGATCTCCGTGCCGGTCGCGCGGACGATACAGGGAATAGGCGCCGTCTTGGCCAGGCGCTTCTGCTTGACCAGCAGTTGCAGGGCGCGATAACGGCGCCCGCCGGCTGGAATCTCGTACATGTCGGTCTCATTGCCGTCGCCATCGAGCACGGGACGCACGGTCAGGCTCTGCAGGAGCGTGCGCCGCGCGATGTCCTCGGCGAGTTCCTCGATGGCGACGCCGGCCTTGATGCGCCGTACGTTGGATTGGCTGAGCACCAGCTTGTTGAAGGGAATGTCGCGCGATGTGCTGAGCGCAATCTTCTGAGTGGTCTTGGTCATGATGGTTCTCCACGGCGGGCGGCCGAGAGCCTCTCTCTCGACCTTCAGCCCGCCGCGAAGCTCACAACCCTTCTCTCCCTCTGGCCGTGCATCGCCCGCCCTCAAGCAGGGCCGCGGCCTCCAGCAGACGCCGCTCGTCGAGCACGATGCGACCGGCTTTGCGCGCGGCTTCCGCGTAGACGGAGAGCGGGAAAGCACCCTCAAAATAGATGTCGCGTTCGATGCCCAGCCCAAATAGCAGACGGACCGAGGACATCTCAAGGAGGCTGAAGAAGCCTACTTCCGGACACCCAAAACCGAGATCGGCTAAACCGAACATCGTGTCGTGGTCCTCGTCGAGTTCGGTTGCGAGCCATGTGGCAGCACCGACAGGATTGAAGAATTTGACGACCGGCACGTGATCGACATCGCGCTGTCGGCCGTTGGCCAGGAGGCGGTTGTGCAATTGCGGTGTGAGAAGGATCATGCTGCGGCCCTCCCTGCGGTCGAGCGCACGTCGTCAGCTTCAGGCAGGAACCCGAGCAGGTAGTCGGCGGCCTTGCTGGCCAACGACGCGGCACGCACGATGGCGCGGTTGTCCTCGCGAAGCACCTCGAGCCATGACGCCAGGTAGTCGGCGTGCCGGACGGTCGGTGTGATCCCGAGCGAGGCGCAGCAGAAGGCGGCGTTCAACTCGGCGACCAGTTCCTCGAAGGCATACTTGCGCGATCCGAACGAACCGGAAATGTCGCGGTTGAGCCTCGATGAATGGCCGGAGGCGTGACCGAGCTCGTGGAGCGCCGTTCGATGCCAGTTGATGGGCTCGAAGAACGCGGCTGGAGGCGGCACCTGCACGTAGTCTGCGGACGGCGTATAGAAGGCCCGATTGCCGCCGATGCGGAAATCGATACCGGCCGCCTTGATCAGCGCCTCGACGCGCGGCTCGATGGTGCCCGGCGGCGGAGGCGGTGCGGCCGTCGCGATCTCATCTGGGAGATCGTCGATCTGATCCGTATTGAAAACCGTGAAACGTTTCAGGAATGGGATAGCTCGCGCCTCGCCGCCGCTCTGTGCGGCGCGCCGCTTCGCATCATCCGGAATGAAACGGTCGGCATAGACGACGCTGGTGCCACGTTCGCCCTTGCGCACATGACCGCCAAGCGCCAGCGCCTGGCGAAACGTCAGCCAGCTTTGCCCGACGAATGCCTTCTCGATCGTTTCTCCCCAGAGGATTAGGATGTTGATGCCGGAGTAGGTCCGGCCCGTGGAGGCATTCTTCGGCATGGCCAATTGCGCCATGGCAGAGGGTGTGCCCCAGGGCTGCACCCAGGGGAAGCGGCCGGCTTCGAGCTCGGCGATGATCTTGCTGGTGATGTCGTCGTAGAAGCTGGCCCGGTCGCCGCCGGACGCAGCACGCTTGGTCGATCTGGACATCGCGGGTCTCCACGACGGGCCGGCGAGAGCCTCTCTCTCACCCCTTCAGCCCGTCGCGACGACCACCGCTTTCCTCTCCCTCTCTCCACGGCAGCCAGCCGATGGTCGCCCACTCGAAACGCTGCGATCTCATTCTGCAGCGTTGCTCGCCGAAATGGATTGCCGTTCTCGTGACGTCGTCGTCCCGCGCCACGGGACCGTCACCCGCATGGGCCGAGACCCGCGGCGCGGGGCTCGGGCGCGCGGCCTTCGAGCCGCGCGGTAGGGCCCGGTCGCGGCCGCTGGCGGCCGCGAGGCGCCAAAAAAGCTAACAGTGGGCTCGTGCTTTACCCGCGCCTCATTCGCTAATCGACGGGTCTCCTGCCGAGACTGCATCGACGACGCATGGCTCGCTCTCATCGAGTCGCCCCATGAATATCTGATGCAAGTAACTCTTGGCCTTGGCATTCGCGCATCGATCGCAAGGGGCTGGTGTCAAAAAGGCGCATCGACGTGGGAGGATCTGCAGGACGCCGTGGCGCGCGAAGGTTACGGGGTTGAAGCAAAGGGGCGCGGGTTCGTGGTCAGTGCAGCCTCCGGTTACGCCAAGTTGTCGTGCCTGCAGCTCATGCACACAGCTCGCGGCCAGCGTGCACGCGCACGTCGAGCAAGAGCGCATTCGGATTCGAGGCATCATCCTGCGGTGCGGCCGTGGGTCGACGCGGTGGATATTGCCAGGGCGATGGTGACCTTGGGCTTTGCCGATCAGGACGCGGTGGGCGCGGCCATTGCGGAATCCAACGCCGCACGCATGGCACGTCTGGAGAAGGCGCCGATGCTCGCGCAGTTGCTCCACGGATGGGCCAATGGTGAGAGGGCTCGGACGAGCTTGAGCCCGCCGGTGGGCGCTCGCTGGACTCGCACCGCCAGTGGCGGGGTCCCCCGGCGGGGCCGGGTCGCGCCCTCGTGAACCGAACCCGCGTTGACGCGGTTTTGGCCGGCCGGCTTCGGTCGCTAACGCGTCGGTTGGGCAGCGAAAAGCGGCGCGGCATCACACTCGATTGTTGGAACCGCGGTTGTAGCGGACCGTTACAATCACAGGGCGCCGGGTGACAACCGGGCACAAGGGAGACGGTGGACGCAGCTGATTTTCCCGGTTTCTGGCTGCGGCATCAACGTATCGGTACGCGTTTTGCCTGACCCCTTCCCGGCGCCTTCATCCCCATTTCCCCCCCGCGCCGATCGGTCTGTGCTTCCTGATCGTGCTCCAATAATCCCACGTTCGCATGTCGAGTTGAGTACGGCGAGGAAACATTCCGGGGTTGCTGGCGTTACAACTTTTTAGAAACAGGGAAAGAAGAGGCCGTGATGGCAACTCAACAACCGCAGATGAAAGATAGCACCCCCGGGGCAGAGGGACTGGTTGATAAAGCTGCCGAGGCGGTCCGCGGAGTCGCAGACCAAGCATCCGACCTCGCTGATCGTGCTGTCGAACAGGGGCGAGAAGTCGGCGCCATGGCGCAGAGGGCGCCCGGTGCGATGAAAGCCGCAGTCGACGACTCCTTGAAGCAACAGCCCATGGCGACCCTGGCTGTTGCGGGCGTTCTTGGCTTCCTTCTCGGAGCACTCTGGAAATCGTAAAACTGGAAGGCCGTGACCCGTGTTTCAGAAACTTCTGAGCTATGCGACCTCTGGCATTACCCATGTCATGGCCAAATACGCCATGCGGGCGTCGGTGGCGATACCGTTCGTCTTTGCTTTCGGTTTCGGTCTTGCTGGTCTCACGGTTGTTCTAATTGACGCATTTGGCTACAGAGGCGCCTACTTTCTCTTGGCTGGAGGGTTCGTCGCACTTGGTGCGGTCGCCGCACTTGCAGTTTGGCTGAAGGAGCGACGCGAGGAACAGGAGAGTAGAACTGACAGCCATGTCGGGTCTGCAACTGCTGTGGCGGCCACTGCGGTTGAGACCGCTAAACATATTCCGTCTGCGATAGGAGCTGGGACGTCTGACGCGTCCGCCAGCTTTCGCGAACTCGCCGACCTGGCATGGCGAAACTGGCCGCTGGTCCTTGGCGGCGGCATCGTCCTTATAGTCCTCGGTAGCTCATCCGCAGCGAACCGGTATGGCCGTGGCTACCGATCGCAGTTCTGAACATCTTGGGCTGTGGTCCCTGCTCAAGACGGCGGCGAGCGGTTGGTTGCGTCACCGCAGTGCGCGCATGGGCGCGGCGCTCGCTTACTATTCGGTGTTCTCGCTGGGTCCGCTTCTCCTCATCGTAACGGCTGTTGCCGGGCTGATTTGGGGTGGCGAAGCGGCTCGTGGGTCGATCGTCACGCAATTTCGCGGAATGCTGGGCGACAGCGGAAGTCAAGCTGTCGAAGCTATGCTTCAGGGCGCGTCGTCGTCTGTTGCGGGCGGCTGGTCGGCAGTGGTCGGCATCGTGCTACTGCTGATCGCTGCCGTCGGCGTGGTCGTGCAGCTCAAAGATGCTCTTAACACGATCTTCGAGGTGACTGAGCCCAAGAATCCCGGTGCAGCTTGGTATGTGAAAGTGTATGGCGGCGCCTTTGCAGGAATACTCGCTCTCGGCTTTCTTCTTGCGGTTTCGCTGGTGCTCAGCGCCGCACTCGCCGGGTTTTCGGATTGGATCAGCGGCTCGACCAGCGAAGGATTGCTGCTCTCCCTTTTGAACTTTGTCGTATCTCTGGCCTTGCTATCGCTCCTGTTCTCGATGCTGTTCAAATGGCTTCCGGACAAACATCTTGAATGGCGCGATGTTTGGCTCGGTGGGTTGATCACGGCGCTGATGTTCAACATCGGGAAATCTGCGATCGCCTGGTACATCGGTACGCAAGGCCTTGAATCTACCTACGGCGCAGCTGCATCGGTCGTCGTTCTGCTGATCTGGGTCTATTATTCGGCGCAGATCGTACTATTTGGCGCTGAGATAACCCACGTCACCTCGCAAAGTCGGCAGCCCTAGAGCGGTCAAAAGCCCTTATAAGTTACGTTGGCCCCGATGGTGGGACTTAGTAGGACGGAGTCGTGAAATGGACGGGTTCATCGATCACATCGAAGACGCCACGGAAGACAACAGCCATTTTCGGCGTGTGCTCTACACGGGCAAGCATCTGCAGCTGGTGCTCATGTCGTTGGCACCCGGCGAAGATATTGGCGAAGAGGTTCACAAGGACGGCGACCAGTTCTTCCGCGTTGAGGAAGGGTCCGGTGTCGTCACCATCGACGGTCGGGAGACTGAGATAACCGACGGCGATGGCATCGTGATCCCCGCCGGTGCCCGTCACAACATTAAGAATGCGGGAGAGAAGCCGCTGAAAATCTATACGCTTTATAGCCCCCCACACCATCGCGACGGCTATTCCGCCGCAACAAAGGTGGAGGCAGAAGCAGCGCAAGAGGGATTTGACGGTCGAACGACTGAAGATTGAGCGGTCTTCGCCTCGTCATGCGCGCAACATGTCCCCATGCTCCGTGTTGGTAAGTTATCTCAAGCCAAAGAACGAAAGGATCGCCAAGACAACGACGACCAAACCGACCAGATAAATTATACCGTTCATGGGCTATCCTCCTTTGCGAATGACGCCCATCCGCTGAGGATGGGCGCCAAACTCATTTATCGACGCCGTATGCGATCAATTTCGGCTTGGCTCGGGGTATACGGCTCGGCAGCGGGGTCGAACTCCCGCCAGCCGGTCTGCTCGTATTCGCGCCGGCGAATTGCCGGATCGATCGGCTTGTGCCGTGCGAGGATGGCTTCGATCTCACTCGTCTCTGCGGCGTCCGTACGAACGCTAAGCAGTGTGCCGCCACGGCGCACAGCCTCGGAATAGACATGTGCGTCCGGTTCAGAGGTTCCAGCGTCAACAAGCGCGCCAATGATGCCGCCCGTTGCCGCACCTGCAGCGGCGCCAATTGCGGTAGCGGCAAACCAACCAGCCGCGACGACAGGACCAAGGCCTGGGATGGCAAGCAGCCCAAGGCCGGCGAGCAGACCCGCGCCACCGCCGGCAGCAGCACCAAAACCAATGCCGGTCGATGTCGCAGAAGTTTCATTGACGTCGGCGTACTGCTCGCTCACGTACTTGTTCGCGACCAGGCTGATGTCGGCGGAGGGGATGCCCGCCTGCTCAAGATCACGCACGGCCGACTCGGCCTGCGCGTAGCTATCATAAACTTTGCTGTAAACAGCCATTGAGACTCTCCTTACTGTGCGACGACGTTACCTTTGAAATCGATGGCGATGTTCACCTGCGAGGCACCGCGCTTCGCAGTCCCGCGCCAAATGCCCTTATCGTCTTTGCGAAGGGCGGTGACCTCGGTGAACCCTGCTGCTTCAGCGCGGTCTTTGGCTTGGCCTTCGGTGAAGCTGTTGGCGCCTTCAAGGGGCGCACCGGCGGCGGGCTGGGCCTGGGAGGCAGCGAACACATCGGCCTTGCAGTGCTCGATGAAGGCTGCCTTATCGAGGCGGTCCCCGGTGACCTGCTTGTTGGCGACGCGCATCGCAGCGAAGTAGCGACGGCCTTCAGCTGCAGTAAGTACACCGTCGTTGTTGGTGTCTGCCGCTTCGAAGGATTTCTGGCACTCGGCGTCAGTGGCCGCGTATGCTGGAAGGCTCATCAGCCCAACGAGCCCCAACGCCGCGAGAACTGTTTTTTGCATGTGATTGTTCCTACTTTTGCGCATGGCATTCCGAGCGCACAAAGTGAATTGCGCGCGAGGTCTGCTTGCCGTTTTAAGGTTTGCGTGTGCCGGAACAACAAGATGTGAGGGGCTTTGGTTCCGGCGATTCCAAATTTTAGGTTGGCATCTGAAAGTTGATGGTGACCTTAAGTATTGGCCGCCCGGCGTTTGCTGTCCCCCGCGAGCGGGCGGCCGCCGTCGCGTACGCTTTTCGATCTCTTCATTCTGGCTCAGTAACAGAGTGCGCGTATAAATCACTCACGCCACGGTGATTCACAGCCGACGTTGTAGCTGTCCGCTCCGCTCGGCAACTTGCTCTCCACACGATGCGCCCCTCTGCGGTCCGGCTTGAGCAAAAGTCAGGCGCGTCCAGGCAGGCCCCTTCCGCGAGCGTGCGTCCAGGTCGTGCGGCCAGAACCGACGACCCCTGCTATGGCTTGGCCGCGAAAGCGTTCGATCGCCGGTTGCCATGGGGCGAGCGTGAATGTGTCCTCTCGGCGGATGACCGCGATCTTGCCGGTCGGCGTCGTGATGGCGTGATCGTAGGTGCCGGTAATACGGGCTCCGGGCGTGGGTGGAACAAAGGCCGCGTTGAGACGCCGCGAGACGTCGGCAGCAAGCTGCTGCGTCTCGGCCAGACGCAGCGCCTTCATTATGTCGGCGCGCGGCACGAGCTTGCCGTCCTGCATTGGCTCGATGAGCTGCCGGCTGACGAGCCAATCGGTGCGCGCCTTGAGGGCTTTGTCCGCCTCAGTGGTGAATCCCGTCGTCCGGGTCTCAGGCTGCCACTTGGTCACGATGGCCTGATCCAGCCAGGTCGGCCCCTCGTAGGTTGTCTGCCGCTCGAGGTCGGTTGCAGAGAGCAGATGCAGGCGGGGCACCGATGATGGCTTCTCATTCAGGCCGCCACCGGCAAGGGCGACAATGTTGCCGCGTGCCGGCACGGCCTCCGCCTTGAGTCGGCCGAGATCGGCATAGTGGACGCGGCCGTCGACGGCATCGATGATCACCCAGGTGCGGTCAGTGATTTCATCGACCATACCGACGCCGACCACCTTGCCGACGAGCGGCGCCCTGCGCGGTCCGCGCTCGAACAGCGCCATGGCGGCCGCGCCGCGCTCGATCCCAGCCTCCTTCAAGGCGCGCTGCATCATCTTGAACTTGTCTGCGCGATCGCCAAGCTGGCGCAGCTTGGCCTCGGCGTTGGCGTCGAGAGACCACACGCCCGCTTGCCGTTCTGATGCAAGGCCCAACCGTTGGAGTGTCCTGAGCCGGCCGATCCGCAGCGTCCGCTGCGTCGGATCGTTCTCCTCGGCGGCGGTGATGACGAGGATGTTGTCCTTCGCCAGCGCCAAGAGCTGACGGTCGAGGCGCGTCAACCGCTCCTGGCCGACTTCGTCGAAGAGCTTCTGGATGCGCTCGAGTTGTGTCTCAGGACCGAGCTCCAATGTCACCAAGGCTTGGGCACGGGCACGCACGCCATGGCCGATGTAGTCCCGGGCCATGACGAGGTGGCGTCCCTGGTCGTCGCGGCCGCGGATGACGACGTGGGTGTGCGGATGTCCGGTGTTGAAGTGATCGACCGCCACCCAGTCGAGCTTAGTGTCAAGATCGCGTTCCATCTGCGCGAGGAGATCGCGAGTGAACGGCTTAAGGTCCGACAGGCGCGCGCTGTCCTCTGCCGATACGATGAAGCGGAACTGATGCGGATCGTTCTCCGAGCGCTCGAGGAAGGCGCGACCATCGACATTATCGTCCTGCGCATCATAGAGCCGCCCCGCCTCTCCCTCACGGGTCACGCCATCGCGCTGGATGTATTTGATGTGGCCACGCGCGGCACCCATATCGCCGGCGGCGATGCGCGTGTAGCGCGCCTTGACGATGACGCGGCGGCTGCCTGGCGCGATGAGGCCGGCTGCGGCGCGCACGCCGGCGCCCATACCTCGCTTCGGCATCGCCGATGTGATGTGGCCGCGTTGCCGCACGGCGCGTGCGCCGGCGCGACCGGTCTCCCTCAACATCTGCGTGTTGGTGCGCAGTTGCGCATTGCTTGCGGTGTCGCGGATGCGGCCGATCTTTGGTTTGAACTCGTCTTGAGCCATGGCGATACCCCGATGATGAAAGGTGTCGGGGAGATACGGTGGAGGCGCAAAGTTGCAAGACGGAGTCGCGCAAAGAGCCCGTTTCACAAAGCGTATTTCGTGTGGTGACTCCACGGGCGTGAAAGCGGAGTCGCGTGAAGTCCAACAATAGCAACGCATTAACGCAGGCACGACTCCTTTTTTTTATCTTGAAAAGGGAAAGCATCCTTTGCCGCACGCGATACCAATGCGACACCACATAAACGGCCGATTGTGCTAAAAGAGCCGTGCGATGAGGCAGAGCACAGTCCGTTAAAATTCAAACCCTATTCAATGGGGTGCGCTGATGGTTTCAATCGAAGGGTGCAAGATCAGTCGGCTAAGAAGCATCGACATCGATGGCCCTGAGGAGTTGCCGCAGGGCGGCGACAGGATCGAGCCCAAGGGCGCGCGCGACGTCAACGAACTCAATCGCGCTAAGGCGTCGCTCTCCACCCTCGTATTTAGCAACGAAAGACTGGGGCTTGTCGAGGCGCGCGGCGACGTCCGCTTGCGTCAGGCTACCCTTCTCGCGAAGGTCCCGCAGCAGCTTCCGAAGCTTGATTTGGCGCGGCGAGCGCAGCGTGTCGCGCATTGCAGGAAGCCGGGATCCAGAATGACGGCTTCACTGCGTAATCCTGATTTCGGATTATCCCATTTTGGGATATATTCGTAGAGGTCATTGGCTGAGTGCGGGGAATACAGCATGATGCCCAGAGCAGAGGCGTTGCCGTTCTTTGAACGTCAGAAGGAGCCTGACAAGATCGCGCCCGCTGAGAGCTATGTCGCGGGATTCCGGTCATCGGAAGATACTGCGCCGTTTGTCAGTGTAGCTTTGCCTGCTGAGATCGTTGATCAGGCTGTGCTGACAGGCGCTCAGCTGTCTGTGTGGCTGTCGGCCGGTGACGGCCGATTGATTCTAGATGGGGGAAGTGTCGACAGCGACACGCTCGAGGCGGCTTGTGCTGCTGGCCCCATGCGCGAGCAGACGCTTCTGACATTAGTCGAGGCGTGCCTCGAACCAGATCATCTCTCGAGGGAGGACGATCCCGCTGGCGACCTAGCATCGCTCCGAGCGCAACTCGTCGAAGCGTTGGCCAAGGTCGACGGCGCTCTGGTCCGGCTAGGGCGCGTCTAATCGCTAGCGTGTCCTGATCGGGACGGCTGTACCCAGCACGTCTCCGTTAGCTATCGGACCGACGTATCGGCCATCAAAGCTGTAACTGGTCGCGGCAAGAGCGAAAATCTGAGACGCGGTGAGACGCCTGCAGCCACGCCAGCGTGGCAGGATTCGTCCGCTCCCATCGCGCAATCTGGCCGCTGCACGCCAATGTCCGTTGATCGTTACAAGCGCGCCGTGGCGGCAGACCGCATCGCCGGCACTTGCCACAACCGGCTTGATCAGTAGCGCCGATTTCGGCAGATAGCGACGCTGATGGGCGAACTGCCGTGTTCGCTCAGGGAGACGGATGACTGCCAGCTTCCCATTTATCGGTTTCCTTGACGCTGCCCAATAGAGGCCGATCGGGATGCTTGGGCTGGCGTTCCAGAGAAGCATTGGGAAATTCGCCTTCGGGCAAGCCAGCGCGAGAAGTGCGATCGCCATTACACTCAGCGTCCTTAGGGGACGATATGCTCTTCCTTCTCGGTCCTGTTGTCCAGACGGCGCGCTGATCGGACCATGCGAGCAGATCGCTGAGGCGGTAGACGATGCGACCGCCATGGCGCCGAAACACGGGGCCAGTCTTGTGTGAGCGGTGGCTATCAAGGGTCCGTTTGGCCACGCGGAGCACGGTCGCTGCTTCTTCAACCGTGAGAAAGGGGACATTGCAATCATCGTCCATGAACTACTCCTTCTCGTTGGATCAACAATGTCCCAAACTGTGAACTGCGCAGGGAGAGTCTGATTGGCCTACTCCTCAAATCGCGCCGCGCTTTGACCTGAGACCCTTCCTTCCTCCATTTAGAGGGAGAGTCCGGGGTTAGGATTTTGCCCATTGCCAGTCGTCGCGGCAAGGGCCAGGCGGTGGTTGCAGAACTCCTCGGGTGTCCTGTTGGCGAGTGCCGAATGCGGCCGCACGCAATTGTAATCGTCGCGCCACGCGGCGAGCACCGCGCGGGCCTCGGTGAGCGACGAGAATGCCGTCTCGTTCAGGCACTCGTCGCGCAGCCGGCCGTTGAAGCTCTCGACGAATGCGTTCTGTTGCGGCTTGCCCGGCTGGATGTAGTGCCAGTCGACGCCCGTTCCCTTGCTCCAGGCCAGGATCGCCATGCCGGTGAGTTCGGTGCCATTGTCGGAAACGCACGTCATCGGCTTGCCTCGGACCGCTATGACGGCGTCGAGTTCTCGCGCGACCCGAGCGCCAGAGAGCGACGTATCGGCGACGAGAGCCAGGCATTCGCGCGTGCAGTCGTCGACAATCGCAAGAGCTCGGAACCGGCGGCCGTCCGTGAATGTGTCAGACACGAAGTCCAGCGACCCGCGCTCGTTCGGCCGCGACGGCAGCGCCAATGGGGCGCGCAATCCGAGCGCCCGCTTGCGGCCACCACGCTTCCTTACCTGCAGACCTTCCTCACGGTAGAGCCGTCGAAACCGCTTCTGGTTCATTGCCAAACCTGCTCTCTTCAGCAGGAAATGCAAACGCCGGTAGCCGAAGCGGCGGCGTACTTGCGCCAGCTCGCGAATGCGGAGCCGAACAGCACCGTCATCCGGTCGTAGGCTCCGATAGCGCACCGTCGACCGATCAACACCTAAAGCCTGGCACGCCCGCCGCTCGCTCACCTCGTGCGCCATGCACACGTGAGCCACGGCCTGCCGTCTAGCGACGGGCGTCACCACTTTCGGCTGTTGATGTCCTTCAGGATCGCATTGTCGAGCATCGTCTCGGCGAGCAGCTTCTTCAGTTTTGCGTTCTCGTCTTCGAGCGCCTTCAGGCGCTTGGCGTCCGAGACGTCCATGCCGCCGAACTTCGACTTCCACTTGTAGAACGTGGCACCGCTGACCCCGTGCTTCCGGCAGACCTCTGCCGTCGGCCGTCCGGCTTCCTGCTCCCGCAGAATGGCAATGATCTGCTCGTCCGAAAACCTGCTCTTACGCATCGTCCGTCTCCTCTCTGGAGGTTACGGACTCTACCCAAATCTGGAGGAGATCGACGGGCTCAGGTCA